>Ga0181554_1000827_pt1 | contig 30647 bp, 21 predicted proteins | sample 011ome_16_FD_145602 | JGI IMG/M metagenome (GOLD analysis project Ga0181554, IMG submission 145602) | Coastal salt marsh microbial communities from the Groves Creek Marsh, Skidaway Island, Georgia - 011503CT metaG (spades assembly) | ecosystem: Environmental > Aquatic > Marine > Intertidal zone... | reverse complement strand
TGGTCGGTCGGACATGTGGTCGTGGTCGGTCGGACACACGCGGGGTCGACCGCGACGTTTGGCGCGCGACGTGCCGACCGCGCGAGGCGTCGCGTCGGGCGCGCGCGAGGCGTCGCGGGGGGCGGGTAGCGGGGGGATGTGCGTCGCGTTGGATGTGCGTCGCGTTGGATGTGCGTCGCGCGCGCGCGCGCTCGGCACGTCGTGGTCGTGCGAACGTGAATGTGAAGGATGGGGCGCGGCGATGGACACAAAGGTGAGAAGGGTGTTGGTTGTTTTGTTTTACATCGCGCGTCGTTTACGTCGCTGTCGTTTACGCGTCACCGGTCGTCGTCGTCGTCGTCGTTGGAGACACGCGCGAGGTAGACTTTGTCGCTGTGCGTAAAGCCGAGCGTGCGCAAGTTGCGGGTGAAGCGGTCGTTTTCAAAGGCCCAACGCGCGGCGTCGCGCGCCGAGGCGCGTAGGCGGGCGTTCGGGACGTCGTCGCACGTGACGTCGACTTCGAACGCGCCGGAATACGTGCTGCGGGTGTGCGTGGAGACGTCTGTGTCGTCGCACGCGCCTGGAGCGCGCGCGTCGAGTAAGCTCAACGCCGCGTCGCGCAAGGTTTCGACGTCGGCTTTCTTCAACGCGTCCGTGTCCTTGACGCCAAACGTCAAGGTGAACTCGCGCGTCGATGTCGACGACTTGGATGTCGACGACTTGGATGTCGACATCTTGGATGTCGACGCATGCTTGACTTCGTTTTCAGCGCTGTCCCACGTCGTGGTTGCCGGCGAATCCGTGGCTTCAATCGTCACCTTGGGCGGGGCGGGCACCGCCTTGGGCGCCGCCTCCACCGTCGGGCGGCTCGCTCCAGGTTGCACCAAGCTCTCTAACGCCTTCTCGGCCGATTCTTGCACCTTGGCAGCCGCCTTGGCGATCTTTGACTTCTCCTTGGCAATTTTCTCCGCCTCTGCTTCCGCCTTGATGCGCGCCAACGACGCATCGCGCGCCTCGGCTCGCGCGGCTAAAATTTGCAACTTGGCTTGCTCGACGACGCGCTTCTCCGTTTCCTCTTGCTCGTTTGCGGCGCGAATTTTGAGCTCTCGTAACTCTTTCTCAGCTTTGGCTCGCGCATCAGCTTCGCGGACGAGAGCCTTTTTAAACTCCTTGACGGTTTCCTCTGACGTCTCCTCATCCTCAACATCCTTTTTTGAGTGCGTGAAGCCCTTCGACGCGAGTTCGGCGAGTTTCTCCTGCGCCTTGATGGCTTCGGCGCGCCAAGCTTCGGCAGATTTATGTTCCGCCTTGGCAAAGTCTTCGGCGGCGTCCCGATCGGCGGTGGATTTGAAATCTTCCTCGTCGGGCGTCGGCGTGTACTTGTAATTGTAACGCTTTGCAGCCGCTTCTTCGTCGCGAGTGGCTTGGTTCAACACATCGGCATGCGATGCAACTTCTTCCTTCGTCGCACCGTCATCTTCGTGCGCGCCATTTCTCGTGGATGTCAACGGCTGGGATTCGATCACACTCCTCTCAGGCATCACCGCCGCTTGGACGTCGTCCTCGCTGTCCGCGCCGTAAATTGGATCCCACGTCGCGTCCTCGGCGTCGGTACCAACCCATTGGTTTGGACCCCAGCTTCCACCGAGCTTGGCGAGCGTCTTCTTAACCGGTGCGGGTAAGCCAAGCGCGGGTAGAAGACGCTGGTGTGGGGCGGATCCAACATTTGGCTTTTCCGCCTGAGTGGCGTTGGATGTCGACGTCGAGTTGTCCATCGCCATGCGTATGGTGACGTTGAAAATGTCATCGATCGACGTGGCATTCGTCAAGTTCACAGTCAAATTCATCGTCGCCGTGAGCACATCCGTGGCGTCGTTCAACACGTCTTTGATTTGCTCTTTGACTTTCTGCCCGACGTCGTCTGTAATGTTGCGCGCGAGCGCGATGAGCTTTTGAAGCGCGGCGTTCAACGTCGGCGTCGGCGTGGGCGCAGCGGCGCCTAGTGCCGCACGCGCTTGCGTCCACGGTGCGAGTGCTTCGGCCTTGCGAGAGACGTGGGTTTTGGGGTCGACCCATTCGTCAGCGACGTTTTTCCAATGCTTCATCGCGCGTTCGTGGTCGTGCATCTCTGGATCGAGATCGAGCGCCTCCTTTGTCGCGTGATCGTGATGATGGCGCGACGAGTCATCATCGTCATCATGAACGCCTTTGCCACTATCTTGATCTGCACCGTGCTTGGACGATAACACATCGACGATTTTGCGAACGACGTGCTTTAAATCTCGTACCCGTCCGCTCGACGTCTTCAACGCTTCGAGCTCATCCTCGATATCGCGCTGTAAAGCACTCACGTGCACGCTATCATCACTCTCCTTGGCGTTGGCAATTTGTTCCAACGCAATCTCTAACGCACCCGTCTTGGTTTTCAAATCCTTGGCGATTGTCGAGTGCCATTGTCGCACGGCTTCGACGCCGAGTTCGATTTGCTTGCGCGCACTCTTGTGATAGCCATGCGACAAAATAGCTTGAATCTCGCTTAAACGCTCAATATAATTATCAGCATCTTCACGAATCTTTTCATGCCATTCGACAGTGTTTTCGTACTCTTCGAAGCGCTCGCGAGCCTTCTTGACGACATCATGAGGCGTGGAGGCCTTGTCGTACGCTCGACGCTCGAGCTCGTCGGCTCCGTCATCGTCGTCGTCGTCGTCGCCGTCGTCGTCGTCAACAACCACGGGTAAATGTTGCGATGCGTTTCTACGCTCGATCTCGGCGGCGGCATTTAATTTCCGCTCCATTTCGGTCATCGGTGCTGGTGGAAGATACGACGGGTCGTCCCCGCGGTGCATCGACGCCAACGTAAACCCGCCGCTCTCGCCGCTCTGCATCGCATGCATCAGCGCCTCTAAACGCGCACCATAGCGTTTATCGAGCTCATCAACTAAAGCATCTTGATTTAATCTATCGGGTTGGGCAAAATAATCATATCTTCCGCCGCGACTGGCGAATAATCGCTCGCCTTGCTCGACATCCCCCGAGCGATAGCCACCCGCGCTCGTCCACGCGTCCGCCCCAGATCGCACGTACTCCATCCCGCCCCCGCGTTCGTGCGATTCCGAAAGCCCAACAAATGCTAAACCACCCGCAATCATGACTGATACCAAGCATACCGACACCGCGCCCACGCACAACATCGCGCTCGTTAAAAACTGGTCCCGGTGCGGCCGCCCGCGGCGCCCGCCTTCGTCATCCATCATCACCTCCATCGCCGGCGATGCGTGATACCTCGCCACGTACCGCCCTGGCACGTACCGTTCATCAACCATTCTATCATCATACACATCGTGCGCGTACGACGTCGACGCGTGCGCGTCGTATCCGTCGTCCCGCGCGTTCAACACCCTCGGCCCGCGCCGATCGCGCCCGTCACCTTCATCCCCCGCGCGCGCGTCTGCATCGCGCGTCGCGTCGCGCGTCTTCCCCGCGCGATCATCCGCGAAAGATCTATCGTCGTGTTTCACTAAGCGTTCGCGTTCGCCGCGCGACGCCGACGCGCCGCGGCGTTTATCGCTCGAACGAAACATGCCTCGCCGAGGCTGCGGCGCGCGATCGCGCCCGCGCTGTCGACGGACGACGCCTCAACGCACCGCGCGCGATGTGCGGTGGGGTAGAGCGCTTGAACGACGATGTGTTCGCGCGTGGTTCTGCCGCGCGCTCGGCACCGACGCCCGCGCGAGTGCGTGTGAGGACGACGACGGTCGCATTGGTGTTCAAAATCCTCGCGTGGGTTTCAGAAAACACGCGTGCGCACTCATAAGTATTAAAATACCAAGTATACGTGTCGGGAGTCCGAATTTACTTTTATTTACACACGTCGCGCGTATAAAATATATACATATAGGGTAAGTAATACGTAATATACGTATGTGGTCACCACATGTCCGAAGATTTGTTTTCGTTGGCGCGCATCGGTCGTCGGCGGTTTCGTCGTCGACGGCGTCGTCACTCGCCCGCACTGTCGTCGCCCTCGGACGCGACGCGCGTATTTATACATTTCCTTTCATTGGTGCTCCCGCGCGGCGCGGTGTTGGCGACGACAGTGCGCGTGGAGCTCGGGAGTTCGGGACACCTGGTGGTTGAGACATGCATTTAAAATTAACGATGCATTCGCGCGCGTCGCGTCGCGTCGGGCGTAGCGAACGCGCGTTCGCTCGGCGCATTCGGCATCGCCCTCGTTCTCGGTGCGCTGGTGCGGCGGTGCGAGACAATGGTGCGCGGGCGAGCGGCGATGCGGGGCGGTTATCCAGAGCCAGAGCTGGCGCGACGTCGAAGAAGATATCGCAGTCGACGACGACGTCGACGCCGACGCTTCCGGCGCCGCCGCGATCGATGACGACGATTTTGGGGGTTGGTCATGCATTGGTGCTGTTTGCAGGCGCGGCGTTCGCGGCGTCGTGGTCGGCGAGACGACACGGTCAGACGAGGCGAGCGGTTGGACGCCGGGCGACGACGCCGGGACGCGAAGAGACGACGACGACGACGACGACGGAGGAGGAGGAGGAGGAGGTAGAGAAGGTCGTTAGTGTGAGTGCATCTGCGCAGGTGAATCAGATTGAGATTGAGCGGGCACGGGACGATGATGCGTTGTATGCGTCGTGCTCGTCGTCGTCTTCTGCGACGTCATCGGCGACGCTCAACTCTGGCGCGGAGGGGGACGCCATCGCCGGCTCGAACGATGGTACAGTTGCCGTTGGCGTCGTCGAATCGGCATGTTCGGCGGTGCCGCTCGTTTCCGTGGTGAATGATTTTATTGAAGACATCGTCGCCGATGATAGCGAGCGTAGCGAACGCCTTACGGCGCCAGATGAATCGTATTATCCGGTTGGCTACAACGAGCCATACGACGCCGTGCCGTCGACATCCGCGCCGTTGTCCAAAAAGGCGACGAAGAAGCGCGAACTGATTAGAAAAAAAAGACGTGAGCAGCGCATGAACTACTTTGCGCTCATGACGTCGAAGCCGTACGGGTCGTCCGCGAGCGAACGCGCGGCGTTAAAGCATGAATTCGAGCGACGATGCGCCGCACCCGAGCCAATCGAATGGTTATTTGACACCGAGGATGGAAGCGCGCGATCGAGAGCGTTGTATGGAATCGGTATTTCAACGCTCGCACACGAGCGTGAGCTTCTCGACATTGCAGGTGATGGGGCGTTTAGTGACGTGTTTACGACGAAACGTAATCCGAAGGCGGCGACGAGCGCGCTTGGGGTACAAAATGCCGTGCTCAAGTGTTCGAATCCGTACCCTGGCGTGGTAAACGGTCAGCGCATGGGCGATGGCTATCACGCCGGCGCGGTGGAATCAAAAACGTTAGCATCGATGCCTCCGCATCCCGCCGTCGTGCGCGTGCTCGCGGCGTTTCTAGAGAAGAGTCGCAACGAAAGTTTCTTGTTACTCTCTGATGCCGGAAAGGACATGCACAAGATGCGCGAACTCGGAGAATTGACGCCGCATCAAGTACGAACGACGCTGAGGCGGGTGTTGCAAGGTATTGCGCACTGCCACTCGCACGGCGTCGTCCATCGAGACATCAAAGCGGGAAATATTTTGATCAACGAACCGCCGGCGAACGCACGGGTGAAGAGCAACCATCGCGCGACTTTAATTGATTTCGGTGTAGCTAAACAGGCGATGATCGAAGATGAATACGTGTGCGACATGTACGGTACGCCTGGATACCAAGCGCCCGAAATGCTACTCAGCGACATGGACGTCCCGCACGACGTGTACACCAAGGTGGATATGTTTTCATTCGGCGTCACGGCGTTCTTTTTGTGCGCTGGATTCGAGTTGTTTGGCGCACAAGGCGCTGGTGAAGGTCGCGTGGACACTAAAGTGAAGAAGAACATCAAACGTAAATTTTGGTCATCCGAAGATAAGAGTACCGACGACGACGGAGATACCGACGACGACGACGAAATCATTTTGCGTTCAATGTTGGAGTTTGACGATTTCAAGCTCAACGCCGCGCACGAGGCGCGGTATCGCGAAAGATTCGGCGGTCAATCATCGCGTGCGACTGGTGACACGCAAACGCGCGGCACGCTCAGAGAATACGTCGTGTCAATCGTGAGTCAGTCGCAGCCATTGGCGTTCGCGGAGATGATTGCCGACTGCGTGGCGTACGACGCAGACGCGCGGCCGCTCGCGTCGGAATGTTTGGCATCTTACCCAGACGCGTGGAGAGGTGTGGTGGACGACGACGACATTGAAGACTTTTTGTACAGTGGCGGCGGTATTGAAGTGTGTTATCTCGTTCGCGCATGAGCCGTTGGGCCTGGAATTGAATGACTCGTGTGTAATTTTACAATAGTTGAATAATAGATGCTGATGAGGGCAAACGCGGGCGACTAAAAGTACTTTGACTTGAAAATCTTCTCATCGAATTGAACCTTAAAGTCCTCACGAGGCGCAGGCTTGATGACATCGACACCGTTTTCGGCGACAGAGTCGCGGTCGAGTCGAGGATGGTAAGGCGGCGCCATCGTACTTCGTTGCGCGGGGGTCATGTCTTCGATATAATTCTCAGGCCACTCTGGTGAATAACCGCGTCCATACGCATTCGTCGCGGGTGAAAAGCGATAAATCAACGTCCTTCGTTGTTTATCACCCTTCCACGCCAATGTCCCGTGCGTCGTCGCTTCAGAGAATAAAACCACGTCGCCCACGTCCAGCGCCGGCGCGTACCCGTGTTCAGTTCCAATCTCATACTTTTTCACCGCCGCGGGCGCCGCAAAATTACTCTTATGCGAGCCACGAATGATGCAGAATCCACCTTCACCTTCGTTGACTTTCGTCAAAGGCACGCCCACCGCGAGTAACGAGCATCTCATTTGCCCGTGCGAGTACTCGTATTGCAAAGGCCAGTTCCAGCGCCCGTTATCCAAGGTTGAGCCCCCGTGAAACTCAAACCCTTCCGCGCCAGGGTCCTGCGCGATGCACAGCGGATTATGATCCAATCGATATCCCGGCCCGAGAAGTTCGTGCAAATACGGCACAATCGCCGGATGCGTCAACACGTCCCGAAACGCCTCCCTCTCGCCGCGCGGCCACCCGAGAAATCCAGCAATGTCCTTCCTCCCCGTCGTCCCATCGCCGCTCAACGGTCCACCTTTCGCGGTCAAACGCAACTTTCCACGTCTTTCGATCGTATCATCCACCATGCGCGTATCAATCGCGGCGTTCATCGCCGCAATCATCTGCTTGGACAAGACTTGGCGTAAAATCAACACGCCATTCGTGTCGAAAAAATACTTGTCTGCGTCGCTAATCACCGCGCTCGTGGGCTGCGAAAGCGCCGGGGCATCGTGGCATTGACGCACGCGATCTCCGTAACGCGCGCCGGGGCGTCCGAGCGCGCGCGCGGCGCGACGAAGCATGGTTCGATGTGACGTTGACGTCATCGCTGGTGCCCGAAATCACCCCTTGGCAGGGGTATACATACTATATATTGTGTAACGCTATTAAAACAATAAATTCCGTACCCATGCTGACTTCCCCGGGCGACCGTTGTCCCATCGCCGCTCGACATGACGACGCCAAACGCCGACGCCGCGGTCGCCATGGCACCCGCGCACCGCCGACACGACGCGCTCGACATCACCCTCGCGCACTGCGTTCGCATCAAGTCTTTACTGAGCACGAGCGATGGTAAAGATAAAGTCTTGTCGTTGATGCAGTACGCGTGCATGACAGTCTCGGGCGGCGCCGATGGCGACGCATTGCGCGCGCAAAAGTCTCTCGCGAGCGCGAGGAAACCGTTTAGGGTGTTCAAGGTGCGTGTGTGTGTGTGCGATGCGCGCGCGGTGTGGTGGCGTCGTACGGGCGCGCGGTGGCGTTGACGGCGAATGCGACAAACGACTGACGAGTTTTGTACGCGGTGCGCGTCGCTCGTGTGGCGTAGCCCGTGGAGGCGATGATGCCGGTGATGGCTAAAGCGCCGACGGGTTCGAGCGCCGACGTGAGCGCGCAGTACGCCAAGGCGCTCGGCATGTGCGCGTATTTCGGGTTCGATCACATCGTGTGGCTCACCCAAGCGGGCGTGCAGAAGAATGCCAAGGTTGGTGACGTGGCGCAGAAGCTGTCGTACTGGGGCTGGTTCGCCGGTTCTGCGGCGGCGTTGTTTTTAGACACAAATGAGCTCAACGTGTTGCTGGATACGATGAAGGAGAAGGGGTTCGGGAAGCTTCCAAACGACGACGACGACGACAATGACGCCGTTGTTGACGATGAAGACGAGGCGAAACGAGAAGCAGAGAAGGAAGAGCTGCGTCAACGCGCGCGCAAGGTGTTTGTGGGGTTGATAACGAATAGCGCGCAGTCGCTGCTGGCGTTGGCGTTGCTCGAGAAAATTTCAATGTCCAAGCGCAAGGTGGGCATGTTGGGCGTCTTCTTGTCCGCGGTGAACATCGCGACGCTGTTGCCGCCATTAGATTTGAGCAAACCTAAAACAAAAACGGCGTAGCTTGGTAGTAACCAAACTCTACCTACTGTTGTAATACACTAACATATACGGCTAACTACGTGTCGAGCTCGAGAAGGATGAAGAAATCATCATTCTCCGGCGGCTTCGGGAGGCGTAAACGCCAAGTTCCAGAACCCTTTCGGTGCTGGTTCGGGCGCCCATTTCGCGCGGTGTCGAGAATTATTCGCGTTTGATGGCGGCTCATGCGTACATTTAATCGTCGCCGGTTGTTTCTCGGGCATCATGGCGTTGTAAAACGTCCGGCATTCTTCGCACACGTACGCGTCGAGTCGTTCTCGCTCGGATTTTTTGCGCACCACCTCAACATACTTGACTTGCTTTTTGCCCGCCGCCGCCGCCGCCGTCGCGCCACCGTGATTATCATTACTGATTGCTTTTGGTGGCGCTCGTTCGAACACTTCATTCGCCGGCGTTGGCGCGTTATCGGATAAGCGTTTACTTTTGCGCACGCGATTGCTCGTCTCGGCGTCGCCGCCGCCAGACGCGTTGGCGTCGAGAAATATTCTATTCAACGGTGGTGCGTGTTCGCGTCGACCCAACTCGATGTCGTCACGCAAACCATGCGTAGGATTCTCGGAATCGCCCACCACGACACGCCCGGGCCCGGGCGGCGGGGTCGCGACGCGTCCTCGCGCCGCCGCCGTCGGTATTGGTCCTCCCCACAACCGCACCGCACTCTCGTGCGCCATCACCGCAGTCACCTTGGCGTGTGCATCACCATCATCATCATCATTCACGCCGACGCGGTCGCGTTTCACCACACCACTCGATTCTCCACGCATCGCCCGTTTAAATTCACCTCCGCGCCGCCCCGCGTCGGGTGCCCGCTTTCGCGCCCCCGCCGACGTCGTCGTCGGCGACACTTGCGTCTCCCGCACCACCACCGTCGCCCCAACCGCGCCCTGCCCCGACGACCCCGCGACTGACGCCTTATACAACCGCTCATAATGCTCCGCACGCTTACGAAACTTCCCGCACGCCTCCCGCCACAACTCGCACTCGGCGCGCGTCTTTTCAAACGTCTCCACCTCCACCTCGCCCCCCGACGACCGTCGTATGATGTCCCGCCCCACGCGCTCGCGCAACGCATCAATTTCCCTCGCCTGCTCGCGCACGCACTCCGTCAACCGCGCAATCTCCCTCGCATCCGCGCACTGCGCGCGCGCGATCGCCTCGTACATGGATTCCGCGCGCGCGCACGCCTCCAGCGCGCTCGATGCGCTCGCCTCCACCGCGCGCTGCGCGTCCGCGCTCGCCCGCGCGAGCGCGCACCGCACGCCTCGCGCGATATCCATCACCGATGCCGCCGCACACCCCGCATCGGCGCCGCCCGTCGACGTCGGGAGCGACGAATCAAACGCATCGAGCGCGCGCGTTCGCGTTCGCGATGGCGTCGGCGTCGTGATGATTCCGTCGCCAGCGTCGCCACCGCGCGCGTCGATCGCGCCATCGCGCGCCGCGATCGCGCGCATGGGAAATCAATGGATATATCCCCGCGCGCGCGATGCGACGTCGGAGCGTCGCGCGCGCGACAGTGTCGCATCGCGCGTCGCGTCATCCACCCGTTACCGAGGCGTCATCCATCAGTAAGGTTCGCGCGCGTGTGCCTCGTTTTTGGAATCGCATGACAACACACCACGTGACTACTACCCTATACAGAATAAAACATACCTCTAGTACGAGTATGTGATCGAACGATAAAGATATTTATATTACACAATAACGTACATGGATATAGGTACATGTCCCATACGGTCCGTATGTCCGATACACCATCGTCAGCCTATACCCTAAGGACGCGCGGATCGGGAGGATCGGGATCGATCGATCTCGATCGCGACGACGCCGCGCGCGGCACAAAACGACGACCATGATGCACGCACACGCGCGAGGACGCGCATTCGGGTCGATCGCATCGCGCGCGTACGCCGCGGCGGCGCAACCCGCGCTGGGGACGACGACAAAGGCGGACAAAGCGCCGGGATTCTTGAGCGCGCTGTTCGCCGGGTCCAAAGCGACGGTGTTTCCACCGATGGGCGAGCCGTACGGCGCGTCCGGGATCGGGGCCAACACCGATGCGGTGGCGGCACCGACGACGAGCGTGACGGTGCTCGCGAATGGAGCGACGATTGCGAGCGAGAACGCGCCGCGAGGGGCGACGGTGGCGCTCGGGGCGTACGCAAACGTCGGGAGCGAACGCGAACGCAGCGGGTGGCAGAGTGGGTTTACGCACGCGCTTGAGCGTGCGGCGTTTCGTGCGACGAAGAATCGTACGACGTTTCGTGTGACGCGGGAGTGTGAGGTGATTGGAGCGACGTTGAGCGCGAGCGCGAGTCGAGAGCAGTTTTCGTATGCGTGCGACGCGTTGAAGACGCACGTGCCGGCGGCGGTGGAGCTGTTGTTGGATTGCGCGATTAATCCGAGATTGCATAATCATGAAGTCGAGGAGGTGGTGAAGGCTATGCAAGCTGAGGTGAAGGAGTTGCATGAGAATCCGCAGGCGTTGTTGATGGAAGCTACGCACGCGACGGCGTACTCTGGGGGGTTGGGCAACGCGCTCGTCGCGCCGACTGGGGATTTATCTCACATTACCGGTGATGCCTTGCGAGAGTTTGTGAGCGAGAATTTCACCGCTCCGCGCATGGTTTTAGCCGCGAGTGGGTGCGAACACGACGAGTTGGTGCGCATAGCCGAACCTATGTTGTCGACGTTGCCCGCGGGCGAAGGCGCGCCGGCGACGCCCAGCGTCTACGTCGGCGGAGACTACAGACAAAAGACTGATTCTCCGATCACGTCCATCGTGCTCGGGTTCGAGTTCAAGGGTGGTTGGCGCGATACCAAGGCGTCGACTGCGATGACCGTGCTCACGATGTTGCTCGGTGGCGGCGGAAGCTTTAGCGCGGGCGGTCCCGGGAAGGGCATGTACTCGCGCTTGTACACGCGCGTGTTGAACCGCTACTCGTGGGCGCAAAACTGCACGGCATTCCACAGCATCTTCAATGATACTGGGATCGTAGGTATTTCTGCCATGGCGAACAGCGCGCACGTGGGCGACATGGTGAAGGTTATGGCGAGCGAACTTCAATCCGTCGCCGCCAAGGGTGGCGTGCAAGAGCAAGAGCTCGAACGCGCCAAGAACGCCACGGTGAGTTCGATTTTGATGAACTTGGAATCCAAGGCGGTGATTGCGGAAGACATTGGTCGTCAAATGCTCACGTACAAGTACCGTAAGAGCGCGGCGGACTTTATTGCGGAAGTGCGCGCGGTGAGCGCGGCGGATATCGCCAAGGCGGCGGCTGATTTACTCGCCTCCAACCCCACGGTGGCCATGTCTGGCGAGCTTCACGCCGCGCCGAGATACGAAGACATCAAGGCTATGTTTTAAGTAACAACAATAACTCAACTAAATCGACGAACACGACCATCGCTTTGGTCGTCGTCACATCCATGTATTAGCTTTCTTTATAATGAAAAAATGAAACGTTTCGTTCAAAAGCGCAAAAAATATTCAAGTTACTCGCCGCGACGACGAATCAAGACGCGAGCGCTTCAGCGAAAAGTTGGGACGACCGATGATGAAATTAAACGTATTGTTTTGGACATTACAACACGCACCCTTTGTCGTGACACGAGGTTTATTCGACTGGTGAATTTTGTTCTAGAAACACTGTAACCGCGCCGCCCTCGTTAGATCACGCACAACACCCCCAAACCATGACACAAATTTAAGCCTCCTCGGCAGCCTCCGCAGCCGGCGCCGCTTCTTCCGCGGGGCGCTCCATCTTCGTACCGACCTCTTCGCCGCTGTAATCACCGTGCACTTCCATGAGCTTGGTCAAGTCGAACTTCGGCGCCTTGAGAATCTTAACCTTGCGAATGTACACGTTTTGCAACGGGTAAATGCCAGAGCACGACTTTTCAATCTCCTTGCCGATGACTTCGGGGATGAACTTCAAGACGAGTTCCTTCAAGTCGCACGTGGTGCATTCGCGGGTGATGATCTCAACCATCTTGGCGCGGATCTTGCGGATCTGCGCGGATTGCGCGTAGCACGTACGCTTGGCCATGTCGACGCGACGCTTGGTGAAACCAATGCAAAACACGCGCAACGTGTACCCATCCGTCGTCTTGACGTCGACGAAGCACTCAATCAAAGAGAACCACTTGCGAACGAGCGAGCGGATCTTATCCGTGGTGAAGTCCATACCGGCAAAGTTCGTAAGCACGTTCTTCCCTTGCACGTCTTCGCACTTCAACTTCATCTTTCTGAAGCTTTGGTCCTCGTCGTTGTTCAAGTCGGCGAGGCTGACTTCAAAAACACGACCCTTGAGGCCATCCGAGGCAATCTGTGACGGACGAATAATAGAAAACTCGCGGTTAGTACGCGCCTACACACATTCGCGTCGCGCGCGCGCATCTCTCTAGGGTTTTCACAGCACACGCGCGATCGCACTCGAGAAATCACGCACCTTTGTCCCGGCCGTACGGCTCACCAAAGTCTTACCGATGTTACGCACAGAGAACATCGACGGAGCCTTGATATCATACCAATCCTTCTTCGTGAAAGGGTCGACACTGCGCGCGCGAAAACAAAGACACACGTGCATCACCGTCAGTCTCGCGATCCTCAAACCCCAAATCACCCCATCCTTCATCACGCGCGTTTCACCGCCCGACATCGCGTCTTCGCCTCGCACTACACCCGTATCCATCAACCCATATTCACTTTACATCACCGCCCATCTCGCACGCATCGCCTATCGCGCCCGACGCACGCCCAAACGCCGTTTTCGCGATCCCATCCGCGCCCGCTCGAGACCCTAAACGCGAATCACGTGCACGCATCCTTCACGCGCTCGTATACACCACACGCGACGAATGCGAGTCAACGCATCACGACGAATCACGTACGCCTTCTTCTTGCCGCCCTTCTTGCCCTTGGACATGCGTTTGTTCTTGCCGACCGCCATGGTTGCGGATCCGCGCGCGTCTGGAAAAGGCGGATGGCGCGACGCGAGCGACGACCAAAAAGTCGTCACCTAAACCCTCACCTAAACCCTCACCTAAACCCTTGTTTTACATACTATGCATGTACGAAACAGTATATGTGTGACACGAACACGGTGTCCTGTTTTACGCACACATAGGTGTATATGGTCACTGTGTACGGGTATGCACGCCCCAGCCCCGGTCGATCGGACACTCGGCGCGTGTCGCGTCTGGGCCCCCTCTGGCGCGCGCGTCGGCGGCACTACGACGCCGTTCGCGGCGACGATCGCCACCGCGTAGACGCACAGACGAGCGCTTGCTCTTTGTTGGTTCGTTTGTTGGTTCAACACACACGCGACGGCGCATCGGACGACGCGGTGACGACGATGTCGATGACGATGAAGGATTTTATCCGCGCGCCCATGGCGGCGGCGCTCGGGGGCGATTCGCGGGCGCCAGGCGCGCGAGGCGCGTTCGCACGACGCGCGCGAGGGTGGGCATGCGTGCCGCGCGTGGTGTCGCGCGCGACGCGCCCGGTGGCGGTCGCTGTGGATGGTGCGCGACGCCGTGGACGGGTGATTTCCATGGGGTATTCCATGGACCCCAACGCGTTGCCGACGTTTGGGGGCACGCCGGGACAACCAGGGGCGAATGGCGGGATGCCAGGGGCGAAAAAGTCAGCGACACCGCCAAAGCCGCCTGGTGGTGGGTTGATTATGCCTGGGATGGATGAATTTGATGATAGCGTGGTGACGAGAAATCCGCTCTCTGGCGGGTCGACGTCGGCGCCGGGTGGACGAGGGCCGATGCTCACGCACGACGGGTCGATGGCGGATCCTAGTAAGCCGATTCCGAAGGTTGGTGGCGAGCTTTCTGGGGCGTTTGAGCCATATAAGCCTCCGCCGACGTTTGATGCGGCCAAGGCGGATGAAACCGACCCTGAGCGTATGTTGATGATGCTTCGCGGACGCGTCGGGTTGTGGCACACGCTCGCAAGGTACATTCGGCCGTTGCAACAGCGAGGGTATCAGCCGAACGATTTGTTCGATGCCACGGGCATCGAGCCAAAAGAACAAGCGCAATGGATGACATGGTTGGCGTGCTATGCGTCTTTGAAGGAGTCACCAAAGTTTGCAGACGAAAAGCTCGAGTACTTTAGCGACGAATACGTCGGCGCGCCCAACCTGTCGCAAATCATGTACTTGCCATCCGCGGTGCGCGTGTCGGCGGCGGAATTTATCGTCGACAACGAGTTTGAGGAAATGCAATCTCGTGAACTCGTCAAGGCGTATGAAATCAGAAAGGCGAACGCCAACACCGTCGTGGCGCGTAGTTTTAACGAAACCCCTGGAGACATTTTAGCCTTCAAGGTCTACCGCGACATTCAAGAGTTGCAGCGCTACCAAGGTGAAGAGGAAGCTAAGCGCTTGTTCGACAAAGGTAGCAAGTATGCGGTGACGGAGACGGCTAAAGAGCGTTTGAAGAGTGCGTTTGACTTGTACGTGTCGCAAATCAATGGCCCCGCAAGTGTCGGCTTGAGCGCCGGCGTCGCGGGCGCATCTTCGGCGTCTGAGGAGGAGATCGAAGCCGCGGTGCAAGTCGTGCGTTTAGAAGAAGCCGAGATGGCATACCGCGCCATTCCTGTGCTCGGAAGCTTGAGCAAAATCACGTCCGCGAAGATTAAGTCGGCTGGCGCTTTGGAGAGGACTGGCGACATTTTTGGCGTCTTCAAGCCTTCGGGGAATAGCGACTGGGTGGCTTTACCCAACTGGGACCTCTTGGTGGATTCGGGCGAGCCGTTCGCGATGTATTGCGACGACACGTCTAAGCTTGACGTTGGTGGTATTAAAGACAAGTCTGAGCCCGCGCTTTTGATTGCTGACCGTAAATCCACGACGCCATCCATGGGACGATACTATTTGGTTGGCAAGAAGTCCTCGCTCGTCATGGCTGGCTCAGGGGGCAACGCCGAGACGGTGGAAATCATGAATGGGAAGGATATCTTGGCTGCGGAACGCAACGGTAAATCACTCAACACGCTCGCACGCATCGTGCTCGCCGTTCGTGCGCCCAGTCGCGGGGACGACGGCATGACTACCGAATTTGTGAGCTAAAAGGCAAAAAGCGCCTTTGCTCGCAAAAGAGAAAACAGAGGAGGCGAAAAAAAACGTTGGTTGCGCGCGCTGATGTAACATAATTTGACGATTCTTTTTAATGCTTTGCGTTTTTCGTTTGTGGTACTGTAGTATTAAAAAAGCTCTCCTTTCTAGCTCCGTCATGTTCCAGTCGTCGTCGGCGACGCGTACACACGATGAAGAGAAAAGAGTAAAACAGTGTTTTCACTCACTACTTCTTGTCCTTCTTTACCTTTTTCGGCTTCAACTCGGTGGCAATGAGTTCTACCATGGCCGCATCGGAAAGAGACTTGTCGCTTTGCACTTCTTGCGGCGCAAACGTCGTGATGCGGTCGTTGCCATTTTTCAAAACGAGAAACGTGCACTTGACGTGCGCGACGGCGACGCCATCCTTTTCGTGCAAAACCGGGTAGGCGTGCAACAAACCGTGGTTGCAGCACTCGACCAAACCAAACGCGGTACGCTTTTCTTGCAACGCGCGGGCGGAGAACGGCATGGTGGGGAAACGCTTGGAGATTTCAGAGAATACCGCGCGAGACGACGCCATCTTCAACTGGTAATTCTTTTCAATGGCGCGCTTGTAAACCTTGGTCTCTCTCTCATCCTTTTGCTTGGGCTTACCTTCGCCACTGGACAACACGATGTCCAGCGCATAAGTTTCGAACAATTCAATCGTCTCCGGATCAACCTTGTTTTCCGGCGAAGTCTTGTTCAAAATAACCTTGTTACCGTCGATGATGAAACGCTTCATGTTGTGCGTCATCACGCCTTCAACGACATTCACGCCAAAATCCTTCGCCACAGCCTCGATGACCTTCCCAATGTCGGCCGTACTCGCGCCAGGGCGAAGCTTACGGATGACAACCTCAGACGCTAAAGTCGCAGCCTTCATGACGTCTGCTTGCGCCCCCGTCGCCGGCGCCCCGATCGTCATCGTATCCGCCAAAGTCGCCACGTATCCATCGATGTGCGCCCCAAGATCAATCTTGATCGCATCACCCTCCGCCAAAACTTGCGTGGAATCCGCCCCTGGGGAGTTATGGCACACTTGCTCGTTCACGCTCACGCACGTCGGAAACGCCACGCCCTTTTCAACCTTGTTCCCATCCTTGTCCTTCTTATTGTAATACTTGCCCGTCTCACTCTCGAGCGCCTTATCACCGATATCGCACAAATCCACAACCTTCACGCCCGCTTTCGCCGCGTCTTTCACCGCCTTGAACGCGGCTGCGTCATGAAAATAAAACAAAGAAAAAACGCTCGCGGTCAGTCCCCAGCTCTCTCTCTCTCACGCGCGCGTCGCGTCGCGTCAATCACACGACTCCACGCACCATTGACGCAATCCGCGGCAATCTTATACTTGGTCACCACATCCGGCTGCATCGCGTCATCACACAGACGTCAGTCGCGAGACGAAACACACAAAACAGCAGCAGCAGCAGCAGCAGCAGCAGCAGCAGCAATCGACCAACATCATGATGATTATTCAAACGCTGACGACGAGTTGGCGAGTTCGAGACGTACGTTTTCGCACGTGTACTGCGTTTGGTCTTCTTCGCTTTCGAGATCGCTGTCGTACTCGGAATCACTCATGACTCTCGAACGTGCGTGCGACGGAATGGCGCACTCGCAGGTGGTTAGGGCTTTGCACTCAAAGCCAAAGCCGACGAAGCGTTAAATATTACAATAGCTGACGTCATTTAACGGATGTACTCCTTTTTGTCGATGAAGAGATGGCAAAATGGACAGCATCGTGTTTTCTGTCGTGGCTATTCGTGGGAAACGGTGATGGCGTGCGTTGACGTCGGTTACGTCGTCGCGCTCGCGCTTTCGGCGAGCGTCTTGGCGATGTTGAGCGACACTAAGACATTGGTGCTATCGCACACATGTGAACGTGCGAATTCTCCTTCTAAAGCATCGACGCACGCCACGAGTGCGTCGACGTAGGATGTTGCATCGAATGCATCCGCGGCGCCGAGGGCGGCGGCGGAGGCGAGGGCGCCGAGCGCCGCGCTCGCGAGGGCGAAATCGCCGCTTCCTTGGCTGTGTTGCTGGGATTTTATCGCGCGAACGACGTCGGATGAGATGTATTCGAATACATCTCGCGCGCCTTGACCATTGACGATGGAGTTGTCGCCTAAACCTCCCAAAAGAATTCCCGGGGCGTGGCGTCGATCGACGACGCGCGCGAGAAGATCTCGAGCGCGCGTCAACTTGTGCGAATGATGACGAATATCGCGCATAAACGCCCTCTTTGCCGATGCCTCGGCCAGCCTCGCTTGGCCTAGACATTTCCATTGATTCGCATACGCGTCTTCGAGCTGCACACGGATCTTGGCGTGGCGACGAGACGCGCCTTCGGCGTCTTCGGCGGCGTCGAGCAACGCTCGTACGCATTCGCACGCGTCTCGCGCGGCGGCGCTAATTTCAAACACACCGCAATCTTCATTGCCATTGATCGTCGGCGCACACGCGATTGATATCGATGATGACGAGTGGTACGTCGCACTCGACTCGCACGCACCGTCTCGTGTCTGCGCGGCGATGCGTTCGCTCGCTAAACACGCGGCATCGACGAGATGCGAAAACAACGCCGCCCGGTCGCCGTCGCTCGGAGCGACGTCGACGACAAATCGATAGAGCAAGGCATTTTGAATCAACCCAATCGCTCGGCGTTTATCGGCATTCGTCGTTGACGGATGCGTCCTCCACGTGGCAAACGCCTCGAGTCGCGTTCGCGCGTCGCGAATGAACGCGGCGCAGCAATGAAGAAACAAAAGCTTGGCTCCGACGAATTCGGCGTCGGCGTCGACGGGGTCATCGTCGGACTCGTCATTCTTCTCATTGTCGTCGTTTTGGTTCTCATCGTCGATACCGTATGCATCATCACTATCATCGTCGTCGTCCTCGTCGTCCTCGTCGTCCTCGTCATCAGAGATGCGTCGACTCCGTTTCTTCGCCGACACGTCTGGTGTCGACGTCGGCCTCCGTCTCCGCGCGACGGCGTCTCCATCGCCGAGCGCCTCGACGCCGCGCGACCCAGCCGCGGCGTACACCAACGCAGTGTTAAAAATAACCCAATCTCGTTCAGCCCCGCTCGCGTGGGCGGGTATCAACGTCGTGGATGACGTTGATGTCATCGAGCGTTTCGTCGTTTCGCCTCGAGTCGAGCGTTCGGCGTTATCCAACGGCGTCCACGCGTCGGGATGTATGCGTAACGTTCGAGGTTTGAGCGCATCCCGCGGTGCGTCCGCGTCGACATCAATAACGTCTCGCCGCCGACGCTTCGCATTGGCGCCATCACCCCCCCCATCGTCGTCGTATTCATCATCAAATGAAATCGCGCGCGCTCGAGCGTCGCATCGAGCGAGCGCTCGAATCGCCGCGCGCGCGTTCAATCCATCCTTCACCGTCGCCAACCCATGTCGTCGGTCGCGCATACACACATCTATTAATCGACTATATGCGCTCGGTTGCGGCACCTTGGTGCATTCCACGCGCATCGCCGTCGTTAATGCCTCGATGTATCGCGCGTCGGCGCGTCGCTCCGCCGCCGCCGCGTCTCGTTCGCGTTGCTTTGACGTCTGCCTACGTCGAGCAGATGCTCGATATGACGCCGCCGACGCCACGCCCGCATCGGCGAGAGATTCACTCTCGGTGTTCACGTAATGCATGGTGAAATCATCCAGCATTGGCGCGCGCACGGCGCGTTCTAATCGTTGTTTCGATGCTTTCACCTGTCGCTGGGACGCATCGTCACCATTCATCACCCTTTCGTCGTCGTCGTACTCGAGCACGATGGGCGAAAACGCCTCGGCGAGCGTGAGTTGGATTTTTTGTCCGCTTGCGGGCGTCGCACGGCGCGGTGCGGACATGTGACCGTCGTGCGCGTCGTCGAATGACGATTCGATGGCGTTTAAATTTAAAATCTTGAACTTGTAATCGTCATTACGCGACTGACGACCGCGTGAGACGTCGATGGCGTCGGCGGCGTCAGTGGCGTCGCGCGGTGGCAGTGCGCCGTCGACCACCGGGCGGCGGCGGTCGCCGATCGCGTCGACGGCGCGACGCGCGACGACTTTGTCGTTGCAAGCATCACAGGCATCAGCGTGCGTGGTTGTTTTGGGATGCGATATCGACGCGACGCGACGCACGAGCGCGGCGCTCGGCGCGCGCCTAGGTGTGCGCGTAGTGTGCGTCACGTACGACGGCGCCGCGCGACGCCACGACGATGAAATCGGCGTCGAATGCGCCGACACTGATGATGCGAATGGTGACGTCGAATGGGTCGCGTTGCGCGGGGCGACGAGCGAGGAGGCGAGCGCGATCGTGTTCGACCCCTCGCAAGGGTTACTGAAATGCTTGAATATCACCACGTGTGCGCTGTGCGTGTTCGGCGTTTCGCGCGAGCTCGCGCTCGGGAGCGACGGGGAGACGGCGTCGGCGTCCGCGAGACGAGGCGGCCGAGCGGCGAGCGTGTGTGGAATTCCAACCGTCGTGGCGACGGTACCGACGACATCGCGCGCGGCGCCTATTGATGATGCGATTGATGCCACGTGCGACGTCGTGCGCGCGTGCTTGGGTGCGCTGGGGGCGATGACAACGGATGAGCACGCCATCTCGAGCGTCGGCGCGAGAAATTGGCCGCGCGCGCACTTTCCATTTCCATCGCTCGGTCGATGGGCTTCTCTCGGCGCGTCGCGAGAATTGGCGTTTCGTGACGACGAACTCGCGGCGAGCGTGTTGACGCCGCCGACGGCTGACGTTGGATTCGGGGCCAACGCCGATTGTTGGTCTTTGGGTGGACTCGGCGGCGTTTCGCATTACGCCGACGCCGCCGACGTCGACGCGATTTCACCCGAGCGCGCGAGACAGGTGCTGCGAGACGCGTTTGCCGACGCAGACATCTACGTGGCTGTGTCTGCGCCACCCAAGCGACGCGGCGGGGTGAAATTTCACGCGTGTAAGCCTGGGGTGTTGTGGAGGCAAGAAGCCGTGCGCGCGCTGCGGTCGAGCGACGACGACGCGTCCGTTTCGATGACGGCTGCCGCCGCCGACGACAAGGATACCTTTGGACGTTCGCTCCCGAGACAAAATCTAGGCGACGCGTCGGCGTCCGATGTCGGCGCGCGTTTCGTGTCCCAGCTCGCCACTGAGAAACTCGTCAACGATCGACGCGCAAAGGCGCGCATGGACGACGAAGACGACAAAGACAAAGACGACATCGCGCGGCGCCGACATCCATCCGACGCGCTTCCTCGAGCGTTCGTCCTCACGCCCGGTACCATTGTCGCCGACGACAGCCCTCGCGGCGACGTCGATGTCGTCATCAGTGGTGGTGTCGCCGTATCCATCGTCAACACCTGGCCCCACGCGCACGCACTTTCGCTCGTCGACGCCGTCGTCGTCGAAAGTCTTCGCGAACATCCGACGTCTGGCGTGCCGCTTTGGTTATGCGAGGCAGAGGACGACGATGCCGGCGTGTGAGACGCGCGTCATTAGAAATAGAAATAAATACATAGTACACCTAGTCATAGTAGCACAATCATGCGTTCGATCACGCGCGGGCGTCACGTATATAGAATCATCGTAAAGCGCGCGCTCGACGCCACAACGCGACGCCATGGACATCGACGTCGACGACGCCGATCGCGGCGACGCGTCACCGGCGACGACGAGCGCGGCGGGTGCGTCGACCGCGACGTCGTCCGCGGCGTCCAGGGCGTGTCCGAACCCAGCGTGGACGCGCGCGCCGTGGGACGTTGAACGACGAGGACAACTTTTTCAAGCTTCGACGACGACGTTTACGACGCGCACGCGGTCGACGCTCGGCATCGTTCGCGAATGCGACGACGACGAGAACGACGACGCACGCGGTGTCGGCGGTGATGCGTCGCCGGCGATGTTACCCCCGAAACGCCCGACGATGCAGACGAGAACGATGCCGCTGGCGGACGCCTCGACGTCGACGTCGGCTCGAAGTTGGGACGAATGCTATCGCACATCGCAAGACATTCGATGCGAACGCCAGCGCGGAACGTTTCGAGTGTACACGACGATGTCCGCGTCGTCGTCCGCGTCGTCGTTCGCGGGCGAGGACGTGGTGTATTTAGTGTGCTTACACGGGTGTCCGTACACGTCGATGACGTGGGCGCCGTGCGCGGAAGTCGTACGCGCGCGACGACGTATGGCGCACGGCGACGCGGGTGATTCGACGCGTACCACCGCGTCAGGGCGAATGGAGATTGTGGCTATAGATTTACGCGGACACGGGGCGACGACGTGCGATGATGGCGACGGAGCGGTGACATTTGATCCAGACGTCATGGCTCGGGACGCGTACGAGACGTCGCTCGAGGTGTTCGCGCGTTTGGGACATTCGCGGGAGAATCCTGCCAACGTGGTCGTCGTAGGGCACAGTATGGGTGGTGCCATCGCCGCGCGTCTCGCGGGTTTACTCGAGACGGCGCCATGTGATCGCGACGAGGACGAGGCGCGCGTGATGTCGTTGCGCGGATTAGCGCTCGTGGACATTGTCGAAGGCTCGGCGACGCGCGCGTTGCCTTTAATGCGAGCGTTTATCGAAGCTCGACCGACATCTTTTGATTCGCTCAAACATGCGATGATTTGGGCGATGAGTAAGGGTGGTGGTACGACGAACGCACACTCGGCGGCGATATCGTTGCCGTCGCAATTACGCGTTGAGCGTGACGACGACGGGCGCGAGCGTTTCGTCTGGCGCACCAATCTTCGCGCCACCGAGCCGTACTGGATGTCCTGGTACGAAGGTTTATCTCAACGGTTCCTCGCCGTGCGCGCGCCCAAACTGCTTTTACTCGCCGGTAGTGATAGACTCGACACCGCCTTGACGATTGCGCAAATGCAGGGAAAGTTTCAAATGACGCTTTTACCCAAAGCCGGGCACGCGATTCAAGAGGATGATCCAGAGGCGGTGACGACGGCGTTGGAAAACTTTTGCTCGCGATTCGTATTTAGCCGCAGCAGCAGCACGCCGCGATAGTTGGGTAGAGATAGAGAATACACACATGCATGTAGTAGTTGTATATTAAATGGATTGGTGTTGATTATGCGTATCGTCGTCGTCAGAGGCTTGAATCGAGCTTCCGTACGACGCGCCTCGGTCGTCCACATCAAAGTCGTCGTCCTCGTCGTCCTCGCGCAACAAGTATTGTCGCATCGGGCGACAATATTCATCCAAGTCATTGATGTCTATATCATCAGTATCGTATGCACTGCGTTCGGCGTCTTCCTCGTCCTCGCGTGCGCTATATTCATCATCATCAATACCATCGGCATCCGCGTAGCCATCCTCGCCTTCCTCTTCCTCTTCCTCTTCCTCTTCCTCTTTACCGACGCGTCGCTTGACGCGCAGACGTCTCTTCGCACACTCTTCACGCACATCTCGCACATCCTTGCCCAATTGATCCAAGAATAACCCCATTTCTGGTGGAAACGCATCCAACGCGCGATTCTTCTCCATGTATTCCAACACGTCGACGTTGTCATTACAGAACGCCTCACGAATCATCCGCCAGCACGTCTCTACGTCAATGCGCGTCTTCACGCGCTCGCACACGAATTGTAACACGCGTATGTGTCCTTGTCGTGCGGCGTACAGCGCTGCGTCTTGCGTCACCACCGCGCCCCGCGTCGCGCAGTACTCCAAGCATTCCACATGTCCATGGTACGCCGCAATGTTGCACGACTGCGCGTCGAACGCCGCGCGCCCGGATTTCACCAGGCGCTTGATTTCTGAGACATTGCCTCGCGCGAGCGCTTCTTCGATCGTGGTGCACGGCTCGAGGCGTGGGAGAGGGGCTTTGCCACGGGAGGATTGGCCTGTCCAAATTTGTTCGAGCGGCATGGTGTGAGGATTGGCGTCGGCGACGAGGCGCGGATGAGACGGGCGAATGATCGTGATCAAAGGATTGATGACATGTGTTGTACTATTACTACTGTACGACTTCAATGATGATGATGATGATGATGGTTAACACGAGCACGATGTAGAATATGTTCTTTCCTTGATTACGTGCGCCGCTTTACGCGAGTTCGCTGAGCGACAACGATCCGAGCCATTCGCTGACGGTGTCATCGACGCCAGGTTCACCCGCGGCAAAGCCGTGTAAATCTAAAGCCCCAGGCTTGAGACCGGCATATTTCACTTCCTTGAGCTCGACTAACGCCGCACCGCAGAATTCGCGCCTATACATGACGTCTTCGATGCCAGAACCCGCGGCGGTGATGAAATCCAACGCCACGGCGTTGGCGGCAACCACCTTGGCAACCACCTTGGCTAACAGTTTAGGCGCCATCGGAACGTCAATAGCGACGTCATCGAGCATGGATACCACGTCACCGATGGCCATTTCGAGTGTGGACGTTTCAAACCCACCACTGGTGAAGCACGCGGCTAAGAGCTTGCCGATGGCGTCGGCGATTTTCGCAGAGGAGACGTTGACGACATAATCCACCAAGGCTTTCGCAATGGCGTTCTTCGTTTCTCCCTTGTCAGGCGTACGCGCAATCAAATCGGCAATGCACAACAACGCTTCGGAGATGTCACCAACGGTGGCGTACTCGTCAATGAACGAGTTGATCTTTTGCTCGACTTGTTCGGCGTCGTAGGATGAGCTCGACGCGCCGCCGGCGCCGCCGCCGAGCGCGGCATCAATCGCCGCGTCAGCCTTGGCTTCAGCGCGCAACTTGGCGTCGCGACGCATGTCGTCTTCAAGCATCGCTCGAGTCGCCGCCGTGGGTAACACCACCGAGTGTGCGGGCTTTTCGTACGGGCCTTGCAAAGAACCTGAACGCGCGTTGGCGCTGTTCGCCGGCCCTTCGGGGAACAAGATTTCATCCGACACAGCGGGGGAAGACGTGAAATCGATCTCTTCGGACGCCTTTTTGGCTGCGGGCTTGTTCGCGCGCACCACCCAGGCGTTGCTGCGGAGCTCGATGACATCACGGCACATGAAGCGCGTGCGCGTATCAACCTCCATCGACTCAGCGAGCACATTCAAGCGCGCAAAGTACATATCCATCACCGCCTTGTTCGTCTTCGGACTGGCTTCCAATTCGCCGCCACACGCCGTCATGAGCGCGCACAACGCTTCGATGTAGTCTTCGCACGGCACGCTGCGCGGTTCTCCTAACAATTCAGAAGAAATCGCGTGCACGAGGGAGGCGCCGACGACGGAGCGCTTGAACAATTCGCCGACTAAACGCATGACGCCGACAATCTTCGAACGCGCGCGCTTGGCTTGCGCATCACGATCGCCACGTTCAGCCACGGCACCCAAAGTTTCGCGCGCCAAGGTGGAGTTTTCAAACTCATCTTGCGCGGCGGAAATCAACGTCTTTTTAAACCCAGAGCCCAACGCACCGTGCAACTTTGCGCACAAATCGGCGTACACGCCGACGTACTGCGCCTCGTATGCCGCCTTGTCGAACACCATGGATATCAACGCCTCGATGACGCTCGCATCCGTCAACGCGCATTCCGCCATCAATTGTTCCACGAGCTTATCAAACGTCCCCCGAGACAACTTGTTCAACGCGGATTTTATCGCGCGCTTGCTCTTCTCGGCGTCGAGCGTCTTGACGACAGCCGCCGCCCCCGGTGCCGGTGCCGCCGCCGCCGCCCCCGCCGCCGCCTCCGGCACAGCATCGGTGATCTTCGCCGCCACCGGCGCGTCGCTCTCGCCAGCACCATCCTTTTTCTTCGGCTTCAAGTCCTCCTTCACGTGTCGCCCCCACACCGATCCTTCAGCCTTTTCAATATCGGCGTTGAGCTGATTCTTCACCACCTCCAACGTCGACGTCGAGAGTTCCACGGGCAACACGCACTCGAACGATGGGTCTTGGCTTATCGCGATCAACGCCGCCTTGTCGTACGCGTGCGTCGGCGCCGTCGAGGACGAGGACGAGGACGATGGTGACGACGAATCCCCGGGCGCGGCTGCGGCGGACGCGCTCGTCACCGCCGTCGTGGCGGACGCCGACGCCTTCGGCGCGCCATTCGGCGTCGAGCCTTGGGCGAAAGATTCGTACACTCCGCTCTGCGGTCGAAGCGATATGGTTGTCATCGTCGTCGGTCGTCGAGGCGCGGTGTGACGTCGTCCGTCGCCGCGCGTCGTCGTCGTCGTCGTGAGGTTTTGCTGCTCTTTAATTTATACCCGTAACTTTTCACACCATAGTCATACGCCGAGTTAGGTTAACTTTGAAAGGTGCCTTTAAGGTCTATAAAGGACTATGAAGGACTATTAGCTCAGTTGGAAGAGCGTCAGACTTCGATCAACAGCGTAGTAGTTATCTGAATGTCGCAGGTTCGAGCCCTGTATAGTTCATTCATCTTTTTTGTGCTAGTGTATTACAACGATGGCTCGTTCTGTGTGTATTGATCGTCGTGAACGAACGAGCGAAGAAAAAAATCGTGCGTCATCTGGAGTCGAGAGTCTCCAAACGTCGTTATTTCTTCTTCGTGGGCGATCGCTTCGCCGCCGCCGCAGCCTTTGCAGTAGGCTTGCCCATAATTTCTTCTTCACCGCTAGGTCCGATAGCCATCTCTTTGACCATATCCGCCATTTCATCGCTGTCTAAAAAGCTCAGCGATAGTTGTCGATTGAGCAAGTCGCCGCCGCCGTCGTTGACATCCGAGATGCCTTTAATGCTCGATTCGAGGAGTGAATTTACGAACGCATCGTCGCGTTCGTCGAGACGCGCGGCGTCGAGTTCGCCTTCGTAAGACATATCCTCAACCATGTGACGCAAACCTTCATTCGTGGGGGACTTGAGGAATTCGTGCCACGGCAACGTCGCCGCCGCATTCATCACCGGCGTCGTCACGCCCATCGTCGCATCGTCCCAGTGCTCGTCATCGATTTCTTCCAACGATAATGGCGACGGGGGGATCATAGGACTATCCGGCGCCGCGCTATCGTTGATGCTTCCGGCTGGGCCTTCAAGCGTGGGTAAGAATCTCGGCGCCGTGCGTCTCTTGCGAGAACTCAACGCGGCGTTGGCGTCCAAACCAGCCAAGCCACTCTCACGCAGAGCTGCGTTGATGTTCTCCCCGTCATGTACCGCTTGTACGAAGTGTCGCATTTGAGTTTGAAAGTTTTCCGTTTCCTTCAACCGCACACTCATCCTCGCCACTTCTTCTCGTTGCGTGTGCTGCGTCTCGCGCAGGCGCATCACCTCCTTGAGCAATAACAGCCTGTCGCGTTTCAATTGTTCGACTTCAGTGACTAGCCCACCGTATGCGCCGAGTTCTATGCTATCTTGATGGTGTTTTAACGCTAATGATCCAGCCGCACCACCACTCGCACCAGCCTTACTCGATCCCGCGCCGCCCTTCTTCGTCGCGCCCGCCGCTTTCGCCTTGCTCGACCGCGGCGCGTCGTGCCTCTTGAGCGTCGTCAACAACTCGGGTTTAGCCTTTTCAAACCCTTCCACGCCAAACTCGTAGCGATCGGAATGACACTTACGAAAGCCATAGTTGTTCAATTGCCGAACGAAAGACGCAAAATTCGAGTGTTTAAACGTCTTTGGCAAATACTCAGTCTCCAGCACGTCTGGTTTCCAAACCGTAAACGTCCGCCCGTGTTCGTTCCACGAAATCACATCGTTCGACGTCTCATCGCTCACCAAGTTCCACGTTTTCCTATATACATGTAGAAGTCACGACGAATTGTTAGTTACCGCATGTACCATGTATAGCACGCGTCGTCGTCGCGGCGATGTCACCGTCGACGGGACGCGTAAGGGGACAGAGCGATGACGACGATGATGACATCATCATCATCATCATCATCTTTCCCTCGTCTCGACGCATCACCCTCGTCGCATCCGCGTGTCGTCGCACACAGCACACAACATCACGTCACGTCGTCGTCGTCGTCGTCTTCATGGCCGCCATGCCCCCATACGCGCGCGTACGAACGGTACACGTACCATAAGAATGGGCTCACGTTCACCGTCGCGAACGGCGTCGTCGTGCCCGTGGCGCTGCCCGGCTGTGCGCTCATCGCGTGCTACTATCACGACGACGTGTGCGTGTGTGCGTGCGTGAGCTCGTCGTTTGTTTGTCTGTTCGTTCTTTCGTTCGTTCGTCGTGGCGTGACGTCGTGTGTCGTGTGAGGGCACTTTTGCTTTCGCTTTCGTCTTCGCGCCTTCGCGCCTTCGCGGGGGAGGATGGGCGCGTGGTGTTGTACTCGCGTGAAGATTATTACGAAATCTATACACGCGTTGATTACAATACACAATACGATGCACCGCGAATAGGTGATGGCGATGGCGATGGGGGCACGCGGCGAACATTGACCGAGACGGATGCCTACGCCGCCGCCGCGCGCGCGACGTCTTCGTCAAACGCCTCCATGTAGTTTAATATGCTCTCCTTGACCTCACTCGCGGTGGTGTTCTTGCCGTAGAATGTCACGAAATCGCCTCTCGGGTCGACCAAGTACGTGATGATGGAGTGATCGACCAAGTAATCCTTTTTGGCTTTTTCGTCACCCGTTTTTCGATAGTAGACGCGGTATTTGCGCGCGGCGTTCCCGCACGCGTCTTCAGAGCCAGTCAAGCCAATCATATCCTTGTGAAACTCCTTGACGTATTCATTCACGCGCTTCTTGTCGTCTCTGTACGGATCGATGGTGATGAATACCGGAACGAGTGGGTAATCGCCGCGGCGGGTCCTTGATGTCCCGGCGTCGAGCGTCGTCTTTGCGCGCGCGGCGTTGACGCCGTCCACGACTTCTGCTACTTTTTCCAATTCATCGGGGCATATGTCAGGGCAATAGGTGAAACCAAAGTACAACAGCGCAAATTTTCCGTGTAAATCTCGATCGGTAAATCGCTTACCCGTGGCGGCGTTGGTGAGCTCAAACGCGCCTCCGACGGCGGCTTTCCCGCCGGCGACGACGCCGCCCGCGCCGCCCGCGTATGCACCCCCTTTATGCGCCGCCACGGCGTTGAGCCGCCGCTGTCGCTCGACATCATATGCGTACAAGCACCCAGCACCTGTGAGCGACACTAAAACTAACGACACCCAACCCACCGGGCCTTTATTCGCGCCTGGTGTCGACGATGACGATGCGAACGAACGACTCGCACCACTCGGACTGGCGCGCGCGATGCCGTGCGCGACGCGACGGGTGAGTGTGCGAAACATGACGTTTCAAATGCCGCCGCCGTGCGATGCGGGGACTGACTACTACGTATTCTACTACAGCACGTTGGTGATGATGTTGCTCGTCGTAGTAGCGCGGCGAGTCGCGGTGTGACGCGAGCGCTCGACTGCGACTGCGTTCTCGTCGAGTGGGATTTTATACTAGGAGTGACAGGAGTACTGTAGTAGTAATTGGACATACGATCAATTAAAAATGTGTTTAAAATCGGTGTTGGAAATGTGAAGCGATGCAAAAATAGTGTGAAGAAGACGAAGACGAAGACGTACGTAATGTACGCACGCACGTCGTCGTCGCCCGCTCAAATGCAAATTTAGATGCGAGCCATGGCGCGTTGTGCCGCGGCGATGGTGGCATCAATGTCCGCCTCGGTGTGCGCCAAAGACGTGAAGCCAGCTTCGTACTGAGACGGCGCCAAGTACACACCCTCTTCTAACATGGCTCTGTGCCAGCGGCCAAACTTTTCGGTGTCGCTCTTCGCCGCGTCGGTGAAGTTCTTGACCGGACCTTCTTGGAAGAAGAAACCAAACATACCAGAGATGTGGCCACCGCACACCGCGTGGCCGTTGTCGCGGCCAGCCTTCAAGATGCCCTCGATCAAGCGACCGGTGATCTTATCCAAGTATTCGTACTGACCCGGTTCGGCGAGGATGCTCAACGTTTCGATACCCGCCGTCATCGCGAGCGGGTTACCAGACAACGTACCGGCTTGGTACATCGGACCCGCCGGCGCAACCATGTCCATGATATCACGGCGACCACCGTAGGCGCCGACCGGCATACCACCACCGATAACCTTACCCATCGTGGTCAAGTCGGGCGTGACGCCCCAGTATTCTTGCGCGCAGCCCTTGGCGATGCGGAAACCAGTCATGACTTCGTCAAAGCACAACAAAGCACCTTCAGCCTTGGTGACTTCACGGAGACCTTGCAAGAATTCTTTGTCCGGGACGATGAAACCAGAGTTACCGACGACGGGCTCGAGGATGACACCCGCGATTTCACCCTTGTGTTCGGCGAACAACGCCTTGACTTCATCCAAGTTGTTGTACGTGGCGCAAAGCGTCGTGTTGGTCGCCGCGGCCGGCACACCCGGAGAATCCGGAAGGCCCAAAGTGATGACACCAGAACCCGCCTTGACGAGGAAAGGATCGGCGTGACCGTGGTAGCAACCTTCGAACTTGATAATCTTGTCGCGGCCAGTGTACGCGCGCATCACGCGCAACACGGACAAGCACGCTTCGGTACCAGAGTTACAGAAACGAACCATTTCCACGGACGGCACGGTGTCGATCACCATTTGACCGAGCGTGTTTTCCAACTCGCACGGCGCACCGAAGGACGTACCCTTGTCGATTTGTTCCTTCAACTTTTTGTTCACGCGCTCATTCGCGTGTCCGCAGATAGCCGGTCCCCACGATCCCACATAATCAATGTACTTGTTGTTATCCACGTCGAACGCGTACGCATCCTTCACGCGTTCGAAGATGATCGGTTGACCACCAACGCTCTTAAACGCGCGCACCGGGGAGTTCACCCCACCCGGTAAGATATCTTGCGCCGCCTTGAAGATTTCCGCGCTGCGCGTCGTGTTCAGCGATGACGCCTTGGGCGCGGCATCGACCGCGAGCACGCGCACGCTCGCGCGGCGCGACGACGCCTTCGTCGTCGTCTTCAACGACACAACTTGAGTGAATTGGTGCGTGGCGAACATCGTCGGTCGTCGTCGTCGTGGGTGTTTATGTCGCGCGAGGTCTCGCCCACGACCCGAGGCTCGGTCGTCGTCGT
>Ga0181554_1000826_pt1 | contig 30653 bp, 29 predicted proteins | sample 011ome_16_FD_145602 | JGI IMG/M metagenome (GOLD analysis project Ga0181554, IMG submission 145602) | Coastal salt marsh microbial communities from the Groves Creek Marsh, Skidaway Island, Georgia - 011503CT metaG (spades assembly) | ecosystem: Environmental > Aquatic > Marine > Intertidal zone... | reverse complement strand
GTGGGGGGCGGGGCGGGCGGGGGGGTGGGGGGGGGGGGGGGGGGGGGGCGGGGGGGGGGGGGGGGGGGGGGGAGGGGGAGGGGGAGGGGGACGGGGACGGTCGATCGATCGACGGGATGATGATCGATCGTCGGCGGACGCGAAGACCGACGGATGATGCGGCGGCGGGGTGCGCGGATCGCCCGGCGCGCGCGCACCGCGTGGAGGAGCATCTTGACGTAGGCCTTGTCCGCGAGACGGTATTCGACCCCCATCGCGCCGCGTTCGTGGGTCGCGAGGCGGGCGCCGCGGAGAGTGACGGGAAGGGGGACCGGGCGAGACGCGACGGGAAGGAACTCAACAGAAAGTGGATTCGCGAGAGCCGTTGTCGCGTCGGTCCGTCCCGCGAGATCCCTCCCCCGACTGCCAGAGCCGTCGGCGCTTCCGCCGCCTCCCCGGACCGGTCCTCTCGGTGCCCACCCTGGGGATCGGAGGGCGCGCGGAGGCGAGGGAGCGCGCGGCCGGCGCGCGCGGCGAGCGACCGCGGCGCGGCGGCCGCGCGGAGGGAGGCGCGCGGCGTCTCGATCGACGGTTCCCTTTTAGGAGCTGACCGCCGTCGCGCCCGCTCGCTTCTTCGAGTCCCTCGAATCGACCGAAGAAGCGCGCGCGCGGGGGCGATGACGTCCGTCGCGAGCGCTCCCGCTCCCGGCGACCCCGGCACGCTCCCGCCGTGGGTCAACCGCGGTCGCGAGGACGCGCTAGACGCGCTCGACGTCCCGAACCCGATGCTCGACCGCGTCTACGCCGCGGTCGGCGGCAACGCGACGTTCGCGGTGCACCCCCCGGTGATGCACTTCGGAGGGTACGAGCTCGGGAAGGTGCACGCGCAGCGCTTCACGGTCACGAACGTGAGCGCCGCGAGCAAGCGCATCGACGTGATCGACACGAGCACGGCGTACTTCAAGACGAAGTTCAAGAAGCGCGGGCTGCTCGCGCCGGGGATGAGCGAGACGATCGAGGTGCAGTTTTGCGCGACCGAGCCTAGGGTGCGTTCTATCTCACACTGGTCCCCATACGACCGCGTCGGCGAGGTGAACGCCGATCCTTGAGGTCTTTTGCCGGCGTCTCTCTCCGCCCACACCTTGCGTTCAATCCCCGCCCGCGTTGCCTTTGAACTCCACCTGACGCCTTTGAACTCCACCCCGACATCGCTTTGTATGGAACGACCCTAAGTATTTTTACGACTGCGTCCGCGTGCGCAACGAGGATGAAAACATCCTCATGCCGATCCACGCCTACCCGGTGATGAACGACGTCGTGTTTCCGAAAGTGATCGACTTTGGGTTGTGCGGCGTGAACACGGCGCACGTGCGAGAAGTGAAGCTGCGGTGTAAGGCGCGTTCTAGTATCACACTGGTCCCCATACGGCCGCGTCGGCGCGGTGAACGCCGTTCCTCAAGGACTTTCTCTCCCGGCGCATCTCTCCGCCCAGGGTCCCTCGCTTTCAATCCCGACACACCACGGCGCCTTTCAACTCCACCCCTGACGCCTTTCAACTCCACCCCGACGTTCGCTCGTATGGACCCTCGACCCTAAGGCGCCGCTCGCGTTCGAGTACGAGCTCGCGCCCGAGAGCGCGTCGCCGACGTTTGACGTCGAGCCGCGGAGAGGCGTCGTCCCGGCCAACGGCGAGGTCGTCGTCCGCGTGACGTTCCGCCCGACGACGCGGACGACGAGCGTGATGAACCTGAGGGTGGACCTGTCGCAGTTTAACTTCGAGCCGTTCGTGTGCGTCGTCCGCGGGACCGGGTTCCCGTCGGTGACGAGAGACGAAGGGCTGGCGGAGACGTTCGGCTTCGGCGCGTCCCATACACTGGTTTCCATACGACCGCGTCGGCGTGGTGAACGCCGATCCTTAAGGACTTTTCCCGGCGTGTCTCTCCGCCCAGGGTCCCTCGCTTTCAATCCCGACACACCTCGCCGCCTTTCAACTCCACCCCTGACGCCTTTCAACTCCACCCCGACGTCGCTTCGTATGGAACGCACCTTAGGCGACGACGCGTCGCTCTACGACGCCACCGGACGACCCACCCGCACCACCCGCGCGCTGGTCGGCGGCGAGACGACGACGTCGATGAAATCCCGCCACTCACACCTGTACGGCCGCACGACGCGGACGTTCGACGGCGGCGCGATCGCGGACGGCGACCTGTCGTTCCCCCCGGGCGGGTCCCCGTTCGGGCCTCGAGGCGCGGGCGGCGCGGCGACGGCGTCGAAGAGCCGAAGCGCCACCGTCGCCGCGCTCACCGCGTCGTACAACGCCGACACCGGCGTCGATCGCATCATGGGCGGCGGCGGGCGGAACATGACCGAGATCGAGTTCGCGATGGCGCCTCGCACCGGCGGCGGCGCGGGCGGCGGCGACGCGTACACGGAGTACGTGAAGGTGACTCGCGCGCGAGAGGCGGAGGCGCGTCGAGAGGCTCAGATGCGGCGACTGATGGCGGGGCAACGCGACGCCGACGGAGGGTTGATGCGGACGTCGCCGACGAAGCTGATGCCGCTGCCGCATCGCGCGGTCGCGGCGCGGGAGAACGCGGAGAACGAACGGCTGGACCGGGAGTGGACCGAGCCGAAGCCGAGCGCGCCGCCGCCGGGGCGCGGCGGCGGCGGCGGCGGCGCGGACGGCGCGGTCGGACCGCGCGCGCGGCGACTCGCGAGGACGCTTCGAGCGGAGGATAAGAAGCGGACGGGGCGCGATTTCGTGGGCGACGAGTACGAGGAGGAACACGGCGAGCTCGAGTTCGACGGTCTGGTCCTCCCGAGACGTCTGAACGGCCACGGCGCGGTGCAGCACGTGTTATCCCAGCGCAGAGGACGGCTGCGCGCGAAGGATCTACGCGCCGCCGTCGCGGACAAGCGCCATCGCGACGAACTCGCGGAGCGCGAGATCGAAGAGATCGAACGCGAAGCCTCCGACGCGACGCTAGGAAGAGTCGCGGAGGCGATGGACGCGCTCCCCGGCGGCGGCGCGCACGGCGCGCTCGCGGCGTTGGACGACCCGACGGTGGACGATAGGGTAAAGGAGATTCTCTTCGAGCGGGAATTCGCGCGCGTGCGCGAGTTTGAACGAGTGAAGGAGGTCAAGACGTGCGTCGCGGTGGGCGACGACGTCCTCGACGAGATGGAGAGGCGCGACGCGATTCGGAGGCGCGACGACGCGGAGAACGCGCGGCGGACGATGCTCGCGAACGAAGCGCTCGCGGAGATGTCGGACGGTCGGACGCCGTGGCCGAAAGCGGCGGCGCTCGGGCGCGGCGCGTCGTACGTCGTCGAGGAGGAGCGCGCGGACGCGGACGCGGACGCGGACGCGGAATCCGAACCGACGGATCCTGAAGGCGAACCGTCGACGTCGACGCCAACGTCCGCTGCGACGAGGACGCCAAAGTACGACGAGACGACGAACGATTCGTGGAGGATGCGCGCGGGGATCGCGCGAAGGTTTATCCAAGCAGTCCGCCGCGTCGTGTTTCAAAACCGCGCGGCGAAGCGCCTCGCGGGGATTCGAAAGCTCATCGCCGCGTTCGGGGATAAAGCGCGCGCGGCCGCGTTCGTCGCGCACGAGTTTCTCGCCGGCGCCGGCGGCGGCCCGAAGCCGGACCCGGACGTCGTCGCGGTCGCGAAGATGTCGAGACTGAAGGTTTACGACGCGTCGTTCCCGACGTATCGCGCGTCGAACTTTCGAACGCGCGCGCCCGTGGACATCGCGGACGGCACCGGGATCAAACCGTGGGAAGACGTCGAGCTCATGCCGTTGCGTGCCCCGCTGGAGTGGAAGGTGAAGAAGCAGTACAACACGTTTGACGACGCCGCGGGGAAGTTTCCCGCGCTGTTCGACCACCAGGACGTCGCGCCCGTCGACGGCGTCGCCGTCGTCCGGGGCGCGGAGGAGGAGGAGTCCGCGCCGCAGCCGAGGCTGGCGCTCGACCCCGACGGCGACGGCGCGCCGCCCGCGCTTCCCGGCTCTTCCGCCGCCGCCGAATACGCCGACGACGCCGATGCAGACTCCATCGCGCCGCTCGCGCCGCCGATCGAGCCGATCGCGGACGCGCGGGTCTACCCCGAGGACTCCGACGTGCTCGCGGCGCGCGTCGCGTGCGCGGGCGAGGACCCACTCGACTCCGCGGTTCGACCGGCGACGTACGCGCACGCCGACTCGCTCACGCGCGAGACCCCCGCGGTGAACGCGCTCGCCGCGCTGCGGGCGGTACCGACGCTGTCGGACGTGTGGCGGCCGCGACGGGACGCGTGGCGACCGCCCCTTGTGCCGCCGGCGTTGATGGAGGCGCCGGCGGCGGAGGACATGATGGAAGACGCGCTCGCCGAGGGGACGGGGGGGCATTTCGGCGGCGTGGAGATACCGCTGGTGGCGCCCGACGGGTTGCCGACCCCGGCGCGCGTCGCGAAGGAGTTTTATTTGCCGAGGGCGGAGGAGGAGAGGGAACGCGCGGCGGCGAGGGCGGCGGAGGGCGGCGGCGGCGGGGAGGAAGAAGCGTCCGCCGCCGCCGCCGCCGACGACGACGACGACGACGACGCGCCGCCGCTGATGCCGCGCTTAGCGAAAGAGAAAGAGCTCGAGGAGGAGACGAAGAAGCGACGGAGGGAGCTCATGTCTCGAATGCGCGAGCGCGCGATCGAGGAGAACGCGCGCATCATAGACCCGAAGCTTCGTTGGGAGTTGTAACTGAGTTATAACGACTGTAGGAATCAATCACGAGCGCGACGCGAGCGTCTGACGCCGACGCGAGCGTCCGACGAACGCCGCCGCCCATGGTCTCACCTCACCTCATGGTCCCACCTCACGCCGTCGCCGCGGCCGCCCCCGCGGCGGGCGGGTCCTGCCCCTGCACCTTGTCGAACTCCATCACCCTCACCCCCATCGCTTCCAGCTTCGCGAGCAGCGCGCTCTCGTTCACCTGCGGATCGTTCCATACAAAATACAGTAGTTCATCGGTCAGTTGAAAGAAGACGCGATCAAATGTTGAAACCGGGCGGTGGGTGAAAAACAGAACGTTTGTATAGAACGCACTTGCGGAAACTCCGCCAGACCCGTCGGCAGGTGCGCGAACCCCTGCAAGTCCACGTCCTTCCCGGCTCTGTACTCGTCGAAGTCCGTCATCGTCACGCCTTGCGCGTTCAAGAACTCCGTGATGTCGTCCACGACGCCTCGCTTCCACGGCACGCTGAGATGCGCCTTGCGAACGAACGGCACGAGAGGCGACGTCCGGCAGTACGGCCCTTTGATGTCCTTCGACGTCTGTCGCGCGAAGTCGACGTCCAGGTGCTCCGGATCGAACTTCGCGAGCGCGGCCTTGATCTTCTCCGCGTCGCCGTCCGCGACGAGGAACATCTGCGAGAACCGCCCGCCCAGGCGGCACGACCTCGACTCCTTGATCTCCCCGCCCGTGCCGCAGATGGCCTTACGAGTATGGCCATTCCATACGAAGCGACGTCGGGGTGGAGTTCATAGGCGTCAGGTGGAGTTGAAAGGCGTCGAGGTGTGTCGGGATTGAAAGCGAGGTGTGGGCGGAGAGACACGCCGGGAAGTAAAGTCCTTTAGGAACGGCGTTCACCACGCGAACGCGATCGTATGGGAACCAGTGTGATGAATACGCGCCTTGTGCGTCTTGGAGAAGATCTCGCCGCAGTCCAGGCCGGACATGTGGACCAGGACCTGCCCGACGCGCGATGGCGCGGAGCCGTGGAACGCAGCCGTGGAAGACGCGAGCGGCGGCGGCGCGGACGCGCCCGTCGCGTTCAGGAGCGCGCGCGCGGAGTTCGTGGCGAGGCGGCGGAGCATCGTGACGACGACGGCGGGCGGCTCGCGACGCGCGATGGTTGGATGAAGCGACGACGCTTGGCGACGCGTTTATCCGATTCTTACAGATCTCCTGACAGCCGCAGCCGCAGCCGAGCAGATCGCATCGGCGCCGTTGCGTTGGCGGCCGACCGTTTTACCGTACACGTACACAGAGCATTTAGTCAGAGTACGAAAGAACGCGTACGTAGACGTTTGATTTCTCGTTCTTTTTTCGCGCTTTTTTCGCACCCCTTTTTTCGGCGGAAGGCCCGGCGCACGATCCGCCAAAAGCCTGCCAAAAGCCTGCCAAAAGTCAGTCGTGGTTCGAGCTTCACACGCGGCGCCGAGCCCGCGCCCCCCCGCGCGCCTCCTCGCGCGGCCGCGGCGGCATGTCGACGCGCCGCGACGCCGCCGCGGCGCCGTGCCCCGGCGACGCCGTCCTCGTCGGACCGTGGCCAAACTTCCTGGGCGGCGGATACTCGTGCGAGGACGAAGCGCTCGTGCGCGCGTTCGGCGGCCCTCTCTACGACGACGTCGACGACGCGCGTTTCGCGAGCGCGACCCTCTGCGCGCCGGGCGAGGTCGCGGCGTCGTGGCCGTCGTGGCTCGGCGGCGGCGTCGCGTGCCTGACCGCGCCTCCGCCGCCTCCGCCGCCGCACGGACTCGACGGCGTCCCGGTCGCCGCGGTCGCGGGGGTCGCCGCGCGCGACGACGACGACGACGACGACGACGACGACGACGACGCGCGCGAACGTCTGGACCAGCTCGTCAGCGCGCAGGCGACGCGGCTGCGCGACGCGCGCGCGCCGCCGCCGCCTACACCGCCGCCGTGGACGACCGTGGACGTGCGGCCGATGGAGGCGCTCGAGCGCGACGGCACGCGATCGGGGTGGTGGTCGGACGCGCTCGCGTCGCCGCCGTCGCCGTCGCCGTCGCCGCCTATACCGCCGCCGTCGTCGCGACTCGAGTACTGGTTCTCTCTGCCGACGTTATTTATCGTGCTCGGCGCGCCGGCGCTCTGCTGCGCGTTCGTCGCGCGTCGCGCGCGTCGAGCGCGGCGCTGGCGCGGGCTCGACGACCACGACGCGCGAATAACGCGCGCGAAGGAGCTCCTCGGCGCGTCCGCCGCGAGCGTCGCGTCCGCGGAGCCGGTCCGCGGCGGCGGCGGCGGCGGCGGAGGTGAGACTGCTTCCCATACGACCCCGTTCGCGTGGTGCACGCCGTTCCTTGAGGACTTTGCCCGGCGTCACTCTTCACCCGCGCTTCCCTTTCAACGTTTGACCGGTAAGACGTTCGACTGACCGATCGCTTCACCCACGCAGGCGGCGGCGGCGGCGGCGGGGGAGAAGGAGAGCGCGAAGAAGACGAACCCAAAGACGAAGAAGACGCGTCGTCTCGAGTGGTCGTCCGCCTCGAGGTTGTTAGTTCTGGCGGGCGCCTCTTCATCTTCTACCGTCTACGCTATTTCAAAGTAGTGTAAGGGGAAGAAGAGTGGCCCACACGGCGCCGGTCGACCGCCGCCGCCGACTCGCGCGCCTCGCCCCGGTTATGTACGCTCGTTATCGCTCTCGTCTATCGATCGAACGCGCGGCTCCCTATGACCCCCCCCGTCGACGCGCGCAGCGCGGCGATCTTCTGAAGCTCGCGCTCGCGCTCGCGCTCGACGCGCTCGCGCTCTAACCGCTCCGCGCGCAGGCGGACGATGTCCGACGGCGAGAACCCGGGCCGGTGACCGCCAAGTTTGGGCGTCGTCCGCGGCGGCAACCCGTGGATCTCCAGATGACGCCGCATCTCTCTCCGCGCCTTCTTCTCGCGTTTCTTCTCGAGCTTCTTCTCCCTCTTACGCGCCGCTCTCTTCTTATCCTTCTTATCCTTCTTCTCCTTCTTGTCCTTCTTGCCCTTCTTGCGACGTTTCCGGTCCCGCCGCGACGACGACGACGACGACGACGACGACGAACTCGAACTCGAACTCGACGACGAATCCGCCGCCTCTGGCAATAACGACGCTCTCGCGCGTCGCTCCTCGTCGTCGTCCCCGTCCCCATCGTTCTCCCCCCGCGACGACCTCTTCTTCTCCGTCACACCCCCACCGCGCGAGAGCAGCGCCTCGCGCTCCTCTCGCTCCCGTCGCACCTTCGCCGGGAGGCTCTCGCCGAGCCCGCGGCGTTCGTCCGCGTCGTGGAACGAACGCTCCGCGCGCGAGTACCACGGACGATCCTCGCGGTTGAATCCGCCCAGCCGCGCGTCCTCGTTCGGGCCATCTCGCGGCCGCGCCCTCGCTCTCGCTTCCTCGACCGCGAGCTTCTCGAGCTCGCGCTCCTCCTCCGCGAAGAAGTTGATGTGCTCCGTGGGGAGGCGCGCTTCAGCGTCGTCGAGTTCGAGTTCGTCGTCGTCGTCGCGTCGGCGCTTCGACGCGCGCTCGCGCAGCGCGACGAGATTCGACTCGCGTCGCGCGTCGTGCCTCGCCGCCTCCTCCGCACCCTCCTCCGCGGCGGCCTTCTCCTCCGCGTCTCTCACCCTCTGTCGCTGCGCGGGGCCGTAGACGTTCCAGGACTTCTGCGGGAGGATGTTCAGCCCGCCGTGGCCGCCGCCGCCCTTCCCCATCGTGCCCGCCCACGGGTGGAGGGGCGGCGCGACGGGGAGTGATGCGGAGAGACGAAGAATTCGTTCCTCATCAGGTGCCGTGCCGCTGCCGTTCGCGTTCATCGCTCGGGTCGTCCGCAATTCTTCAAATTCTTCGTCATTCCCGCGCGCGCGCCACCCCCCTCCCGTCGATGCCCCGCGCGTTCGCCGCCGCGCTCGGCGTGAAGCACTCGACGCTCCTCGGCGCGTTCGCGAGCGCCGGCGTCCCGGTCTCGTCCCTGCGCGGCGACATCCCGCTCGTCATGCTCGCGACGCTCGGCGCGATCCTCGCCGCGCAGATAATCTCCAAGCTCCTCCTCCGCCCTCTCCGCGACCGGCGCGAACCTCGGGACGCGCGCGAGCCGTCCGTGGTCCTCGTCACCGGCGCGTCGAGCGGCCTCGGGAAGCTCGTCGTGGACGCGGTGTCCGAGGCGTTTCCGAGCGCGGTCGTGTACGGCACCTCGCGCAGCGGATGGCAGCCGCCGAGAAAATTGCCGTGGTCGCCGAGTCGGTCTCCGAGAGGGATCGAGCCGCGCGACGACAACGGTGAGAGGCTGACGGACGGGCTGCTGCAGCTCGACGTCACGGACGAGGCGAGCGTGGAGAGGTGCGTGAACGCGATCGTCGACCGGCACGGGAAGCTGGACGTCCTGATCAACAACGCGGGCGCGGTGATCGCCACGCGCGGCGTCGCGACCAAACACGACGACGCGAAATCGCAGGCGCGTTCTGTACACTGGTTCCCATACGACCGCGTTCGCGTTGTGAACGCCGATCCTTAAGGACTTTTGCCGTCGTCTCTCTGCGCCCAGGGTCCCTCGCGTTCAGTCCCCGCCCTCGACGCCTTTCAACGCCAACTGACGCCTTTGAACTCCACCCCGACATCGCTTTGTATGGAACGACCCTCAGATGGAGACCAACTTTTTCGGGATGGTGCGCACCGTGCGATGCGCCGTGCCCGCGATGACCGGCCCGTACAAGCGTATCATCAACATCGGGAGCATCGGCGGACGCATCGGGCTGCCGTTCCAGTCGATGTACAGCGCGTCCAAGGCGGCGGTGATGGTCTGGTGCGTTCTCCTCACACTGGTCCCCATACGACCGCGTCGGCGTGGTGAACGCCGATCCTTAAGGACTTTGCGCGGCATCTCTCTCCGCCCAGGGTCCCTCGCTTTCAATCCCGACACACCCCGACGTCTTTCAACTCTGCTTCTGACGCCTTTCAACTCCACCCCGACATCAATCATCTTCAAGGACGGACGCGTTGCGAATGGAGACGTGGTCGTCCGGCGTGCGCGTGTCGTTAGTCGAGCCGGGCGATTTGAAGCCCGGGATGGTGAACGCCGCCAAGGCGGACGGTTTCGACGACGACGCGATCGCATCGCGCGCGTTCGACATCATGCGGAAGGAGGAGGCGGAGGGGACGGATCCGAAGGCGGTGGCGCGCGCGATCGTCCGATCGTTGCGATCGACGACGCCGGCGGGGCGGGTCCTGATCGGTCCTGACGCGTGGCTCGTGGAAACGCTGGGGCGGCTCGTCCCGCACGCGTGGAAGGAGTTTTTCCTCGCGTCGCACTACCGCGTCCCGCCGCGGCACGACGCGTGGATTCGCGTGTGAAGGGAGCGGTGAAGGGAGCGGTTAACCACCACTCGCCGAATCGAATTGAATTGTAATGATGAACAGACGAAGCGCGCGAATCGATTTTTTCGTGCAGTCAGGGCCATTCCATACAAAAAAAGTTCACCGGTCAGTTGAAAGGGGGAGCGATCAAATGTTGAAACCGGGATATGGGTGAAAAACTTTTGTATAGAACGCGCCTGTGTCATCGACGAACGGCACCTCCACTCGCACTTCCGCATGCGCGTCGCGACGACCGCGGGGACCGCGTCGGCGGCGGCGGCGTCGCCGCCGTCGTCGTCGCGGCGCCGCGGAGACGCGCGATGTCGAGCGCGCGCGGTGCGCTGGTCCGCGAGGACGGACGCGTCGTCGTTCGTCGTCGTCGTCGTCGCGCGTCGCGTCGGGCACCGCGTCGACGTCGACGCGCGTCGCGACCGCGCGATCGTCCGTCCGCGCGCGACCGACGTCGAGAGAGGCGCGCGCGGCGACGGCGGCGACGGCGACGACGCGACGACGACGGCCGATGAGCTGCTTCGAGACGAGCTCAGGGCGCGCATGGCGGAGGCGGAGGCCGCGGGCGACGTGCGGGAGGAGGAGGACGTCTTATACGACGACAGAGCATTTAGTCACGACGACGATCTCGATCTCGGCGACGGAGGACGCAACAAGTATCGCATAACGATCCGGGATAAAGAGGTGCTGCGGTACGAGCTCCCGAACTTCTTCCCGGACTTCAACCCGACGCCGCTGGAGTCGCGGATCGAGGCGGGGACGAGAGACGAGCTGGGGGGGTCCGCGTCCGGAGAGAGGAAGAGGAAGAAGAACAAGTCGTACGTGTGGAAACGCGGCGTCCTCGCGGGAACCGAACGCAGCGACCCCCTGGACGTGATAAAACGCTCGAGAGACGAGAGTTACGACGATAACGACGACGACGCGACGACTCCGACGGGGAGAAGGACGATACCGCCGCCGCCCCGTCGCGCGGTGGACGAGGAGTACGCGAGACGCGGCGGCGGCGCGGGCTCCGGCGCTCTCGCCGGACTCACGCTGTTCTTTTACGTCGTCGCGCTCGCGCTGACGACGTCCAGAGCGTACTTCGACGGCGGGGAGATGATCCCCGCGCCGATCGACGCGGAGACCGAGCGAGGCGCGAGGGATGCGCCGCCGCCGCCGAAGTCGATCGAGGGGACGGACGCGGGCCGAGTCTGGTCCGAGGGAATAGAACGGTTCCGGTGAAGAAGACGGGGCGGGGCGGGACTTGACGGCACGTGGTGCGTTGAATATTACATCGATGACGTTCGCCCGCGTCGGCGTCGTGCGTCTTCCTCCTCCTCCCGTCGCGTCGCGCGCGTCGTCGCCGACGCGCGTCGACTACCTAAATAAATAAATCACAACGCGAGCGAAAACAATCTTCTTCTTTTTTCTATCGTACGGAGAACCGGCGCGGCGAAGCGCGCCGCGACGCGGACGAGAGAAGAAAAAAGCAGACGCCGTCGCGCGCGCCGTCGTCGATGAAGTGCGAACCGCGAGCCGCGTTCGGTTCGGTTTCGACTCGCGCTACGCTCTCGCGCGCGGTCTTCGAAACCGAAACCCGAACCGGCGGGCGGGCGTAATAAAGAAAGAATCACACCGGCTTGACCCACTGCGACGCGCCGGTGACGGTGTTGTAATAGTACGTCCGCCCGCGACCGTCGTCCAGCGGCTGCCACTCCGACCCAGACCCGGGGGCGCCGCCGCCGGGTGTTCCGTCCCCGTCGCCGCTCGCCGCGTCCTCGCCGCCGGGTCCTCCGGGGACGGGGACGCCGCCGGGAACGTGCCCCGGGAACGCGCCCGCCGGCTGCCGCGGCGCCGCCGCCGCGTCGTCGCCGCCGTCGCCGCCCCGCGCCTGCTGCTGCTGCTGCTGCTGCTGCTGCTGCTGCTGCGCCTGCGCCGCCTGCGCCTGCTGCATCGCGAGCATCATCGCCTGCTGATGCTGCGCGTACTGCTGCATCTGCGCCGGGTGCATCTGCGCGCCGTACCCGCCGTACATCCGCGGGTCGGCGTAGGCGCCCATCTGTTGCGCGTACGCCGCCGCCTGATACGCGGCGTTACCCCCCGCGTGCTGCTGGCCGTACATCCCCGCCGCGGCCGCGAACTGCGCCTGCTGGTTCGCCGCGCTGTACGGCGCGGTGCTGCCGCCGTTGATGACGTCAACGACCGCCCTGGACGCGGCGTCGACGCAGTACGGGTTGCCCGTGATGGTGATGAGGCACGGCGACACGCTCTGGTCGATCTGAATCCTCGCGCCCGTCTGCGACTGCAACCCCTTGATCGTCTCGCCGCCGCGGCCGATGACGCGTCCGACCATGTCCTTCGGGCACTCCACGATCTGCTGCGCTTGGCCGGGGCCGACGCCGCCGCCGCGCACGGGGCCGCCCTGAGCAGGTCCTCCACGAGCTTCGACGCGATGTCGACGCATCCGGCGGGGCCCGAGATGGAGATCTTTCGCGGCGCGCCGTCGGGATAGTTTTGATCGATCGTGATGTGCGCGCCGCTCTGCGCTTGCAAGCCTTTGATCGTCTCCCCGCCCTTGCCGATGACCCTTCCGACTAACCCCGGGGGGCAGTCGATGAAGTTGCACGCCGCGTCCGTCGGCGGGTGCGCGTGCATCACCGGCATCGCCGGCATCGGCGGCATCGGCGGCGCGGCGGCGGCGGCATCGGCGGCGGCGGCGGCGGCGGCGGCGGCGGCATCCGACGACCCGTCCGCGTCGGCGACGGACGCCGCCGCCGCCTCCGGCCTCGGGAGGTTCGGCGTGGGGATCGGCATCGGCGGCCGCTGGTCGTTCGGCGTCGGCGGGTTCGACGGCTCGATCGGCCTCGGCAGCGGCGCGGGGATCTCCGTCATCGATCCCGAGACGACGACGACGACGACGACGACGACGACGACGACGACTTCTTCGCTTCCTTTTTCTCTTCGCTCGAGCTCTCCCGCGCCGTGATCTGTTCGTTCCGCGCTCCTTCCGCGACGCTCTGTTCGCGGGAACGACGCGCGAGGGTCAGCGCGCGAATCGCGGGGACGACGCGGAAACAGAGAGAGGCCGCGACGGACGGACGGACGGAGACGCGACGCCCGCGGGAGCGCGCGGGCGACGACGACGACGATGACAACGACGCGGCGTTCGAAAGCTGCGCCGGAGTCGCCGCGGTCGCGAGCGATCGACCGATCGGACACGCGCGCGGTGCTCGGGCGCGATCCCGCGCGCGCCGCCGCGCCGTTCCCCTTCCCGCCGCGCCTCGCGCGCCGCGTCCGCGCGCGCGAACGCGTCGATCCGGGGCGCGCGGGTCGGCGAGCGGCGCGTCCGCGCGCGCGCGCGGGCGATCGCGGGGTTGGGGGAGCGAACGGTGACGTCGCGCGCGGCCGACGACGTGGTCGCACGTGGAGCGGACCGACGGGGCGCGGGGGGATCGGACATCGCGATCGGATCGAGAGCGCGCGCGACCGACCGCGATGCGCCCCGCGCGGGATCGGCGCGGGAGGGAGGAAGGACGCGGGAACGCACCTCGCGATGTCGCGGTGTCGCTCGAGACGCGCGTCGACGCTCGCGAAGCGCGGCGAGCGATGCCGCGGTGAGCGAGACGAAAAGATCGTCGGACTGCCGGAAAACCGAAACGTCGAGGACGTTTGTGTAGTACGGGTCCGCGCGTACTCAGATTGAATGCTCGTACGAGCCAACAGGGGGTGCCGTCACGGCGTGACGTGGAATTCTCATTAAAAAGCCGAAACTTGAAAACCTGAAATGAAAGTGCGGAGACCAGACTTTCTCCAGAAGTGAGCACCCGGAGGGCGTGGCGCCGCGGGGAGTCGCGCGGGGAGTCGCGAGCGCCGCGTCTCGCGCTCCCGCCGACGCGATGCTCGCGAAGCGCGACCTCGCGGTGATGCTCCTCAGCCTCTTCGCGGTGTACCACTCGCTCCTTCGCGACGGCGTCGTGTCCTTCGATCGCGCGTGGTACGTCCCCGCGGAGGAATCCTCCGACGATCTCGCCGCGTCCTCCGCGCGGGGCGATCGCGCGGGCCCCGGGACCTTCGCGTCGTCCGCGCGTTTCGGCGGCGGAGGGGTCGCCGCGACGCGATCCTCGCGCGCGCCGCCGCCGGTGTTCTTCGACCTGAACGGCGACGGCGTGAACGAGATGATCGTCGCGTCGAGGACCCTCGCGGAGATCCGCGTGGTGTCCGTGCCGTCGTCCGCGTCGCGACGACGACGACGCGACGGAGGCGGCGGCGCGGGAGGCGACGGAGGCGGCGATCACGGCGACGAGGGGATCCACGACGACGACGCGGACGTGTTCGCCGCGCTGACGACGACGGCGACGGCGTCGCTGCTCCCGGCGAACATGCGCGTCGTCGCGGGGCGGACGCCGATCGCGCTCGCGGCGGGGCATCTGACGCCTCCCCGCTCCTCCGGATCCTCCTCCCGCGCGAACTCGAACGTTAAAACTCGAAAAGCGGTCGTCGTCGTCGTCACCAGCGGATGGCACCTCCTCTGCTTCGACCACAACCTGAGGCTGCTCTGGGAGGTGGCCCTCAGCGGCGAGTTCCCGAGACGTGCGCGAATTCGCGAAGTCGCCGTCGTCGTCTCGGCGCACGCGACGTACGAGGGCGACGTCGGCGCGGTGATCGTCGGCGGACGCGTCGAGACGGGGACGCGCGACGACGACGACGAGGGCGGTGGCGGCGGCGACAGCCTCGGCGACGCGTTCGAGAGACAGCTGGACGACGAGGACGTGCTCCGGACGCACCGCGGCGGCGCGAAGGCCACCGCGCGGGAGATGGAAGCCGCGGAGAAGGACGGGTCCAACGCGGAGGGCGACGGCACGGGCGCGGGAAAAGGCCGGCTCGATCGATCGCGGCACTTCAACTACTACGCGTTCGAGGGCAAGACCGGCGCGCGGCGATGGAAGCACGAGAGCGAGGATTTTCACCGCGACGTCGACGCGCTCGTCGATCGCCTCACGCCGCAGCACGACTACCGGCTCGACGCAGGCGCGTTCACGTTTACACTGGTTCCCATACGACCCCGTCGGCGTGGTGAACGCCAATCCTTAAGGACTTCGCCCATCGTTTTTCTCCGCCCAGGGTCCCTCGCTTTCAATCCCCGCCCTCGGCGCCTTTCAACTCCACCTGACGCCTTTGAACTCCACTCCGACAATGCTTTGTAGCGGCGCTCGAGGGGAGACACTACGGCGAGGTGTCGTGCCGAGAATTCCGCGAGAGCGTGGTGAAGCGCGCGCTGCCGCATCAGTGGAGGGAACGCGAGGACACGAGGCTCGTCGTCGCGGCGTTCGAGAAGCACAAGCCGCACAAGGGCGCGAGATCGAACGCGGTCGGGAGAGGCGGCGCCGCGACGGTTGACGGTTCGTCTTCGCGCGGCGCGCGAGGTGGGGCCCGGGTTCTTTTCTCCTCACGCCGGTTCCCATACGACCGCGTCCGCGTCGTGAACGCCGTTCCTTGAGGACTTTCTCTCCCGGCGTGTGTTTCTCTCCGCCCCGCGCCTCGACGCCTTTCAACTCCTCTGACTGACGCCTTTCAACTCCACCCCGTCGCCTTTCAACTTCAAAGGCGCGGAGCACGGCACGAACGCGTTCGCGCGCGCGTTGGGAACGACCGCGCGCGCGGTCGCGACCGGAGGCGCCTCGAACCGCGGCGGCGCGTCGTCCAGGGGCCCTGGAGGAAAGACGACGACGGCGACGCGGAACACGCATCGCCGCGTGAAGCGTCCGTCGAGCGGCGGCGACCCGCCGAACGTCGTCGTCGCGCACGTCGAGGAAGGGATCGAGATTTTACACCTGCACACCGGCCGGACGCTGTGTAAGGCGCGTTCTATACACTGGTCCCCATACGACCGCGTTGGCGTGGTGAACGCCGATCCTTAAGGACTTTTGCCGGCGCCTCTCTCCGCCCACACCTCGCTTTCAATCCCCGCCCGTGACGCCTTTCAACTCCACCTGACGCCTTTGAACTCCACCCCGACATCGCTTTGTATGGAACGACCCTAAGATGTCGCTCCCGTCGCCGGGGCTGCACGCGGACGTGAACGGCGACGGCGTGGTGGACCACGTCGAAGTTTTCGGCGGCGGCGGCGGCGGCGGCAGTCGGTCTCACGCCGCGGTGGGCGCGGACGGACGCGCGGTGCCGTCGTGCTGGGCGCGAGTCACCAGCGGCGTCCCCGCGAGGGAGGCGTTGTTCGACGGGACCGCGTGCCGCGGACACGCGGGGGTCACGCGGCACGGCGACCGGAACAGCTACGGCGTCGACGGCGCTGCTGGGATGTTCGGGGGGAAGAACGCTGACGTGGACGTCGCGCCGCCGGCCGCGCTGCGGCGAGGCGAGGAGACGGTCGTTCGAAGCGCGCGAAGGGCGGTGAAGGCGCGTTCTCATCACACTGGTTCCCATACGACCGCGTCGGCGTGGTGAACGCCGATCCTGAAGGACTTTGCCCGGCGCGTCTCTCCGCCCAGGGTCCCTCGGTTTCAATCCTCGCCCTCGACGCCTTTCAACTCCGCTTCTGACGCCTTTCAACTCCACCCCGACGTTCGCTCGTATGGACCCTCGACCCAGGATGTGATCCTATTCAACTCGCGAGGGGAGGTGACGAGCTACGGGCCGGACGGGAAGCGGCGGTGGCAGCTGCGAACGGACGCGTCGTGGCAGCGAAGAGACGACGTTTACGACGCGGGGTACGGCGGCGGCGGAGGCGGCGGCGGCGGGCATCTCGAGACGTTCCCGCTCGCCGTCGACGGCGCGTCCGAGGTGGTGGTCGCGCTCGGCGCCGCGCGCGGCGTCGTCCTCTCCCCCGGCGGGTACAAGATCGCGACGCTTCGTCTTCCCTCCGTCCCCATCGCGCCGGTTCTGATCGTCGACGTGAACGGCGACGGGCTCAACGACATCGTCGCGAGGACGGCGCTCGGGACGTACTGTTGGACGCAGAGAGGCGCCGGCGGCGGCGGGCCGCTGCTCGTCTTGCTCGGCTTTCTCATCGTCGGGATGGTCGTCGCGTTCGCGAGTCAGGTGCGTTCTATACAAACGTTTTTCACCCATCGCCCGGTTTCAACATTTGATCGCCTCCCCTTTCAACTGACCGATGAACTGTTTTTGTATGGAATGGCCCTCATCAGATCGGGGTCGGGAGCGACGGGAAGAAGGTCGTGAGGAGGAGCACGGAGATGGATGAGCCGGGCGGGGAGAGCGCGAAGGATCGATGAGCGAACGAACGCGTGGCGATGATAGCGGGCGCGTCGCGTGCGCGCGCGGTCACTTTTCGATTCGATGAGAAAAAATAAAAGAACGAAAACCCGGAAAAGCGTCGCTCATCACGCTTCGCCGCTCTTCTCGGCGGCGGCGTCGATCACGGCCGCGAGCTCCGTGCCCGCGAAATAAAACTCCGCCCACTGAATCACGCCGTCGCCGTTGACGTCCGCGGCGTCGGATACTCTTCGAACCGCAGCCTCGGGGACGACGCCGCCGCCTCGATCGGGCCGCAGCGCCCTGAGAAGGTCGCTCACCGCGGCGCGAAAGTCCTCGGGCGTGAGATGCGGGAACGGGAACTCGTCCGTCGCGGGCGCGTGACGCGCGAGAAACACGGCGTAGACGACGCCGTCGACGTCCCGAGGTCGCCGCTCCTCGCCCTCCTCCTCCTCCTCCTCCTCCTCGTCGTCGGCGGTCCCTCCGAACGACGCGAACACGCCGGAAACGCCCTTTAAGAAGGCGTTTTTCTTCTGTTTCGTCTGTCGCGCCGCGCCTCCGACGCGCGTCGTCGCCGCGCCGCCCGCGGACGCATCGGGGCCCGCGTCCGCGTCCGCGACGTCGATCATCTCCTCCACGAGCGTGTCCAACGCCCTCCTCAACCGCGCGTTGAATTCGCTCTCCTCCGCCGCGACGGCCGCCGCGAGTAACCCTTCCTCCTCGCCCGCGTCCGACGGCGTCGCGAGCGCCAACTTCAGACGCCGCCCGACGAGGTTGAGCTCCACCTGCCCGAGCTCGTACGCGGCGAAGGCGAGGACGAACGCGTAGACGTTCATCATGATGTCCTGCAACGCGGGGACCGCTGAGGGTCGACAAATCCATACAAAAAAAGTTCACCGGTCAGTTGAAAGGGGACGCGATCAAGTGTTGAAACCGAGCGGTACACTAGTGGCGGGTGAAAAACTGTTTGTATACTGTAGAACGCACCCGAGAACTCGCTCGCGAACCTTCGCAACGTCTCCGCGTCCGGGCGGAACCGCGCCATCTTCGACGCGCCGACGGTCGCGCCGCCCACCGCGTTGGACTCGCGCAGACGCAGCCGCACGGCTTGCCCGAGGAGTTCGATCTGCAGCGTGCTCAGCGCCCCCGCGAGAATGTTCGTGAGGAGTTCGAACGCGTTGACGTAAATCGCGCGCTCGATCGCGTCCGGGACGGCGCGGACGTTGTACATCGGGTCCATCATGAGCCAGTCCACGAGGGTCTCGATCTCTCTTCGGTTGTCCCCGAAGTCCGCGGAGACTTTAAACGCGGCGAGGTTTGGAGGTTTCACCGCGCCGCTCTTCTCGTCTCTGCCGCCGCCGGCGACGTTTAACACGACGTCCATGCCCAAGAGCTGGCAAATCACAGAGTTTTCGATCGTACCGATGATCGCGGAGAGGAACCCCACGTACGTCTCCCTTTCCAGCTTCGCGCCGAAGAAAAACGGGTCGATCGCGCGCTCTAAGCCTCGCCTCGGTCTGTTTTCCAAAAAGGCGTCGACGTAATTTTCGATGATCTTCGTCGTCTCCGCGCTCGTCTTCACGCCGGCGGCGGTTTCTCCGGGCGCGACGTCTCTCTCGCGACGTCTCTCTCGCGCCGCGCGCTCGCCGTCGTCCCGATGGACCAACTTCGCGAGCAACTTCTTCGGGCTCTTGAACCTCGGGAGAAGCTCGCCGCCGCCGGTCGAGAGCCCACCAGCCTCGGACAGGCTCGGTATGCGTCCCAGGTCGGACGAGAACGCCTCGTCCGGTCGCGGCTGCAGCGAAAACCTCAGCGGCAGCCCGAGAAAGTTAATCTCCGTGGACCCGACGACTTCCCCGGCGAGCGCGACGGCGACTTTCCCCGCGTTCGCCTCCACCCCGGGAAGGAGCCTCAGCCACATCGGCGTCTTGATCTCTTCCCGCGCGAGCCGTCGCAGCGCGGCGTCGCTGAGCTTCGGGAAGTTCCGACCCGCGCGCCAGCCTTCTCTGGCGCGCGCAAACTCGAACGAATACGACGTCCCGAAAAACCGCGCCTCGAAGTGCGTCAGCGTGTCCTCGACGAGATATATCGCGGTCACCATCGCGTTCCTGTACGCCATGATCTCCAGCTTCCTCGGGACGAGCCACCCGATCCCGACGTCGTCGCGCGCGTCGTCATCGTCCTCGCCCCGAAGCACCGCCGCGACGAACCGCTCGCAGTCGTCCGCGTCCGCCTTGGGCCGCGGCGGCTTGTGCGTCAAATCCGCCTCCGTTCGCAACCGCACCGGGTGCCCTAAAACGTTCACGTTCTTGACGTTATCGTACAGCGACGCGTACGCGCCGATCGCGCCGGTCTTCACGATCTCCGCGTATATCGACGTCGTGGGAAGGCCTCTCGGGAGCCCCGGGACGTCGTCGTAATCGCTCGCTATCTGCGCCGCGTATCGCCATACGACTGGAAACATCTCTCGGTCGTCCCCTCGCGGCCCCGTCCCGAACGCCCGCAACACCTCCGCGCGGTGGTCCGCGAGCGCGCGGAGGTGCGCGAGCTCTTCCTTCGCTCTCGGGTTCGAGCGCAGCGCGGACGCGAGCGCGGCGACGCCGACGACGGCGCCGCCGACGCCGAGCGCGAGCGGGGTGGGCGTCGGGACGGGGATCGAGACGCCGGCGACGCCGACGGCTCGGAAACTCGACGTCGACGCGGCGGCGTCGCGAGCGCCGGGCGTCGGCGTCGGCGTCGGCGTCGCCGCGGAGGTCTGCGCGAGCTCGCGCGCGCGGTTCGGGTTCGCGCGCGGCGGCGCGAGGTCCGCCCACGCGTCGCCGACGGGCCGCGAGCGCCGCGCGCCGGCGGCGTCCGCGTCTTCGCGCGGAGGATTCGGAACGGCGGCATCCGAGATCGCCGTCGTCCGCGTCGTCCGCGGTCGCCGAGGAGGACGCGCGGCGGAGCGGTCGCGCTCGCGGCCTCGTCGGGGGGCGAACGCCGCGAACGCGCGCGGCCGCGCGCCGCCGCGCGCCTCCATCGCCGCGCGCTGCCTCGAACGAGCGCGCGAACGAGAATGCTGTGCCGACTCTTCGGGGAATCTCGTGTCTCATCAGCCTGATTGCGCCCGCCCCGATTTTTGTGCTCCCGAAGCAGACGACGCGCAACAACGGGGCCGCGTTTCATGACGTACGCCTACTCGTATGAACAAACAGTTAGAAAAAGTACGCCTCGATATTCTCGACACTTGTCGAGTTCTGAATCGCGGGAGCTGACGAAGCGCCGTTGTTGACAACTGCTTTCTCTACCTTTTCGTGCGAGCGCCGACGGCACACGGCGACGCGCGCGCGCACGCGACGCGACTCGAAAGCGACCTTCGCGCGTCCGTCGATCGACTCGACCGACGCGCGCGCCCTCTTCGCGCAACGCGCCCGCGCTTCGTCGACGCGCGAACGATGCTTCTCGCGGCCGCGACGATGGAAAACCGAAAGCCGCCGATGGTGTGCCAACAATCGGACGAGCGCTCGAGCCTCGTCGCGCCGTCGCGCGACGCGCGCGCGACGCCGAAACGCTCGAACTCTCTGAAATACGCGAGCTTATGCACGCTCGCGCTCGTCGGCACGTGCGCGGCGATCGCCGGCCCGCACCGCGCCGCGCGGCCGCTCGAGGCGGCGGGGATTACTAATCCGTCCCCGGAAAAAACGAGCCACGTGGAGAGATCCTCGTCTCGCCGCGCGCTCCTCGCGATGCACGACGGTTACGGCTCGCCGCCGCCGGACACGACGACGACGTACGACGAGACGTATTACTCGTATCCGGACTCCTCCCCGGACGTGTACTACGCGTCTCCGCCGACGACGGAACCGAGGCGGCGGTCCCGCGACCCCGACTGCCCCGACGAGACGTACGACGAGACGTACTACTCGTATCCGGACCACGACGACGGCGACTGGGACCACGACGACCACGACGACCACGACCACGACCACGACCACGACCACAAACCCGACCGCGACCGCGATCACCCTCCCGAGGGCTCCGACGACGGCCCGGACCCCGGCGCGATGTTCGCCGTCGCCGCCGTCGTCGGCGTCGTCTTCGCGGCGGTCTTCGCGTTGTGCTGCCGTCTCTGCCGAAGATCGAGGACGGAAAACACGAAGGTGGTCGTGTTCGACTACCCCGCGACGGTCGCGAACCACCCGGGGAACCACCCCGGGAACCCCCCCGCGAAGCCGTGGAATCAGTCGATGCCCGACGCGCGAGCGCCGCCGCGACCGGCGCCGACGTCGCCCGTCGGTCGCCCCTCCGCGCCGCCCGCGTGGACGGCGACGACGAACGCGAACGTTCACCCGCACATGGTCCCGGACGTCACGCAGTGGGCCCCCCGCCCGCAGCCACAGCACGCGGCGACGACGCCGCACATGGTTCCGGATCACTCGCAGACGGCGCGGGCGGCGGCGGCGCCGCCGCCCGCGCGTTGGCGGCCCGCGCCGCAGCCGCCGGTGATCATCGCGCAGCCCGGCGGCGGCGCGTTCGACGCCGGGTACCCTGGCGTGCCTTCGTCTGGGTACGAGAACGCGCCCGCGGTGGGCACGCCCGTCGGCACCGCGCCGCCGATGACGCCGATTGTCTTCACGACGTACACCGCTGACGTGAGCGGCGCTTCCGCGGGGTCGCCCGAGCGGGCGGCGCCGTCGTTCTCGAACGCGTTCGGTTCGATGCGTCGGACGCGGGAGGAGCAAGCGCGGCACATCGAGGAGGAGAGAGAGGCGAGCCGACAGCGCCTCGACGCGAGGCGGGCGTGAACGAGAGGAGGGAGGAGGAGAAAAGGTAGATCTGAGCTATCATACAGTAGCTAGATAGCGGTGATAGATCCCCTAGAAGATCGCATAGTGTTGCAGTCCGGGACGGGTGGCGGAGGACGCCCAGTCTTCGGTGTATTTATATTTACGTAACGACGTTACGAGGAAAGGTAGATCTGAGCTACGCTCCCTCTCCTCGTTAACCATGGCTCGTTCCAAATTTGCAGCGAAGTTATTGTTAAGTTAACAACCTCTTATACAACTTCGAAGAAGCGCTTCTCGCGCGTCACTCGATGTTCACGAGCTTCCACGGCGTCGTCACCGGCGCCGTCGTCGGCACTTTCTCCGGGAGGACCCTCTCGAACGTCCACTCCGCCCCTCGCGGGTCCGTGATGTTCGTCTTCTCCTCCGACACCTTGTCCACGAGCACGCACACGTCGTCGGACTTGAAGTACACGGTCACCCTGACCGCGTTCCAGCCCCCGGGCGCGTGCGCCGGGTTCGCCGCAGCCGCGGGGTACGCTCGCGCGAACTCGGGGCTGGACTCCGCGTAGTGCGACATTCGTTCGATCTCGCTCAGCGCCGCGCCGTTCGCGTCGTACCGCACGGGTCTCACGCCCGTCATCACCGCGAAGAGGTTTTCCCCGCGCTCGAACGCCATGCTCAGGTTCTTTCGGTCGTACTCGATCCACGTGTCGCGGAACGCCGCGAAAACCGCGTCACCCGTCATCGCGCGCAGGGCGTTCATGTCGTTGGCGGCGAACCTGTCCAGGACGAGCCTGAGGGTGTTTGCCCATACGACGCGACGTCGGGGTGGAGTTTAAAGGCGTCAGTTGGGGAGTTTAAAGGCGTCGCGGTGTGTCGGGATTGAAAGCAGCGAGGGGTGATGGGCGGAGAGAAACGAACGCCGGGAAGTAAAAGTCCTCTCAAGGATCGGCGCGCGCCGCGCGAACGCGGTCGTATGGGGACGGGCGTGACTAAATGCACGCGCCTGTACGCCCTCTTCGCGTTCGTCGTGAACTCGCACCCGCCGAGGGGCGAGACGTGAAAGTGCGGATCGTACATGAACTTGAAGACGCCGAGGGTGACGTACTTCAGCCAGCACACCCGCGCGGCGAGGAGCGCGACGGCGCGCGCGGAGACGTCTTCGAGGTCTGAGAAACGCGCCGGCGCCGCGAGCTTCTTCGCGTCCTCGTCGCCCTCGCCCGCCCGCCGCGCCTCCTCCTTCGTCGGCTCCGTCGTCGTCGTCTTCCTCGCGTCCTTCTCCTCTTCGCCCTCCGTCTCGTCCTCGAGCGGCGCGGGGAGCGGGCTCTTCTTCCGCTCCCTCCCCGCGCTCGCGCCCGCGAACCCGCGCGGCGAGCGGACGATCGACGACCACGACGCGGGCGACCTCGCGACCGCCCCCGCGGCCCGCGCGGGCTCGAGGCGCGGCTCGAGGACGCGCCACGGCGCGACGCGCGCGCGGGGGGGCGCGGTGGACGCGCGCGCGCGGGCGAGGAACGCTCGCAGCAGGGCGCGCGAGGCGCTCGCCCGCGAGGGCGCCATCGCGGAGTGGGCACTACTCGACTGGACAAACGTTTTTCACCCATCCTTCGGTTTCAACATTTGATCGCGTCCCCTTTTAACCGATCGATGAACTTGTTTTTGTGGCGACCGCAGCTGTCAGGACTCGGCGCCGGCCGGCCGTCATCGTCAGATCGGAAAGGAATAACTTTGACGTCTCCTCGTCGTCCGACGCGCACACGCCGCCGCGGCATCGCGCGCGTCCGCACCGCGATCCGACATGGATTCCGAGAGCCCGAAATGGACGACGGTGAAGAGCGGCAAGGGTAAGAAGGCGTCGTCGAGCGACGCCGGCGGCGACGGCGCGGCGAAAACAATTCGAGCCGCGACCGCCGGCAAGCCGACGCCGCCGATGGAGCCCGCGGGCGGGGTGATCGACCCCGACGCGTCCGCGTTCTCCGCGCTGGACGCGCTCACGGCGAAGCAAGAGAAGGCCGCCGCGGCCGCCGCCGCCGCCGCGGCAGCCGCCGCGAGCTCGGAGGACGACGGCGAGGAGGAAGGGAAGACCGGCGGCGGCGACGACGGCGACGACGACGGCTTCAGCGTCGTGACGCGCAAGAAGAAGAAGCCGCCGGCGTCGGCGTCGTCGTCGTCCGCCTACGCCGCCGCGGACGCGCGCGGACAAGGCGTCGACGGCGCGTTCGGATGGGCGCCGATTCCGATCCCCGGGCAGCCGATGCCGAAGAAGCCCAAGGCGCCGAGGCCGCCGAAGACGTCGCTCCGCGCCGCCGCGAGCGCGATCGACGCGACCGCGCTGACGACGTACCTGCGCGAGGTGCGTTCTATCTCACACTGGTCCCCACACGACCGCGTCGGCGTGGTGAACGCCGATCCGACCTTAAGGACTTTGCCCGGCGCATCTCTCCGCCCACCCCACGGTTTCAATCCCCGCCATCGACGCCTCTCAACTCCGCTTCTGACGCCTTTCAACTCCACCCCGACGTTCGCTCGTATGGACCCTCGACCCTGAGACGGAGCTGACGTACGTCAACTCCCCGGCGATCCACCTGATGCGGTTCGCGGACGACTTCCTCAGACGCGCGTTCGACGACGTCGAGCCCGTGGCGCTGAACAAGCTCGTGCTGGGGAGCATGGCGGACGCGGGCGAGGACGGCGACGCCGCCAAGGCGCTCGCGACGGCCGCGGAGACGCCGACGAAGCATCTTGACGCGTCCGTCGTCGACGTCGCGTCGCGGTGGCTCAAGACGATGCCGGCGAGCGACGTCGCGGCGATCGCGGCGGAGCTGCTCTCGCGCGTCGGGGAGCCAACGACCGGGACCGGGACCGGGACCGCGACCGGGACCGCGACCGCCGGGGGCGCCGCGCGCCCCGCGGCGCACGTCCTCGTCGCGCTCGCGCTGATCCTCCGCGCGCGCCCGGGAGCGCTCAACGCGGCGGCGTCGAGGGACGTCGTCGCGAAGAGCAGGGCGCGACTCGACGCGTCGCTGACGCCCACCGCCGCGTGGGTCGTCGCGCAGGCGTGCGTCGGCGACGCCGTCGCCGGGTTCGGTCTGTGGGCGCACCTGCTGCTTCCCTCCGCGATCGACGCCGGGAAACGCGTCGGCGCGTTCACCGGGAAGGGCGGCGTCGCGGACGAACGGCGCGAGACGGCGACGCGGATGACGGCGGCGGTCGCGGCGTCGTTGACGCGAACGACGGCGGCGCGGCGGCGGTTGCGATCCGCCGCGCTCGCCGCGTCGATCGACACCGGGTTCCACCCGAGATCGGTAGATTTGCTCTATCGCAACATGAAGCACGTGGACGCGAGCGTCGCGCAGGTGATCGGGCTCGCGAGCGAGGCGTGCGTCGGATGCAACGGCGCCGCGCGAATGGCCGCCGTCGCGGAGGCGCTGTGGCCCGTCGCGATCGCGCAAGCCGTCGACGCGTCTGACGACGAGAAAGCAGCGCAGGCGCGGCTGCCGAATCTCGACGGCGTGGACCCGCCCGTGGCGGCGGTCGGCGTCGACGCGCTCGTGTGGTGCTTGGGCGCGCTCGGCGACGCCGCGACGCTCGCGGAGCTTCCGACGTTGTGCGCGAAGCGCCCGAAGATCGCGGCGGAGGCGCTGCGAAGAACGCTCGGCGTCGCGGAGGGGCGGGGCGCGACGACCGGCGGCGGCGTCGACGCGTTCGCCTCCACGCGACACGCGCTGAAGAAGAAAGGGAAACGAACGGCCATCGCCGAGGCGTTACGAGCCGTGCGCGCGACGGCAAAGGACGAGAAGACGAAGGGCGGAAGTCGCGGAAAGTCGTGGAGCGAGCTCGACGACGCGGCGCGCGCGCTCGCGGCGATCGTCGAGGACGAACGCACAACCGGCGCGCCGTCGACGAGAGAGGGGCTCTTCGGCGGCGCGAAGAACGCGCTCGCCGGCGCCGCGTTCGCGATCGGCCGGGGGTACAAGACCGTCAAGAAGACGTGCGGAAAAACGGCGCATTTCGTCTGGATCTACCTCACGGTCATACTGTGCGTGATCGGCGTGTTGCTCGTGTACGCGATGACGCCCGGGACGCCGGGGGGGATGTGGATCATGATGTGGTACCTCAAGTTTCTGCGCAGCGACTACGGCGCGTTCGTCAGGGCGCTCGCCGCGAGGTTGCCGTTCTGACGTTCTGACGTTCTGACGCTGATCTACTCGTATCCGCCCGGAACAGAATGATGATGAGTGAACGACCGCGGCGCGTCCGCCTGGCGGCATAATCACATAGAATTAGAGATGTTACGCGGTGTGAGACTACGCTTGCCGGCTCCCTTGCTTCATCGCCTCGCGCTTCTTCTTCTTCGCGCCGACCTTCTTCGGCGGCTTCGGGGGGAAAACCTTCCTCGCGTAGAAGTACCTGCGACGGCGAGACGGGAAGGTGAGTCGATCGATCGTCGTTTCGGTGGCGAGATCGCGACGCGGGAAACTCGATCGCGCGCGCGGGGTCCGGGGCGCGACCGCCAGGGCGGGGACGCACAATCCGACGTTCACGACGAGGAACGCGAAGACGATGAACGCGAAGAGTATCACGATGACGAACGCGGTGTTATCGTCCGCCATGATGACGACGTTGCTGCGCGACGCCGCGTGCGATGCGGCGCGCTGGATGGAGTGGCCGGCCTCGAGAAAGCACGCGGCCGCGCGCATTTATTATTTCGACGGAGGGCCATTCCATACAAAAACAGTTCTCGGTCAGTTGAAAGGGGAAGCGATCAAATGTTGAAAGCGTGCGATGGGTGAAAAAAATGTGTATTCAACGAACCGGCGCGGCGCCGTCATCGAACCACACGACCGAATTCGATGCGGTCTTCTCGCGCCGCCCGCCCCCTCGGCGCGCAAACCCTCCTCGCGCGAGACGCACGCGCGCGCGGTCGTCGCGTCTTCTCCAACGCCCCGGAGAACATGCCGCCGCCGCTCGTGAGGGACGGCGAGACGATCGGCAACCGGTTCAAGATCCAAGGCGCGAAACCCATCGGCGTCGGGCAGTTCGCGCAGGTGTTCAGAGCGATCGACCTCGAATCGCCGTCGTCCTCCAACCCGAGCGCGGTCGCGGTGAAGATCGAGTTCGAGGACAAGACGCACTCGCGCGAGCTGAAAGCTCTCAATGACCTCCAAGGATGCGTGGGCGTGTGCGACGTCGTCGCGTCCGGCGCGGTGTCCGGCGGGAAGTCCCCTTACATCGTCATGTCCCTCGTGGGCGAAAACCTCGCGAGCGTGCGCGCGTCGAGGGTGCGCGACGCGACGCACACGCAGTCCACGACCGGGTGGATCGGCGCGCAGATGCTCGACATCTTGCGCGGGATACACGAGCGCGGGTACGTGCACAGAGACGTGAAGCCGTCGAACGTCACGCTCGGCGGCGGGGGCGGTTCGAACGGCAACCTCGACGCCGCGGCGGATCGACAGCTCTTCCTGATCGACATGGGGGTGACGAAGAAGTTCGAGATCGGCGGAGGCGCGTTCTTCTCACACTGGTTCCCATACGACCCCGATGGCGTGGTGAACGCCGCTCCTTAAGGACTTTTCCCGGCGCGTCTCTCCGCCCAGGGTCCCTCGCTTTCGATCCCCGCCCTCGACGCCTTTCAACGCCAACTGACGCCTTTCAACTCCACCCCGATATCATCGCTCGTATGGACCCTCGACCCTCAGAGAAACGCGCGCCCGCGCCGGAGCGCTTCCGCGGAAGCACGACGTACGCGTCCGTCGACGCGCTGGACGGTCGTGACCAGACCCCGAGGGACGACTTATTCGCGCTGCTGTACATGCTCGCGGAGTGCCACGAGGGGACGCTGCCGTGGCGGTCGCTCAAAGACGCGGCGACGGTGGCGGAGGACGAATGCGTGAAAGCCGCCATCAAAGAGAGCAAGTCTCGATGCGCGGCGAACCCGACGCTGTTGTGCCCGTCGCAGGGTACCCCGGACGCGCTGTGTAAGTTCAACGAGATCTTGATGCGCGCGAGGGAGGCTCCGAACGACGCCGCGCTGCCGGATTACGACGCGCTGCGGGCGTTGATGGTGGGCATGGCGGGAAGCGCGGACGCCGCGGACCGCGCGCGGAGGAAAGCCAAGTTAGACTGGGAGATCAAGGACGAGCCCGGGCTCGGCGCGGGTCCCGGCGGGGATAGGTCAGCAAGCGCGCCGTCGTACGCCGCGGTCGCCGCCGCGGGGGGTGGAGGGGGCGGCGGCGGCGGCGGTGGCGGACACGGTGTCGGACAACAGCCCGTCGGACAGAAAAGGCCGCCGCCGCGGGACTCGCTCGTGAAACTCGCGAGGGCGAACCCGGCGGCGTTGCCGCCGGCGGTGACCTCGCTCACGCAACAGGTTCTGAACACTTTAGACATCGAGAACGTGATCGCGCACTGCGCCGGGTGCTTATCCGGCGTCGTGGACGTGCACAGCATGGACGACGTCGTCGGCGAAGTGACGGATGCGTTTTTGAACGACTTCGCGGACATCATCGCGGAGGTGAAGGAACGACTCGCTTCGAAACGCGCGCGGCGATAGCGTTACATATGATATACAGTATCTTACAACAGGCGCGCGCACGATATGGTGTCGCAGCTCTCTCGTCTTCGTCTACTCTACTTCGCGCGCTCTGGCTAATAGATAGACGTCAAAAACCGCGTCACTCGTGCGTGAGCCCGCGCTTCCGGAGGAACCCGCCGATGAGCGCCGCGTGCCGCCGCGCGCACACTGGTTCTCATACGACCGCGCTGGCGAGGTAGACGCCGATCCTTAAGGACTTTACTCGTGCGTGAGCCCGTGCTTGCGAAGGAACCCGCCGATGAGCGCCGCGTGCCGCCGCGCGTCCTCGGCGGCGACGCCGACTCTCTGAAACTCCGGGTCTTCGCACCCCGGCGGCGACGGCGGGCCGCAATTCTTAGGGTGCCCGGTCACGCACAGCACGCACGCGCTCGACGCGACGGCTTTCTCCCACCGCGACGCGATGTGGGTCCAGTCGCGTGGTAAGGCGTCCTTCTTCCCGCCGCCGCCGGTCGCGGTCAGGGCCGTTCTACGCGAGCGAACGTCGGGGTGGAGTTCAAAGGCGTCAGAAGCGGAGTTGAAAGGCGTCGAGGGCGGTGATCGAAAGCGAGGGACCCTGGGCGGAGAGAAACGACGGCGAAAGTCCTTAAGGATCGGCGTTCACCTCGCGAACGCGGTCGTATGGGGACCAGTGTGAGATAGAACGCACCTCGCGCCGCGTCGACCGCCCGCTCGCGTCGACCGGTGCTCTTCGCGATCGCGCCACGGTCTGTAGTCCGCGGGGACGGCGCGCGCGCGTCGCGGAGGATCGGCGGTCGCGCGGCTCGGGCTTCGGTTTGGCGTCGTCGTCGTCGTCTTCTTCTCCGCGCTCGCTTCCTCCATCTCGCTCGACCACCGCACGAGCGCGGATTGGAACTCGGCGGCGGACAGGCGCGCGTCGCCGTCGACGTCGTGCGCCGCGAAGAGCTTCGCCGCGGCCGCGTCGTCGTCGTCGTCGTCGTCGTCGTCGGTCGCGCCGTCCTCCGCGTTATCGTCGTCCAGGAACCTCAAGAACGTCCGCAGCTCGATCACGTCGACGCTCCCGTCGTCGTCGCCGTCGACGGCCGCGAACAGCCGACCGATGCCCTCGCGCTCTCTCTCGGACAGCGAGAACGTCGCCGTGCCGTTCGCGCGCTCGTCCACGCCGTGGCCGATGAGCGACGCGGTCGCGGCGGCGGCGGCGGAGACGTGCAGCGAGGCGAGGAGGAGGAGGAGGAGGAGGACGGCGGCGGGCATCGCGGCGGGCATCGCGGCGGTGGCGCGAGCCGCGCGGCCGCGCCGAGGACACTGCCGGGCGGACGTCGATCAACCCTAGGAAGGGTCGACGAAGTCATCTGGAACATCATCGTCGGCACCCTCACTTCTTCGCGCCCATCGCGCGCGGGATGGCCGCGCTCGCGAGCGCGCGCGTCGTCGCCGCCGCCGCGCCGTCGACGCCGCGCGTATCGCCGCGCGGCGCGCGCGTCTCCTCCGGCGCCGCGCCGGGATCGCGTCGGCGTCGTCCTCGTCGTCGAGGGGCGCGCGCGCGCCGACCAAATCTACCTGTAACACAACAAAACCACGCCGCCCGGCGCGCGCTCCTCCTCCTCCTCCGCGCGGCCCCCGAGGGCGACGACGAGTACTACTCGAGCTGGTCCAAGTATCCTGACGACCCGAACATACCGCCGGAGATCACGTCGCTCCTGCGAGAGGTCGGCGACGGCGACGCGGACGTGTGGGCGACGAAGCCGCCGTGGTGCCAGCCGTGGACGATCGTGATGACCGGGGCGATGATCGTGTGCGCGCCGACGGCGGTCTTCGGGTGGAAGTGGGCGAGCGCGTTTCTGACGCTGCCGATCGGGGCGTGGTGGTTCGCGTTTTTGATCGCGTACCCGAAGCAGTTCAGGGAGTACGTGGAGATCGCGAGGGGGTATTACGACCGACCGCGGCGAGAGTGACGGCGGGCGGGCGTTTGGACGGGCGGCGGCGGGCGCGCGGTCGGCGGTAAGTTATAGCGGCCATCATCCGGTCGAT
>Ga0181554_1000818_pt1 | contig 30756 bp, 27 predicted proteins | sample 011ome_16_FD_145602 | JGI IMG/M metagenome (GOLD analysis project Ga0181554, IMG submission 145602) | Coastal salt marsh microbial communities from the Groves Creek Marsh, Skidaway Island, Georgia - 011503CT metaG (spades assembly) | ecosystem: Environmental > Aquatic > Marine > Intertidal zone... | reverse complement strand
TGCTCGTGCAGCGCCGCAGTGAGCCCGCGGCATCGCTCGTGGCGGCGTTCGCGGACGATCCTGCGACCAGCCTGGTCGGCACCATGTCCCTGTGGCAGGGAGTCGACGTGCCCGGGGACACGTGCTCGCTCGTCGTAATCGACCGCATCCCCTTCCCGCGTCCGGACGACCCGATCGTCTCGGCACGGCAGGAAGCCTTGGGACGCGATGGCTTCAAAGAGGTATCCGTGCCACGCGCGGGACTTCTGCTGGCGCAGGGCGCAGGGCGTCTCATCCGCGATAGCAGCGATCGTGGGATGGTCGCGGTCCTCGACCCACGTCTGGCGACAGCGTCCTACGGCAAGACGCTGCTCGAGGCCATGCCTCCGCTCTGGCTCACCGATGATCGTGACAAGGCACTCGCGGCACTGGGGCGCCTGCGCGCCACCTGGGAGGCATCAGCCGCCGACTCGTAACGACGCGGTGACCGGGATCAGACGCGGCGGATGACGGTGACGACCTTGCCCAGGATGGTGGCGTGGTCACCGTCGATGGGGGAGTAGGCCGGGTTGTGCGGCATGAGCCAGGTGTGGCCTTCGCGGCGTTGGAGCGTCTTGACCGTGGCCTCGTCGTCGAGCAGCGCCGCGACGATCTCGCCGTTGTCGGCGGTGGGCTGACGCCGTACGACGACCCAGTCGCCATCGCAGATCGCCGCATCGATCATCGAGTCGCCCACGACCTTGAGCAGGAAGAGCTCGCCCTCGCCCACGATCTCGCGCGGCAGCGGGAAGACGGTCTCGACGGCTTCCTCGGCGAGGATCGGTCCACCGGCGGCGATGCGTCCGAGCACGGGGACGTAGGCCGCGGCCGGCATGGTGTCGCCGATGCCGGTGACGTCGGACTCGGTCTCCGTCGAGGGGCCTGACTCGTCGGCGACGACGAGGGCTCGGGGCCGGTTGGCGTCGCGGCGCAGGAGTCCCTTCTTCTCGAGGACGCCAAGTTGGTGAGCGACGCTCGAGGGGGACGTGAGCCCCACGGCCTCGCCGATTTCGCGCACGCTCGGCGGGTAGCCGCGCTCCTCCACGGTGCTGCGGATGACCGCGAGGATGTCGCGCTGGCGTGGGGTGAGCCCCTCGCCGAAGTCGGCTTCGGTGGCGCTGCGGCGGGCCATGGGTCCTCCGGTCGTCTGGGTCATGCTCGTGAGGTGGTGCTCAGGGCGGGGAAGAGCTCGAGCCGGGTGGCTGTCAGACCCCCTTGGGAGCCTTCCCCCATGACCGAGACCGTAGCCCCGCCACGAGGGGATTTCAAACACCTGTTCGATTTCAACGCGGCGTGTCGCGTGACAGGTGGGGTGGTTGGGACATATGTTCGATCGTACACAGGTTCGAACGACGCGTCCGGATCGACCGGAGCTGAGTTGAGGAGGGTCCCCATGGCCGCCATCTACGCCGCACCCGCACTTCCCGGCCTGCGTCCCGCTGCTGCGCGCCGCAAGGCCGCGGATGCCGCCCCGACGCTGCGGATCACTCGCCGAGGCCGCCTGGTGATCCTGGCGCTGGCCCTGATGGTGGTGCTCCTGCCTGGGGCGTGGCGCGCGATGGCCACAGCCCAGGTGGAGGGGCCGGCGACCCTGGTGGTCACCGTGCAGCCCGGGGACACCCTGTGGGGGATCGCCTCCCAGGTCGACCCCGGCGCGGATCCCCGAGCCCTCATCGCCGAGATCCGCGACCTCAATGGACTTGCCCAGTCGGGCCTCGTGCCCGGGCAGGTCCTCACCGTTCCCGCGGGCTGACTGTCCCCAGGCGTCCGCTTTTCGTGAGGGCAGCGTTGCCTGCGGGTCTTCCCGAGCGGAAGGTGCGGTTTTCCGGCGTTTTCCGCTCGAATTCCGGGTCAGAGGGTCGCCGCCTCGTGGCCTACGCGGCGGGGGAGCCGTGACCGGCAGGTGGCAGCGACACGCCGGAATCGAATCTTGCGGATGTTGTGGCTTAGGTCTAAGGTCCCCCTACATCTAGTAGCGACAAGGGTGTAATTCCTCCACAGGTTGTGGTCGGAAGCGCACAGTCTGTCCTCAGGTAATCCACAGGTCATCCACCGATGGCCTTCACGCACGCCCCAAGCGCCACACGAGCTTCACGCAGAGTCAGGAAGGGAGGTCCCGATGCGCTGTCCTTACTGCCGCGGCGGGGACTCCCGGGTCCTCGACTCGCGGACCGCCGACGACGGCGCCGCCATCCGGCGCCGCCGGGAGTGCCAGGAGTGCGGGAAGCGCTTCACCACGGCCGAGACCGCGGTGCTGTCCGTCGCCAAGCGCTCCGGGGCCACCGAGCCCTTCAGCCGGGCCAAGGTCGTCTCCGGCGTACGGAAGGCGTGCCAGGGGCGCCCCGTCACCGACGACGAGCTCGCTCTCCTCGCCCAGCGCGTCGAAGACGCCCTGCGGGCGACAGGCTCCGCCGAGGTGCCGGCCGAGGAGGTCGGGATCGCGATCCTCGGGCCGCTGCGCGAGCTCGATGAGGTCGCCTACCTCCGATTCGCGTCGGTCTACCGGTCCTTCGAGTCGCTCGCCGACTTCGAGGCCGAGATCGCGCTCCTGCGCTCGGAGGCCGAGCTTGCCGAGCACCCCGATCTGATCGACAGCACCGACCTCGCGACACCCACCACCCACTGACCGCACCACCGCATTGCCCACACCACCGAGGGAGACACCCGCAATGACCGATCTGAGCAACAGCCCCGCCACCACCGGCACGGGGACCGGGCTGACGATGAAGCGCCTCTTCACCACGCCGGGTGTCCACCCCTACGACGACGTGACATGGGAGCGTCGCGATGTCGTGCAGACCAACTGGAAGACCGGTGAGACGGTCTTCGAGCAGCGCGGCGTGGAGTTCCCCGACTTCTGGAGCATCAACGCCTCCACCATCGTCACCACCAAGTACTTCCGCGGCGCTGTGGGCAGCGACACGCGTGAGTCCAGCCTGCGCCAGCTCATCGATCGTGTGGTGCTCACCTACACCCAGGCCGGTCGCGAGTACGGCTACTTCGCGACCCCCGAGGACGCCGAGATCTTCGAGCACGAGCTGACGTGGATGCTGCTGCACCAGGTCTTCAGCTTCAACTCCCCGGTGTGGTTCAACGTCGGCACGCCTGCTCCCCAGCAGGTGTCTGCGTGCTTCATCCTCGCGGTGGACGACACGATGGACTCGATCCTCAACTGGTACCGCGAGGAAGGCCTGATCTTCAAGGGCGGCTCGGGTGCTGGTCTCAACCTCTCCCGCATCCGCTCCTCCAAGGAGCTGCTCTCATCCGGTGGCACCGCTTCCGGTCCCGTCTCCTTCATGCGCGGCGCCGACGCCTCCGCGGGCACCATCAAGTCCGGTGGCGCCACGCGCCGTGCGGCCAAGATGGTGGTCCTCGACGTCGACCACCCCGACATTGAGGAGTTCATCGAGACCAAGGTGCGCGAGGAGGACAAGATCCGCGCCCTGCGCGACGCCGGCTACGACATGGACCTCGGCGGCGCCGACATCACCTCCGTGCAGTACCAGAACGCCAACAACTCCGTCCGTGTCTCGGATGAGTTCATGCAGGCCGTCGAGACCGGCACCGACTTCGGCCTGCGCGGCCGCAAGACCGGCGAGGTCATCGAGACGGTCGACGCCAAGACGCTCTTCCGCAAGATGAGCGAGGCCGCCTGGGCCTGCGCCGATCCCGGCATCCAGTACGACGACACGATCAACGACTGGCACACCAACCCCGAGACCGGCCGCATCACCGCGTCCAACCCCTGCTCGGAGTACATGAGCCTCGACAACTCCTCCTGCAACCTGGCTTCGCTCAACCTCCTGAAGTTCCTCAAGGAGGACGGCACCTTCGATGCGGAGAGCTTCCGTCGCGCGGTCGAGTTCGTCATCACGGCGATGGATATCTCCATCTGCTTCGCCGACTTCCCGACCGAGGCGATCGGCCGCACCACGCGCGACTACCGCCAGTTGGGCATCGGCTACGCCAACCTCGGTGCGCTGCTCATGGCCGTGGGCCTGCCCTACGACTCCGATGGCGGTCGTGCGCTCGCCGCGTCGATCACCTCGCTCATGACCGGTACGTCGTACCGCCGCTCGGCCGAGCTCGCCGGCGTCGTGGGCCCCTACGAGGGCTACGCCCGCAACGCCGAGGCCCACAAGCGCGTCATGCGCAAGCACGCCGCGGCGACCGATTCGGTCCGCACCTCGACGAGCCTGGATGCCGACGTGCTCAAGCTCGCGGAGAAGGAGTGGGCCGAGTGCCTGCGCGTGGGCGAGGTCAATGGCTGGCGCAATGCCCAGGCCTCGGTGCTCGCGCCCACCGGCACCATCGGCTTCATGATGGACTGCGACACCACCGGCGTCGAGCCCGACTTCTCCCTGGTGAAGTTCAAGAAGCTCGTCGGTGGCGGCTCCATGCAGATCGTCAACCAGACCATCCCGCTCGCCCTCAAGCGTCTCGGCTACACCGACGAGACCATCGAGGCGATCGTGGAGTACATCGGCGAGAACGGCCACGTCGTCGACGCCCCCGGACTCAAGCCCGAGCACTACGCCGTCTTCGACACGGCCATGGGCCAGCGCGCCATCACCCCGATGGGCCACGTGCGCATGATGGCCGCGGTGCAGCCCTTCCTCTCCGGCGCGATCTCCAAGACGGTCAACATGCCCGAGACCGCGACGATCGAAGAGGTCGAGGAGATCTACTTCCAGGGCTGGAAGATGGGCCTCAAGGCACTCGCGATCTATCGCGACAACTGCAAGGTCGGCCAGCCGCTGTCCGACGCCAAGGCCAAGTCAGCTGACGTCGAGGAGACGGTCGTCGTCGAGCACCGTCCGGTGCGCAAGCGCCTGCCGAAGTCACGTCCGTCGCTCACCACGTCCTTCAGCGTCGCCGGTGCCGAGGGCTACATGACGGCCGGCTCCTACCCCGATGACGGCCTCGGCGAGGTCTTCCTCAAGCTCGGCAAGCAGGGCTCGACGCTCGCCGGTGTCATGGATGCCTTCTCCATCGCGATCTCGATCGCCCTGCAGTACGGCGTGCCGCTGGAGGCCTTCGTCTCGAAGTTCGTCAACATGAAGTTCGAGCCCGCCGGCCTCACGGACGATCCCGATGTCCGCATGGCGCAGTCGATCATGGACTACGTCTTCCGTCGTCTGGCGCTGGACTACCTGCCGGAGGAGAAGCGCGCCGAGCTCGGCATCTTCACCGCCGAGGAGCGTGCCGCCACGGTCGCAGCGACCTACGGCGGCGGTGCCCCCGCCCCCGCGGTCGAGGAGGACATCGCGGTCGAGACTGCGGTCGTCGAGGCTGCGGCTCCGGCGTCGACCACCGAGGTGCCCGCCAACGTGCACTCCTCCGCGGAGCTGCTCGAGGCGATCACCGGCACCGCATCCGACGCTCCGCTCTGCATGACCTGTGGTGTGAAGATGCGCCCGGCGGGCTCCTGCTACGTCTGCGAGGGCTGCGGGAGCACCTCCGGCTGCAGCTGAACACTGACAGGACGTGCGCGAGGGGCCCGGCTTGCGAGCCGGGCCCCTCGCGCATGGCAGGACCGGAGGCCGTGCCAGCACGGAATCTCACCTCGTGGGCTCCTCATCCCTTCCCACCAGGACCTGCGTTCGAGAATCACGTCAAGACGACGTTCGGGGTCTCGCCTCCGCCACCAGCGAGTACGTGGACCTTCGAGCACAACATCGCGCAGTGGACCGAGGGGTCGGCAGCCCGACCCCGATCGACTCGTAGGGCTCGGTAGGGGACTCACGGCGGCCTAGGTCCGTGGCTTCGTTTCGCGTGCTGGGATCTCGGTGCCCTTCATGTCGATGCTCAACTTGGCGTTGAGCTCGTCGACGCTCTGACGCAGCGCGCTGATCTCCGCTAGCAGTTCGGGAGAGGGCTCCGACTTCTTGCCCTTCTCCCGGCCGCTGCCGGTGACCCACGTGACGATCTGGGCGGTGAAGAGGCTGGCGGCCAGCAGCGCGCAGACGCCTACGAGGAGGGCGAGTGTCTGGCCGTCCTCGGTCCGAGGGGTGCCCATCGGGCGCAGCCGGAAGATCGTCGCGAAGCTCCAGGCCGCAGCCGCACCCACGTCGTCGAGGTCCGATTCCGGATCCTCCCGCTCCACGTAGGACATCAGACCCGTCGCCAGCACGATGACGAAGGCGACTAGTCCGAGCGAGAACATGAAGCCATGCCCGGCGGCGTAGCCGCGGAGCTCGAGGATGTACGCCGTGAGCAGGACGAGCAGGAGAATCCACGACATGTCGGGAGCGACGAGCACCGGCGCGAGTAGGAGCAGGGGCGCGCCCATGTGCGACAGCGCGTAGCCGCGACGGTCCTTTGACCGCGCGAGCCCCCGCCAGTAGTCACCCAGGACGAGGATCCACAGCACGGCCGTGATCGCGATGAGCACGTAGTCGACCTGTGCCTCGAAGTGCAGCGCATCGAGGGAGAGCAGGGCCAAGGCGTACAGGGCGACGAGGCCGAGTCGCGCCACGGCCATGAACGTCGACCGCCAGCGCGGAGCGGCGGCTCGCTCGCTCGCACTCTGCGCGTCAGCAGGTGGGTCGGGGGTGGTCACGGCGCCAGGCTAGTGAGCACCCCGCGCGGGCGGGGTCACATTCCGGACGTGTCCGGGCCTAGTCCGTCGGGCGTTCGACGGCGTCCATGGCGCCGCCGGCATCGGGAGCGAGGTCGGCTGCGAGGAACTCCTCGGTGTCCGGGAAGACAACCCGGAGGTCGCTCACGCGGTGGACCTCGACGCTGACCCGGCCCGCCCGAAGGTCGAAGACATGGCCGCCCTGGGACCGGTCATCGGTGAGCGCATGAAGGTGGTAGCCCGGGATGGCCAGTGCCGGTGCGTAATCGGGTGACCAAAATCCGACGAGCGTGGCGCGTGCCGCCTCGATGCTGAAGACGACCTGGTCCTGGACGGCCTCGACGAGCGGCGTACCTGAAGCATGCCGGCATGCTGCGCGCAGGTCGAGGCGGTCGAACTCGCCACGGATGCGCCAGGCGAAGAACTCATTGTCCGTGTCGCGCAACCTGTCGAGGCGGCCGATCAAGTCGCTCCACGACGTCACGTCGTCGAGATCCTGAGTCTGATCGACGGTGAAGTCCACGACGGTGGCGAAGGGAGTGAGCACGACGTCGGATGCCTCGCTGACATCGCCCGGTCCGCGCACCCGGTAGCAGTGGCCGTCCACGACCACCATCTCGCCGTCCAGATCCTCGAAGGTGCCCAGGCCCAGATTCCCATGGGTGAGCAGGTCGCCGACGGTGACCGCGCCCTGATAGAGCCCGTCCACGAGTGCCCCAGAGGTGGAGACCTGAAAGGCTCCGTGGTGGTGGACCTCCAGGCCGTCCGACAGGGCCCGCTGCACGACCTCATCGAGGCTGTGGCCGGTCGCCGCCGCACGGGCCTGCAGGGCCTGCCAGAGATCGTCGGGGATGGTCGTCTCGAGGCGCCGGGGCATGGGCTCACGCTAGGCCCCGGAGGTCGTTCCTGGGGGATCGGGCAAGGGCTGGGTCCCGACCGAGGCCTGACCGGTCTCGAGTTGCCGAAGTCCAATACTGGACTTAGTCTGCGATGCATGACCCCGGCTGCCAACCTCCTCAAGGAGCATGGCCTCCAGGTCACCGCCCAGCGCATTGCGGTCCTGCAGGCGGTCGAGGCCCGGCCCCACGTCACGGCAGACGCCGTAGCGGAGACGGCCCGGGAGCAAATCGGCACGATCTCCAAGCAGTCGGTGTACGACGCGCTAGGAGCACTGGTCGACGCAGGGATCGTGCGCCGCATCGAGCCCGCGGGCTCCGCGGCGCGCTACGAGACTCGCGTGGGCGACAACCATCACCACCTCGTGTGCCGCGGCTGCGGAGCCGTGGTCGATGTCGACTGCACGGTCGGCGCGGCCCCGTGCCTGACCGCCGCGGACGCCGCCGGCTACACCGTCGACGAGGCCGAGGTGACGTTCTGGGGCACCTGCCCCACCTGCGCAACACGCGCTCACGGATAGCACGACAGCACCGCCATACAACCGGAGGAGAGATCAATGGCGAACGAGAGCAAGTGCCCGATGTCGGTAGGCGCCGGCGTCGGTACCCAGAACGAGGACTGGTGGCCCGGGCAGCTCGACCTGCGCCCGCTGCAGCAGTCCTCGCCCCAGGCCGACCCCATGGGCGCCGACTTTGACTACGCGAAGGAGTTCGCGAGCCTCGACCTCGACGCGGTCAAGTCCGATCTCAAGGCCCTGATGAAGGATTCGCAGGAGTGGTGGCCGGCTGATTACGGTCACTACGGCCCGTTCTTCATCCGCATGGCGTGGCACAGCGCCGGCACCTACCGCACGAGCGACGGGCGTGGTGGCGGTGGCCGCGGCATGCAGCGCTTCGCGCCGCTCAACAGCTGGCCCGACAACGTCAACCTCGACAAGGCGCGTCGCCTGCTCTGGCCGGTCAAGGCCAAGTACGGCCGTCAGGTCTCCTGGGCCGACCTCTTCATCCTCGCCGGCACCATGGCGATCGAGGACATGGGTCTGCCGTCGTACGGCTTCTCCGGCGGTCGCGCCGACGTCTACGAGCCCGACATGACCTACTGGGGCAGCGAGGCAGAGTGGCTTGCCGACAACCGCTACACCGGTGACCGCGAGCTCGAGAATCCCCTCGCCGCCGTGCAGATGGGCCTGATCTACGTCAACCCCGAGGGCCCCAACGGCAACCCGGATCCGGTGGCCTCGGGCCGCGATATCCGCGAGACCTTCGCGCGCATGGCCATGAACGACTACGAGACCGTGGCACTCACCGCGGGTGGCCACACCTTCGGCAAGATGCACGGCGCGGGCGACCCGGGCAAGTACGTCGGGCCCGAGCCCGAGGCCGCGCCGATCTACCAGATGGGCCTGGGGTGGAACAACACCATGGGCACCGGGAATGGCGATGACACCATCAGCTCCGGTCTCGAGGGTGCGTGGACGCAGACACCGACCACGTGGGACATGACCTACCTGGAAACGCTCTTCAAGTACGAGTGGCAGCTCGTGAAGAGCCCTGCGGGTGCGCAGCAGTGGATCCCGACCGATCCGGCTGCCGCCGACCTCGTGCCGGACGCCCATGATCCGAGCAAGCGCCACGCTCCGGTCATGACGACGGCTGACCTCGCCATGCGCTTCGATCCGATCTACGAGCCCATCGCGCGGCACTTCCTCGCCAACCCCGAGGAGTTCGCCCAGGCCTTCGCCAAGGCGTGGTTCAAGCTCACGCACCGCGATCTCGGTCCGAAGTCCCGCTACGTCGGTCCGGACGTCCCCAGCGAGGACCTCATCTGGCAGGACCCGATCCCGGCAGCGCCGCAGCCCCTGGTGTCCGCGGCTGATGTCGACGCCCTGAAGCAGAAGGTGCTGGCCTCGGGCCTGACCGTGTCGGAGCTCGTCGCCACGGCGTGGGCCTCTGCGGCCACCTTCCGCGGCACCGACCGTCGCGGCGGTGCCAATGGCGCGCGCATCCGCCTCGAGCCCCAGCGCGGCTGGGAGGTCAACGATCCCGGCCAGCTCTCGCGGGTCCTCACGACCCTCGAGGGCATCCAGGCGGAGTTCAACGGTGCGGGAGGCGCTCAGATCTCACTCGCCGACCTCATCGTGCTCGCGGGCGGTGCAGCGGTGGAGAAGGCGGCCAAGGATGCCGGAGTCACGGTGCAGGTGCCCTTCACGCCGGGTCGCGGTGATGCGACCGCAGAGATGACCGACGAGGCGTCCTTCGAGGTGCTCGAGCCCAAGTTCGACGGCTTCCGCAACTACCTCGGCAAGGGCTACACCGCGACGGCTGAGCAGCTCCTCGTCGAGCGCGCGACGCTGCTCGACCTGAGCGCTCCGCAGATGGCGGTGCTCGTGGGCGGCATGCGCGCGCTCAACGCCAACACGGGCGGCTCGCAGGTGGGCGTGCTCACCTCGCGCCCCGGTGTGCTGACGAACGACTTCTTCGTGAACATCGCCGACATGGGCACCGTGTGGGCCCCCGCGTCCGGTGACGACAACCTCTTCGAGGGTCGTGACCGCAAGACGGGCGAGGTCAAGTGGACGGCCAGTCGTGTCGATCTCGCCTTCGGCTCGGACTCGCAGCTGCGGGCGCTCACCGAGGTCTATGGCGCGTCCGATGCGCAGGAGAAGTTCGTCCGTGACTTCGTCGCCGCGTGGGACAAGGTCATGATGAACGACAGGTTCGACATCAAGAAGTAGCGCGCGCCAGCGCCACGACAGCGCCGCACGGGGACTCCGGCCCGTGCGGCGCTGGCGCGTCTGGGCAGCGCAAGGCGGGGGATCCACGGCTATCGTGGTCCGGTGAGTCAGCGAGTGCGCGTCTGCATCGTGGGGGCGGGCTTCTCGGGCATCGCGGCAGCGATAGAGCTGCGCCGGGCAGGCGTCACCGACGTCGTGATCGTCGATCGCGGCTCCGCCGTCGGCGGTGCTTGGCGCGACAACACCTATCCCGGCTGCGCCTGCGACGTCCAGAGCCGGCTCTACGAGTTGGAGGTCGCTCCCTGGTCCGAGTGGACGCGGAAGTTCGCCGGCCAGGCGGAGATCCGGGCCTACCTCGAGTCGGTCGTCGAGATCTTCGGGCTCGCACCGCTCCTGCAGCTCGACACCGAGGTCCTCGGCGCGCGGTGGCACGATGCCGACGACACCTGGCACGTGGAGACCACGCGGGGCGACATCGTCGCCGACGTCCTCATCAGCGCCTGTGGCGGACTCACGGAGCCCCTCACGCCGCAGATCCCCGGGGCGGAGCACTTCCGCGGGCAGACCATGCACACGGCCCGCTGGGACCATGGGGTGGACCTGCGTGGCCAGCGCGTGGCCGTCGTCGGCACGGGTGCCTCAGCCATCCAGGTCATCCCTGCCCTGGCCCCGGAGGTCGGTCAGCTCGTCGTCCTCCAGCGCACACCACCGTGGGTCATGCCGCGGCGTGATCGGGCCGTCCCGCACTGGTACCGCACGCTCCTCGGGAGCCTGCCGCCCCTGCAGCGCTCCGCGCGCGAGCTGACGTCGTGGGCCCGCGAGACGCAACTGCTCGCCTTCACGCGGCAGGGACCCTTCCGTGCGATGGGCGAGCGCATTGCCCGGCGGCATCTGGAGACACAGGTGCCCGATCCTCGCCTGCGTGAGCGACTCACCCCGCACTACGACATGGGCTGCAAGCGCATCCTCATCAGCGACGACTACTACCCGGCGCTCACGCGCGACAACGTCACCGTGGCGCCGGGACTTGCCCGCATCACCGAGACCGGGGTCATCGACAGTGACGGGACCGAGCACGCGGTCGATGTCATCGTGTGGGCCACGGGCTTCAAGGTCCTGGAGCCGCCGCTGGCGGACCTGGTTGTCGGGCGTGAGGGGATCACCCTGGCGGAGGCCTTCTCCCGCAACGGCATGAGCGCCTACCGGGGCACCGCCGTCGCGGGATTCCCCAATCTCTACATCCTCCAGGGCCCCAACACGGGGCTCGGGCACTCCTCGGTCGTGCTCATGTCGGAGGCGCAGATCGACCACGTGGTGCCCGCCGTGGCCAGCGGCTGGGTCATGGAAGTCGATGAGGACCGTCAGCGTGCCTACGTCGACGGGATCGATCGTCGGCTGGCCGCGACGGTGTGGCAGCAGGGCGGCTGCGACTCCTGGTATCAGAATGGGCACGGCCGCAACGTCGCGCTGTGGCCAGGGAGCACCCACGCCTTCGCGCGGATGATGCGCTCCTTCGACCGGGGTGCCTACCGCACCCGTCGCCGGAAGGGAGACCAGCGTGCCACGGCAGCCTGAGTATCGCGTGGACGGCGGAGTCGCCCTTGTCACTGGAGCGGCCGGAGGCATCGGGGCAGCGCTGGCCGATCGCCTCGTCCGCGATGGCAGCAACATCGCGCTCGTCGACCGCAACGCCGAGGGACTGCAGGACCTGGCCGATCGACTGCGCATACGCCGCCCCGACCGGCGCGTGACGGCCATCGTGGCCGACCTATCCGAACCGGACGCACCCGCGGAGGTCATCCGCCAGGCGCTCGCGGAGCACGGGCGTCTTTCCCTGGTCGTCAACAACGCGGGGGTCGCCCTCGCCGGGCGCTTCCAGCAGGTCAGCATGCAGGACGTGGACTGGCTCCTCGCCATCAACCTCCGCAGCGTCCTCGCGGTGACGGCGGCCGCACTCCCGAGCCTCGCTCCCGGCGCCCATATCGCCAACATCTCGAGCCTCTTCGGGATCGTCGCTCCGGAGGGCAACGCGGTCTACTCCGCCTCGAAGTTCGGCGTGCGCGGCTTCAGCATGGCGCTGCGGACCGAGCTCGCTCCCCGCGGCGTGGGGGTCACCACGGTCTATCCCGGGGGCATCAAGACAGCGATCGCGCGTCACGCGCGCCGGGGCGCGGGCGTGAGCGAGGCGGAGTGGGAGGCGGGCCTGCGTGCCTACGACCGCTTCCTCGTCATTGAGCCCGCGGTCGCCGCGCGCAAGATCGCCGACGGCATCATGCGCCGCAGGGCGCGCGTGCTTATCGGACCTGAGACCTATGCCGGTGACGTGCTCGCGCGTCTGGCTCCCACCGGCCACTCATCAGTCTTCGAGTACGTCGCGCGCAAGCGAGCAGGCCTGTGAGTTCACGGCGCACCGCACTCCTCGGCGGCGGCGTGGCGGCGATCCTCGTGGTCGGACTGTGCGCGGGACCTGCAGCCGCCTCCGACGAGCGCGTCGAACGCGGCATCGCGGCGGGCATGCAGGCCCCGGCCCTGGGGCAGGATGCCACCGTCCATGTGCGCGATGTCGCAAGCGATGTCACGGTCGCGGATGAGGGCGCGGACGAGCGCCAGATCCCGGCTTCGACGATGAAGGTGATCACCGCGGCGACGTCCCTGATCACCCTGGGCGAGCGGCATCGCTTCGCCACCCGGGTCATGTCAGGGTCGTCCCCGGATCGCATCGTCCTCGTGGGGGGAGGGGATCCGCTCCTGACCCGTGCCGACCTCGACGATCTCGCCGCGCGCACGGCACGCAAGCTGCAGCAGGCTGGGATCACCACTGTCGTGGTGGATGTCGACGACTTCCTCTTCCCTCAGCCCTCGGACGCCGAGGGCTGGGCGCCGGGGGATCGCCCCACCTACGCCGCGGCCGTGCGTCCACTCGGCGTGGTGGGCGAATACTCCAACGACACTGTCGCCTCGGCGTGGTCCGCCTTCGTCGACGGCTTGCGCGCCAAGGGCATCTCCGCACGCTCCGGCGAGCGCGCCCTGGCGGGGGAGGACGCCACGCGCATCGCCGTCATTCGCCCGCACACCTTGCGCGAGGCGGTCGATCTCATGCTCCGCGTGAGCGAGAACAACGTGGCCGAGGTGCTCTTCCGCCAGGTGGCCCTGGCCCGCGGCTACCCGGCGACCTGGAGCGGTGCCTCGGCGGCTGCCAAGGAAGTACTGCGCGAGCTGGGTCTGGCGACATGGCGGCTGCGCCTCGTGGATGGCAGTGGCCTGTCCGGACGCAACCGGCTCACGGCCACCGCGCTCACCGAGGTGCTCGATGTGTCACTGGGAGATCCCCGGCTGGACGCGCTCATCGACGGACTTCCTGTGGCCGGCCGCTCGGGCACCCTCATCAACCGCTTCGCGGCACCGCCGGCGTCCTGCGCGCGCGGTGATGTCGCCGCCAAGACGGGCAGCCTCACCGGCGTCTCGACCCTGGCCGGAGTCACGCGCGGCACCGATGGCCAATGGCGCAGCTTCGCGATCATGGTCAATCGGCGGCCCACGGCCTACCCGAACTCCGCCACCAGCCTGGCCATCGACACTCTCGCGGCTGTCGTGCGGGGCTGCGCGTGACCCCCGAGGATGCGGTCCTAGCAGCAGCGGACGCGGCCCTCGACGCAGGCGACATCGTCACCGACACCGACATCATCGAGTCCTATCGGTTCGACCGGTCCACGGGCACGGAGGCGGGCCAGCCCTTCGCGGTCGTCTTCCCGCGTACGACGGAGCAGGTGTCCGCGCTCATGACCGCGGCGCACCGGCATCGCGTCCCCGTGGTGCCTCGCGGTGCGGGATCAGGTCTCTCGGGCGGCTCGAACGCGGTCGACGGTGCGCTCGTGGTGTGCCTGGAGCGGATGCGCGACGTGCGGACGGTGGATGTCGCCAACGGATACGTGGAGACCGAGCCGGGCATCCTCAACACGGAGTTGCGCGAGCATGTCGCGCGCGACGGCCTGTGGTACGCCCCGGATCCCGCGAGCAAGGACTTCTGCTCGATCGGCGGCAATGTCAACACCAATGCCGGGGGCCTGTGCTGCGTCAAGTACGGGGTCACCCGTGACGCCGTACTCGGCCTCGAGGTGGTGCTTGCCGACGGTCGCATCACGCGTGTCGGGCGCCGCACGGTCAAGGGAGTTGCCGGGTACGACCTCGCCGGTCTCATGGTGGGCAGCGAAGGCACGCTCGGCATCGTCACCATGGCGCGCCTGCGGCTGCGTCCGCTCCCGCCCCCCGCGGTGACGGTCGTGGGCCTCTTCGACGACGTGGCAGCGGCGGGCAGGGCCGTCGAGCGCATCATGTCGACGACGACTCCCAGCCTGCTCGAGCTCCTTGATCGCACCACGATGCAGGCGGTCGAGGAGTGGCGTCCCTCCGGCCTGCCGGTCGAGGCGGGAGCCCTGCTGCTCGCACAGTCGGATCTGCCCGGAGCGGGTGCCGAGCACGAGGCGCAGGCGATCCTGGAAGCCTGTCTTGCCGCGGGCGCCCTCGAGGGCTATCGCTCAGAAGATGCCGAGCAGGCTGACATGCTCTTGGGCGCCCGCCGCATGGCGATCCCGGCGCTCGAGGCCAAGGGCGATTGGCTCCTCGACGATGTGGCGATCCCGCGCAGTGCCCTGGCCGCCGCCGTAGCGGAGATCGAGGAGATCGCCGCGCACCGCGACGTCCTCATCGGCACCTTCGGCCACGCGGGCGACGGCAACCTCCATCCCACGATCGTCACGCCGCGCGGAGATGCCGATGCCGCGGCACGGGGACTGGCCGCATTCGACGACATCCTCACCGTCGCGCTGCGGCATGGTGGCACCGTGACGGGGGAGCACGGTGTCGGGTTGCTGAAGCGACACGGGCTGGCCGAGGAGCTCGACGAGCCCGCGCAGGACCTGCACCTGCGGATCAAGGAGACCTTCGACCCGCTCGGGATCCTCAACCCGGGGAAGTCGCTGCCCCACTGGTAGCGGGTGCGGCGGCCACCGCGTCCGGCGGTGGATGACCAGGCAGTGGATGGTCCGGGTCTCGGTCGGTGAGGTACTTGAGCACTCGGTAGATCGATGCGCCAATGGGCACGGCCACCAGTGCTCCGATGATGCCGAGGAGCACCGATCCGATCGCGATGAGGATGATGATCGCCAGCGGGTTGAGACTCACAGCCTTGCCCATGACGAGCGGCTGCATCACATCCCCGTCAAAGGATCCGACCACGACCGTGAGGGCGATGACGAGCAGGGCGATGATCGGTCCGCGCTCGGCGAGGGCGACGATCGCGGCGAAGAAGGTCGCGATGGGGGCACCGATCACGGGAATGAACGCGCCGAAGAAGACGATCGCGGCAAGGGCGGGCGCCATCGGCACCTGGAGGATGACCAGGCCGATGAAGACCAGGATGGAGTCGCACAGCGCCACCACCACGGTGCCGCGCGTGTAGCCGGAGAGGGAATCCCAGGCCAGCTCGCCCGAGGTGTTGACGTAGGGGCGGGCCTTGGTGGGCACCCAGCTGATGACCCACTGCCAGATGGGCCCGGGGGAGAGCATGAAGAAGATGACGCCGAAGATGAATACCGACCCGCCGAGCACGATGTCCCCGACCGACCCGAGCGCGGAGCTCCCGATCCCGACCGCCAGGCTCTCGGCCCAGTTCTCCACCTGCGTCACGTAGTTGTTGAAGTCATCGTCGGTGAGATTGAGGGGTGGACCCGAGGTCCACTGCTGAAGCTGAGTCATCGAGTCGGACACGGACTTGGCGAGATCGGGAGCTTCGTTGACGATCGAAGTGACGACGATCGTGAGGACGACGACGATCGAGATGCCGATGAAGACGATCGCGAGGATCATCGCGATGACCTTGTGGAGCTTGGCCCTGCGCTGCAGGAAGTGCATGATGGGTGACGCCAGAGCGGTGAAGAATGCCGCGAGGAAGAGCGCAATGAGCACGATCGAGATCTGGCCCATGATGAAGAAGAGGACGCCGAATCCCGCCAGGATCACCAGGATGCGCCAGGTGATCCCCGCCCAGGTCTTGAGCGTGTCGGGCACTCCCAGGGGAGCGCTGCTCTCTTCGGCTGACGCCGTCGGGGTGGTCGTGGGGGAGGCGTCGCTCATCCCGGAACCGTAGCGGTCCCGGACTAATCGATGCGGACGAATCCTCGGGGTGTCTGGAATCCGCAGGCGACGATCCCCGGCTCATCGTCGGTGACCCAGGTGATCTGGGTGGGCACATCGACCGAACCCAGCCAGGTCGCGAGGGTCTCGGGATCTCCATTGAGCTCGATCGACGCAAGCTGCACGGGGCCGCCGTCGCGCGCCGGGTGACACGCCTCGTCCTGCCAAGCGATGAAGTACGGCACCTGCGGGTCATCGATGAGATCGAGAACACCGATCTGGCGCCAGCGGAGCTCGGTGCCGTCCGGCCTGATGCGGTGACCTGCGACGCTGGCGCGACCCAGTTGCTCCTCTACGGGTGCGATGTCGTCAACGGCGACGACCCATCCGAGCCAGCCGCCGCCCTCCTCCGCGCGATGGCGCACGGCGCGGCCGAACGGAGCCTTGTCGGCGGCGGGATGGTCCAGGGCTGCCACGACCTCGACATAGACGTTGTCCGCCAGCGGCAGGATGAAGTTGCGCGTGCCGAACGAGGGGTGAATGCCCCCGTCGACGAAGGCAGCCCCGAGTTCGGATCCGATGCGCTGGACGACCTCGGCGAGCTCACCCGGCGTACAGGCGTAGGAGACGTGGTCCAAGCGCATGGCCGTCATCCTGTCAATGCCGGGCGAGGGCGCCGACACCCACCCCCCGAGAGTGACCCAAGGCGGCGGGAGAAGCGGCTAGGGTCTCAGCCGACAGGGAGGGCCCGTGAGCGACACCACCGCAAGTCCCGGCACGCCGACGCCGGATCCCACGGGGGATCCGGCCGCGCCGCCGACCGCCGCGCTCGACAAGAAGAAGTCGATCATCCTCGGGATCATCGGTCTCGTCTTCATCGTCTTCATCTTCGTCCGCGTCATTCCGCAGGTGACCGGCTCCAACTACCAGCAGGCGTTCGCCGAACTCGCCGACATGACGCCGATCGCCCTCGTCATCATCGGCGTGACGGTCATCCTGTATCTCGTCGCCTACGGCTTCCCCTTCATGGCGGCCACGCCGGGGCTCAAGTACTGGCGCTCGCAGCAGGTCAATCAGGCGGCGTTCGCGATCAGCAACGGCGTCCCCGCGGGTGGCGCCTTCGGACTGGCCGTGCAGTACGCGATGCTCGCGTCCTTCAAGATCTCCGGCTCGGCCGCGACTGCTGCGATCACGGCGGTCGGGCTCTGGAGCATCTTCGTCAGCCTCGGCCTTCCCATCCTGGGCGTGGCGGCCCTGAGCATCGAGGGCGGCAACAGCAGCTATAACTGGGTTGCGCCCCTCGGCCTGACGATCCTCGTGGTAGTCATCGTCGGCTTCGTGCTCATCATGCGCAGCCCCAAACTCGCCGAGGCTGTGGGCAGGCTCGGCAACAAGCTCATCAACCCCCTGCGCAAGCACGTCGCCAAGCTCAAGGACCTCGACCTCGTCAAGCCGATCTCGAAGTTCCGCGCCGACATGTACGACGTCTTGCGCAAGCGCTGGCTCCTCCTCACCGTGGCGCAGCTCGCCGTCATCCTCACCCAGTTCGCGATCTTCTACGCCTCGCTGCGCGGAGTCGAGGGATGGGATACGACCGGGACCTCGCCGCTCGCCGCCTTCGCGGCCTTCGCCACGAGTCAGATCATGCTCATGGTGCCCATCACCCCCGGCGGACTCGGCACCACCGATGCGCTCATGATCGCGCTGCTCCAGAGCATGGGGGTCTCGGGCTCCGTCGCGCAGGCGGCCGATGTGGTCTGGCGCATGGCGTCCTACCTGCCGCAGATCATCATCGGCATCATCGCGCTAGCCCTGTGGTTCCGTCGGGCCAACCAGGCCTTCGCGACAGCCAAGCCCGCGGACCCCGCTCCCGCCGCGTAACCGCTGTGGGGACCTGGTCGCGGTACGCCGCCCTCGGGGACAGCTTCTCCGAGGGACTCATGGACGTCACAGGCCCCGAGGGGCGCTACGTCGGCTGGGCAGACCGGGTGGCTGCCACGCTGGCCGAAACGACCCCCGGGCTGGAGTACGCCAATCTCGCCGTGCGCGGCAAGGTCATGAGCCAGGTGGTCGCCGAGCAGGTGCCGGTGGCGTGCGATCTCAGGCCGGACCTCGTCACACTCGCCGCGGGAGTGAACGACGCGCTGCGGCGCACCTATGACCTCAGCGCTTCAGCGACCCACCTGGAAAATGGCGTGAGACTGCTGCGTGGCATCGGATCCGAGGTGGTGCTCTTCGCTTTCGGCGACCCGTCGCGGAGGTCGAGCGTGATGGGATCCGTGACGCGTCGGATCGCCGCTGCCAACTCCGCGACGCACGCGATCGCTGAGCGATACGGCTGCCGGGTCGTCGACTTCTGGGGCACCGCGGTCTTCGACGATGACCGCTACTGGGACGCCGATCGACTGCATCTGTCGCCCCAGGGGCACGTGCTTGCGGCGCGGGCGGCACTCCAGGCGCTCGGGGTCGGGGACGACAGCTGGCGGACGCCGCACCCCAGTCCCGCTCCCGCGCCCGTGCTCCGCCGGGCGAGCGGGCACCTGGCCTGGATGGGAGGGCACTTCGGTCCTTGGCTGGGGCGCCGCCTGCGTGGCCAGAGCTCCGGGGATGGCATCGTCGCCAAGCGGCCCTCCTGGGGACCCCCACCTCCGGATGCGTACTCCGTGAACCGGCCTTAGACTCCCGAGCACAGAAGGGGAGTACCCCCTCGCCGTGGATTCGTCATCACGGGGCCGCCGCGGTCCCCGGGTCCATGGGTCGGCCATTGGGGCCGGCGGCGGGAGACCTTCGGACGCGAGTTCGCTCGCCCGGAGGAAGTATGTCCACTCACGTTGCCCATGATCCCCGCACGATCGCGAAGGTGGCTCCCGCGCTCACGGAGGCCGGTCGCCGTGCCCTCGAAGAGCGGATCACCCGGCTTCACACCGATGTGCTCGACCCCCTGCGTCCGCACCTGATCGGGCCCGAGCGCGATGAGCGCGATGTCGCGGAGTTCGAGCGTGCGCTCGCCGAGATCGAGCGCCTCCAGGCGGTGCTTGCCGCATCGGTCGAGCTGCCGAAGCCGCCCACGGGGCGGCGTGCCCGCGTGGCTCCCGGGGCCCTCGTGGAGATCCGGGATCGCGCGGGGGAGACCGTGCGCGTGCGCCCTGTCCATCCCGAGGAGGCCACGATCGACGATGAGCGGATCTCCTGGGACTCCCCGCTTGGCAAGGCCGTCCTCGGCGCCGGCGTGGGCGATCACCTCGAGGTCCCGTCGCCCCGTGGCTCATGGACCTGCGAGGTCGTGAAGATCAGCCGCTGACCCACGGATGAGCGTCGCCGGGATCTCCACCCGACGACGCTCTTCCACAGGGCATCGCCATCCCCAGGTCGTCGCGCACCCCTGGCAATGCAGGCCACGTTCCCCAGGGTGAGGGCATGGCCCATCACTCACCCATCACACTCATCTCGCCCGAGGACGTCGTCCTCGCCTGCCCGCTCATGCTCGGCTACTGGCCGTCGTCGTCAGTCTGCGCAGTCTTCGTGGATGCCGATCAGCGCGTCGTCGTCATCATGCGCTGGGACCACGATGCTGATGTCGTCCCGCCACCCATGCACCCGCTGACCACAGGGGATACACGCGTCGACGCCGTCCACCTCGTCGTGTTTCCGCCTACGCGTGACGTGGACGTCGCGCCCTGGCTGCAGGCAGCCGATGGGATGGTCGCTGCGGGGATCAAGCCGGGGCACTTCGTGCTCGCCGGCCAGTCGGGGGAGGGCATCGTGTGGACGCACGCACTCGACCCGGCCGAAGACCCCCGCGTGGGAGTCCTTCGACACGAGGAGGTCCTCAGCCGCTCGCGGGAGTGGGGCCTGCTGCTGTGGGAGGAGGACCGCGACGCCTACGTCGGCGACGTCGCCCCGCGGGCGGAAGTCGCAGCTCGCGTGCGCACGGTGCTCGCGCGCACCGAATCCGTCACCGAGGAGCAGCGCGACTCCGCGATCGACGACGTGCGCGCCGCACTTGACCGCACGGACCTCAGCGAGGAGGACATCGCCATGGTCGGCGTGGCCCTGGCGGATGTGCAGGTGAGGGACACCGTGCTGTGGGACGTCAGGCAGGAGGCGCCCACCGGGTGGGGAGCGACGGCGGATCGCCTGGCCGCCATCGTGGCGGCGATGCCGGAGAGCCACGTGCCTGCCCCCGCAACGCTTCTGGCCATTGTGCGCTGGCAGATGGGGGATGGTTCGAGGGCCGCCGCAGCCGCGGCCCGGGCCCTCGCCTGCGACCCGGACTACACCCTGGCTGTACTCGTGGACCGCTGCCTCGCGACGGGCATGCATCCATCCACCTGGCGCGCAGGCCTGGTCACCCTGAGTCGCTCGGAGTGCCGCCGTGCGGCCTAGGTCCCGGGTCGGCTTGTCGCGGATCGGGGGTCTGTGTAATCTGCTGGGAGGTCATGAGCGTCAGCGTTAAGCCCCGGCTTGCTGGCCGGCAACCCTCCGACCGCGGTGGGGTGCTCCGGGTGAAGACCAGGCCTGCATTGCAGGCAAGCGCGGGTCTTGCACAGGGCAAGACCCCGGATGGCTCGGAGGTCGCTATGTCCTGTTGTCGAATGCCCCGCCGCTGACGTCGGTACGGCGCAGCAACTTCCCCACCATCCGGCACGGCCGGCGGTACGGCGTACCCGTCCGTCGGAATCCACCGGACCCGCGAACGTCACCCCTTCCGCACTCACCGTAGGAGAACATCATGAGCAACGGCTGGTCCTTCGAGACCCGTCAGATCCACGCAGGCCAGACGCCCGACGCCACCACCAATGCGCGCGCCCTGCCGATCTACCAGACCACGTCGTACACCTTCAACGACACCACGCATGCCGCCAACCTCTTTGCCCTCAAGGAGCTCGGCAACATCTACACCCGCATCATGAATCCCACGCAGGCGGCGGTCGAGGAGCGCTTGGCATCCCTGGAGGGCGGCGTGGGCGCGCTGCTCGTGTCGAGCGGGCAGGCCGCCGAGACCCTGGCGATCCTCAATGTCGCCGAGGCCGGGGATCACATCGTGTCGAGCCCGAGTCTCTACGGCGGGACCTACAACCTCTTTCACTACACGCTGCCGAAGTTCGGAATCGAGGTCAGCTTCGTCGAAGACCCCAATGACATCGAGTCATGGCGTGCGGCGGTGAAGCCCAACACGAAGGCCTTCTACGGCGAGTCGATCGCGAATCCCAAGAACGACGTTCTCGACATCCAGGCGGTCTCCGCGCTGGCGCATGAGATCGGTGTGCCCCTCATCGTGGACAACACCGTGGCGACGCCGTATCTCATCCGCCCGATCGAGTGGGGTGCCGACATCGTGGTGCATTCGGCTACCAAGTACATCGGCGGTCACGGCACAGCTATCGCGGGAGCCATCATCGACTCCGGCAACTTCGACTATGCGCAGTACCCGGATCGCTTCCCCAACTACAACCAGCCCGATCCCAGCTACCACGGCCTGGTCTACGCGCGCGATCTCGGCGTCGGATCGGCATTCGGGGCCAACTTGTCCTTCATCCTCAAGGCACGTGTCCAACTCCTGCGTGACCTCGGTACGGCGATCGCGCCGTTCAACGCGTGGCTGCTCTCCCAGGGGCTGGAGACGCTGAGCCTGCGCATGGAGCGACACGTCGCCAACGCACGTCGCGTGGCGGAGTTCCTCGAGGGTCGTGACGAGGTCCTCAAGGTCAACTACGCGAGCCTGCCCTCGAGCCCGTGGCACGCACTCGCCGAGAAGTACTCCCCGGCGGGTTCCGGTGCCGTCCTGTCCTTCGAAATCGAAGGCGGCCTTGAGGCGGGCAAGCGATTCGTGGAGGCACTCGAGCTGCACAGCCACGTGGCCAACATCGGCGATGTGCGCAGCCTCGTGATCCACCCCGCGTCGACGACTCACTCGCAGCTCACGCCCGAGGAGCAGCTCTCGGCCGGAGTCACGCCAGGACTCGTGCGTCTCGCGGTGGGCATCGAGGGCATCGATGACATCCTGGCCGACCTCGACGCGGGCTTCCGCGCGGCGAAGGAGTCCTGAGCGTCCCCATGTCCGTGCCCTACGGTCCGCTCTCCTACGACGGTCCCCCTCCCGCCACCGGTGCGTGGCGGGAGGGGTTCCCCGTCGGCGAGCGTCTCTTCCTCGACGTGGGTGACGTGACGGTGGCTGAGGGGACGACGATCCCCGACGTCCGCGTTGCGTATGAGACCTGGGGGACGCTCAACGCGGATCGATCCAATGCGGTCTACGTGTGCCACGCCCTCACAGGCGATGCGCATGTCACCGGACAGGCCGGCCCGGGCCACCTCACGGACGGCTGGTGGGACGGGCTTGTCGGCCCGGGCGCCCCGGTCGACACCGACCAGTGGTTCGTCATCTGCGCCAACGTGCTCGGGGGATGCCAGGGCACGACAGGGCCGGTGAGCCTCGCTCCCGATGGCCGTCCGTGGGGCAGCCGCTTTCCGGTGGTCACGGTCGCGGACATGGTCGAGGTCGAGCGTCGTGTCATGCAGGCACTCGACATCCCCTCGTGGGCCCTCATGCTCGGCCCTTCGCTGGGGGGCATGCGCGTGCTGGAGTGGATGGCGGCGCACCCCGAGGTGGTCCGGTCGGGCCTCGTGCTCGGGACGACCGCGGCGGTGACCGCCGACCAGATCGGCACCCATGCCACGCAGATCGCCGCGATCGAGGCAGATCCGAGGTTCCAGGGGGGCGACTACTACGACCAGCCCGCCGGGGAGGGGCCGCACGTGGGCATGGGCATCGCCCGGCGCATCGCGCACCTCACCTATCGCAGTGAGAGCGAGCTCGACCTGCGCTTCGGACGTGACCCCCAGGGGGAGGAGGACCCGCTCTCCGGAGGGAGATTCGCAGTGGAGTCCTACCTCGACCACCAGGCCGACAAGCTCTCGCGCCGTTTCGATGCCAACACCTATATCGCCCTTACCCGAGCCATGAGCCTGTTCGATCTCGGAGAGGGGCGCGGGGGCGTGAGCGAGGCGCTGAGCCGATTCAAGGCGCCGCTCACGGTGGTCGGACTCGATTCGGACCGTCTCTTCCCCCTCCGGTTGCAGGAGGAGCTCGTCGAGGCAACGCCGTCGGCTCATCCGCTGCACGTCGTGCGCTCGCCCTATGGGCACGACGGCTTCCTGGTCGAGAAGGACCAGGTCGGCGAGATCGTGCGCAAGGCTCTCAGCGCCGTCCCCGTCACCTGACAGTCAGCGCGCACCCGCGATGCGCGATGTGGCCGGTGACGTCGCTACGAGAGGGCGTGGGTGCCTACGGTCTCGGCATGCGACATCACGCCACGGTCCTCGCCATCCCGATCGTCGCGGCGCTCGTCATCCTCGGCGCGCCGCTCGTGCCGATGTCGCCCGCACCGGCACGCGCGGACGTCACGGTGATCGGTGACGACGCGCAGGACGCCTTCGTCGGGACCGGCAGCCTGCTCCTGCCCCCGCAGATGGCCAGCGATGGACGCAGCATCGCGGCCGACTGCCCCGGCTGCACGTGGAGGTCGGTGATCCAGTGCGAGATGACCTCTGCAGGCGCCTGCCGCGGTCAGGCGCGACTCTGCGGCCCCGACGGATACTGGCTGCGGATCTTCCTGACCCGGCCCGATGGGGTGGAGTTGAATCTCGGCCTCGGGTGCTTCGGGTCTGGCGGACCGGTGTCGCGCGAGACGGCCGAGGTGCAGATCCGAGACCGCGTGGTGGCCCTCGTGCCCCCGCTGCGCGCGTGGCGGCAGCCCTCCGGACGCGTGCTCCCACACCTCCCCGTCGTCTTCGGGGTGCATCAGTCCGAGGAGCCCCTGCGTGAATCGTTCGAACTCGTGGGTCTCCCCATCGAGCTCACCGCGCGACCACGCTGGGTGTGGGACTTCGGATCATCGACCGTAGCCACGGCGAGTGCCGGTCGACGTTGGCCGACACCCACCATCGACCACGTCTACCGGATCTCGGGCACGACCCAGGCCCGGGTGACATCGGTCTGGAAGGCCACGTACGAGATCGCGGGTGTGGGGCCTCTGGAGATCCCCGAGCCCGTGACCCAGCAGGACGGGGTCTCGGTGCCGGTCGGGCAGGGGCGCGCCGTTCTCGTTCGCTGAGGATCGACGGGGGCGCCCCGGCGGGGCGGGGCTGAGTGTCATGACGGGGCGTGCGAGACTACGAGCGTCCCGGGTGACCGGGACGTGGCGCCCGGCAAGTCCTCGGACTTGACTCGGGCCCTCTTCATGGCACCAGCGCGGAGGTTGGCGGAGATGGCAGTGGCGAAGAAGGCCCCCGCAAAGAAGGCGCCGGCCAAGAAGGCCGCGCCGGCGAAGAAGGCGGCTCCCGCGAAGAAGGCGGCTCCCGCCAAGAAGGCGGCTCCCGCGAAGAAGGCGGCTCCCGCCAAGAAGGCTGCCCCCGCGAAGAAGGCGGCTCCGGCCAAGAAGGCTGCCCCCGCGAAGAAGGCGGCTCCCGCGAAGAAGGCGGCTCCGGCCAAGAAGGCTGCCCCCGCGAAGAAGGCGGCTCCCGCGAAGAAGGCGGCTCCGGCCAAGAAGGCCGCTGCCCCCGCGAAGAAGGCCGCCGCAACGCCTCCGCCCGCAAAGAAGGCGGCAACTCCCGCTCCGGCTAAGAAGGCGGCCGGCAAGAAGGCCAAGGTCGTCGTCGACGGGGAGGAAGTCGAGCTCGAAGAGGTCGACGTCGAGGCCGACCTCGCCGAGGTCGTGGCTGATGAGCCCGATCTGGCCGTGGCCGCCACCTTGGAGGCGGAGCTCGAAACGGAACTGGCCGAGGATCTCGCCGCCGTAGCTGAGGAGGAGACGACGACGGAGGGCGAGGCCTTCGTCCTCTCCGATGTCGATGACACCGATGAGCCGGTGCAGCAGGTCACGCAGGCCGGAGCCACGGCCGACCCCGTCAAGGACTACCTCAAGCAGATCGGCAAGGTCCCGCTGCTCAATGCCGAGCAGGAGGTCGAGCTCGCCAAGCGCATCGAGGCCGGGCTCTTCGCGGAGGAGCGGCTCAACTCAGGCAAGAAGCTCGGCGACCGCATGCGGCGCGATCTGGAGTGGATTGCCGAGGACGGTCGTCGCGCGAAGAACCATCTCCTCGAAGCGAACCTGCGCCTGGTCGTCTCTCTCGCCAAGCGCTACACCGGCCGCGGCATGCTCTTCCTCGACCTGATCCAGGAGGGCAACCTCGGCCTCATCCGCGCGGTGGAGAAGTTCGACTACACCAAGGGCTACAAGTTCTCCACCTACGCGACCTGGTGGATTCGCCAGGCGATCACCCGCGCGATGGCCGACCAGGCTCGCACGATCCGTATCCCCGTGCACATGGTCGAGGTCATCAACAAGCTCGCACGCGTCCAGCGTCAGATGCTGCAGGACCTCGGCCGCGAACCCACCCCGGAGGAGCTCGCCAAGGAGCTCGACATGACTCCGGAGAAGGTCATCGAGGTCCAGAAGTACGGTCGCGAGCCGATCTCACTGCACACGCCGCTGGGCGAGGACGGCGACTCGGAGTTCGGCGACCTCATTGAGGACTCCGAGGCGATCGTCCCTAGTGACGCGGTGTCCTTCACGCTCCTCCAGGAGCAGCTGGAGTCGGTGCTCGACACCCTGTCGGACCGCGAGGCTGGCGTCGTGCGCATGCGCTTCGGCCTCACGGACGGCCAGCCCAAGACCCTCGACGAGATCGGCAAGGTCTACGGCGTCACGCGTGAGCGGATCCGACAGATCGAGTCCAAGACGATGTCGAAGCTGCGCCACCCGAGTCGGTCCCAGGTGCTGCGCGACTACCTGGACTAGGTCGCCCCTCCCCGGGGCGCGCACGCCTGGGGCGTGCCGGTGGATCAGTCCTCAGGGGCCGAGGCGACGTCGCTGAGCCGGTCGGTCTCGTCGATGACCTCGACGGCCTGGGGCTTGAGGGCGTCCGCATGGCGGCCCCAGTGGTGACCGCAGAAGAGGAGCTCGCCTCCCGTCACGAGGCGTACGCGCACGTACGCCTGGGCACCGCAGCCGTCGCAGCGGTCCTCGGCGGACATGGTTGTCGTGGCGGTCAGAGCGGACATCGGCGACCTCCTCAGGTGGCGCTCGCGGTAACACTCTCACATGCCTCCGGCATTCCCGCGCACCGAGTGGGAGCGACGCGCCGCGCTCGGACCGGAGTTTGTGAGGGGATTCACAGACGGTCGCGCGGGTCGCGTCGCAGGGGATCCGAGTCCCGTGATCGTTAGCCTGCCCTCATGGCGAAGGCGAAGGCTCCCGCGGAGTCCGGGTATTCCGCGCGTGACCTCGCGGTGCTCGAGGGGTTGGACGCGGTCCGCAAGCGCCCTGGGATGTACATCGGCTCCAACGACGGCCGGGGCCTGCTGCACTGCCTGTGGGAGATCGTCGACAACTCCGTCGACGAGGCCATGGGGGGCTGGGCCAAGAAGATCCAGGTCATCCTCTACGCGGATGGGTCCGTGGAGGTCCAGGACGACGGACGTGGGATCCCGGTGGATGCCGAGCGCAAGACCAAGCTCTCGGGCGTGGAACTCGTCATGACCAAACTGCACGCGGGCGGCAAGTTCGGTGGCACCGGCTATGCGGTGTCGGGTGGGCTCCACGGCGTGGGCGCCTCCGTCGTGAATGCGCTCTCCGCCCGTCTCGATGTCGAGGTGGATCGCGGTGGCAAGACCCATGCGATCTCCTTCCGACGCGGTGTCCCCGGCATCTACGACGGGGACGGCCCGGACGCTCCCTTCCAGCGCAAGTCCGGCCTCCGCGTCGTAGGCAGCGTCCCGCGCACCCGGACGGGGACCCGCGTGCGCTGGTGGGCCGACCCCCAGGTCTTCACGAAGGACGCGGCCTACGACCTCGCTCCCATCCGGGAACGGCTCGTCCAGACGAGCTTCCTCGTCCCGGGTCTCTCGGTCACGCTCGACGACGAGCGCACCGGCACGGACCGCGAGACCTTCCTGCACAAGGGAGGCATCGGGGAGTTCGTCGAAGCCATGGGCGGCGAGGCCATCACCGGAGTCGTCCGTCTCCACGGCGCGGGTCATTTCCACGAGACCGTCCCTGTCCTGGATGACAAGGGTCACCTCACCTCGCAGGAAGTGGAGCGCGAACTCAGTGTCGACATCGCCCTGAGGTGGACGGCGGGCTACGACACCGACGTGCGGTCCTTCGTGAATGTGATTGCGACTCCCAAGGGCGGCACGCATGTCGCGGGATTCGAGCGATCCCTCGTCAAGGTGCTCAATGAGCAGGCCAAGGCCACGCGCGTGCTCAAGGCCAGTGATGAGGCCATCACCAAGGACGACGCCCTCGAAGGTCTCGTGGGCGTCATCGCCGTCCGCGTGCCGGAGCCGCAGTTCGAGGGGCAGACCAAGGAGATCCTCGGCACCCCTGCGGCGTCGCGCATCGTGTCGGCCGTCGTGACGAAGGAACTCACGAAATGGCTCACGGCACCCCCGCGCGGTGAGAAGGCGGCGGCCAAGTCCGTGCTCGAGAAGGTCGCCGGGGCTATGCGCGCGCGGGTCGCCGCGCGCACTCAGCGTGACACCCAGCGTCGCAAGAACGCCCTGGAGTCCTCGTCGCTCCCTGCCAAGCTTGTGGACTGCCGTAGTGACGACCCGGAGCGCACTGAGCTCTTCATCGTGGAGGGCGACAGTGCCCTCGGCACGGCCAAGATGGCACGCGACGCCGAGTTCCAGGCACTCCTGCCCATCCGAGGCAAGATCCTCAATGTCCAGAAGGCATCCCTGGCCGAGATGCTCAAGAACACCGAGTGCGCCTCGATCATCCAGGTGATCGGAGCAGGCTCCGGGCGATCCTTCGATCTCGACCAGGCTCGCTACGGCCGGGTGATCCTCATGTCGGATGCCGACGTGGACGGTGCCCATATCCGCACCCTCCTGCTCACCCTCATCCATCGCTACCTCACGCCGCTGCTCGAGGCCGGGCGCGTCTTCGCGGCGATGCCGCCGCTGCACCGCATCGACGTGGTGGGGAGCGGAGGCAAGCCGGGGGAGGTGCGCTACACCTACACCGACGCCGAGATGCGCGCGACGCTCAAGGATCTGGAGAAGAAGGGCAAGCGCTGGAAGGATCCGATCCAGCGCTACAAGGGCCTCGGCGAGATGGACGCCTCCCAGCTGCGCGACACCACGATGGCCATCGGAAGCCGCCAGTTGCGGCGCATCCAGGTCAAGGATGCGGAGGCGGCCTCCAGGGTGTTCGATCTCCTTATGGGCAGCGACGTGGCACCCCGCAAGGAGTTCATCATCGCGGGCGCAGCCTCCTTGGATCGCGAGAGCATCGACGCCTGAGGCGTGACGGTGGACCTCCAGGCATCGCTCGAGCTCGCGCTCGTCAATCTCACCTCGCCGCCCGTCCTCGCCTTCGTCCTCGGGCTCGTGGCCGTGGCGCTGCGCACCGATCTGCGGCTGCCGGACGCGGTCTACCAGGCCACGTCGATGTACCTCCTGCTCGCCATCGGCATCAAAGGCGGGGTGGCGCTGCGCGAGGCGTCGCCGAGCGAAATCGCGTGGCCCCTCGTCGCGACCCTGGTGCTCGGCGTACTCATCCCGCTCGCGGCATTCGGGCTCCTGCGCATCCTCACCCCTCTGGGCCGGATCGATCGCGGGGCCATGGCCGCCCACTACGGATCCACCTCCCTGGTGACCTTCACCGCGGCCATCGTCTTCCTCGAGGCATCCTCGATCGCCTTCGAGGGCTACGTCGCGACCCTCCTCACGGTGCTGGAGATCCCCGGCATCGTCGTGGGCCTGCTCCTCGCCCGGGGGCTGCGCGGCGGGGGCATGGGGGAGACCCTGCGCGAGGTCGTGTTCGGGCGCTCCGTGCTCCTGCTGGTGGGAGGCCTGGCCATCGGATTCCTCACCGGACCGGTCGGCTACGTGCGCGTCGAGCCGTTCTTCGGCGACCTCTTCACCGGGGTGCTCACCCTCTTCCTGCTCGAGCTCGGCATGCTCACGGGGCGACAGCTCTCCGCCGTGCGGCAGGCCGGGCCCGGCCTCATCGTCTTCGCCCTCGGCTTCCCGTTCCTGGCCGGCATGGCGGGTGTCCTCGGGGGCACACTCGCCGGCATGGAGGTCGGCGGGGCGATGATCCTCGGGGTGCTGTGCGCGAGCGCGTCGTACATCGCGGCCCCGGCAGCCGTCCGGCTTGCGCTTCCAGAGGCCAAGCCCTCGATCACACTGGCCAGCAGTCTCGGGATGACCTTCCCCTTCAATCTCATCGTGGGCATCCCGATCTACCTGCTCATGGCCGAGGCGGTGGGATCGTGGTGGGGCTGATCACCGTGCACATCGATCGTGGGGAGCAGGGGTTGTGAGCGACTTCGGCAATGTCACGTGTCTCACCATCGTGGCCGAGACTGTCCTCGAGGAGCGCTTGCTCTCGGTGATCGACGAGTGCGGTGCGCGCGGGTGGACCGTGTCGATGGCCCAGGGCCACGGGCCGAGCCACCATGGCGTCTCCGGCATCGAAGGGGGCAACGTGCGGGTAGAGACGCTGGTGTCCGAGGACGTGGCTGCTCGGATCTGGACAAGGCTGGAGTCGGACTTCTTCCCCCACTACGCCGTGAGTGCCTGGGCCTACGACGTGCGGGTGGCCCGCATGGCCCGTTACTCCTGAGGCCTCAGACTTCGAGTGGGCGCAGCAGCCCCGTGTGCACGTCGTAGACCGCACCGCCGACCCGTGTGCCGGCAGGGAGCAGGGGATTAGCCCGCACGCGCACGACATCGAGGCTGAGGCTGGCGTCGACGTCATCGCTGGTGCGGAACTCGATGCTCCGGGTGTCCGTGCCGTGCTCGGCGCGGATCGTGGCGTGGATATCGGCCTCGCTCGAGCCGACCATGCGGCAGTCCGTGTGGGGCATGATGAGGATGCGCTCGACTCCGAGCAGGTACGTCGCGAGGAGGAGCGTGCGCTGGACGTCATCCGTGACGCGCGCGCCGGCGTTGCGCAGGATCTTGACGTCGCCGGGACGCATGCCCACGACGGACAGCGGGTCGATCCGCGAGTCGATGCAGGTCACGATGGCCAGCCCTCGGGCAGCGCGACCGGTGAGGTCGCTGCCCGCGTACCCCTGGGCATGCTGGGTGTTGGCGGCGAGGACATCTTCGAAGGCCTCGATCGGGAACCGCTTGGAATCAGGCATGGCCGACATCCTCACCGCGTGCGTGGGCGAGGAGCGCCTGCCGCAGCGTGGGCGCGGGCATAGGCGCGGGGAGCTCCACCTCGATAACGCCGTCTGTCACCCGAGCAGGGTAGACGGTGAGTGCGGCACCCGGCGTGCCCTGGAGGGATCCGTCGCGCAGGTCGTAGCGCCACCAGTGCGAAGGACACGTGATGACCCCGTCGCGGCAGACGCCGCCCTCGATCGAAGC
>Ga0181554_1000816_pt1 | contig 30805 bp, 25 predicted proteins | sample 011ome_16_FD_145602 | JGI IMG/M metagenome (GOLD analysis project Ga0181554, IMG submission 145602) | Coastal salt marsh microbial communities from the Groves Creek Marsh, Skidaway Island, Georgia - 011503CT metaG (spades assembly) | ecosystem: Environmental > Aquatic > Marine > Intertidal zone... | reverse complement strand
GGGCCCTATCAGCAGCACTGCGTTTGGTCGTGTGGGCGGTGGGATCGAGACCGTCGTCGCCGGTATTGCCATGGTGATGAGTGTCTTCATGGTCCTGTGGGCGCACGCGGGTTCAGACATGGCGCGCTTCCACGTGCGATACGGCACCGCGACAGCGAGCTCCGTTTCGGCCGTGGGCGCGGTGGTGCCCCCGCTGATCCTGCTGGGGTGGGGTGCACTGTTGGGAGCGTCAAACGATGAATTCCGCGGCGCACTGTTTGAGAACTTCTTTGACACCGTCTTGGAGCTCGCACCCGATTGGTACGTGATCCCCGCGATTCTGTTCTTGGGTCTACCGCTGGTGGCCTTGGCTTCGATGAGCCTGCACTCTTCGGGTTATGCGCTGATGAGTCTGGGGGCGAAAATGCCCCGCTACGTCGCCGTCACCATCGCCAGTGGCGTGGTGGCTCTCACCGCGGTCGCCGTCATCGTGTTCGTGCCCACGATTACCGATTACCTGAGTGAAATTCTCCTCGCGACGGGAGTAATCGTGGCGAGCTTTGTCGGGGCGGTGACAGGCGAGATTGTGACCAGACGGGTTCACCTCGACGCCTCCCTTCTGACCGCTCAAGCGGGGAACTTCTACCGCTGGCGTATCGCCCCGGTCATTGGTTTCGTACTCGCGGTGGACACCGGGTTTGGCCTGGTGGAATCGAGCCACGACTGGTGGTGGCTGGGATTCCACGTCCACTACCTCTCACTCGCCGGCATTGACGTGTCGGGGTGGAACATGGGCCCGCTAGTGGCACTGCTCATCGGATTTGCGTTCAACGCCTTTGCGGGAATCAACCAGGGCATCAGCTTGGGTAAGCAGAAAGCTCCGGCCGCGTGAGTAGTGCGCGTGCCCTCGGCGAAGTCATCGACCAGCTCGATGCCCTCTGGCCCCCCGCAGGGGCGGAAGAGTGGGACGCGGTCGGTCTGGTCGTCGGTGCCCGCAGCCACGAAGTCACACACATTCGCCTCGTCGTCGACGTGGTGCGAGCCACAGTTCACGAAGCCATTGCTGACGGAGTCGACCTGATTGTGGCGCACCACCCGCTACTGCTGCGCGGGGTCACTTCTGTGTCGGAAGAGAGCTATAAGGGCGCCCTCGTCGCTGACCTCATTCGCGCCGGCGTCGGGCTCTACTCGGCTCACACCAACGCCGACGCCGTCGACGTCGGCACCTCTGAGGTGCTGGGGCGGGCGCTGGGTATCGGCGAGATGACGCCGATTACTCCTGGGCTCGACGAGCACAGTGGTATCGGCCGAGTCGGCCACCTCGCACAGCCCATGAAGCTCTACGACCTCGCGACGCTCCTCGGCCGACTCGTTCCACAGTGCGCGAGCGGTATTCGAGTCTCGGGTGACCCTGAGCAGATGGTGCAGCGGGTGGCGCTGTGCACCGGAGCGGGCGATTCGCTACTGGGCCACCCCGCCGTGACGTCTTCCGATGTTTACATCACCGGGGACCTGCGCCACCACCCCGCCAGTGATGTTCAGCAGCAGCGACTGCTCTCTGCTGGCCCGGCACTGATTGATGTGGCCCACTTTGCCTCCGAATGGTTCTTCCTCGACCAGGCCAAGAGTGAGTTAGAACAGCGTCTGCCGGGGGTGACGGTGAGCGTGAGTGAGGTTGTCACCGACCCGTGGGATTTCGTCATCCACCCCAGCTAGCCCCGAATAGACTCTTCGTCACAACCGACCAGGAGTGGTGATGAAAGCCGAACCAGCAGACCAAGCGAAACTACTGGAGCTGCAGGAGCTTGATAACCACCTCGCCCAGGTGACCAAGAAGGCCAACACGCTGCCGGAGGCGACTGCCCTCGACGAATTGACGAGGCAGCTTTCGGCCGCGAAAGAAGCCCAGCGTGAAGCGCTCGCCGTCGTCGATGAGATCACGGCCGAAATGAAGCGCGCCGAGTCCGACGTGGAGCTCGTCGAAGCGCGCATCGCAAAGGACGCCGAACGGCTCGACCAGTCCACCTCCGCAAAAGACGCTCAAGGTCTGGAGCACGAACTCAACAGCCTCCGGGAGCGACTGGGCGCCTTGGAAGAAGTTGAACTCGCGGTGATGGAGCGGCTCGATCAGGCCGAAAAAGAACTCTCCGGTGCCGAGCAGGCCGCGACGGAGCTTTCGAGCCAGGTCGACGAGGCCACTGCCGCCCTGAAGAGCGCAAAGGCCGCTCTCGAGCAGGACTACCAAGAGGCCACAGCGAAACGCATCGACGTTGTGGGCACCATTCCTCACGAGCTCGTGGCGTTGTATGAGCGCCAGCGCGAGCGCTACGGCTTTGGGGCCTCCCACCTGCGCCGGGGAATCTCCTCAGCAAGCGGTGTGGCCCTCACAGAATCCGACCTTGCCACGGTGCGGGCGGCCGCGCCCGACGACGTCGTGTTGTGTCCCGACTCCAACGCCATCCTGGTGCGCACCGGAGAATCGGGCCTCTAGTGCGGATTATTGTTCACGCCGACGGCGCGTCACGAGGCAACCCCGGAGAAGCGGCCGGTGGCGCTGTCATTTTGCACGCCGACACCGGCGAGGTCTTGGTCGAAATCGGCGTGCTCTGTGGTCACGCGTCGAACAACGTCGCGGAATACCGCGGAATGATCGAGGGCATCACCGTCGCGAAGAGCCTTAACCCGGTGGGGGAAGTGCTGGTGCGGCTCGATTCCAAACTGGTGGTGGAGCAAATGTCGGGGAATTGGAAAGTGAAACACCCCGACATGCAACAGCTGGTGAAGCACGCCCACTCCGTCATCGAATCGTTGCCGGTGCGGTTTGAATGGGTTCCTCGAAACGACAACGCCCTCGCCGATGCGGCGGCAAACCGGGCGCTTGATGAGGGTCGGGATTTCGTTATCCACTACTAGAAGACACAACCCCCTTCGCGCTACCCTGAGAGCTCCAGTAAAGAGGTCGGCCAGGCGGTCGCGTCACTTCGGTGCCGAGGAACGTCCGGGCTCCTTAGAGCAGGGTGGTGGGTAACGCCCACCCGGAGTAATCCGCGAGATAGTGCCACAGAAAATAAACCGCCCCCTCGGGGGTAAGGGTGAAAAGGTGGTGTAAGAGACCACCAGAGGTGCGGGTGACCGCATCTGCTTGGTAAACCTCACCCGGAGCAAGACCAAACAGGTGTCGATTAGGTTGCTCGCCTAGACACCGGGTAGGTCGCTAGAGGGTTGTGGCAACACAACCCCGAGAGAGATGGTCGCCACCAGGGCAACCTGGGACAGAACCCGGCGTATCGGCCGGCCTCTTTACCGGATCGTCTCTCGCGTACTCTGCGCGAGATAGGCCGCGCCCTGAATGCCGGCGTTGTTGAGCAGTCCCGCGGTGCGAATCGGCACCGGAATATTGATGTGGGGCAAAAACAGCTCAGGCGCCTTGGACACGCCGCCGCCGACCAAGAACAAGTCGGGGCTGAAGAGGCGAATGAGGTGGAGGTAGTAGCGCTCCAAAATCTTTGCCCACTCGTCCCACTCCAACCCGCGGTTGATTCGGGCAATCGCTGACGCGCGTTTTTCAATCACCTCACCATCGAGCTCCAAATGTCCCAGCTCGGTGTTGGGTATCAACTCGCCATCTTGAATCATGGCGCTGCCGATGCCCGTGCCCAGTGTGGTCAAAATGGTGAGGCCCTTTTGGCCTACGGCCGCGCCATAGTGGGCTTCGGCAACACCGGCGGCGTCGGCGTCGTTCAAAAAGACGATGTTGCGACCCAGGTGGTCCTCGAGCATTTTCTCGGCCTCAAGACCCAACCATTCGTCGGAAATGTTCGCGGCCGTCGTGGTGACGCCGTTTTTCACCACCGCCGGCACGCAAACCCCCAGTGGTAGGCCTTTTCCGGCCTCGCCGATGTCGTTAACGATCAGTTGGATGGTGTCGAAGATGTCTGCGGGGGAGCCACCCTCAGGCGTGGGGTATTTGATGCGATCGCTCAGTAGCTCACCCTTGTTGGTGTCTACCAGTGCACCTTTGGTGCCAGTGCCGCCGACGTCAATACCGATTGCTAAGTGTTCACTCATGGCAGGGTCAAAATCTCCGCTCCGGTGGCTGTCACGACCAGGGTGTGTTCAAACTGTGCTGAGAGGGCCTTGTCTTTGGTGACGACCGTCCAGCCATCACTCCACAGGCCCCACGCGATAGTACCGAGAGTGAGCATGGGTTCGATGGTGAACACCATGCCCTCTTCCATGATTTCGTTGTGTGCGGGAGCCGCGTCGTAGTGGGGAATGATCAGGCCCGAGTGGAATTCTTTGCCCACCCCGTGGCCGGTGAAATCACGCACCACCCCGTAGCCGAAGCGGTTGGCATAGGCCTCAATGGCGCGTCCGATGACGTTGACCTCGCGCCCAGGCTTTACCGCCCGGATACCGCGCATCAACGCCTCTTCGGTGCGCTTCATCAACAACGAGGCTTCTTCGCTCACTTCACCCACCCCGAAGATGCGGTTGGTGTCGCCGTGGAAACCATCCAGATACGCGGTGACATCGAGGTTCACGATGTCGCCCTCTTCTAACACCGTGTCATCGGGGATTCCGTGGCAGATGACTTCGTTGAGGGAGGTGCAGCAGGATTTGGGAAAACCCCGATAACCCAAAGTGGAGGGGTAGGCACCATGGTCAAGCAAATATTCGTGCACCATGCGGTCAATGTCGTCGGTGGTCATCCCCGGGGCCACCACTTTTTCCACCTCGGCAATCGCGCCAGCGGCGATGCGGCCGGCACGTCTAATGCCCTCGATCTCCTCGGGGGAGTAGAGATCACCGGAGAACCCTTCACGGGGGGTTTTCTTGCCCACATATTCCGGGCGGGCAACCGAGGAGGGCACCTCACGCCAGGGTGAAATCACCCCAGGAATTAACACACCCTCAGCGTTCTTTGGCACCCTTAGAGTTTAGGCATCGCATCCGAGTAGGAGGGACGACCTGATGACGGCAGATAACGACAAAAAGTGGTGGTTCAACCACCAGACTGGCGAGGTCGAATACGGCCGAAAGTCACTCTCGATGCACCGTGATGGGCCCTACGACTCCGAAGAGGAAGCTCGACGCGCCCCGGAGATTGCCAAGGAACGCGCCCGGGCGTGGACAGAGGACGAGAAGGAAGACTAATCCTCGAAGACGTGCTTTTCTTCCGGAAACGATCCGTTTCGTACGTCGTCTCTCCAGCGCTCTACCGATGAGACCATGGTCTCGCCCAGGCTCGCGTACTGCTCGACAAACCGGGGGATGCGACCGGTGTTGACCCCGAGCAGGTCGGTCCAAACCAGAATTTGCCCGTCGGTGTGACGGCCCGCTCCGATGCCGATTGTCGGGATATGAAGAGTTTTCGACGCTTCGGCGGCGACCGACTCGGGCACCATTTCGATCACGACGGAAAACGCGCCCGCGGCCTCGACCGCTTTGGCATCTTCTAAGAACGCGTCTTTCCCCTCACCACGGGCTTGGACGACGTGACCGCCGAGACCGTGCTCGCTTTGGGGGGTGTAGCCCACGTGCCCCATCACGGGAATGCCCGCTTGGACAATGCGCTCAATCTGCGCAGTCGAGCGCACGCCACCCTCCAACTTGACCGCATGGGCGCCGGTTTCTTTCATAAAGCGCACCGCGGTGTGTAGGGCCTCGTCTGGGCCTGATTCGTAGGAGCCAAAGGGAAGATCCGCCACCACGAGCGCGCGTTTCGCGGCGCGCACCACGGCGCGGGTGAGAGGAATCAGCTCGTCGACGGTGGTCGGCACGGTGGTGTCGTGGCCGAAGACGACGTTTCCGGCCGAATCGCCCACAAGGAGAAAGTCGACGCCCGCCTGGTCAAACAGCCCAGCGCTGAGGAAGTCGTAGCTGGTGAGACCAACAATCTTGGTGCCCTCAGCTTTCGCCTGCGCGAAATGACGTACACGCACGCGCTTAGTCGGCTCAGCCATGCCCTACAGACTAGCCCGGCCGCACACTCTGCGTGCGGGCGGTGACGGGCAGGCGGCGGTCGCGACCAAACGCGACACTGGAAATTCGCGGCCCAATGGCTCCTTGGCGGCGCTTCCATTCGGCCCGGTCCACCAGAGTCACAATCTTGGCCACCATCTCCGAGTCGTAGCCTTTCGCCACAATTTGCGGATGGTCGAGCCCCTGCACAATCAGCAAATCCAAGACCGCATCCAGCACGTCGTATTCGGGCAAGCTGTCTTGGTCGGTTTGGTCGGGGCGCAACTCAGCGCTGGGGGGTTTCTCAATCGAGCTCAGCGGAATGGGGGGAACCTCACCACGCAGAGTCGCTTGGTGGTTCCGCCACCGCGCCAGCTCCCACACCATCGTCTTCGGAACATCTTTGATGGGGGCAAACCCACCCACGCTGTCGCCATAGATCGTGGAATACCCCACGGCGAGCTCGGACTTATTGCCGGTGGTGAGCACCAGCTGCCCCTCCATGTTGGAGATCGACATCAACACCACACCGCGTGCACGGGCTTGGACGTTTTCCGCTGCGAGACCCGTGAGGCCCAGCTGCTCATCAAACGGCGCGACCAAATCGGCGATGGCTTCTACCCGAAAGTGCATGCCGAGGTTGTCAGCAAGCTCCTGTGCATCATCTCTCGAATGCCCACTCGAGTACCTACTGGGGAGTGACACTCCATAGACCCGCTCGGGTCCAATTGCGTCGGAGGCAATCACCGCACACACCGCCGAGTCGATTCCGCCGGAGAGCCCCAAGATGACCCCGGGAAAACCGTTCTTGTTGACGTAGTCACGGGTGCCGGTGACGAGTGCCTGCCACACGAGCTCAAGATCGTCGCGTTCCTCGCACACCACCGGGGCGGGTGCATCAGCGGTGTCGGCGGAGCGTTTGGTGAGCTCAATGCGTTGGGTGCGCTCTGGCACCTCCCACTCACTCGCCTCGGGGGCGTCAATCGTCACCACTTGCACGTCTTCGTCAAACACGGGCAGGCGGGTGAGGAGCGTGCCGGCACGATCGACAGCGACCGAGTCGCCATCAAAGACCAAGTCGTCTTGGCCGCCGACAAGGTTGGTGTACACCACGGCGCACCCCATTTCCTTGGCGCGACGCTTCACCAGGGGAAGCCGGACTTCGTCTTTGTCTCGCTCAAACGGTGAGGCGTTGGGCACGAGCAGCACACCGAGGGGGAGTGCCGACATCGTCGCGACGGGGCCCTTCTCGCGCCACAGGTCCTCACAAATCACGATGCCGCAGTCAACGTCGCCCACGCGCACGACCAAGTAGTCGGTGCCCGGCAAGAACGTGCGGAATTCGTCAAAAACCGAATAGTTCGGCAGGTGGTGTTTGTTGTAGCGACCCTGAACGACTCCGTGTTGGATCACACTCGCGCTGTTGTGAGCTTGTTGGGGGTGTGCGGGGTTGTACTGGTCGGTCGGCGGGGGAAAGGGCCCATCGGGGTGGCCTAAGACCACCACGAGTTCACCGAGCCCGCGAGCCTCCAGTTCTTTCGCAAACCACTCCACTGATTCGCTGCAGCGGTTCAAAAAATCGTCACGAAGCGCCAAATCTTCAATCGGGTAGCCGCTGAGCGCCAGCTCGCCCGTCACCATCACGTCGGCGCCGAGGTCAAAGGCACGTTGTGCATCGTCGAGCAGGCGAGTGAGATTTCCCGAAATGAACCCCACGACGGGGTTAGTTTGGGCGATGGCCACCCTCAGTTGCGGCATAACCAGTAGCCTAATAGTGGCCCAGTTTTCCCAGCGATTGAGTGGGGTTATCCGCGATGGAAAAGCAACAAGAATTCGTCCTGCGCACCATTGAAGAGCGCGGGGTGAAATTCATCAGACTGTGGTTTACCGACGTCGTCGGAACCCTCAAAATGGTGGCCATTGCGCCCGCCGAAGTGGAGGGCGCCTTCGCCGAAGGCCTCGGTATTGACGGCTCGTCCATCCAAGGGTTCACCCGGGCGTTCGAAGCCGATGTGCTCGCCCAGCCGGACCCCTCCACCTTCCAGATTCTGCCGTGGCGCGGGGAAATTGACCCGACCGCGCGCATGTTCTGCGACATTTTCACCCCTGATGGGGAACCCGCCGTCGCCGATCCTCGCTACGTGCTCAAGCGCACGTTGCAGAAAGCCGCCGACCGTGGATTCACCTTCTACACCCACCCCGAAATTGAGTTCTACCTGCTCAAATCCAGCGAACCCGGGCCAAACGGCTTAGAGCCGGTCGACAAGGCGGGCTATTTCGACAACGTTCCCGGTGGGACCGCGCACGACTTCCGTCGACGCGCGGTGCGGATGCTGGAAGACCTTGGCATCTCGGTCGAATTTAGCCACCACGAGGGTGGTCCCGGCCAAAACGAAATCGACCTGCGCTATGCCGACGCGCTCACTATGGCGGACAACATCATGACCTTCCGCACGGTGGTGAAGGAAGTCGCTATCGAACAGGGTGTCTACGCCACGTTCATGCCCAAGCCCTTCGCCAACCACCCCGGCTCTGGCATGCACACCCACCTGTCGCTGTTTGAAGGCGACTCCAACGCCTTCTTCGACCAGGGTCAGACCTATCAGCTCTCGAAGGTGGGTCGACAGTTCGTCGCGGGTCTGCTCACCCACGCCCCCGAGATCACGGCGGTCACCAACCAGTTTGTGAACTCCTATAAGCGCCTGTGGGGAGGGCACGAAGCGCCCAACTACATCACCTGGGGTCACAACAACCGCTCCGCACTGGTGCGGGTGCCGCTGTACAAGCCAGGGAAAGGCCAAAGTGCGCGCATCGAATACCGCGCGATGGATTCCGCGGCAAACCCGTACCTGGCCTTTGCGCTGTTGCTCGCCGCGGGCCTCAAGGGCATCGAAGAAGGCTACGAACTGCCACCGGAAGCAGAAGACACCGTGTGGGAGCTCAGTAACCAGGAGCGTCGTGCCCTGGGCTACAAGGCCCTGCCTACCAGCCTCGACCACGCGCTGAACGTGATGGAAGAGAGCGAGCTGGTGGCGGACACCCTCGGTGAGCAAGTGTTCAACTACGTGCTGCGTAACAAGCGTCTGGAGTGGGAGCAGTACCGCGCCCAAGTCACCCCGTTCGAACTCGAGTCGAACTTGGAGTTGCTCTAAGCCGTTAGGGAGGCTGGATCGTGCCTCGTGGCCTAGGCCTGAGCGAGCTCGCTCGATTGGGTTTTGCGCAGCTTAGTGAGGCGCGGAATCGGCTCGACGCGCTCGGCTTGGATGCCCAACCCTTTTCGGCTGCTGCTGACCCTGACCGCGCGCTCGAATGGTGGGAGCGCCTTCGAGACACTCAGCCCACCCAGTTCGATTCCCTAGCAACCTCGCCCGAGTGGTCCCAGGCCCTCATTCGTCTGGCCGGAGCCTCCGACGGTCTCGCCGAGTTCCTCAAACGTCGCCCCGAGGTGTGGCCACAGCTGGCACAGCCGCTTACCGGACCCCTCGAGCGCGATGAACTGATTGGACTGTGGCGCACCGAAGTCGAGAGCCTCGACTACGACAGTGCCGTCGTTGCCCTTCGTGTGGCCTACCGCCGGGAACTTGCTCGATTGGCTCTGTGGGACACCATCCAACACGCCCCCATTGACGCCGTCGATCAGGTGGCGAGGGGACTTGCCGACATGGCAGATGCCGCGATCGAAGTGGCTATTGATATCGCCCGCGGGGAGCTCCAGCTCGACGCCGAAGAGGCTCCCCTCGCGGTCATCGCCATGGGCAAGGCTGGAGCACGAGAGCTCAACTATTTGAGTGACGTCGACGTCATCTACGTCACTGAGGCACCTGATCCCGAACATCAAGACCGAGTGCTGCGAGGAGCAACGTCGCTTGCTCAGTCCCTTCAGCGCATCATTGGAGAGTTCGGTAGTGAGCCGGGGCTGTGGGAAGTGGATGCGAATCTGAGGCCCGAGGGTAAAGATGGTGCCCTCGTGCGCACGTTGGAGTCACACGTGGCCTACTACCAACGGTGGGCGAAAGATTGGGAGTTTCAGGCGCTGATTAAAGCCCGCCCCATGGCGGGTTCGATGGATCTGGGTCAGAGGTACCGAGACGCCCTGGAGCCGATGATTTGGGCGGCCTCGACCCGAGAGGGCTTTGTGGAACAGGTGCAGCGGATGCGTGAGCGCGTCACCGAACACATTCCCGCAGACGAAGTCGACATCCAGTTGAAGCTGGGACCTGGTGGTCTGCGCGACGTGGAATTCACCATTCAGCTTCTGCAGCTCGTTCACGGTGGCGCCGACGCGGATGTGCGCGTGCCCGACACGTTGGGAGCGCTTCGGGCATTGGCCCACAAAGGTTACGTCGGCCGGCCAGAGGCGAGCGAGTTTGACCACGCCTACCGACTGCTCCGAACCCTCGAGCATCGTCTGCAACTGCGCTACCTCAAACGCACCCACCTCATGCCCCGAGAGGTCGAAGATCTGCGCATTCTGGCGCGAGCATCCAAGATTGCGGAGAGCGCCGAGGGGTTGTTGGAGCGGTGGAAGGACACCCAGCGCCAGGTACGCACCCTGCACGAACGCCTGTTTTATCGCCCGCTTCTGCAAGCCATCGCCGGTTTGGGTTCCGAGGAAGGTTTGGAGCTTTCGAGCGAGCAAGCTGCCGACCGTCTCCGCGCGACCGGATTTGTCGATCCGGAAGGTGCCATCAGCCACATCACCGCTCTCACCCAGGGGGTGTCGCGGCGCGCTCAAATTCAGCGCAACCTGCTTCCGGTGATTCTGCGCTGGCTCGCCGATGGCACCGACCCCGACCGGGGACTGTTGGCGTTTAGGCGTCTGAGCGAGAACTTGGGTGAATCGAACTGGTTTTTGCGTATGTTGCGCGACTCGTCCGGCGCGGCACAGCGCCTCACCCGGGTCTTGGCCACCAGCGGTTATGTGGGGGCGTTGCTCGAGCGAGTTCCCGAAGGCGCGGGCTGGCTCGATAACCCAGAAGACTTGGTTCCACGCGAGCGAGAGACACTGATTGGTGAGGTGGCATCGATTGCTGAGCGCTACGCATCGGATGTGGACAGCGGAGCGAAGGCGTTGCGCCAGCTGCGCCGCCGAGAGCTCCTTCGCCTGGCGATGGCCAGCATTGTCGGCGATATCGACACTATTCCGCTTAGTCGAGCCCTCACCGAACTCACCGAGGTCTACCTCGAGGGGGCGTGGAGGCTCGTGTCCACACGCTATGACGGTGTGGATTTTGCCATCATCGCGATGGGTCGTTTTGGCGGTGCCGAGCTCGGGTTCGCCTCCGATGCAGACGTGGTTTATGTCGTTCGCGATGGGGGAGCAGGGGAGAACACCCACAACCTCGGAATCGAGATCGTGCGCGAAATTACCCGCATCACCGAAGACGTCCTCTTCCCCTTCGAATTGGATGCGGGTTTGCGACCGGAGGGTAAGAACGGCCCTCTGGTGCGGAGCCTCGACGCCTACCAGGCCTACTACGACCGGTGGGCACTGAGCTGGGAGGCGCAAGCACTCCTGCGCGCCCGCGACGTCGTGGGAGATGCGGCCCTGCGCGCAGACTTCATGGCGATGGCGAACGCGATTCGCTATCCCACCACATTCCCCGCTGACGCGCTGCGAGAAATTCGCCGCATCAAAGCCCGCGTCGAATCCGAGCGGCTCCCTCAGGGCGCTGATCCCACCCGTCATTTAAAGCTCGGAAGGGGTTCGCTCAGTGACGTCGAATGGCTCGTGCAGCTACTGCAGCTGCGCCACGCAGGAGCTCACGAGACGCTGAGGAGAGCCGAAACGCTCGATAGCCTTCACGCACTCGGCGAAGAAGGACTCATTCCCCCCACAGACGTGACGGTGTTGGCAAACGCGTGGTTGCTGGCCTCAGAGCTGCGTAACGCGCTGACCCTCTTCCGAGTAGCCCCCGACGTCCTCCCGGTCGACCGGCATGTCCTCGAGGGGGCGGCTCGCCTGCTTAGCTATCCCCCCAGAAGCGCGAGCCGTGTGGAGGAGCACTATCTGCGCACGACGCGGCTATCGCGCCAGGCGTTTGAGCGCCACTTCTTCGACTAACAACAAACGGGGCGGTCCGAAGACCGCCCCGCTGCCAGGTGTTGTTTAGACGCTGTAGTAGAGCTCGTACTCGAACGGGTGCGGGCGCTGTGCGTAGGGCAGCAACTCCGACTCGCGCTTGTAGTCGATCCAGGCGCCGATGAGGTCCTCGGTGAACACGCCACCCTGGGTGAGGAACTCGTGGTCGTTCTCCAGTGCCACCAGGGCCTCTTCGAGGTTGCCCGGGACCTGAGGAATGTTCTTGGCCTCCTCCGGCGGGAGCTCGTAGAGGTCCTTGTCGACGGGCTCGTGAGGCTCAATCTTGTTCACGATTCCATCCAGACCGGCCATCATCTGCGCGGCGAAGGCGAGGTAGGGGTTACCCGAGGAGTCGGGAGCGCGGAACTCAATACGCTTCGCCTTCGGGTTGGTGCCGGTAATCGGGATACGAATCGCAGCCGAGCGGTTACCGGCCGAGTAGACCAGGTTGACCGGAGCTTCGAAGCCCTTGACCAGACGGCGGTAGGAGTTGATGGTCGGGTTGGTGAATGCCAAGACCGCGGGGGCGTGCTTGAGCAGACCGCCGATGTACCACCGTGCGATGTCGGAGAGACCACCGTAGCCAGCCTCGTCGTAGAACAGCGGCTTGCCGTCGTTCCACAGCGACTGGTGGGTGTGCATTCCCGAACCGTTGTCGCTAAAGAGCGGCTTCGGCATGAAGGTAGCGGTCTTACCCCACAGCTCAGCGGTGTTCTTGACGATGTACTTGAACTTCAAGATGTCATCAGCCGAGTGCACCATGGTGTTGAAGCGGTAGTTGATTTCGTTCTGACCGGCGGTACCCACCTCGTGGTGGCTGCGCTCAACCAGAAGGCCCACCTCGGCGAGCTTCAGGCAGATGTCGTCGCGGATGTCGGCCATCTTGTCGACGGGGGTGACGGGGAAGTAACCACCCTTGTAGGGGGTCTTGTTCGCGAGGTTTCCACCCTGCTCCACGCGGCCGGTGTTCCACGCACCCTCTTCGGAGTCGACCGAGTAGAAGCTGGTGTGCTGGTTCACTTCGTAGCGCACGTCATCGAAAATGAAGAACTCGGCCTCGGGGGCAAAGAACGCGGTGTCCGCGATTCCGGTCGATGCGAGGAACTTCTCGGCCTTCTTCGCCACCTGGCGGGGGTCACGACCGTAGATTTCGCCATTACGCGGGTTGTAGATGTCAAAGACCATCACCAGGGTGCGCTCGGCGCGGAACGGGTCCACGAAGGCGGTGGTGACGTCGGGAATCAACTGCAGGTCGGACTCGTGAATCGACTGGAAGCCTCGGATCGAGGAACCATCGAAGAGCTGACCTACCGTGAAGAACTCCTCATCCACGGTGCTCGCCGGAATGTTGAAGTGCTGCTGCACTCCGGGAAGGTCGGTGAATCGAATGTCAAGGAACTTGACGTCGGTGTCCTTGATGAAGGAGAGCACCTCAGACGAATTGGAAAACATTTACACTCCCTGTGTTCATAACTGAATTCCGCTACATGCCCGTAGCTTCCTCCTAGAGTAGGCGGATGGCATAACGCGGGGATATCTGAAATGTTTCGGCGATGTTACGCCTCACCCCACCTACACTGAGAACCGATGGCTCACCACGACAACTATTGGCCCGGAAAAGACTTTGGGCTTCCCGCTGAGGGCCCGCGCAGCGCTCCGAGCTGGTCGCGCCGTATTGGTGCCCTAGCGATTGACTGGGGTATGTCGATGCTCGTGGCGTGGCTGTTTTATGGCTATGACGGCCTCGCCATTTTGATGGTGTTTATCGTTATCAACGCCCTCGGCGGGCTCATGTTCGCCGGATCACCCGGCCACCTCGCCTTGCGCATCCGCATCGCGCCCGTCTCAGGCGGCCGTTTGGGGGTGTGGGCGCCTCTGATCAGGCCCCTCTTGATTGCCCTGGTGATTCCGCCGCTGATCAACGACAAAGACATGCGTGGAGCGCACGATCGTCTGGTCGGAACAGTGCTCGTGACTCGCTAATTTAGCGCGGCTTCGGAGCGCGCATTTTGTAGGGGTCGATGCCCTTCGGAATGGGCATGTCACCGGGCTTCTTCAGCGACTCCAAACGGTTTGCCACCGCCAGGACCTCGGCTTTATTCAGCTCTTTCTTGAGCTTGTTCATCGCCTTCCGCAGGCCCTTGAGGGAGACAGCGTCCTCTTCTGGACCGACGTGGAGAACGTGAATCGTCACCTGAGGGACGGCGCGCTGAACGTGACGGCGCTCGTCGTTGATGAGTTTCTGTGCGCGAGTCTTCGACCCTTCAGAAATCAACACGACACCGCATTTACCTACCGCGCGGTACACCGCGTCGCGGGTGCGCGGGTTCACGGCGACGGGGTATTCCTGGGCTTGCCACGCGTGACGCAGGCCGTTTTGCAACACGGCACCGACCGCGCCCGATTGGCCTTCAATTTGCTTGTAGGCGATGGTCTCGGCACGGTTACCCAAAATCACGAGGGCGAGGAGCACACCACCCAGAACTCCGGTAATGATCCACAGCACGAGACCAAAAATCCCGGCGGGAATCACCGTGAGAGGCAAGACAATGCCCAAGACCACGGGCACCACAAAGGCAAGAATCAGAATCGGGACGAGCGTTTTGTCTGCTTTGCGCGTCATTTGGAAGACGCGCCACAGCTGCGTCATCCGACCCGGTTCTTTTTCGACCTCAGCCATGTCTAGATTCCGAGAACGTCGTCGAACGCTGCGGCTTCCAGACGCTCCTTCACCTGCGTGAGGAAACGTGCTGCGTCCGCGCCATCAATGATCCGATGGTCGTAGCTCAGCGCGAGATACACCGTCTGGCGCACAGCAATCGCGTCGACGCCGTCTTTGCTCACCACGACCGGCTTCTTCTGCACCGTTCCGGTGCCCAAAATCGCCACCTGGGGCAGGAACACCACGGGGGTGTCGAATAGCGCGCCACGCGAGCCGGTGTTGGTCACCGTGAAGGTGCCGCCGGAGAGCTCGTCGGGGCCGACCTTGTTTTCTCGGGTGCGAGCAGCGAGATCGGCAATGTCCTGCGAAATCTGCGCGAGGGTCTTCGATCCGGCATCGCGCAACACCGGGGTCAGTAGACCACGTTCGGTGTCCACCGCAATCGAAATGTTTTCTGTGGCGGCGTAGACAATGTTTTCGCCATCCACGGTGGCGTTGATGATCGGGTGGCTTTGCAGGCCTTCAGCCGCCGCGCGGACGAAGAAAGGCAGGAAGCTCAGCTTGCCACCGGTCTGGCGCACAAAGTTCTCCTGCACGCGTGCACGCATCTTCGCGACCTCGGTGACATCCACCTCGACCACGGTGGTGAGCTGTGCGGTTTGCTGCATGGAGGCCACGGCGCGCTCAGCGATGACCTTGCGAAGCCGCGACATCGGCACGGTCGTCCCGCGCAGCTCAGACACTGCTGCCACGGGCGCCGCGGGAGCAACAGGAGCAGCCGGTGCGGCCGCGGGTGCCGCAGCTGCTGCCGGAGCGGCGTTGAGTACGTCTTCCTTGCGGATGCGCCCGCCGACTCCAGTGCCGCTAACAGTCGCGAGGTCGACGCGACGCTCCTGCGCGAGCTTGCGCACAATCGGAGTGACATAGGCGGGGCCATCGGCCATTGAGGGGGCTGCGGGTGCAGCGGGTGTAGCGGGCGCGGCGGGCGCCGGGGGAGTCGGAGGTGCCGGGGGAGCCGCGACGGGCGCGGGAGGAGCCGGCGGGGTAACGGGCTGGGCGAGAGGCGCGGGAGGCGCCGGAGCCGCGACGGGCTCTGCCACGGGGGGCGTGGGAGCCGGGGCCGGCGCGGCGGGAGCTTCAGCGACGGGTTCCGCGGCTGGTGCGGCGGGAGCCGCAGGCGCTGCGCCTGCTTCACCGACGCGGGCGAGGACAGCGCCCACCTCAACGGTTTCGTCCTCTCCCACGAGGATCTCTTGGATGACGCCAGCGATGGGCGAGGGAATTTCGGTGTCGACTTTGTCAGTGGAGATTTCGACGATGGGTTCGTCGACGGCCACCGTGTCTCCGACAGCTTTTAGCCAGCGGGTGACAGTGCCTTCGGTGACGGATTCGCCGAGGGCGGGGAGAGTGATGTCACTCATGTTTTCTTCCTGACTCCTTATGGCGGACTTGTGGTCCTAGAGGGCGTGTAGGGGTTTGCCGGCGATCGCCATGTAGGCTTCGCCGAGTGCTTCGTTCTGTGTGGGGTGGGCGTGAATCAGAGGAGCAATGTCCTCGGGGTAGGCATCCCAGTTCACCGCGAGTTGGGCTTCCGCAATCAGCTCTCCCACGCGGGCGCCGATCATGTGCACGCCCAACACGGGGCCGTCCACTTCGCGGATGACCTTGATGGAACCGGCGGTTTCGAGAATGTGTGATTTTCCGTTTCCGGCCAGGTTGTAGTCGTAGATCGCGACCTTGTCCTCACCGAACTTCTCTTTCGCCGCGGCTTCCGACAGCCCCACCGACGCCACTTCGGGCTCGGAGTAGGTGACCTTCGGAATCATCGCGTCAGAAATCACGACGGGGTTCAGCCCTGCGATTTCTTCGGCCACGAACACACCGTGCTGGAATCCGCGGTGGGCGAGTTGCAGGCCGGGCACAATGTCACCCACGGCGTAGACGCCGGGGATGTTGGTACGCAGGCGCTCGTCGGCCAGCACCCAACCGCGGTCCATGGTGATACCGACTTCTTCAAATCCCATGCCTTCGGTCTGGGGGCCACGACCAACGGCGACCAGCATGAGCTCTGCTTCAAAGGTCTGACCGTCTTCGAGAGTCACGACGACGCCCTGGTCGTTTTGGGTGACGCTTTGGAAGCGCACACCAAGTGAGAAGTTGATACCGCGCTTGCGATACGCGCGCTCAAACTGCTTCGACACCGACTCGTCTTCATTGGGCACCAGGTGCGGGAGCGCTTCGATGATGGTGACTTCGGAGCCAAAGGAGCGCCACACGCTCGAGAACTCGACACCAATCACGCCACCGCCCAAGACAATGACCGACTTGGGCACGTAATCCAACTGAAGCGCCTGCTCGGAGGTGATGACCCGGCCGCCAATTTCTAGGCCGGGAAGAGTGCGGGGGTAGGAACCGGTCGCCAACACGACGTTCTTACCGGTCACGGTGTCCTCGCCCACCTGCACGGTGGTGGGGGAAATGAGCTTTCCGGCACCCTCAATGGTGGTGATGCCGCGGGCTTTGATCAGACCCTGCAAGCCCTTGTGTTTGCTCGAGACGATGCCATCGCGGTAGCTGTTGACCGCCGGCAAGTCAATGCCCTCCAGGGTGGCCTTCACACCGAACATTTCCGAGTGGCGCGCAGAGTCGGCTACTTCGGCGGCGTGCAGTAGCGCTTTGGTCGGAATACAGCCCACGTGCAGGCAGGTGCCTCCGACCTTCTCCTTCTCAATCAAGCCAACGGTCATTCCCAGTTGGCTGGCTCGCAGTGCCGCGGCGTATCCGCCGGATCCTGCACCCAAAACGACAAGGTCAAAGTTGTGGTCGGTCACCAGGTTGACTCCTCGCAATAGCGGATGGGGGCGTGTACTGCCACCCGGCCCCCCAGCCTACTACTGGCTGGGAAGGGGTAAACCCTCCTGTGCCCCATCCAGCGCTAGTTCAATCAGCGTGCGCACCACGGCACCGGTGGGGCCTTTGGGGGTGTGGCCGTAGGGGCCCGTCGAGTTGGAGGCAGGCCCGGCAATATCGAGATGCGCCCAGGGGATACGCACCTTTTTCCCGTCAATCTCGCGCTCGCCAATGAACTCCCGCAAGAACAGGCCAGCCACCAACATGCCGCCCAACGTGCTTCCTGTCGCGACGTTCGCAATGTCGGCGACGTCACTCTCTAGGCCTTTACGAAGCTCTTCAGGCAGCGGCATCGGCCACACCAGCTCACCCTGGTTATCTGCTGACGTTTGCAAAAGCTCCCGCGCTGCCTCATCACCCATCAATCCGGCATAGCGCTCACCCAGTGCGACCCTGGCAGCGCCGGTCAAAGTGGCGACATCGACAATCAGGTCCGGTTGTTCCTCACTCGCCGCCTGAAGCCCATCGGCGAGCACGAGGCGACCCTCAGCGTCAGTGTTCAACACCTCCACCGTCTTGCCCCCGCGAATCGTGATCACGTCGTTGGGGCGCAGGGCCGTGCCCGAGGGCATGTTTTCGGCCAAACACATCCACGCCGTCACGGACACGGGAGCAGAGAGCTCAGCCGCCGCCATGATTGCTCCGGCGACCGTTGCCGAACCGGTCATGTCGTATTTCATGCCCACCATTGACCCGGCGGGCTTGAGCGAAAGGCCGCCCGAATCAAACGTGATGCCCTTACCGACCAACGCGATGTGCGCACTCGCGCCTTCGGGCCGGTAGCGCAGAGCCACGAGGCGGGGTGGCCTGCTCGAACCACCGCCGACCCCGACAATCCCGCCAAAACCTTCTTTCGCCAGGCGTTTTTCGTCAAACACCTCCACCTCAATGGGCAGCTCCGCACAGGCGTCAGACACCAACTGAGCGAAATGTGCGGGGTAGAGCTCGTTCGGGGGAGTATTCACCCGGTCGCGCACCCAATACACACTCTTCGCGGTGACCACCGCGCGGGTGAGATCACTCTCTTCCAATGCTCCGCGGACCACGAGTGTGGCCCAATCGACCGCGTCGTCCTTGACGGCCTTAGCCCCCTGGAAGCGGTAACCGCCGAGAAGGGCACCCTCAATCGCCGCCTGGGTGTGCAAAGGCCCTTCTCCGGGCAGGGACACAGCGATCGCGGCCTTCTGACCCACCGCCCTCACCCCAGCCCCCGCGGCATAGCGGACCATGGCCGCATCGGGGGTGTTACTGGGAACACCCACCAACACCACGGTGCGCGCCTGCCAGTGCTCGGGTGCCGGAACGGTGCGCGCCTCGTCGGCGCTCGCCTTCATACCCAGCGCCTCAGCGGCACCTACAAGCCAGCCGCGATCCTCGTCACTTAGCGACGGATCGGCTACTTCCACCCCGTCATCACCGGGGGAAACACCGACGACGATGGCGTCGACGTTGAGGTCGGCGGGGGCGGAGGAGGAGAGTTCAACAGAAGGAAGATTCACGCCCACATGGTATCGGCGCTGGCTGTCGGCCCACAGAGAACACCGAGGCGACCCCGACGTGCAGAGCCGTAGCATGGGAGCACATGTTTGATGACGCTCTGTTCCGACCCGCCTCGGCCGCGCCCGAGGTCCCCGAAGGCTTGCCATTGGTCGCGGGCTTGACCGGTTTCGCCGACGCCGGTGGCGCCGTCTCTCAACTCATCCAGTGGATGGAAGACACGTTGGAGTGTCAGGAAATTGGACGGTTCAACAACGACGCACTCTTGGACTACCGCGCTCGCCGGCCGGTGTTCCAATTCGACGAAACTCATTTGACGGATTACCAGCCGCCAAAACTCTCACTCTCGCTGGTGCGCGACGAGATGGGACAGCCCTTCCTCTTCCTCTCCGGTTATGAACCCGACATGCGCTGGGAGAGCGCGACGAGTGAAATCGTCAACTTGATCTCACGTTTCAAAGTTCAGTCGACCACGTGGGTGCACGCGATTCCGATGCCGGTGCCGCACACTCGCACACTGGGGGTCACCGTGAGCGGTAACCGTTCTGAGCTGACCGACAAGTTCTCGGTGTGGCGGCCCACGACCGGCGTTCCCGGCACGATGATGCACCTGGTGGAGTGGAACCTCCAAGGAAAAAACCATCCCGTGGCGGGCTTTGTGGTCTTGGTTCCGCACTACCTCGCCGATACGGAATTTCCCGTTGCCACCGTCACCGCCCTGGAATCGCTCACCGCGGCGACGGGACGTATTTTTCCCACCGACTCACTACGCGAACAGGGTCGTACCTTCCTCGCGGGAATCAGCGACCAGGTGGAAAACAACGAAGAGCTACAGCGACTCGTGGGGGCATTAGAAACCCGCCACGACTCGTACATGGAAGACAACCCTCTGGCCTCACCGCTGATGGACGAGGCCGGGGAAGTGCCCAGCGCTGAAGCGATCGCCCAAGAGCTACAAAACTTCCTCGCCCACCAGCAAGGCTCAGAGCAGAGCGAGCCGCCACTCGGTGAGGCACCGCAATAGCCGTCGCCGAAGCGAAACGTGCCATAATGGTGGTTTAGTCCCTGCAAGGAGGCTCCTGCCTACTTGACAAGGGGCTTCCTACTGCCCGGAACAGTGAAGTAGGTGCGCCATGGCGGCAAACCAGAAAAAGCCATCGGACAACAAGCCTCGCGGTCTGATTGGTCGACTGCGAGGTGCCCTGACTGGTGGTGCTCAAAAGACCGCACCGGCCCCCGAGACACCTCCCAAGACGACGTCAGCCAAGAAAGCGACCACACCCTCAGTGACCACTGCTGCGAAAAAGACCACCGCGACAAAACCCGCCGCGAAGAAGACCACCGCCGCGAAAGCGCCCGCAAAGCCCGCGGCGAAGAAGGCCACGGCGAAGGCCACGGCGACTAAAGCCGCCGCTAAGCCGGCTGCGAAGAAGGCTGCTGCAAAGCCTGCGGCTAAGCCCGCAGCAAAGAAGCCCGCTGCCGCAAAGGCGCCTGCAAAGCCCGCCGCGAAGAAAGCGCCGGCCAAGGCGGCAGCTAAGCCCGCTGCGAAGAAGGCTCCGGGGAAGGCCACGGCCACCAAAGCCGCCGCTAAGCCGGCTGCGAAGAAGACTGCTGCAAAGCCTGCGGCTAAGCCGGCCGCAAAGAAGACTGCTGCAAAGCCCGCTGCCAAGAAAATCGCCGCTGCAAAGCCTGCTGCGAAAGCACCGGCTAAGGCCGCTGCGAAGAAGGCGGAGCCCACCTCGGCTACGAAGAAGCCTGCGGCCAAAAAGTCCACCGCTGCCGCAGCGAAAGCGTCGGATGCCGAGGATGAGGAAGAAGAGCTCGACACCGAGGCCAAAGATGTAGACGATGACGGGGCGGAAGGCTCAGACGACGCCGATGACTCTGACGATTCTGATGATGATGACAAAGAAGTCACTGATGCGCGTCAGATTGAAGCCCTAGGCGCCCAGGTTCTCGCCGGAAGTGCGGCGGGTGAGGCGCTTCCTGCTGGTGCCATCGTTCTCAAGAGCACCGATGACGACGATGTGCCGATCATTTCGACGACCATCACCGGCGCCACCGCTGACCCGGTGAAGGACTATCTCAAGCAGATCGGTAAAGTCGCGCTTCTCAACGCCGAACAAGAAGTTGAGCTGGCGTGGCGAGTCGAGGCTGGATTGTTCGCGGAGGAGAAGCTCTCCACGATGACCCAGTCGCAGAAGACCACGAAACTTGCGCGCGAGCTACACGAAATCGCCAAAGATGGCCAGCGCGCGAAGAACCATCTCCTCGGCGCAAACCTGCGTTTGGTGGTCTCTCTGGCAAAGCGCTACACCGGTCGGGGTATGCAGTTCCTGGACCTCATCCAGGAAGGAAACCTCGGTCTTATCCGCGCGGTGGAGAAGTTCGACTACACCAAGGGATTCAAGTTCTCGACCTACGCCACCTGGTGGATTCGTCAGGCCATCACTCGCGCGATGGCGGACCAGGCCCGCACGATTCGTATTCCGGTGCACATGGTGGAAGTCATCAACAAGCTGGCTCGTGTGCAGCGGCAGATGCTGCAGGACCTCGGCCGCGAACCCACCCCCGAAGAGCTCGCTCGCGAGCTCGACATGACCCCCGAAAAAGTCGTGGAGGTCCAAAAATACGGGCGTGAACCCATCTCCCTGCACACCCCACTAGGTGAAGACGGCGACAGCGAATTCGGTGACCTCATTGAAGACACCGAAGCGGTCGTCCCTGCCGACGCCGTGGGATTCACGATGCTGCAGCGTCAGCTCGAGAGCCTCCTCGATTCGCTCTCGGAGCGGGAGGCCGGAGTGATTCGTATGCGTTTTGGACTGGGTGATGGTCTGCCCAAGACACTGGACCAGATTGGTGACACCTTCGGGGTGACCCGTGAGCGCATTCGCCAGATCGAATCCAAGACGATGGCGAAGCTTCGCCACCCGTCACGCTCCCAGGCCCTTCGCGACTACCTCGAGTAGGACACAGTGCGCCTTTGGCTCGCTATACTGATCGGCCGTCTGGTTCGGTCACTCGCTCGTGCCAGGGGTGGCGGTTCGGCCCTTCCCGGGCGCATCGCGAGAATTCTGGAGCCCCGATTCCTCAGCCGGACCATCGGCCGCCTCGGCACGGTGGTGTTCGTCACCGGATCAAACGGAAAATCAACCACCACGGGGATGTTGGTGGCTATTCTGCGCGCCCACGGCGTGCGAGTCTTCACCAACCCCGCCGGGTCTAACCTTCCCCAAGGGCTTGCTTCCGCAGTGCTCGCTGATGTGACGGGCGGGGGTCGCCTCGATGCGGACGTAGCGATCTTGGAAGTCGACGAAGCTTATGGGCCGTTGATCTCTCGCGAACTCACCCCCGACCACCTCGTGGTGACCAATCTTCAAGTTGACCAGCTCAACCGCTTTGGTGAGCCAGAGCGCGTGTGGGAGATGATGAACACCGTCGCTCAGCGCACGCGCTCGAGCCTCACTATTAACGCTCGAGAATCGGCGTTGCTCTCGCTAGGAAACGGACTTCCGGCTTCGGCCCCGGTGCGCACCATTGACGTGAGCCAGCCCGTCATTGACGCGCATCCCTTTGGGTTGGTCGAAGCACAGATTTACTCCGAGCCCTACCCACACCAACCCGATGGCTCCCTCACCCTCAGTGGCGTCAAAGGCGTGTCAGCCACGGTGAGCGATGGTTCGGGTCAGAGTCACTCGTTCACCCTGCCGGGAGAGGGTTTGCACTACGCGGTCGATGCCGCCCTCGCGCTTTCCACCGCGCAGATGCTGAGCTCCGACTTCTCGTGGGATGTTGCCACCGCGGCGCTGAGCAGCATGCCCCCGGTGTATGGCCGCGGTGAAGTGGTGGAGTTTGAGGGGCGCGATTTTCAGCTAATCATGCAAAAGAACCTGCCGAGTATGCAGGTCAATCTGCGCAGCATCACCACCGCGCCGCACACCCTGTGGGTCGCGGTGGATGAGGGTACCCCTGACCCGTCGTGGCTGTTTGATCTCGATCTGGGACCGATTTCTCGCGTCGATGTTCTCACCGGCTCCAAGGCGTGGCAGTGGGCCACCTTCTTGGCATACCGAGGAGTCGAGGTAGGGGAAGTCGTGACCGAGACGAAGAAGGCGATGCACCTTCTCGCCGCTCACGACCAGGACCAGCCGGTGACGGCGATTGTGAACTACGAGCAGATGATGAAGATTCGCCGCATCGCAGGCTACCTCGACTTGGAGGGTGGTCAATGACGATTACCCTGCTGCGGGTTTTACCTGGGCTTCTTCACCTCAATGGGTCGCTCGGTAACGCCGAAGTACTCGCCACCCGACTGCGCTGGTGGGGTGTCGAGGTGAGTGTGTCCGACCTGAACCCGGGTGAGAACCCATCGGGGCGACCCGACATTGTCGTGTGGGGACACGGCACATCGTCAATGGCGCTTCCCTCCAGCGAAGCAATCGCTCCGTGGTGCGAGACCTTCCAGTGGTGGGCGCACGAGGGAACCCACTGGTTCGGAGCGGGTTTGGGTGGTGACATACTCGGAGCCGAGGTGCGGGTGTCTTACTCAGAGACAGCCCATCCGGGTGTGGGTCTGACCCCGGTGCGCACGACACTGCGCAGTGAGCGGATCTCTCAAGAAGTCTCTGGGGTCGATGGCCAAGGTCGCGACATTGCCGGCTACCTCAACGACGCGGCCGAGCGGGAGGCCGCCGGGGTGACCCCGCTGATTCCCTTTATGCCGGTGTTCTCTGACGCGTGGCGAGGCGCTACTGCACCCGGTGGTGAGGGCGTGCGTGCCGATCGGGTGTGGGTATCGGCGGTCTCAGGCCCCTTCCTTGCTCTAAACCCTCACGTCGCCGACGACATTCTTCGCTCGGTGCTCCACGGCCAGGGCATGGCTCTGCCTGAGCCCACCGAGCGTCATCGCCGTGTGGATGTGGCCGCAGAAACGGCCCGTGCGTGGATTCGCTCGCGCCTGGGCTCGCGCTAATGCACGAGGGTGCGCGGCAGTGAGCTACTGAGCTTGGCAAGCACTTCGTCGCCAATGGTGCGACACCACGACGCCCACTCCTCGACACTCACCGCAGCATCTGCGCCAAAGAGGGCGACCTGGTCTCCTGGAGAGAGGCGGGGCACATCACCCTGAGCTCGCCAGATTGAGGATTCGGGACCCATCTCGACCAGAGTGAAGTCCTCCCCGCCGAGTGCCACAGTCATCTGCTCACGGGGGCGCAGGAGACCGTGGTCAAACCCCACACCGAGGGTGAGTTGCGAATCGGAGATGGAAAGCACCGGCGCATGCAGGGTCAAGACGGGGGCGAAGCCCAGTTCAGACGCGCTGTGGTCGTCAAAGGGGCTCACTCCGTAGGCAAGAATTCCCAGTCGCACCAAGTCCAAACGAGCCTCCGGCAACTCCACCGCGGCGTGTGAGGCGGCGAGGTGAATCGTGTCGGGGCTCAAGCCGGCGTCACGGGCAACACCGACCGCATCCTGCAGCTTCCGTAACGCCCCTCTCGAGGTCTCAATCGAGGTATCGGCAAGGTGTGACCACACCCCCCGCACAGAAACCACGCTGGCCGTGGAGAGTTCCGCGGCGCGGGCCACCAGGGCCGGCCATTCCTCCCACGTCGCCCCGTTGCGGTGAAGTCCAGTGTCGATTTTGAGGTGGATAGTGAGCGGTTGGGAGGCAGCCGCGGCCTCGATTGCATCGAGCTGCCACAGCCCCGAAACACCCAACTCAATTCGTGCTTCTGCAGCCGCCGCGAAGTCGTCGGCGGGGGAGAGAAGCCAAGCAAACAACGGAGCGTTCGGGGCGATCGGGCGAAGCCTTAAGGCGGTGGGGATATCCAACACCGCTAACTCATCCACGCCGGAGTCGAGTGCCACGGGCACCACCAATTCGTCACCGTGACCGTAGGCGTTGGACTTCACCGCCATCATCAGCACTCCCTGTGGCGCGAAGGTGTCCTTCGCGTGACGGAGGTTGCCCACCAGCGCCGAGCGGCTGAGAGTGATCTGGGGCTGCGTGGGGGTCATTCGACCACCACCGTGGTGACGCGGGGCGCGAGGGTGCGAGAGATTTCCTCCACGGAGCGTCCCGACCACTCTGCCCACTCGTCCAGCGTCACCGCGCCTCCCCACACCGTCGCTACGTCACCAACCGACACCGAGAGCCCGGTGACGTCGACGATGAGTTGGTCCATGGCGATGCGACCCGCGATCGCGCGGCGCTTTCCGGCGATTTCCACTTCTCCCCCCACGGGGTCGAGTCGGGGGACGCCGTCAGCAAAACCGATGGCCACCAGCGCGAGTGTGCTGGGATGTTGGGTGCGGAAGTGACCTCCGTAGGAGACCTCCTCCCCGGCGGGGACGTTCTTCACGTTGACGATGAGAGCGTGAAGGCGCTGTTGTCCCGAGGCGCGCGACACCTCCACCCAGCGAAGGCCGTGGTTAGGCGGCGGGTTCATCGCGCAGGCGGTGGGTTTCGTCGTGCCAGCCCAGCGCTGTGTCGATCAGGCTGTCCTTGTGCTTGTCTGCGTGGTGCGCACAAAACAGCAGTTCACCCGAAGGAAGTGTGACACGGACGTACGCCTGAGCTCCGCAGCTGTCGCAGTAGTCGCCGAAGCCGAGGGCTTCCGTTTCGACTGTGTTGTCGATGGCGGGGGCTCCGATAGTCATGCCGTGTCCTCTCCGTGGGTGACCTCCATTCCATCACGAGCCACCTGTGATTTCTGGCACATTGGTCACTGTTTCGCCCCGGGCGTAGTTTTTTCACACTCCCGCGAAGATGCCGAAATCTGCAGTGGCCCTGCGTATGCTCATGGAGGCTAAAGCCCCGAATGAGCGGGAATCAGAAAGGTGGTGGCCGTGGCGGCTGCGACGGACTATTCGGCCCGGCACCTCTCTGTCCTCGAAGGACTCGAAGCTGTTCGTAAGCGCCCCGGCATGTACATCGGGTCCACCGACTCTCGGGGGCTCATGCATTGTCTGTGGGAGATCATCGACAACGCCGTTGACGAAGCCATCGGAGGGCACGGAGACACCATCACCGTCACCATTCACCCCGACGGCTCGGTCGAGGTGGAAGACCACGGGCGAGGAATCCCCGTCGACATCGAACCCAAGTCGGGATTGACCGGTGTGGAGCTGGTGTTCACCAAACTGCACGCGGGGGGAAAGTTTGGCGGCTCGAGCTACCAATCCAGCGGCGGTTTGCACGGCGTCGGTGCGTCCGTCGTCAATGCCCTCTCCTCGCGAGTCGACGTCGAAGTTGACCGTGACGGGGCGACCTGGGCGATGTCGTTTCGCCGAGGGGAACCGGGAATCTTCCGCGCCGCTCGAAATCCCAGCCCTGAGGATTCGTTTGAACCCTTTGTGGATGGCTCGCAATTGCAGAAGAAGGGTTCGGTCGCGAAGAAGAAGACCGGCACGCGGGTGCGCTTCTGGCCCGACCCGGGAGTTTTCGGCGACACCTCTTTTTCGGTTGACGACCTCATTGACCGCGCCCGACAGACCGCGTTCTTGGTGCCGGGGCTCTCGCTCACGATTACGGACGAGCGAGAGAAGCCCGCGCGCACCGAAGAGTTCCGCTTCGCCGGCGGCGCAATCGAATTCGTCGAGTTTCTTTCACCCGATCCCGTCGTGGTTGGACCGTGGCAGCTCACCGGCAGCGCGACGTTTACCGAGACCGTCCCGGTGCTGCAAGACAACGGGCACTTAGAACCCACAGAAGTCGAACGTGAGCTCGACGTGGATGTCGTGGTCCAGTGGGGTTCGGGCTACGACACCGTGGTGAAGAGCTTCGTGAACATCATCCAAACCCCCAAGGGCGGAAGTCACCTCAGTGGCTTCGAGTTGGGGTTGATGAAAGCGGTCCGTGCGGAGGTCGAGAAAAACGCCCGCCGGTTGAAAGTGGGCAACGACAAGCTCGATAAGGACGATGTTCTGGCGGGGTTGACCGCGGTCGTCGCGGTGCGACTTCCTGAGCCGCAGTTCGAGGGCCAAACGAAGGAAGTGTTGGGAACCCCCGCGGCGAAAGCCATCGTGCAAAACGTGGCCGCAGAGGGTCTTCGAGCCAAACTCACCTCGGGTAAACGTGATGACAAGGCCCAGTCGGCGGTGCTGTTGGAAAAGGTCGTCGCCGAAATGAAAACCCGGCTTTCAGCCCGACAGCTGAAAGATACACAGCGACGCAAAAATGCGCTCGAAAACTCCACCCTCCCCACCAAACTCGTCGACTGCCGCTCCAAAGGGGTGGACAACACTGAGCTGTTCATCGTCGAGGGAGACTCGGCGCTGGGGACCGCCAAACTGGCGCGCGATTCTGAACACCAGGCGCTCTTGCCGATTCGAGGCAAAATCCTCAACACTCAGAAGGCGTCACTGCAAGACATGCTCAACAACCAGGAGTGTGCCGCGATTATTCAGGTGATCGGCGCGGGATCGGGCCGGACGTTCGAAGTGGATCAAGCCCGCTACGGCAAGGTCATCATCATGAGTGACGCGGATGTGGACGGCGCCCACATCCGCACTCTGCTGCTCACGCTGTTCTTCCGTTACATGAGGCCACTGATTGAGCAGGGCCGCGTGTTTGCCGCGGTACCCCCGTTACACCGCGTTGTGGTGGTAAACAAGGGCTCGGCTCCAAACGACGTGATTTACACCTACTCCGAAGCAGAATTGCACGCGGCGTTGGCCGAGGTCGAAAAGTCGGGTAAGAGCTATCAGCAACCCATCCAGCGTTATAAAGGCTTGGGTGAGATGGATGCCGAGCAGCTGGAGGAGACGACTATGTCACCCTCAAAACGCATGCTGCGTCGAGTGAAGATGAGTGATGCCGAGCAGGCCACACGCATCTTTGAACTGCTCATGGGTAACGAGGTGGCCCCTCGCCGCGAGTTCATCCAAGAAGGCCCCGGTTTGGAGCGGGTCCGAATCGACGTCTAGCTCAGGCTGACGGGCACGGTGGCGTAGCCGCGCAAGACAAACGTTCCCCGCGACACCGGCTCGCTCGCGAGTTCGATGCGGGGAAATCGCTTCATCAGCAGAGGAAGCGCGGTCTGCATCTCCATCCGCGCCAGAGGCGCTCCAATGCAGAAATGGATACCTGCACCAAAGCCAATGTGAGGGTTGGGGTCTCGGGTGATGTCCATCTCATCGGGGCGGTCAAACACGCTCTCGTCGCGATTAGCCGAACCCAACAGGGCGGCAATCTTCTGGCCTTGAGCGACCTGCACCCCACCGATTTCGGTGTCTGCCGTGGCGGTGCGCTCAAACAGGTGCAGGGGGGCGTCAAATCGGACGAATTCTTCGACTGCAGTCGCGGCGTAGCGATCGGGATCCTTGCGCAGCACGCTCGCTTGGTCTTCCCGCCTCAGCATGGCCACCATTCCGTTACCAAAACCGTTCACACTGGCCTCGTGGCCAGCGTTGAGCAAAAGAACGCAGGTGGCAATCAATTCGCGAGCGCTCAGGCGGTCCCCGCCGTCTTCGACCGCGGCGAGTTCGGAGACTAAGTCCTCTCCTGGGTGAATCTTCCGCTCGGCCATCAACCCCTCGACATAGGCGGCGAATTCGTCGGCGGCTTTCCGCGCTTCGGCGCGGGTGGCCTCGTCGGGTGCGACCTCATACATCTTCACAATTGCTTGTGACCAGGGTCGCAGCAGGTGTTCGTCTTCTTCGGGGAAGCCCAATAGGGAGGCAATGACTTTCACCGGAAGAGGTTCGGCAAAGTGTTCAATCAGGTCAGCGTCGCCGGAGCTTTCGTGATCGTCCATCTCATCGAGCAGCCGAGACACGATGTCGGCGACGACAGGGCGCAATTGCTCGATGCGACGAGGGTTGAAGGCTTTGGTGACGAGAGAGCGCAGACGGGTGTGTTTGGGCGGCTCGGAATCCAGCAGCGAATCTGAGTGGAGGTAGTTGAACGTGTCCCACTCATCGGGGGGAGTCTTGGGTTGAAGGATCCGACCGAGGGTTCGGGTGCGCAACACCTCATTGGCGTCGCGGTGGGTGGCCGCGAGGAACATCCCCAGTTCTTCGCTCCACACCGGAGTTCCCTCAGCTCGGAGCTCGGCGAGACCCGGATAGGGGTCCTCGATGAACTGTGGGTCAGTGAAGTCGATTGATGGCGCCATGGTTATTGCCCTGCAACGTCCAGAGGTTCACCCACCGCGCCGATGGTGGCGGAAAGGGGCGTGCCGGATGCGTCCCGTTTTGCCATCTCCGCGGGTAGCTCAATGGCTTTTCCTCCTGCCGTCACGGCAAGTGGCTGGTAGGCGAGTGCGGCGCTCACCAGACAATCTTCGCCTTTGAGGAACGAATGCGCACGAACACCCTTGGTGGCGCGACCCTTGGAGGGAAAGTCGGAGAGGGGGGTGAGCTTGACCCGCTGCGACCCCACACCCTTGAGGGTCTGGCTCGACGAGGACGCCGTGAGTAACGCCACCGATTCGTCGCGAGCGCTGTCGAATCCGATGACTCGTGCCCCGTCAGAGACAGTGATGCCCGCCATGCCGCCCGCGGCGGGACCCTGCGGGCGCACCTGCTCGGCGGGGAAGCGAAGAAGCTGCGCGTCGTCAGTGATGAAGCACAGCCAATCAGAGTCGGCGGCCTGAGCGGCGCCGACGACGGAGTCTCCGGGCTTGAGCGAAATGATTTCGACGTGCGGCCGCTCGGGAACCGTTTCGAGATTCACCCTCTTCACCGTGCCGCTCGTGGTTCCCAGTGCAATGGTCGGAGCCCCTTCACCGAGGGGGAACAGCCCGAGAATCTGGGTTTTCTTGTCGACTCCGAGGAAGTCCGTGAGCCCCACGCCCTCTTTGAAGACTGGTTTGGCTGGGTCGATTACCGGGAAGTCTCCGGCTTCGATTCTCACGAGCTCGCCGTTGGAGAGAACGACTCCGAGGGGCGCTCGGGTGCGAGTGGCCACGACAGAGCGAATCGCGTCATGCGCCACTCTCTTCTCTACCCCGGTGAGCACCTGGGTTGACTCCGCGTCTATTCGAGAGGCGAGGCCGGTTGAGGTCAGCACGGCGAGGCAGGGCACGTCTTGGCGCTCGAGCGAAACAGCAGCGGCCTTCTTCGCCGTGAGGGGTTCTTGGTCGTCTGCCTTTCGAATCTCGGTCCGCCTCGGCGTAGCAAAGCGGTTGGCGACGTCGTCTAACTCCGTGGAGACCAGTTGGCGAATTTTGTGCGGGTCGGCGAGCAGTGCCGTGAGCTCGTCGATTTCCGCCATCAAGCTCTCGCGCTCGGTCTCTAGCTCGATGCGGGAAAACTTGGTCAGCCGGCGCAGACGAAGCTCCAAGATGTACTCCGCCTGCAGCTCGGAGAGATCAAACACCGCACACAACTGTTTCTTCGCCGTCGCCGTGTCGTCACTACCGCGGATAACTTGGATCACCTCGTCGATGTCGACAATGGCGATGAGCAACCCTTCAACAAGGTGCAACCGGTCTTGGCGTTTGGTGAGCCGGAATCTGCTGCGCCGCTCAGTGACCTGGATGCGGTGTTCGATGAAGACGTGAAGAAGTTCGATCAGCCCCAAGGTGCGAGGCTGACCGTCCACGAGCGCCACGTTGTTGATGGAGAAACTTTCTTCCAATGGGGTGAGGCGGTAGAGCTGCTGGAGAACCAGTTGAGGGTCAAAGCCCGATTTCACAGTAATCACGAGGCGTAAACCGTGCTTACGGTCCGTTAGATCATTGACGTCGCTAATGCCCTGAATC
>Ga0181554_1000813_pt1 | contig 30878 bp, 22 predicted proteins | sample 011ome_16_FD_145602 | JGI IMG/M metagenome (GOLD analysis project Ga0181554, IMG submission 145602) | Coastal salt marsh microbial communities from the Groves Creek Marsh, Skidaway Island, Georgia - 011503CT metaG (spades assembly) | ecosystem: Environmental > Aquatic > Marine > Intertidal zone... | reverse complement strand
CCCCCGACGAAGCGGAGTCGGCGTCGGCGTCGTCTCTGCGCGGGCTTCGCGGGCCGCCGTCCGCGCCGAAGGTGGAGGTCGGCGACCTGAACGTCCACCTCGCCATCTCCGACCACGGCGAAGTGCTGCAGGACGCGCGCCTCTCGTCCCTAACCCTAAACCAAGCCGGGTCGTCGACGGACGCGCGCGCGCGGCTGTACCGCATCTGCCACGCGTACAGCACTCCCGAGGGATGCCCCGCCGGCGACGCGTGTCACTACGAGCACGTCTGCGACAAGGCCGGGTGCTACGGCGCGCACCCGGGGTGCGAGCATCACAAACACGTGCAGGACCGGCTGCTCGGTCCGGGCGGGTTTCGTGCGACGTCGCGGAGAGGCGACTGGCGGTGCCCGCACGGGTGCGGGAATAATTTCGAGCGTCGGAGCGAGTGTTATCGGTGCCGCGCGCCGAGGCCTCCTCCCGCGGGGGGGAAGACGTGGTGCGACCCTAAACCCGAAACCCTGGGACGGAGGGGAGGAGGGCGGGAGCGAAGCGGCGCGAGGGAGGGAACGACGACGACGAGCGAGGAACGAGAACTAGTAGACATAGCCAGCCGCGACGTCGCGCTGAAGTGAACGAAAGACGAACTGAACGACCGCGGCCGATTCCGACCTGAACAAACGCGTGACGCATCATGTCGGCGCTGACGCGGAAAATCAAACGCGTGACGGTTCCAGTCACGCGTTGTGTGTCACGCGTTTGATTCGTCCGAGCCGACATTCGACGCGGGCGCGGACCGGACGCGCGCGCGTTGACCTCGCGACGCGACGGGTCCGGCGCGATGGGCGGCGACCTCGAGAAGATCGTCGTTCAGCCCGCCGCGACGAATGGCGCGAGCGCGACGGGCCACCGCGACGGTGGCTCCCTCGACGGCGGGTCGAGATCGGGTAAGAAACCGCAGCAATCGCCGGGCGCGCCGCCACCCGTGAAGACGACCGAACCCGAGGAGGAGGACGATGGCGAGCTGCAGGACACGAGCATCCTGGCGAAAAGCGAGATGGAGGCGGTCCAAGAGGCGAGGCAGCTCGCGCAGATGAAGATGGCGTGGCGATGGACGATCCGAACGCTCTTCCTCATCTCCCTCGTCGGCACTCTCGTCCTCGTGGCGTACCGCCACGACATCTCCACGAAGTTCGGCGGCGCGACGCCGTGGCGATGGGGGTGCTGGTGCACGATCGTCTTCGGCGGGAGGCAGGTCATGACGTTCTTCATGGACCTGGTCATGCTCGCGCTGGACCGGAAGCACGTCATCGCGAAGCGCGTCTCCTTCATCCTCGGCGGCGTCTTCACGAATTTAACCTTCACGCTCTACGCCATCGTCCTTCGCGTCGCGTGGGAGCATCTGCTGCGCTCTTCCGCGAACGGCGACGGCGGCTGGAGCGGCGGCCACGAGCTCGTGCAGCGGATATGCAGCTGCCTCATCGCGTGGGGGATCACGCTCACCGCCGCGAAAGCGCTGTCGCGGTACCTGGAGGTGTACTTTCAGCGTGCGGCATACTTTCAGCCCATCGTGCGCGCGCTCGCGGAGGAGTTCGTCGTCATGACGTTGCTCGCGGTGTGCAGCGTGGACTTGCGGCAGTGGGCGAGCGACCACGGGTATGTTGACGACCGCAGAGGCGGCGCGGGCGGCGCGGGCGGCGCGGACGACTACTCCCCCGGGTCGCCGAACCCGAAGCCGACGAAGCCGCGGCGGCGGTGGTGGAAGAGCGCGGATCCGCTCGCCGCGACGACGAGCGCCGCGGAGGGGGGATCTTCTGGACAGACGTCGTCGTCGTCGTCATCGCGCCAGTCGTCGCACCAGTCGCATCAGAGCGGACTCTTGCGTCACTTCGGGCGCGTGCGAGGCGCGCTGATGAAGCGGAGAAAGATCACCATATCGCTGTCCAACTGGATCCGGCTCACGAAGGAGACGCTTCCGATCAAGACGGATCAGGCGCGTTCTGTACAAAAGTTTTTCCCCCATATCCCGGTTTCAACATTTGATCGCGTCCCCTTTCAACTGACCGATGAACTTTTTTTGTATGGAACGACCCTCAGATCGTCATGAAAGAGGGCTCGATCGGTCCCGCGGACATGTCGCTCGCGCGCCTGCAGCGCATGTCGCAGCACGTCCGCCGACGCGTCATACACCTCCCTGAGAAGTTCGTGAAGAACGCGAACCGCGTGCACGTCCGAGGGGACCTGCCGAAGATTGTCGACGAGCAAATCGTCCACAGGTCCGTCGCGTCGACGACGGCGTTGCGAATGATCGCGGTGATGCGGCAGCTTCAGGGCGCGCGGCGGTTCGTCCCGCTCGATCACGACTTCTTCAACACGATGGGTCTCCCGCGACAGGTGCAGGAGAAGGTCATGGAGGTGCTCGACGTCGACGGCGTCGGGTCGCTGAAGAGGGATCAGGTGCGTTCTATACAAAGGTGTTTCACCCATCGCCCGGTTTCAACACTTGATCGCATCCCCTTTCAACTGACCGGAGAACTATTTTTGTATGGAATGGCCATTAGATCGTTCGGAGGTTCGTGGAGATTTACGAGAAGCGGAGGGACCTCGCGCGGTCGTTGGACAGCGCCACGAGCGTCCTCGCGACGCTCGACAGGATCGTCTTGACCGCGTTCCACGTCGTCCTGCTCTTCATCGCCATGGCGATCTTCGACATGAACATCATGGAGATGTGGTTCACCGTGTCCTCCGTGCTGCTCGCGTTCGCGTTCATGTTCGGCAACTCCGTGAAGGTGCTCTTCGAGTCCATCATCTTCATCTTCATCGTGCACTCGTTCGACATCGGGGACAACATCTTGATCAACGGCGAGCGGCACGTGGTGCGGAACATCTCGATCATGAACACGGAGACGACGAAGTGGAACGGGCAGGTGATCTACTACCCCAACACGGTCCTGAACACCGCGCCGCTCGTCAACCTGACGCGCACGAAGCATCTCACCGACGAGCAGACGTGGGTCGTGGACATTCACACCTCCGCGCGCGTGTTCGAAGCGCTGCCGTTATACCTGCACGCGTTTCAGATGTCGCACGCGGAGGACTTTCTGGACTGCACGCCCAGGATTTACTCGCACGCGGACGACCCGTTGAAGATCAAGCTCACGGTGTATTACGAGTACTCGTTCAACGGGCTCCCGCCGGCGAGGGCGGGGAAGGCGAGGGACAAGCTCGGTCTCGCGATGCGAAAGTTTCTCATCGACAACGGCGTGGTGTACAAGCAACAGCCGCTGCCGGTCGAAATTTTGAGCGGGCCGGGCGGGACGATGACGATGGGGCCGCCGCCGCCGCCTCCGAGCGGCGGCGGCGGCGGCAGCGGCGGCGGCGGAAACTCCTCCGCAGGGCCCTCGTCGAAGACCGCCTCGAAGACGACGACGCCCGCTCGCGAACTGTTCGCCGCGCCCGCGCCCGCCGCGCCCGCTTCCACCGCTTCCACCGCGCCAACGTCCTCGGCGACGACGCCACCCGTCGCGCCCGCGCCGGTCCCGCCGGTCCCTCCCAAGGCTGAACCCGAGATTGCCCCTCCGCCCGCGCACGCGGCGGCGAGTTCGTTCCTCGATCTCGCGACGTCGGCGACGGCGGCGCAGGTGGCGACCGCGAAGTTCCGAGCCGCGGTCGCCGCGGCGAGGGAGGACCGGGACGAGTGGCAGCAGGAGAGGAGCGCGGGGGAGTGAGCGCGCGAGCGAGGTGGGACGGTTTTTTGGTTTTGTCGTCCACGTACGGTACGAACCTTACGACGACGACGCGAAGAGAAAATTTATTAGTTGAGACTTTTTTTTATCGGCAGAAAAAATGCAGAAGAGGTCACGTCCTTTCAAACCCTCTCTCGAGCCGCACTCTCCCCCCCGCGCCCCTCCCCTCCTTCGACGCGCGCGATGGGGAACACGCAGCCCGTCTCCGGCGTGCGCGTCCCGGCGTCGTATCCCGTGCGCGAGCCGTCGCCGGTGGACGACGCGCGCGAGAACGACGACGACGACGACGACGCCGACGCGCGCGACGACGCCGACGAGGCGCGAGAGCGCGAGGAGAAAAGAGAAGCGAACGCCGCCGCCGCCGCCGCCGCGGACGACGCCGTCGCCTCGGACGTCGAGTCCGAGGACACCTCCGACACCGCGTCGTCGCCGCGGCAGTACGCCGAGATCACCTCCTTCGACGCCGCGCAGGTCGACGTCGCGTTCGCACTCGTCTCTCTCCTCGCCCTCCTCCCTCTCCGCGCGTGCGTCCGCTCGGCTTCGTCGACGCTCGCGCTCGCGCTCGCGCTCGCGCTCGCGCTCGCGCGCTGTCGCTTCCGCGCGCGCGTCGCGTCGCTCTTCCCGATCACCCCGGGAGACCGCGTCGACGGCGTCGGCGAGGACGCGCGCCCGACGCGCGCGCGCGTAGTCGCGATCGTCCTCGAGGGCGCGCACGCGGTCGCGCGACTCGCGCTCGTCCTCCGCGTCGTCCTGGAGGAAGCCGCCGCGCAAGTCGCGACCATCGACGGATTCTCGTTGGACCTAAACGACGGCCACGCCGGGCGGTACACGATGGCGCAGCACCGCTGGGGCGCGCTGCAGACGTTCGCGTGGTCGCTGACGTGCGCGGAGCGTATCGTCTCGCACGTCGTCGTCGTCGTCGCGGTGGTCGCGTGGCGCGGCTCCACGACGCTCGCGAGGCGCCGCGACGTCCTCGTCGACCGCGCGGAGGATCTCGCGTTCGCGGCGTTCGTGGCGTCGCTCCTGCTCGCGGGCGGCCACGTGGTCGTCGTGCCGACGTGGGCGCAGCTGATTGGCTCGCCGTCCGCGTACGTGGACGAGCACACCGGGAGGAAGGTGCCTCTGGAGCCGTTCGGCGCTTGGGGCTTTTCGGCGTTCGTCGTCGGCAAGGCGCTGCAGGCGAGCGCGTTGGCTCTGCTCCTGAGCGCGCGGCGCGCGGCGAAGACCGTCGCCGCGGAGGTCGCGCTGGAGGACGCCGCGCGAAAGAAGGCGAAGTGAGTGATGAACGATTTTTTAGTGATGAAAGAGAACCGTCGCGTTACAAGTGTCTGTCAACGTCTAAGAGGCGCCGCTTTCTTTCTTTTAGCTTTTGGTTTCCCGCCAACCCCCGTCCCCGCCCCTTCCCCCCGTTCGAACCGACCGACGCCGCGCGCGGACGATCACGGCGGCGGCGGCCCCGGCGGCCCCGGCCTGAACCCCGGCGGCGGCATCCCCGGCGGCGGCATCCCCGGCCGGAACCCGGGAGGCGGCATCCCCGGCGGCGGCATCCCCGGTCTGAACCCGGGCGGCGGCATGCCCGGGGGCATCCCGCCAGCCATCGGGGGAGCCGAGAATTGCGGCATCATGTGCGCGCCCATCGCGCCGCCGACGCCGCGCACCGGCCCCGCGAGCCCCGGCGGGGGCGCGCCCGGGACCGTCCCCGGGACGACCCCCGGCATCCCCCGGCCCGCGGCCTTCCCGATCCCCACGCCCGGGGGCGCCTGCTGCGCCTGCGCGCGCTTGTCCTCCTGCGGGGGCGGCCCCTCCACCGTGAGGGAGACCACCTCCTCGCCGCGCAGGAGCAAGAATCCGAGGACGCGGCGGACTTGGCGCTCCTCCTCCGTGAGCCCCTTCTTCGGCGGGAGCTTTCTGAACTCCTCCGCGTCGCCGAGCACGATGTTCATGTGGCGATCGAACGCCATGAACCGTCCCACGATCTGGCGCCCGTCCACGATCGTGACGCGCATTCGGTAGTTGATGTACGCGAGCATCTTGGACGTGCGGGAGACGACCATGGCGATCGGGTTCGCGCGCGCGCGTCCTCCTTCGTGTTGCGCGCCTTGTAGGTCTTTTAACGCGCGATCGGTGAAGAACGCGTCGTGATCTCGCCGGCCGTCGCGCGCCGATGAATGCCGATCGCGCCGTTGAAGAAGAGACGGCGTCCTCTTCTTCAAACCCTCTTTTTTGCGCGCGCGCGCACGTTTTGTTTTTGTTGAGTTTGTTTGCTGAAGTCGAGTTTTGCAAGGGGACTTGTCTTTTTCGGCACCTCGCGCCGCGCCGCGGTCGTTTCCCGGGGAGATTTTCGAGCGACGCGACGCGCGCGCGCGGTTCTCACGATTCGCGCGATGGAACGATGGATGGATGACGTCTCATCGATCGATGACAAATCTACCTACGCGCGCGCGGCGGACGCTCGAAACTCACGCCGTCGCCTTCGCCGTCGACCCCGGCCGCCGGCGCGGCGTCTCCGCCGTCTCCTTCAGCGCCTTGATCCGCTTCTGCGCGTCGATCACGCGCTTCTTACACGACGCGATGACGTCCAGCTGCAGCTCGTAGTCCGCGATGAGCATCGGATCCGAGATGGTCGCCGTCCCCTCCTTCATCTTCTCGTTCTCCGCCCTGAGGATCGTTCCATACGAGCGAACGTCGGGGTGGAGTTGAAAGGCGTCAGATGGAGTTGAAAGGCGTCGCGGGCGGGTATTGAAAGCGAGGGGTGGGCGGAGAGACACGCCGGGAAAAGTCCTTAAGGATCGGCGTGCACCACGCCAACGGGGTCGTATGGGGACCAGTGTGAGATAGAACGCGCCTGAACGCGTCCCGCTCGTTCTTCAGACGCGTCAGCGTGTCCTTCTTCGTCGCGCCCTCCTCCTCGAGGCGCGCCATGTCCGCCGCGAGCGCCTCGTTCTCTCTCGCCACGAACTGCAGCTTCTCCTTGCTGTGCGTCAGGATCTGCACCGTCGTCGTCGTCTTCTTCCGCAGCTTCAGGAGCTCCTCGTCGCGCTCCTCGATCTTCTCGTGAAGCCCGTGGTTCTCGATCTTGAGCTGCTCGAAATCGATCAGATGCAGCCCGTCCGCGAGCCGCTCCTTGGCGCGGATCGCTCTCTCGAGCCGCTCCAGCGCGTGCCTCAGGACGACGTTCTTCAGCCGCTCTCTGTCCAGGATTGCCTCCTTCTCCTTCTCCGCGGCGACGAGCTTCTTGATCGTCGCCTCCGCGAGCGGCTGCCCGGTTCGAGAGTTCTCCGCCGCCTTGGCTACCTGAGGGTCGTTCCATCGTTCGAAGCGACGAATGTCGGGGTGGAGTTCATAGGCGTCAGACGGAGTTGAAGGGCGTCGCGGTGTGTCGGGATTGAAAGCGAGGGACCCTGGGCGGAGAGAAACGCGCGCCGGGAGAGAAAGTCCTTCAGGATCGGCGTTCACGACGCGAACGCGGTCGTATGGGGACCAGTGCGAGGAGATCGAACGCACCTCGAGCTTGAAGGCGGCGAACGCGTCGCGCACGTCGCGCGCGCGCGTCGCGCGCGCCTCCAGGTACGCCTCCGCGCGCGCGATCGCGTCGTCGTAGTGCGCTTCGACGCGATTTAGCTCATCGCGCGACGACTCCCATCGCGTCAGCGCGGCGTGGTACCTCTGCTCCGTCTTTTGGTCCGATCGAGGGTCGTCGCCGGCGGGTTTCGCGCCAGCTGGCTTCTTCTTGCCGGGCCCCGCGTCGGACCCGGCGTCGCTCGCGCCGCCGCTCGCGCTCGCGCCGCTCCCCGCCGCCCCGGGCGCGCGCTTCACGACCTGCGCGGCTTTCTTCTCGAGCTCGGAGTTGACGCGATCGAGCTTGAAGACCTCGTCTTGAACACGTCGAATCTCCTCCTCGAGCAGTTCGCCCTCGTCGGGGCCGTCGTCTTTCTTCCCCTGGGCCCCCTTCTTTTCGCTCTCGAGCGACGCGAGCTCGACCTCCGTTTCCTTGGCCAGCTTCGCCATCTCCGCGGCGTACTCGTCCTCGTCGCTGTCGCTCTGCCCCTGCGCGACGAAGTCGTCGTTGAACCCTTCGATGTCATGCGCCGCGGCTCCGTCGCGTCGGTAGAAATCCGCGAGCTCCGCGTCCGAGTCGTCGGACTGGGTTCCGTCCGCCTCGCGGCCGCCGTCCGCCCCGTTCGCGCGCTCTCCGTCCGCGTCGCCGCCGTCGTCGTCGTCGTCGTCGCCGTCGCCGACGCCGCCGCCTTCGCTGTCTTTCGCCGGGGAGCCTTCCTCGTCGCCGTCGCCGTCGCCGTCGCCGTCGCTCTCGTCGTCCGCGTCCGTGTTGGCGTCTTTGGACGGCGATCCGTCCGCCGGCGTCGCGCCGTCCGCGGGGGTGTCCGCGTCCGTCGTCGCCGCGTCCGCGGGGGTTCCGACCTCCGCGGGGGTGCCGTCGCCGGTGGTGATCGGCGCGGGCGAGTCCGGCGCCGTGGGAGGCGCCGCGCTGGCGGCGTCCGCGTCGTCGCCCGCGCCCGCGCCCGCGCCCGCGCCCGCGTCCGCGTCCGCGTCTGCTCCCGCCGCGGCGTCCGCGTCCGCCGCCGGCGCGGGCGTCTCCGGCGCGGCATCCTCCGCGGCGGGCTCGGCCTCAGGCGCGGGCTCCGCGGCGGGCTCGGTCGCCTCCGGCTCCGCCGCGGGCGGGGTCTCCTCCTCGCCCATTCCGTCGGATGCCGCTTTAAGATTGCCTCCGGGCCCCCGCAGCGCCGAGATTCGACGACGACGCCGCTCGCGCGTCCGCCCCCCGTCGCGATGCCGACGACCTGCGCCGCGTCGCGGACGCGTGAGCGCTCGAAGACGTGCTCGCGCGGACGCGGCGCCGTCGCGGACGCGACCGAACGACCGTCGCGCGCGTTGGCGTGTGCGCGTCGCCGCGCGTCGTCGCCCTCGCCGAACGGCCTCCTCCCTGCCTGTCTGCACTCGAGCGCGATCGCGATCGCGATACGCGCGTCCGCAGGTCTTCCCCCACCATCAGTCGCGGACGCGCGCGGGACGCGCGCCGCTGTCATGGAGCCCGAGGGCGGGTCCGACTCCGACGAGGACTTCGCGATCATCCCGACGCAGCTCGAGCCGGCGTCGACGCAGTCGCAGCGCGCGGTCGCGGAGGCGGAGGCCCCGACGCGCGACGGCGACGACGGCGACCGCGAAGACGACGGGGTGGGTGCCAACAATGAGGATAAACGCCAATTCGTGCCGCTCGACCCTCCGCCGCCACGCGTCGTCGACGCGGTCGCGGCGATTCGCGCGCGCTGGGCCGCGAGAGCACGCGACGACGACGCGCCCTCGTCGGACCTTCCGACACCGCCTCGCGACGACGACGCCGCCGCGCGCGACGACGCCCCCGAAGCGGCGCGCGGAGACGACGACGACGACGACGACGCGGAGCGCTTCGACGGCACGTTCGAGGTGGAGTGGACCTCGCGTCAGCTCCTGCGATACCTCCGCGAGAACGCGATCGACCCCACGTCGCGCGATCGCGACGACGCGCCGCCGGGGGTCGTGGACGCGCTCGCGGAGTTCCGGAACGTGCACTACCTCGATCAGGCGAGGTGCGCGAGGGAGTACGGCAACAGGCACCCGCGAGGAGGAGGAGGAGGAGGCGAGACGCGATGGTGGAAGATGTCCGCGGCGATCGAAGATCCGATCGCGCCGCCGCCGCCGACGCGAGAGCGACCGACCGAGCCGAAGCCGAAGCCGAAGTCGAACCTCCTCGGCGGGCGCGACGCCGCTGGGCTCACGGAGGAGGAGAAGAATCTCGTCGCCGGATACGGCGTCGCGATGGGCGTCGCGACGAAAACCGCGCTCGGAGACCTGTACTTTTCAAACGACGACGACACGCCGGTGATGATCGCGGCGAAGTTCGGGTTAGACGCGGACGCGCTCGTGAAGATGAACAAGAAGCATCTCAGGCTTTTGGATTTGGACTCGAGGTTGAAACCGATGACGCGGTTGTGGCTCACCGAGGACCCGAGGACGCCGCCGCCGAAGAAGCAGAAGAAGGAAGCGCCCGCCGCCGCCGCCGCCACCGCCGCCGCCGCCGCGCCCGCGCCCGCGCCCGTGGGCGCGCCGCAGCACACGAAGTCTGTTCCGGGTTTAGGGTGGAGGATGCACAGCGAGGAGCAGAGGGCGATCATGCAAGAGTTTTGGAAGACCAAGGGCGCGTACCCGTCGCAGGAACAGAAAGACGACATGGCCGAGCGAAGCGGTCTCAAGAATAATCAGGTGCACAATTGGTTTCATAATCAAAGAATGGCTTACGCGAAGAAAGGCTGGGATATCCCGCGTGAAGGCGGAGAAGGCGAAGCGAAGCCGTCGAAGCGACGCGTGAAGACGGCGAAAATGAAGACGAAAACGAAAGAAGAAATAGAAGGCCTGTTCGGCGAGAGCGACAGCGACGACGACGGCGACGCGGCGACGAACGCGTTTTGGGCAAAGTTTGACAGCGAGCGCGGAAATAAGGCGACCACGGCGCAGTCGGGGCGCCCGACCGAGGGTGCCCAAGGGGACGCCCGGGGCCAAGGCGGCGCCGGGAGAGTGCCAGAGCGAGCGCGCGCGCCGTCGCCGCCGCCGCGCGCGGCGATGCCGAAACCCAAGCCCGCGCCCGCTGTGCGCGCGCCGGCGGCTATCGAGATCTCGAGCGACGACGACGACGAAGTCTCGATCACGGCCGAACATCGCGCCGCCGCGAAAGTCAACAAGCGAACGCAAGAGGCCGGGTTCGCCGCGGGACCGTGGGCGACGGACGCGCTGCAGGATCTTCTGGCCGAGGAAGGATATCCGAGGACGAAGGCGGATCATAATATTCTCATAAAGGTCGTATGGGGGAGGATCAATGCGAAGAAAGACGTGTACGATAAGAAGAAGTCCCTGATCGACGCGAAGAACGATCCGATATTGTGGCGGATTTTCGGCGAGAAACCCCTGCGCGCGACGACTATGCCCATCCCGATGGTCGTCTCAAAGGTTATCTCCGCGCACGTGCGGAAGAAGAACGAGCCCCTTCCCGCGGCGTGCGAGCCCGGGTGGCGGAAAGACATCGAAGGCGGCGACAGCGGCGGGTTTAAGATCCCGAAAGCCGCCGCGGGTCTCAAGGATCTGAGGGATGACTTCGGCGACATAGGCAACGGCGACGGCGACGGCAGCGACGACGACGACCACCGCAGGCGACGCGGCGGCGCCGCGGGGAGTAAGAGCGCGATGGCGCTCATACGCGAGAAGCAGAAGCAACGGCGCTTGCGAGAGAAAGAAGCCGCCGCCGCCGCGAAGCCGAACGCGGGTTGGGACTCCGGCGCGGACTCCGACGGCGAGAGAGGCTCTCCGCCCCCCCACGAGCAGCGGCGATACGCCGCGGTGACGCGCCACAACGTCGAGCTCGTGTACCTGACCCGCGTCGCCGCGGCGTCCCTCCTGCACTTGGACGAGGACACGTTCGACGAAGTCACGGTGATGTCGTACGTGCGTTTTAAGTGCAAGCAGTTGGCGAACGGCGAGGCGCATTATCGACTCGTGCAAGTGAATCGTATCGAGCACGGGGACGAGTACGAGGTCAATCCGGGGACCCCGGACACGACGAAGACGACGCGCTGGCTCGTGTGCAACAACATGGGGACGGAGAAGACGCTCGCGCTCGCGGACATCAGGTGCGTTCTATACACTGGTCCCCATACGACCGCGTTGGCGTGGTGAACGCCAATCCTTAAGGACTTTTCCCGGCGCATCTCTCCGCCCACCCCTCGCTTTCTATCCCCGCCTTCGACGCCTTTCAACTCCACCTGACGCCTTTCAACTCCACCCCGACTTCGCTTTGTATGGAACGACCCTCAGCAACGCGCGGTTCACGGACCAGGAGCTCGCCAAGTTGGGAGAGTTCATCAACGACGGCGTCTTAATGCGGTGGGCCGTGCGCGGGCTCCAGCACTTGCACAAGCGGATGATAGACCACATGCCAGAGGACACTCGCGCGCGCCTACAGAAGCTGCACGGGTTACGGAACAAAGCGAGCGCGGAGGGCAACTTCCACGCGAAGAAGAGACTCAACGCGGAGATCAAAGAGCTCGAAGCCGGGACGCTCGAACGCGAGCGGTGTAAAACCCCGGACGTGGACGTCGAACCCGGGTCCGGCGGCGGCGGGGTCGCCGCCGAGGGTCCCGGCGGCGGCGGACGCGGCGGCAGCAGGTGGGCGATTCCGACGCTTGGCGACCTCGCGGGGTTCGGCGAACGGCGCGGCGGCGGCGGCGGCGGCGGCAGCGGCGTCGGCGGTCCAGGCCCGGCGCGGCGAGAAGATCCGTGGGGCGGCGGCGTCGTCGTCGGCGGCGGCGGCGGCGGCGAGGGTAGGATCTCGCGGCCGGCCGCGGGCCCGTCCGCGGCGGAGAGACCCGCGTCGCGGAGCTTCAGCGGGCGCTACGCGGCGGTGGAAGAGGTTCGACGCGTGATGTCGACGTACCAGCCGCGCGACCGCGACCGCGACCGCGACCGCGACCGCGACCGCGGGCGCAAGCGCGATCGGTCGCCGGATGCGTCGCCGCCTTCGAGCTCGAAGCGCGGGAGATCGACGACGGCGTGCAGGTTTTTCAACACCCGTCGCGGGTGCAGAGACGGAGACAAGTGTATGTTCTCGCACGGCGACGGCGCGTCGCCCGCGCGCGTGAGATCCCCGCCGCGTTCGCGCGTGAGATCCCCGCCGCGTTCCGCGGACGACAGGGGGTGGGGTGCTGACGTCAGAGTCGCCCCGGCGGCGGACGGCGGGGGATGGGGCGCGAGGTCCCCGCGGGACGAGGAAACGCGACGTCGCTCTCTGTGCGAGAGGGCGATTACGACGCTTCTCGACATCATCGAACGCAAGGGCGGTCGTCTCTATGCAACTGGCATGACGCAGCTCTATCAGGCGATGCCAGAAGCGAAAGATGTCGTGGGAAAACTTGCAAACCGAAACCTTTCCGAGTTTTGCGAGGATTCGAACGGACGGCTCACGTACGTGAACGGTAAGAACGGACATAAATCGAGCTTCATAGTCGCGGGCAAAGCGTCGAGACCCGGCTCGTCACCTCGTAAGAGGTCGCGGGGCGCCGCCGACGACCTCGAGAAGGTGATACGAACGCTTTACGACATCGTCACGAAGCATGGCGGTCGCATGAAGAGTGGACCAGCCGGACAGAGGCTCTACGGATATGGTGCCGTGATGCCCGAAGCGAAGGACATCATCGACGCGAATTTTAGAAGCAACAAGATGCACAACGTTTGCAAGGCTTCGAAGGGGCGACTGACATTCGAGTCTGACGGCCAAGATGGCGTAATCACCGCGCGCGAAAAAGGCTTAGAAGGCGAAAAACCCGCCCCGGTCGCGGACGACGGCGGCGGGTGGGGCCACGGCGCGAACGCGAACCGAACGGAGACGACGGAAGTCCCGCCGCCGCCGAGAGATCCGAGAGTTCCGAGAACGCGAGACGCCGAGCGAGAAGTCCCGTCGCCGCCCGTCATCGCCGCCGCCGCGGCTCCGTCCGACGCTTCCGAGGAAGAGAAAGTGTGGTTGTACGCAGACCCGGATGGGGTGATTCAAGGACCGTTCAAGAAGAAGTCGTTCAGGAAGTGGGTGGCGTCCGGTGCGATGCCGGAGAGTACGATCGCGTGGCATCGCGATTCGAACGCGTCCACGGGCGTCCCCGTCGCCTCGTTTCTCGCGTCGTGAGCGGCACCACCGGCGTAGCTAGCGTTGTCGTACTACACGTCATCGACACTGCAAGATGCACGAGAAATACGCTACGATAACCCTTTCAACGACGCCGCTTCTATCCCTTTCTTCTTCGCGGCGAACGTCCCGGAAGACTTCGACGCGACACCCACGGCGAGTCGACGCGCGAACCTTCCGCTCGGCGCGCCGGCGCCCCCCGCGTCCGGGACGGATAACACCTCGACGAAGACGACGACGTCCGGGTCGCGCAAGTCCACGCCGATCTCGAACGACGACGCGTCCGCGCCTCCGTCGTTTGCCCCGCGCAGCGCGTCCTGCACCGCGGCCGCGACCGCGGGAAGCACGACCGCTCGCGAGAACGGATTGAGGTTTGTTTTTTTCGCGTCGGCGTCGGCGTCGGCGTCGGCGTCGGCGGCGTCGGCGTCCTTCTCCTTCTCCTTCTCCGCCGCGCCCTTCCCGCCGCCGCCGCTCGCGAAAGCGTCGCTCCTGAACCTGTTGCGGTACACCACCGCGAAATTCACCTTCTTCCCGTCCCCCCTCGCCTTCGCCTCCGCCGCCGCGAGCGCGCGCCATCCGTCCGCGCGCGCCGCGACGCGCGCGGCGACGTCGCCGGCGTCGCACGTGAACTGGACTGGCGCCATCTTCTCGACCCACCGCGGCTTGCCCGCGCTCCCGGCGGCGGCGACCGCGCGCACGACGTCGCGGACGATCCCGGAGACCGCCTCAGACGGCGGCGCCGCCGCCGCGTCCGCGTCCGCGGTCGTCGCCGGCGTCCTCTCCGAGAGCCGCACGAAGACGAACCCGCGTCCCGGCATCTTCACCGGGTTGAGCGCGTACGCGCGGCAGTGCGGCGCCAGGAGCGCCATCGCCTCTTTCGTCGCGCTCTTCTCGCGCATGAACTGGCACGTGATCGCGAACCCGCACGCGCCGCCGTTTCCGGACAGGATGACCGCCGGCGCGGCGTACTCGTATCGCTCGAGCGAGACGTCGAGCTCGATGGATCCGTCGTGGTCGTCATTCGCGTCGTCGTCGCCCCCGTCGCCGTCCGCCGCGGTCTTCCGCCGCTTCTTCGCGACGTCCGCGCCGTCGATCTCCCTCGGCGCCTTGCGTCGCATCTCCGCCTCGGCCTCCCTCCGGAGCGCGTCCAGGCTGAGGGGCGCCATGACCGCCGCGGCGCCTCGGTTCGTGCGGCGGTGCCCTCGGCAACTGACATCGCATCGCTCTGCTCGGTCAGACCGACCGTCCGACTTCTCGCGGTGCCCAGGATGATGATGTTTGAACGTTGACGTCGCGCCTCCCGCCCCATCCGCGACGACGTCACAGCACAGCGCGCCGCCGGATCGGCACGCGTCCATCGATCGACCCCGCGCGCGCGTCGCGTCGCGATCGCCGATCGACCTCACGCCGTCGCGCGGCGAGGACGCGCGAACCCGGGGAAACGAGCGGGCGACGGCCAGATCTAATACGTGAAAGAGAGCGCGCCTCCAGAGCGGCGGATCTCGCGTGGACGTCGTCATGTCCGGCCAGGTCGAGGCGTACCTCGGCTCCATGCTCTCCGCGCACGCGGACCTGAAGGACCTCCTCGAGGAGATGAAGACGCTGTACGAGAAGAGGCTGTGGCACGAGCTCACGCTGAAGCTCGAGGAGGCGGTCGCGCTGCCGAAGTTCCAGACGGGCGATCTCCTCGTGAACCTGTACCACAACTTCATCACGGACTTCGAGCACCGGATCTCGCCGCTGAAGCTCGGGCACATCGCGGTCGCGGTGTCGTCGAGGTACGCCGATCGCCTCGCCGCGGCGCAGTTCATGGACGACGTCATCACGAAGATCGCGGACCAGAAACAGCGCGGGCACGAGGAGCCAATCTTATACCTGAAGATGCACGTCGCTCTGTTAAAAGTGCACGAGGGCGCCGCCGCCGACGCGAGAAAGATGATCGAAGAGGGCAAGGCTGCGCTGGACGCCCTCCCGTCCGTGGACCCCTCGGTCAGCGCGGCGTTTCACTACGTCAACGCGCAGTACCACAAGAGCAAGCAGCACTTCTCGGAGTTTTACCGAACCGGGATGCTCTACCTCGCGTACGTCTCGAGCGACACGCTGCCGGCGGAGACGCGACGCGATCTCGCGGTGGATCTCTCCCTCGCCGCGCTCCTGGGCGATGACTCGTACGACTTCGCGGAGCTCATCGCGCACCCGATCATGACCGCGATCGACGACACCGCGTTCGCGTGGCTCAAGTCGCTCGTCGCCGCGTTCAACTCGGGGGACATGGCGGCGTACGACGCGTTGTGCGTGAAGCACGCCGCGTCGCTAAACGCGCAGCCCGCGCTCGTGGCGAACGAGCGGAAGCTCAGGGAGAAGATCACGATCCTGTGTCTGCTGCAGATTCTGTTCGAGCTCCCCGCGGAGTGCCGCGAGATCTCAATCGCGGACATCGCGGCACGGACGAAGCTCGGCGTGGACGGGGTGGAGTACCTGCTCATGAAGGCGCTCTCCGTGAGGCTCATCGAGGGGGTGATCGATCAGGTGGAAGGGAAGGTGAACGTGACGTGGGTCACGCCGCGGGTTTTGTTGAAGCCGCAGATCAAGGAGCTGAGCGTGCGTTTGGACGGGTGGATCGAGAAGGTGAAGAGCGTGGGTGAGTCGTTGCAGGAGGAGATTCCCACGCTCGCGACGATGGCGTGACGGGCGCGCGCGATCGCGTTTGTTTCTTTTACTCGTAGCGTGAGAACTAATACAATGCGTCATCCGACAACTACAGTACAGCGCGGCGCGCGGCTCCTACACGAGATCGTACCCTTTCGTGCCCGCGTCCGGGGCGTTCATCGGGTCGTCCTTCCGACTCCGTTTTAGCCGGTACGCCTCCATCTCCTCCTCGGTGACGTCCACCTCGTGGTTCACGTTGTACCCGCGTTTGCGATCGCCCTTCCCTCCGTCGCCGTCGTCGTCGTCGTCGCCTTCTTTCAACCGCGCGTCTTCCTTCCTCAGCGCCTCCATGAGCTTCTTCGGGTCCAGCGCGACGTCCTCCTCGACGTCGCCGCCCCACATGTCCTTCTTCGCCTCGAACGGGTTCTTCTTCTTCTTCTTCTCTCCGCCCGTCGCGGCGGCGGCGGCGGCGGCGGCGGCTTCCTCCTCCTCCTCCTCTTTTTTCTTCGCGTCCATCGCCGCCTCTCTCGCCGCGAGGTTGTCCTTCATGAGATCCGCGCTCGCGTTCGAGGCTTCGATCCCTCGAATCCCGGTGCAGTACGCGTTCTTCGAGAACGACCGGCAGCACGCGTACCCCCACTGCCCCGCGTGCCAGTACGACCCCCACACGCTCTTGTGGTTTTGCTCGTAGACGTCCTCCTCGTAGCGCGACTTGAGCACCACCCTCTCGCCCCCCTTCACGAGCCTTCCCGCGCGGTCGTACTCCACGTACTGCTCCGTCTGTCCGAGAAGTAAACCCTCCGGCGCGGGGTCCGCCGACGCGGCGTTGCCGTACTTTTCCAAAATCTTATCCTTCGTCACCCCCGTGAGCTTGTCCTTCTTCTCCTTGAACTGCTTGTACAGGAGCTCCGCCTGCGACGGCGCCGCCTGCATGTGAATCTCCTGGCCCTTCTGATACGCGTCGAACGCGTGGCCGTTCAGACGCTCGAACCCGAGCGTGTCCCCGGTCTTCCGCGTGACGTTATCCCCGACGTAGAATTGCTCCGACGGGTCGTTGTTCGGCGTCGGGTTCTCGCGCATCGACCGCGTCTTGGGGTCGTAGTACGCCGAGGAGAGGTCCAAGTTGCGCAGGTACTTCGCCGTGTCCTCGCGAATCCGGAGGTTTCTCACCGTCATCGACGCGCCACCGCCCGCGCTGCGCACGCGCTTCGTGACCTTCATGAACCCCTGCGCGTCCGCGTCCTCTACTTTCGCGTCGTCGTCGCTGTCGCTGGACTCGGCGGCGTCGTCTTCGTCCTTCTCTTCGGGGACGTCTCCGTCGGCGCGGTTCGCTTTCCGGTACGCGCGCTCGAGCTCCTTCTTCTTCGCCACCTCTTGCTTCAGCGCCTCCGCCTTGTCGAACCTGTCGACGACCCTCGAGTAGTCGCTCGCGTCGAAGCCGTTGTACCGATCGCGCTTGCCGTCGTAGTTGAGGTCGACGTCGGCTTGGATGAGCTCGTCCGCGGCGATGTTCTTCCCCGTCTTGGCCGCGCCCGCTTTCCTCGGGCGCTCCACGCAGTCCTTCTTCTTGTGCGTCATCGCGCCGCAGTTCTCGCACGCGCCCTTGCGGAACTTCGTCGCCTGGAACGTCTTCACGCCGCGCTTGTACCAGTCCCCGCCCTCTTTCTCGACGAGGTTGAAGGCTTTCTGATGCTTCAGGCCCGGCTTGTTCTGCGACAGGTACCACGGCGCCGCGGCCATGAACTGCGGGATGTGCGGGTTGATCTCGTTCCCGTCCTCATCGAGCTCCGCGGGGGCGAGACCGGCCTGTGCGATCGCGATGAGTGGTGGGGTGGGGGGTCAGCGCCGATCGCGGGGGAACCCTAAACTCGGCGCCCGCTGATTCGGCGAGATCTCGAGAGGGAAAGGGGCTGAATGAATGCGACGAATCGCGCGGCGTGGGCGTCGGGCGCGCGGCGTACCTTACGAGCCTCCTCGAGCTCCTGCGCCCTGCGGTGCTCGTCGCGGGATTTGAACGCGCCGCTCATGGTGATCGACGCGCGTCGCGGTTACACACCGTGCGACGGTCGCGCGACCGAATTTCTGGCGCCGCGCGAGGCTCGCGCTCTGCTCTCGGCCGATCGACGCGCGCTCGCGCGAGTCCGCCAGCGCCAGCTGTCGGACGGCCCGCGGCTTCTTCGGGAGCCTTCGACGACACCGCGACGCGCGCGGCGGAGGGCGCGATGCAGACCGCGTCCGGGCGCGGGGCCCCGTCGACGAAGCCGCCGGCGGGGCCCTCCTCCTCCTCGCCGTCGCGCGAGGCGGCGATCGAGCGCGACGCGCGCGCGGAGCGACGCGAGGCGCGGGCGCGACGGCATCGCGCGCGGACGACGACGCTCCCTCTTCTCCTCCTCGCGTGGATCGTGTGGCGCGTCACGCCGTCGCCGTCGTCGTCGTCGTCGTCGTCGTCGCTCGCGTCTTCGTCGTCGTCTTCGTCGTCGTCGCCGTCGTCGTCGCCTCTCGAGGGAGACGACGCGCCGCGGTACCTCGTCGTCGTCGACGCCGGCAGCAGCGGCTCCCGCGCGCACGTCTTCAGCGTGCGCGACGCCGTCGATCTGCGGCGCGCGTCTAAACGCATGCCGCGCGTGAAGGCCGAGGGCGTCATGCGCGTCGTTCCCGGCCTCTCCTCGTTCGCGGACGACCCCGCGTCCGCGGGCGCGTCGCTGCGCCCGCTGTTCGACTTTGCGCGAACGCTCGTCCCGGAGGACGCGCGCGCGGACACGCCGCTCATGCTTCTCGCCACGGGCGGCGTCCGCGAGCTGTCGACGAAGAACCCGCGCGCGTCGCGGCGCGTCCTCGCGTCGTGCGTCGACGCCCTGCGCGCGCAATCGTCGTTCCAGTTCTCGCCGCGCTACGCGTACGTGTTGCCCGGGAGCAAGGAGGGGCTGTACGCGTGGGTCGCCGCGAACTACGCGGGCGGGACGCTCGGGGAGGTGACGTCCAAGCATCTCGGCGTGCTCGAGCTCGGCGGCGCGTCGCTGCAGGCGCGTTCTATCTTCACACTGGTCCCCATACGACCCCGTCCGCGTGGTGAACGCCGATCCTTAAGGACTTTTCCCGGCGTTTCTCTCCGCCCAGGGTCCCTCGCTTTCAATATCCGACCGCGATGCCTTTCAACTCCGCCACTGACGCCTTTCAACTCACCCCGACGACGACCCTCGCTGCAGGTGACGTTCGAGGGCGCGCCGGAGGAGGACGTGCCGAGCGCGCACGTGGAGAGTCTGACGATCGGGGGGATGACGCACAGGGTGTACACGCACAGCGCGCTGGGGTTGGGGCAGGAGAGCGCGATGGAGGCGCACGAGATGGCGATGCGGGGTGCTGGGGGGCGGAGGAGGGAGGGTCGCACAGCTGTGCGGTCGCGAGGAGTATTCGGATTCGGAGTATTCGGCGGCGGCGGTGCGGGGGATCCGTGCGCGCCGCGAGGGAAGAAAGACGGCGGCGACGGGAACTTCACCGCGTGCAGGGAGGCCGCGCGTCGACTGCTGGGCGTGCACGACGCGTGTCCGCACGCGTCGTGCGGCGTGGGACGACACCCGCGGCCGTTTCAGCCGACGCTTCGCGGGCGGTTCATCGCGACGGAAAATTTTCATCACACCGCGCGCTTCTTGGGTCTCCCGGAGAAGGCGTCCGTCGCGGACGTCGCGAGCGCGGGCGAGGAGATCTGCGCCGCGGACTGGGACACGCTCGTGCGGACGCGATCGTCCGGTAAGGACGGCGAGGACGAGCTGCGGAAGTACTGCTTCAGCGCGGCGTTCATCGCCGCCGCGCTCGGGGACGCGGTGGGACTGCGCGAGGAGACGAAGATCGCGTTCAGGCGCGTTCTCCTCGCGCTGGTCCCCATACGACTGCGTTCGCGTGGTGCACGCCGTTTCTGAAGGACTTTCTCTCCCGTCGATTCTCTCCGCCCACCCCTCGCTTTCAATCACCGACCGCTTTGCCTTTCAATCCCAAATCTGACGCCTTTGAACTCCACCCCGACGTCGCTTCGCATGGAACGGCTCTCAGCAACGCCGTCGGCGGGGTGGACGTGGACTGGGCCCTCGGCGCGGCGGTGTCGTTCGCCGCGCGGAGCGGCGGGCCGTGGGACGAGCGCGTGATGATGGATGGTAACGGCGGCGGTGCGAGCGTTTTGGTGTTCGTAACGGTCGCGGTGGCGGCGTTGGTCGCCGCGGCCGTCGCGGCGGCGCGGCGGACGCGCGCGGGGCGGCTCGCGGAGTTGAGAATGCGAAGGCTCTTCGGGTGGCCGTCCAAGGGCGCGCTGACGCTCGATCGGCGCAGCGGTAGCTTCGGGAGCGGGAAGCTCGACGCGATAGAGAAAGGGAGTTAACCGACCGTCGCGATCGATCGATCGATCGTTAACGAAGGTGGGTAATCATATTAATAGCGTTCGCAGTATTCGACGGTCGCTCACTTGACGACCGGCGGACTCTTTAGGGCGAGTGCGAGTAGTGACTTTAATTCATCATATCAGGCATTGGAGGCGAGGTCTGTTTCTAGGACCCCCACCCTAGCGGTATTGGAGGCTTCGGCGGCTTATTCCTCGACGGCATCGGCGGCACGTCGAGCCGCAGATCCAACGCGTTGTGCGCCAACACGATGCAATGACTCGCCATCAAGGTCCTGAACGCGACCCTCCCCACCGCCGCGCCGTGCGCGTTCTCGAGCAGCGCCATCTCTCTCGCCGTCAGCCCGGCGTCGTCGCCCAACACGAACGTGGCCCCGGGCGCCAGCTTGCCGGCGCCGTCCGCCGCCGAGAGCAACACGATCATCGACGCGCCGCTGAGGTCGAGCACGAAAACGGTCCCTTCTTCGCCGTTTTCTTTGTGTTTCCCACCGCGCACGACGGCGTCGAGGCACGCCTCGAGGCTCGGGTGGTCCTCCACGGCGACGCCGGGGACGGGGCCGCGGCTGCCGGGCTGTTTCACGAGCCATCCGGCGCGGCGCTTCTCCGCGTTCCTCGGCGACTTTTCGCCGCCGCCGCCGTCGTCGTCGTCGTCGTCGTCGTCGTCGTTGTTGAACCCCAGCGCGTTCAGCGCGTCGAGCGACGCGTGCTGCAGCGCTCGCTGCAGCACGCGCGCGATCGTGGCCTCGTCGGGAGCGAGGCCGACGACCTCGCCGCCGTTGACGCTCACGACGCGGCACTTTCCTCCTCCTCCTCCTCCTTCGCCGTTCTCATCATCGTTCTTCTCGCCGTCGCCGTCCCTGAGGATCAGGGAGACGATCGTGTCGCGGCGGATGCCGTCGCTGAGGTAGAGCGCCGCGGACACGCACCGACACCACACGTCCACGCGGCCTTGCAGGAGGTTGTTCGCCGAGAATAACCCCGCGGACTCGCGCGACGTGACGCCGTGGCACAGGACGACGACGCGGCGCGGCACAGGATCCTTGGCGTAATGGCGCTTCTCGGACTGCGGGAACTTCTCGAAGACGTCGGCACCGGCATCGCCATCGCCCTTCGCCGCGCGGACGAACGCGGGGGACATGCGCGCGCGTCGACGCGGTCGCGGCGCGCGGCGGCCCGTGAACGACGCGTGCGATGCGCTCGCCGCTCGAGCGACGCACGCGGACATCCACGCGTGGGGGCGCGCGGAGACGGAGTGGGGCGGGGCGGGCGGAATCCGATGCAGGTTTTCGCTTTTCGGGATCACGCATCGCGCGCGGACTGGATGCTGCTGACGAGGCGAGGCGATCGCCGCGTCGTCGTCCGTCGACGCGTCGTCCGCGTCGTCACAGCGACGCCGCACGGCGCCGTCGATCCTCGCTTCCCTCCCCGCCGCCGCACCGCACCTCGTCGTCATGCTCGCGATCGCGTCCACGGTCGGCGGCGTCGCCGCGCGCGCGTCGCCCGCGTCGTTCCGGAAGTCGTCCGCGCGAGCCCGATCGCCCGCGGTCGTCGTCGTCGCGCGCGCGACGGGATCGTCGCGATCGTCCTCGCCGGACGCGGCGCCTCCTCCGACGCCGTCGCGCCGCGAGACGCTCGCCCTCTCGCTCGCGACCGCGACCGCCGCGATCCTCCCCGCCCTCGCGCGCGCGAACCCCGCGCTCGCGGCGTACGGCGTCGACGCCGGCGGCGGCGAAGGCGCGTCGTCCGGCCCGGTCACGTTCGCCACCTTCTACGGCGCCGCGTCGCCGCCCGCGACGTACGGTTACCTCGGCGGAACCACCGCGGATAAGGCGAAGTACTCGTACGACGTCCCGAGCGACTGGGTCGAGGAGGCGCCGTCCAAGGTGGAGAAGGGCGCGGGCGGGCAGGACTCGCGGTGGGTCAAGTCCGGGTCCAGGGGCGCCGTGCGAGCCGTGTGCCTGACGCTCAACCGCGCGGGAGAGGACGGTGCCGCGTTCGACCTCACGGACAAAGCCTTGAACGCGATCGCGGGCGCGGACGCGAAGCTCCAGGAGGCGATCACCACGGGGGAGATCAAGCGGAGCGTGACGAAGAGCGGCGCGGACGCGCGGGAGTACGCGTCGTTCGACATCTCCGGCGGCGCGACGGGGAGCAGTTACGGGGTGAAAATCACGGTGGACAACACGGGGCGGCTGTTCGCGTTCGTGGTGTCGGCGCCGGACCGCGCGTACGCCGCGGAGAGAGCGACGTTGGGGAGGATGCTGGACAGCTTCCGGACCTACGACTCCGCGTCGCAGTTCGTGTGATGACTGTAGACGCGGGAAGCGAATGTATACATAACGCATTCGTTTGGTCGGTTTATAAGAGTCGTATACTGTACGTCGACGCGCACGTCTTCCGAAATAAATCACAGTCACCAAATCATCATCACAGCGCCTTGACTCGCGCGAGGATGTCCTTCGCCTGCGCGACCGCGTTTCCGATGTACGTCGCCGGGGTGAGATCCATCAACCGCGCCTTGGACTCGTCCGGGATCTCCAGCGTCTCCACGAACTCGCGCATCCCGTCGCGGTCGACGCGTCGCCCGCGCGTCAGCTCCTTGAGCTTCTCGTACGGCTTCTCCACTCCGTGCCGACGCATCACCGTCTGAATCGGCTCCGCGAGCACCTCCCAGTTCCGATCCAAATCCGCCGCCATCGCGTCCGCGTTCGTCTCGAGCTTCGATAAACCCCGCAGCGTGCTCTGGTACGCGATCATGGAGTACCCGAACCCGGTGCCGAGGTTGCGCAACACCGTGGAGTCGGTGAGGTCGCGCTGCCACCGCGACACCGGGAGCTTGGCGCCCAAGTGTTCGAACATCGCGTTCGCGAGTCCGACGTTCCCCTCGCTGTTCTCGAAGTCGATCGGGTTTACCTTGTGCGGCATCGTGCTGCTGCCGACCTCGCCCGCGATCGTCTTCTGCTTGAAGTATCCGATGGAGATGTAACTCCAGATGTCTCGATCGAGGTCCAGGACGACGGTGTTAAACCGCGACACCGCGGAGAAGAGCTCCGCCATGTAATCGTGCGGCTCGATCTGCGTCACGTACGGCTGCCACGTCAGACCCAAATCCGTCACGAACTCCTCCGCGACCTTCTGCCAGTCCACGTCCGGGTACGCGGACATGTGCGCGTTGTAACACCCCACCGCGCCGGCCATCTTGCCGTACAGCGGCACCGCGTCCACCTGTTTCCGCTGCCGCGCGAGCCTGCGAGCCGTTCAAATACGAAGCGACGTCAGGGTTGAGTTGAAAGGCGTCAGAAGCGGAGTTGAAAGGCGTCGAGGTGTGTCGGGATTGAAAGCGAGGGGTGATGGGCGGAGATAATCGCTGGGAGAGAAAGTCCTCAAGGATCGGCGTTCACCACGCGAACGCGGTCGTACGGGGACCGGTGTGATACTAGAACGCGCCTGTACGCGACGTTGGCGAACTCCTTCCCGAGCGTCGTCGGCGACGCGGGCTGCCCGTGCGTCCGGCTCATCATCGGCGTCGCCGCCTCCGTCTCCGCCATCTCCGCGATCTTCGAGATGATGTCGTCCATCAGCGGCGTCGTCGCGGCGATCCCGGAGCGCAGCATGAGCGCGTGGGAGAGGTTGTTGATGTCCTCGGACGTGCACGCGAAGTGGACGAACTCGGTGACGGCGTGGAGCTCCGGGTTCGAAGCGATCCGGTCTTTGATGACGTACTCGACCGCCTTGACGTCGTGGTTCGTCGTTCGCTCCACCTTCTTGACCTCCGCGGCGTCCGCGGGGGAGAAGTTCGCGAGGAAGTCCTCGAGGAATTGGTTCGCCTCGTCGCTGAGAGGGGGCACCTCGGCGATCTGCGGGATGGACGCGAGCTTTTGAAGCCATCGCACCTCGACGATGACGCGCGCGCGAACGAGCGCGTACTCGGAGAAGCACGCCCTCAGCACCTTCACCTTCGCGCCGTACCTCCCGTCGATGGGGGAGATGGCGGTGAGGTCGCTCAGCTCGAGGTCCGTCTCCGGTTGGAAGTCGTCCTTCGCGCGCGTCGCGACGGCCGATCGCCGCGCGCCGCCGAGAGGCTTGACGACGGCGCTCGCGCCGCGAGGCTTCGCGGCGGCGGCGGCGGCGGCGCGGCGCGGCGGCGCGGCGCGCGCGGCCGAGGACGCGACGGCGAACGCGGACATGTTCGTCGAGTCGGCGGCGGCGGGGGCGTGATGCGGTGCGGTCGTGCGCCGCGGGTGTGCGCGCGTCGGCGGCGGCGAGCGGGCGAAGCCGAACTGCAGTCGCCATCGCCGATACCATTCAACCAGACACCTCCGATGAAAACGCGGGAAACAGAACCTGGAAGATCCGATCGGCACTCTTGGAGTCGACGTCGACGACGACGACGCGCGCGGCAGTCGGCGTCGCGCGTCCAGGGCGAATGAGCGCGTGCGGACGCGCGAACAACACGCACGGCAACGGAACCATGCGCCGACTGAATCGCGCGCTCGCGGACGCGGTCGCGCGCGGGCGCCGCCGCGCGTCGTCCGCGCAGCGATGGGTCGCCCCACCAGAGCGATCGCTCGCGACGATCGCGCGCCAACAACAATTGCAAAATCATCATCGTCGTCGTCTCGCGGGAGGTCGCGGGGGCGACCTCCTCGGTCCTCCTCGGCGCGGACGCGCGACCGCGGCGCTGCGAGGAGGCGACGACGACGTCGCGGCGGCGGCGTCGTCCTCGTCGCCGCCCGCGGATCCGCCCGCGTCCTCCTCCTCCTCCGTGCGCGCGCCGTTCGCGCCCGCGGGCGATCAGCCCGCCGCGATCGCAGACTGCGCGCGACTCGTCCACGACGAGCGGCGCCGCTTCACGTGCCTGCGCGGCGCGACCGGCACGGGCAAGACCTTCGTCGTCGCCAACGTCATCGCGTCGCAACCCAAACCAATTCCGACGCTGGTCGTCGTCCCGAACAAGACGCTCGCCGCGCAGGTGGCGCGCGAGCTCCGCGCGTATCTCCGCGACAGTCGTCACGTCGAGCTGTTCGTGTCGCACTTTTCGCTGTACGTCCCGGAGTCGTACTCGCGCGGGCGGTACGTCGAGAAGCGGAGCGCGGTCGATAAGGACCTCGAGGCGCTCAGGCACAGGGCGACGAAGGCGCTGCTGGAGAGCGACGACGTCGTCGTCGTCGCGTCCGTGTCGTGTCTCTACGGGATGGGGATGCCGAGCGATTACGTCGACGCGCGGCTGTGTTTCGAACGCGGGGTACCGGGACTCGGCGTCGCGGGTCAAGACGCGGTCGCCAGGCGGCTCACGGAGTCGCTCCTGTACGAGGAGACGAAAGACGCGCGGTGGGACGGCGTGTCGCGCGGGCAGTGGGCGTGGCAGGGCGAGGCAGACGCTGACGTGGACGGCGCGCGGCGGATAGCGGTGTGGCCGCCGTACGAGGAGGCGCCGGTGGAGATGGACGTCGCGCCGGACGGGTCGCTGGTCGGGTTCGGACGCATGCGGAGCGCGTACGACGCTGATGCTTCTTACGTTGAAGCTGACGTGGAAGCTGACGTGGCCGTCGCGGGGAAGAAGAAGAAGAAGACAGCGACGCGAGGGACGCGACGAGGGGATTTCGTGAGCGCCGCCGCGGACGGCGAGCCGCTGCCGCCGCCTCCCGACCGCGTCACGATCTGGCCGCGGCAGCATCACATCACCCCGCCCGAGCGCCTCGCCGTCGCCGCCGAGGCGATCAAGGCTGAGATGCGCGCGCGGTCCGCGGAGCTCCGCGCGAACGGGCTTCAGATCGAGGCGGACCGTCTCGAGCAGCGCACAAAGGCGGACGTCGGGCTTCTGCGCGAGCTCGGGTGGTGCCCTGGCGCGGAGCACTACAGCCGGCATCTCGGCGGGAGGGACGAGGGCGCGCCGCCGGTGACGCTGTTGGATTATTTCAACTTTTCGACGACGGCGAAAGCCGGCGGCGCGTTCGGCGGCGGCGATTCGAAGCCGAAGCGCGATTGGCTCCTCGTCGCGGACGAGTCGCACGTCATGCTCCCTCAGCTGAAGGCGATGCACGGCGGGGACCGGTCGAGGAAGCTCGGGCTCGTCGCCGGAGGGTACAGGCTGCCGTCGGCGTTGGATAACCGCCCGCTGACGTTCGACGAGTTTTGGGAGCGGGTCCCGCGCGCGTTGCTCGTGAGCGCGACCCCGGGGGCGATCGAGGAGGCGTGGTGCGGCGGCGGGGGTGAATCGGAATCGGAATCGTCTTCAGATTCAGAAGCGTCCGTTGACGTGGCGAGACGAGAGATCCGGGTGATGCCGAGCGGCGAGGTCGCGGTGCTCTCGCCGCCGCCGCCGCCGCCGCCGCCGCCGCCGTCGTCGTCCTTGTCGCACTCCATGGTCGACATGGTCGTCCGCCCGAGCGGCGTCCTCGACCCCCCGGTCACGGTCCTCCCGCGCGCGAAGCAGCTCCCCGAGATCGCGCGCCTCGTCCGCGAGCGCGCCGCGCGCGGGGAAGCGTCCCTCGTCTGCGCGCTCACGAAGGCGGACTGCGAGGACCTCGCCGGATACCTCAACTGCCTCGGCGGCGCGCGCGCGGATTGGCTGCACAGCGAACTCACCGCGCCGCAGCGCGCGAAGAAGCTGCAGAGGTTACAGCAGGGCGAGATCGACGTCCTCGTCGGCGCGCAGCTCCTGCGCGAGGGCTTGGACCTCCCGCAGGTGAGCCTGGTCGCGGTGCTCGACGCGGGGGTCCCTGGGTTCATGCGAAGCTCGCGGTCGTTGATTCAGATGCACGGCCGCGCGGCTCGAAACGCGCGCGGGGAGTGCTACTTCTTCGCGGACGAGCCGTACACGGATGCGATGACGGAGGCGATCGACGAGATCGACAGACGCCGCGCGAAGCAGAGCGCGCACAACGCGAAGCACGGGATAACGCCCAAGAACGCGGTCGCCGGGTCGTCGAGCGCGTCGCTGAGGTGCGTTCTATACACTGGTCCCCATACGACCGCGTTCGCGTGGTGAACGCCGATCCTTAAGGACTTTGCCCGGCGCGTCTCTTTGCCCACCCCGCGCTTTCAATCCCCGCCCTCGGCGCCTTTCAACTCCACCTGACGCCTTTCAACTCCACCCCGACAATCGCTTGTATGGAACGGCCCTGAGTTTGTTCGAAGTCATGTCCGACGAAATCGCGGCGACGAAAGGGGAGATCACGCAAGCCGCGGAGGCGAAAGCGCACGCCGCGGTCGTCGCGAACGCGCGCGCGGGCGGCGCGAACGGTGGAGCGTTGTTCGAACGTCCGACCGACGAAGAGGTCGAGGCTGCGCTGAAGAAGTGGCGGACGCGTCGGGCGGGCGCGACGGAGGCGGCGGACGCGGCCAAAGCCGCCGCCGCGGCGTCCGCGCGGGCCAAGCTGGAGTCCACCGCGAGCGTCTCCGGGCCCGCCGCCGCGTGGGCCGCGCTCGGGGACCGGTTCACGGAGCGGGAGTTCACCGCCGCGCTGTTCGCGGCGTCGTCGTCGTCCGACGCCGTGGTGGAAACGTCGGACACACAGAACGTGTCGGAATGTTCGAACGCGTCGGACGAGAATGACGCGTTCGCCGCGCCGCGGGCTGCGCGCCGCGCCGCGGAGGACGTCCTCGCCGCGCACGGCCACGCGATCGACCACGTCGAATCCCTGCGCCGCGCGGTCGCGGACATGCCCGCGAAGACGGGGATATACCGCTGGCTCGCGGAGGACGGCGAGGTGCTCTACGTCGGCAAGGCGAAAAATTTACGCGACAGAACGCGCGGGTACTTATCCCCCGCGTTGCTCGAACGTTCGCCGCGTCACCGCACGCTCGCGGCGAAGGCGCGAAGCGTAGACAACGTGTTGACCCCGGGCGGCGAGAGCGACGCGCTCGCGCTCGAGGCGCGGCTGATCGAGCGCTTTAAACCGCCGTTGAACGTGCTGTTGAAGCACGCGCCGAGGCCGGACGCGGCGCTCATAGTGGCGACGATTTCGGACGAGGTGCCGAGGTTTTTCGTCGTCGACGCGGGGTCGGTCGCGGCGGAGAGAGCGACGACGACGGCGAATTTGGCGGGCGGCGGCGGCGGCGATGTGAAGAACAACGTTGTTGCGGCGCCCCCATCGCACCGGAACCGACTCGGTCTCGACGGCGTCGGCGGGCGCGTCTCGCCCGGCGTCGTCGCCGCCGCCGTCGGCGGCGTCGGCGTCGGCGGTTCGAATCCCGGCGGCGTCCGCGCGTGGCTCCGTCCGACGCGCGCGGACGCCATGCGCTCGCTCGGGGACCTCGAGCGCGCGCTTTCGCTCCGCTCGCTCGCGTTCCGCGCGCGCCACGGCGACGACGACGCGGTCGCGTCGCTCCGAGAGGCGGCGACGTTCGCCGCCGCGGCGCTCGACGGCGGCCAAGCCGCGGAGGACGCCGCGACGACGCTCGACGCGCGAGACGATTTCGCCGCCGCGGCGTCGATTCGCGCGGCGGCCGCGCCGGGCGACGCCGCGATGGGCGCTTTGAGCGCGCTGCTCGCGGAGGACAGCAGAGGGAGCGCGCTGCGCGTGGACGTCGTCGCCGCCGCCTCCGAGGGGGAGCACTGCGCGGTGCAGATCGTGCGGATACGCGACGGGACCATCGCGGGGATGTTGACCGCCGACGTCGCGTTGCCGGGGACGCGGGGACGCAGGGACGCGGGGACGCGGGGACGCGGGGACGCGGGGACGCGACCGCGACGCGGGAAGGGGAGGGAGGAGAACGTCGTCGACGCCTCCGGCGCGCGCGTCGCGTGGCTCGGCGAGGGAGAGGAGGCGGAGGAGGAGGAGGAAGCCGACGCGCGCGGATTCGACGACGACGACGACGACGACGAGCGCGTCGCGATGGAGGTTGTCCTCGGCGAAGCCGCGCAGAGAGCGCTCGAGGCGTACTACAACGTCGATAACGGCGAGGGTGCGAGCGTTTTGAACGCGCGGGACGTACCCGACGCGATCTACACGCCGCACGCGCTGCCGGACCCGAGCGGGTTGGAGCGCGTCGTTCGCGCCGCTGCCGCCGCCGCCGCCGCCGCCGACGCCGACGCGTCCGGAACGCCGCCGCCGCTGAATTCGAAGACTAATAAGCAGCCGAGGAGGTACGTCAAGCACGGGATCGACCTCCCTCCCGGCCTTCCCACGTCGCTCGCGTCGCTCGCGCGCGCGAACGCGGTCGAATCCGCGCGATGCACCGCGAACGTCGTCGCCGCGAGCCGAGGCCTCGCGCGCGTTCTTCGACTTCCGATCTCGTCCGACGCCGCGTCGTCGTCGTCGTCCGACGTCGCGATTCGCACGATCGAGGGCGTGGACGTCTCCCACCTCGCCGGGTCGTCCACCGCCGCGTCCGTCGTGTCCTTCGTCGACGGCAGGGCGGACAACGCGGGGCACCGTCGGTACGAGCTCAAGAACACCGCGGGCGGCGGCGACATCGCGCCGGGGGACGACCCCGCGGCGATCTACGCCGCCGTGTACAAGCGCGTCGGGAGCGTTCGATCGAAACCGCTCCCGGACTTGCTCCTGATCGACGGCGGGAAGGCGCAGCTCGCGGCCGCGGCGGAGGCGCTGCGCGCGCGGAACGTCGAGATCGTCAACTTGCAAGGAGTCGGAGTCGGCGTCGGCGGGGGCCAGGATAAGCGCGCGAGCGGCGACTCGACGCGTCCGCGCGTCGCGCTCGCGTCGTTGTCCAAGGGTCGTCTCAGCGGCGAAGAGTCCGTGTACGTCCCCGCCGCCGCCGGGGAGAACGGCGACGGGTTCGCCGCCGTGCGCGTGCGCGCGGGCGCCGCGGAGGATGTCGGCGGAGCGAAGCAGAACCTCGACCCGGGGATGGTGCTGCTGCGGCTCGTGAGGGACGAGTCGCACGCGGTCGCGCTCGGCGCGCATCGAAGACGGCGGCGGAGCGCGTTGTTCCGAGAGATGCTGGACGCGTCGTCGGACGACGGCGGGCTCGGCGGCGGCGGCGGTGGCGAGCGGGGGGGGATCGCCGTCGCCGTCGCGGAGTGACGCCGGTCGCGGCGCCGCGCGTGAGTTACCTGATTCATCACGTAGATTTAGCTATCTTATTATACCGTAGGTCTGCGTACGTGAAGTCATCGCTCGTCTACGCGCGCGCGCCGGTCGAGGGAAGCCCCCAGCCGCGCGAGGACCGACGGTCGTTCGAAATAGACCAGATGCGCTAAGTCACCAAATTAACGCCAAATTAACTTGCGATTTTTTTATTCAAAATTCGTATGAGCGTCAGTCAGACGCGCCCCCTCACGTCCGCGCTTTCCCATGCGCCGCCGTAGCTTAGATTGACCTGAAACTTTGCACAGCAGCCAATTGCGATTTTAGACAACAGATCCATGCATTTGCGCCGCGAGAAAAAGACGGGAAGACCGTTTTCAGACCCCTGGGGAACTTTTAAT
>Ga0181554_1000809_pt1 | contig 30940 bp, 28 predicted proteins | sample 011ome_16_FD_145602 | JGI IMG/M metagenome (GOLD analysis project Ga0181554, IMG submission 145602) | Coastal salt marsh microbial communities from the Groves Creek Marsh, Skidaway Island, Georgia - 011503CT metaG (spades assembly) | ecosystem: Environmental > Aquatic > Marine > Intertidal zone... | reverse complement strand
GGCTTGTTCACCCTGGGCGCGTGCCAGGGCATGATCGGGTGGTGGATGGTCAAATCCGGGTTGACGCTCAGGCGCGTTCTATACACTGGTTCCCATACGAACGCGTTCGCGTGGTGAACGCCGATCCTTAAGGACTTTTGCCGTCGTCTCTCTCCGCTCACCCCTCGCTTTCAATACCCGCCCTCGGCGCCTTTCAACTCCATCTGACGCCTATGAAATCCACCCCGACATCGCTTTGTATGGACCCTCGACCCTCAGTGACGAGGCGGCGGAGCGAAACGAGATCCCGCGCGTGTCGCCGTACCGACTCGCGACGCACCTCACCGGCGCGTTCACGATCTACGTCGGAATGCTCTGGACGACGCTCAGCGTAGCGTTCCCGGGGTGCGCGATCGAGGATCACGCGCGACGGTCGATGACGTGGGTGGCGGGCGACTCCGGGGCGCGACGGATCGCGATGCTCGCGTTGGAAGCCGCGCGGAAAGCGCGTCAGACGATCGTTCCCCTCGCGGGGCTCATCGCGACGACCGCGCTGTCCGGGGCGTACGTCGCGGGGATGGACGCGGGGAGGGCGTTCAACACGTTCCCGCTCATGGGGGGGAGGGTCGTCCCGGAGGAGTACTTCGACATGTGGGAGAAGTACGGGTGGCGGAATTTTTTCGAAAACACCGCTGCGGTGCAGTTCGACCACCGCGCGCTCGCGGTGACGACGTTACTCGCGGTAACGTACGCATGGGGAACGTTACGTGGTAACCCGCGGCTCCCCGCGGTCAGCTCCCTCGCGCTCGACGCGGTCATGGTGGTAACGCTCGCGCAGGTGGGGTTAGGGATCTCCACGTTGTTGTATCACGTCCCGGTGAGCCTCGGGAGCTTACACCAGGCGAACGCGCTTCTGCTCATGACGACCGTCGTGGGGTTGCTGTACACGCTGCGGGTGCCGCGGCACGCGATGCAGCTGGGCGGCGTCGTGAGCGAGGCCGTCGCGAGAGGGGAGGCCTCGATCGCGAGGGAGGTGGCCGCGAAAGCGGCCAAACCCTTGGGGAAGCGAAAGAAGAAGAGGTAGACTCAACCCGCGCGCGAATCATTTTTTGTATCCTAACTACAGTCGTCAACGCGACTCTATCAACCTTTCAACCCTTCAACTCAACTCTACGCCGCCGGCCTCGAGACCTCCGCGACTTGCTCCGGGGTCAGCGCGTCGTCAAACAGATCCAAGGACACGATCCCCGCGTACAACGGCGAGGACTGGTCCGGCCGCATCCACCGCCCGAGCCAACACTCTCTCCTCTCGCACGCCTCCCCGTCTTTCTTCATCTGACCCTCGTACGGATCCGCCGCCCCGCGCGGCAGCGCGATGCCGTCGCCCTGGCCCACGAGCGCGCCGTCGACGTACAGCCGCTGCTTTCCCGACGGTTCGAGTACCGCGACGACGGTTCGTATCCCACTCGAGAGGAACGCGTCGTCGACGCGAAAGTCCACGCTGGCGCGGTCGTTCCAGCCGCACACGCCGTCCATCTTGACGCCTTTAGTGCACCCCTCGCCGGGCGCGCCGGGGGTGACCTGAAACTTCAGGACGTTCCCTCGGTCGTGCTTGACCTGGAAGATGTCGTCCCAGCCGTTCCCGAGGTGGAACAAGACCGCGTCGTCGAGCGGCTGCGCGAAATAATTGACGCAAACTTTCGCGGAGACGCCCTTCCCCATCGTCGTCCGCACCGTCCCCAGGTCCACGGTCCCCAACGCGTACTCCGTCTTCCTGTCGTCCTGCGTAAACTTCCCTCGCGCGTTCGCGCCGCACATGCGCAAGCCCTCGCCCGCGTGGACCTCGTGCGGGACGATGTCCATCACGCGCGCGACGGGGAATCCTTTCTCGTTTAACATGTCCCCGAAGTGTTTCGTCTCTCTGGTGTACACGTAGTCGCTCTTCGCGACCGTCGGGCCGGGCTCGAGGAGCCACCCGATTCTGGACGCGTGCAGGGAGAGGTTCGACCCTGGCGCGGGCGGGTACGTCCAGTTCCCGGCTGCGAAGGAGGCGGACGGACGATGATGAGAGCGACGACGAGAGCGTCAGACGAGATTGATGAGTTTTCGAAAATCTGTTCGAGGACTGGACGGCGGCGGCCGGAGACGACGCGAGCGCGCGGGCGACTCCCTCCCTCCACGCACCCGGCGGAGGAGGATAGTTCGGAATCCGCTGCGAGATCGCCGGGTACAGCGTCGGCGGCGTCTGCGGCGTCCAGATGACCTGCCCCGGGTACGCCCACGCGCGCATCGCGGCCGGATCGGGCACGACGACGTACGTCACCGCCGTCGACGGCGGGATCGCGACCACGGTGGGCGCGGCGACGACGGGCGGCGGCGGCGGCGGCGGCGGCGGCGGCGCGACGTGCTGCTGCTGCTGCTGCCGCGGCGGCGGCGCCGGCGGGTAGTACGGCGCCGGCGTCGCGTTCGCGCGCTGCTGCCGCTCCCACGCCTGCCGCTCCATCGCGAGTTGCCTTCGCTGCGCGCTGAGCTCGGCGCGGTCGCGCTCGAGCGCGTCGCGTTCCTTGGACGGGGCGCACCCCATGACCGGACGGGACGGGACGGGACGGAGGGGACGGGGCGGACGGCGTCCCCGCGCGGAGGGGAGTGGGCGCGGCGGCGCGGACCGGAGGCGTTCGACGTGTTCGGTTCGTCCGACGATCGGCGTTCGGAGAGTGTCGGTCTTCTCGTCCCAGCGGGCGCGTTCTCGTTTTTCACCCATCCCTTGGTTTCAATATTTGATCGCGTTCCCTTTCAACTGACCGATGAAATGACGGAAGTCGTAAACCTCGTGAAGGTTCCGACATCGACACGTGTCCGTCGAGACGACGACGCGCGCGTCATCACTCGTCGTCGCGCCTCGTCGTCGTCCTCCTCCTCGACCGAACCGACCCGAACCGACCAGAACGGCACCGAACGGAACTACTGTACACCGAACCGAACCGCGCGAAATTCGATCGATGGGCAACGCGCCGTCGCTCGGCGGCGACCGCGGCGACCGATCCGCCGCGTGGCCGACGCGACGCACGTCCAACGCCGCGTTCCTCGCCATCCCCGACTCCAGCTCCGATGGCCCCGACGACGCGCTGAGGACGGCCACGTTCGGCGGCGGATGCTACTGGGGCGTCGAGAAGTGGTACGCGAAGGACTTCAACGAGACGCACCCGGGCGCGGTCGTCGCGACGAACGTCGGGTTCATGGCGCCCAAGGATGCGAAGGTGTGTTCTGTACACTGGTCCCCATACGACCGCGTCGGCGTGGTGAACGCCGATCCTTAAGGACTTTACTTCCCGGCGCATCTCTCCGCCCAGGGTCCCTCGCTTTCAATCACCGTCCTCGACGCCTTTCAACTCCGCTTCTGACGCCTTTGAACTCCACCCCGACGTTCGCTCGTGTCGAAGGCGAAACCAAATCCGTCGTACCGCGAGGTGTGCGGCGGACGCACGGGGCACGTCGAGGTGTGCCAGGTGAAGTTCGACGCGACCAAGTGCTCGTACGAGGATCTGAACGCGCACCTGTACACCTTTCACGACCCGACGACGACGAACCGGCAAGGGAACGACGCGGGGAGCCAGTACGCGAGCGTGATCTTCGTGCACGACGAGGGACAGAGGAAGGACGCGGAGAGAGTCATCGCGCGGACGCAACGCGCGCTAGACCGGGGGAAGATAAAGACGTTTCAGCGAGACAAGATAGTGACGAGGGTGGAGGACGCGACGGAGTATTACCCCGCGGAGTCGGGTCACCAGCGGTACTTGGAGAAGCACCCGAACGGGTACTGCAACCACCGGAGGCGGTTCCGCTGGAGCGACGTGCTCCCGGGCGGGGGCGGGAAGCTTTAGGCTGCTAATTAGATAAGTGTATTACCACGAGTACGCCGCTAATTCGTCGTCTGCTGCTAGTGTATTACTACGCCGCGCGGCCGGCGATTCGAGCTCGTCCTCCGAGTCGTCCCGCGCGTTCGCCGCGACCGACGCCTCGAGCGCGCGGCGCTTCTCGAGCGCGACGCGCCGCGCCCTGGACGCGTCCACGGCGCGCGCGAACGCCCAGACCGACCCGAAAATGTCGCTCGGCGGACGCGCCGGCGCCGGCGGCGCCGCGACGCCGCTCTCGCCGTCTCCCTCGCCGACGTAGAGACACAGCGCTCTGTACGCCGCGTCCGCGCGAACCGCGTCGTCTCGCAGCGCGGCGACGCGCGGCGACGCGCGCGCGACGAACGCGCGCAGCGCTCCCGCGTACGCCAACTCGCCGCCGCCGCCGCCGTTTCCGCCGCCCCCCGCCGCCGCCGCCGCCGCCGCCGCCGCGTCCGCCTCTCGCGTCGCCATCGCGATCCCTCCCTCGATCCGCCCCAGCGCGTCCGCGATGTCGTCGAACGTGGGGCACGCGCCCCCGCGCTCGCACGCCGCGAGGTCGCGCGTCAGCGACGGCGCGAGCGCGGCGACGGCCTCGACGTCCGCCTCGCCTTCGCCGACGACGCGCTCGTCCGCCGCGGCGACGACGAAATCTAACAGCGTCTCGCTTCTTCCCCCTCCCGCTCGCGGCGTCTTCGCCTTGACGTCCGCGAGCTTGTGGAGCGAGTCCAAGGAAAAGCCGGTCGCGCCCCCGCGCGCGTTGCCCTCGTTCAGTGCGTTCCCGCACGCGAGCGCGGTGGCGAGGACGACGCGCAACGCGCCGTTCTTCGCCGCCGCGCTCCTCCTCACGCACTCGCACGCCGCCGCGACGTCGCGCAGTGCGAGCTCCACGTCCTCGACCGCGCGCTCGAAGTAGTACCGCGCGAAACACAGCGTCCGGAGCTTGGGTTTCAGACGCGGGACCGCGGCGAGCGTCTGAAGCGCGCGCTCCGCGGGCGTCATGGCGTGGAAGAACGCGGCGTCGTTGACGAATTCAGCGGCGGCGACGGCGGCAGACTCGTCCTCCGTCGGCGCCGCGCGAAGGAGCGCGCGGAGCTCGTCCAAGGACAGCGAGCGCTCCGGGTCGCCGATCGCGACCGCGGTCGCGGCGGCGGCGACGTCGACGCGGAGTTTGCGCGTCACCGCGACGACGATCGTCTCGCGCGCGAGCGACACGAACGAAGGCCGCGGGGGGGGGGACGCGGGCGGCGGGCGAGGCGCCGCCGCGGCTTCCGTCGCTCGCCTCGTCGTCGTCTTCGCGAGTCGAAGTAACGGCCGCGAGACAAGCCGTTTCGGAGACGCCGCGAACGCCTCCCGCAGCGCGTCCTCCTGGTGCGGCGGCAGCGACACGCCGCCGGCGCCGAACGCGCCGTCGACGTCGGTCCACCACGTCCCTCGCCTCGCCCTCTCGGGGGGCGTCACGTCCCAGCACACGCCTCGCAGTCCCGGCGGCGACGACGACGGTTCGCGTCCAAACGCAAGCGACGATTCGCATCCGAACGCGTCGTCGATCCCAATGCCCCCGACCCCGTCGCCGTCGCCGGGCTGGTCGCCGAGCTCGAGCGGCGCGTCGGCGTCGAGCTCGAGGCGCACGTCGACGTAAAAGTTTTCCGGAATTTTCCTCCGATGCGCGTCGGAGACGTCCAACTGCCTCAACGTCGCGCGGTGCTCGCCGGGCTCGACGAACCCGGTGTGAAACGCGAAGACCGCGACCGGCTCGCGCGCGTCCTTCGCGCGGACGCCGGTCCAGTGGCACAGCGACACCGCGACGTCGCCTCGGACGGCGACGCCGGCGTCGACGCCTTCGGAGTCGCCGCCGCCGCCGCCGCCGGAGACGTCTCGGAGCGTCAACTCGATCGCCCCGCCTCCCGCAGCGCGGCGCCTCGGCGCGAGGCCGCCGACGCCGACGCCGCCGACGCCGATCAGCTCCCCGCGCGCGTGCACGAGCGCGTACAACCGGCATCCGCCTCGACCGTCGAGCGGCGGCGCCGCCGACGCGACGACGGCTCTGTTTTGAACGCGGGCGATTCCGGGGGACGAAAAACGTTCATCGGTCAGCTGATGAAAGGCGGCGCGATCAAATGTTGAAGAAACCGGACGGCGGTGGGTGAAAAACATGCGGAAACGCCCGCGCACCTGAGCGTCATCGCTTTCCCTCGACCTGCGCGCGCCGCCGGACCGAACGCGCCGCGCGAGGTCATCAACAGCCAGTGCGCGTATCGACGCTGCGCGCACGTGGACGTCGCGCTGCCGCTCGGCGGCGGTTGATACGCCGCGTGAGTAACTCTCGACGCGCGGCCGTTATTCCTGATATTCGCCGCCGACGCCGACGACGCCGCGCCGCCGCCGCCGCCGCCGCCGCCGCGCGTGAGGCCGTACCCTCCGTGCGACGGCGGCGCGTTCGTCGCCGCCGCCGCCATCGCTCGGTCTTCCGCGGAGAAGAACAACTCGCGCCCGCCGCCGGTTCGATCCCCGCCGCCTCCCGTCGGCGTCCCGGGCGCGCTCCCGCCGTCCGCCTCTCGCGGCGAAGAACGCGGAACACCGCCGGCTCCGCCGCCGCCGCCGAGACTCGACCACGCCCACGCGCGCGACGGCGGCGGCGACGCGAGCGCGTCGAACGCGTCCACGACGTCGTCGTGCACGCCGGCGTAGCACAGATACGACGCGGCGACGAAACGCAGCATGCGCGCGGCGCCGCACCCGACGCCCCCTCTCGCGTGGAGACACACGAGATTTGATTTCGACTCCGACAGCCTGAGGGTCGTTCCATACGAGCGAACGTCGGGGTGGAGTTGAAAGGCGTCAGAAGCGGAGTTGAAAGGCGTCGAGGTGTGTCGGGATAGAAAGCGAGGGACCCTGGGCGGAGAGATGCGCCGGGCAAAGTCCTTATGGATCGGCGTTCACCACGCCGACGCGGACGTATGGGAACCAGTGTACAGAACGCACCACGCGTGCGTCTCCGCGCATATCTCCAACAGCGTCGCCATGGGGAGCACCTCCGCGCGCCGCGGCCACTCCCAGTCGCACTCGTGCTCGCGCACGGCGCCGTGCGCGTCGAACATGTGGTACAGCTCCGGGTGAAGGAGTTTCCGGTCGCTCACGTTGACGAGCATCACTCTGGCGTCGTCGGCGTCGTTCGCGTCGGCGTCGTTGGCATTCAGATTCCCGTCGTCGTCGTCGTCGCCGCCGCGCAGCTCCGCGATGACGTCCGCGGCGTCCTCGAGCGCGTTGACGTATCCGTCGTCGTCGTCGTCCAGGAACAGCGTCCGGGAGACGTCCAGGGCGTCCACCTCGGCGCGCTCGCGCGACGCGGCGTCCTCGGGATCGTCGTCGTCCGTCGCGTCCGCGTCCTCATCCTCGCGCCGGTCGCCCTCGTACTGAAACGCGAGTATTCGCTCGTGCAGGAACGTCGGCGACGAGAGGTACGTCTCGTGGCTCCCTCGCGGCGGCGCGCGCGCGTAGTCGCCCTCGAGCTCGCCGTCCCACGCGTCGTCGTCGCGCTCGCTCGCGGCCGCGGTCGCGTCGTCGTCGCTCTTCGTTTTCGCATTCGCACGAAAAACGACGTCCCCCATCGCGCGCTTCATCCGCGACCACGACGACGACGACGACGTCCCGGGAGCCGACGCGCGGACCGCTTCCCAGGTCCCCTGCTTCGGCGCGGGCGCGGGAGGGTCGTCCCCCGCGCTCGCGCTCGCGGGCGCGGCCGCGGACGCCGCCGCCTTGCTCTCGCCCGCGCCCATCGCGCCGACGACGACGACGACGCGCGCGCGCTCGAGTGACGACGACGTCAGGTCTGGTATTCAAACAACTGAAGTTGCGACGCGCGATGAACTGAGCGTGATGCGGCGAGCTCGATGATTAATAAACGGGCTGCCCTACAACGCCGGCCGCCGCGGTCTACAGCCGCGACCGCGCGACGGGCGCGTCGTCCGCCTCCGGGCACCAAAACTCGCGCTCGACCTTCGCGACCCACGCCTCGATCCCGCCCACCCTCTCGCGCGTCTCCCCTCTCGCTTCCATCTTCGCCGCGACGGACGCGACGAGCTTTTTGCTCACGTCGCGAATGCTGTCAAAGTCGGGAAACAGCTTGCCCGTCGCGACGCACTCCGCGGTGCTCATCGACGCGAGCTCGTACGCGCAGTCCAAGAACGCGTCGTCGCTCACCTCTCGCGCGTTCGACAGCACCGCGGCGTGCCCGAGCGCGGGGAACACGTACGCGTTGTTCGCCTGCGCGGGATACAACGTCTCGCCGCCCGCGCGCCTCAGCGGCGGAAACGGCGACCCGGACGCGAAGACGACCTCGCCGTTCGTCCAGCTCACCGCCTGCTCGAACGTGCACTCCGCGAGCGGCGTCGGGTTCGACAGTGGCATGATCACCGGCCGCGGGTTCAGAGCCGCCATGCGCTTAACGACAGCCTCGTCGAACGCGCCCGCGATCGTGGAGACGCCGATCAAAGCCGTCGGTCTCAGGGTCGAGGGTCCACACGAGCGATGATATCGGGGTGGAGTTGAAAGGCGTCAGAAGTGGAGTTGAAAGGCGTCGAGGGCGGGGATCGAAAGCGAGGGACCCTGGGCGGAGAGAACCGCCGGGAAAAGTCCTTAAGGATCGGCGTTCACCACGCCGACGCGGTCGTACGGGGACCAGTGTGAGATAGAACGCACCTCAACGCGTCGACGGCGGCGAGGAGGTTCGGCTGATACGCGACGTCGTGCGCGAACGGAATCTTGTGCGGCTGGAGCGCGAACTTCTCTCCGCCGTAGCCCTCGAGCCGCGCCTTGCAGACGAGCCCTTTGCTGTCCATGAAGAGGCAGCGACGCATCGCGTCGCGCTTCGACAGGCCGGCTTTTTCCATCGCCATCGCGATGAGCTCCCCGATGCCGACGCCCGCTTCGCCGGCGCCGTAAAATAAGACGGTCTGATCCGTCAGCTGACCCCCCGTCGCCCGCAGACCGCTCAAGAGCGCCGCGAGCGCGACGCACGCGGTCCCCTGAATGTCGTCGTTAAAGCACGGCTGCACGCGCCGATACTTCTCGAGCACGCGAAACGCGTTCGCGTTGCCGAAATCTTCAAACTGGACCAAACACCGCGGCTGCCACGAACGCATCTCCGCCATGAACTCCTCGACCAAGTCGTCGTACGCCGCGCCTCGCAACCGCTTCCGCCGCAGACCGCGGTACTTCGGGTCGTCCAACAGCGCCTGGTTATCCGTGCCGACGTCTAAGCACACGGGGAGGCACGCCGCGGGCTCCACGCCGGCGCAGACGGTGTACAGGAGGATCTTTCCCTCGGCGATGCCCATGCCGCCGGCGCCGAGGTCGCCGAGGCCTGACGCGATCGATCGATAGGTTCGGTTCGGTTCGGTCGGGGTGGAGTTCATAGGCGTCAGTTGGAGTTGAAAGGCGTCGTGGTCGGGGATTGAAAGGGAGGGATGAGCGGAGAGACGCGCCGGGAAAAGTCCTTAAGGATCGGCGTTCACCACGTCAACGCGGTCGTATGGGGACCAGTGTATAGAACGCGCCTGATCCGAGTACGACGGTTCGGTCGGCGCGGGGGGTCGGCGTGCGCGCGTCAACGGACGATTCGATCGGTGGGTCAAGAATCAAAACGACGACGGAACGAACGAGCGCGCGACGTGCGGCGACGCGTGGCGCGGCGTGGCGTGGATCCGGGATCCGGGATCCGAGACTCACCTAAGATGCGCTCGCCGTCGGTGACGACGGCAACCTTCAGCTTCCCGTCGCCGTCCCCCGCGCCGACGTCCCTCGCGCGCGTCCTGAGCGCGTCGCCCACCTTGCCCGCGTCGTCCGCGGTGATGTACACGCCGTTCGTCCGTATGGGGAGTCTGTGATACGTCTGGCACGCTTCGCCAACCGTGGGGGTGTAGACGTAAGGAAGGAGCTCCATCGCGTGGTTCACGAGGACGCGATAGAAGGACGTCGCGTCGGACTCGCGCAGGTGTCGAAGGAACGTGTACTTGTCGATCGCCTTGGAGACGGCGCGGAACCCCTTGATCGCGGCTGCGGGCAGGTCGCGAGGGGACGGGAGGGAGGGAGGAAGGGAGGGAGGGAGGGAGGGAGGAAGGGAGGGCGGCGTCAGAGGAGACCGGCGGCCGATGACGACGACGACGACGACGACGACGACGACGACGACGACGACGACGACGACGACGACGACGACGACGACGACGACGACGACGACGACGACGACGCGCGGACGGCGACGACGCGGAGGACGACGGACCTATCGCGGCGGACATGACGCGCGGTGATCGATCTCCGATGGTCTCGCTCTTCCGCGCTGCGACGACTCCGAGAGCGAGACGCGCGTCCGGAGGCAGCGCGCGAGGTGATGCCCGCCCGCGCCGCGCTCATGTCCGGTGCCGCTCTCTTTCCGCGCTGGAGTTTCGCCTCGGTCAAGCGACCTTTGAAAAAACCGCGATGAATTCTCTTGTTTGATCGATACATCGATCAACGCTGAAAGCAAAAAGTTGTGATGGTACGAGCGCGATTTTCAAACTACTTCTCATACAAAACGTACTACGCCGTTTCCGACTCCCCGGTGGATCTCTCGCGAGACTAAAAGCGCACTGCCCTCAAAATTCAATCCATCGATCCGCTCAGCCAATCACGTGCCTTTCCGTCGTTTCGCGTGGCCGAGAGTTTGTGGGATTTCCCGACCCGAACGCCGCGCGCGCCTCGACGCCGGCCATACCCGCACGCGACGTCACACGCACGCGCACGTTAGACCTCGAACATGGCGTCCCTTACCATGTCCGCCATGGCGGTGAAGCCCACGGTCGCGACCCCGCTCGCGTCCAAGAAGTCCGCGTTCGCCGGCCGCGGCGTCGCCGCGGTCGCGCCGAAGACGGCCACCGGCGGCCGCGCTTCGCTCCAGGTGCGCGCGAGCTCGGCTCTCCTCCCGCGCCGCCCGCGACGCGACGCGTCGAGACGCGGCGTCCTCCGCGATCGCGTCGGCGGCCGGAACGGCGGCGTCGCGCGCGACGCGCGCGATCGCGCGTCCCCGCCGCGCGCGCGTTCCGGTTCCGTCGCGCGTCGCGCGAAATCAGTCATCTTGCGCGTAGGGTTCCATCGCGCGCTATCCGAACGCGCGCGAGAGGTGGCGGACGCGGTGCTCGCGCCGCCTCTCGCGCGCGCTCGCATCGCGCCGCGCGCGAACGCCGTCGTCTCCTCGACGCCGCGACGACGCCGCGCGCCCCGTTCGCGTCGCGCGACCGCCATCGCGCCTCGGACGCCGCGCGCGATCCGGCGTCGCGTCCGATCGCGGGGATGGAGGGGCGCGTTTATCCATCCACGAACGTCCGGAGAGGCGCACTCATTTTTTCGTCGCCGGCCTCGATCTGACCGTCCGCCCCGACCCATCGTCCATCGTCGCGATTCATTCCATCGAACAACAGGTCCTCGCGGCGTCCCAGAAGGAGATGCGCGACCGCATCAGCTCCGTGAACTCCACGAAGAAGATCACCGAGGCGATGAAGCTCGTCGCCGCCGCCAAGGTGCGTTCTGGTTACACTGGTTCCCGTACGACCGCGTTTGCGTGGTGAACGCCGATCCTTAAGGACTTTTGCCGGCGCATCTCTCCGCCCATCCCTCGCTTTCAATCCCCGCCCGCGTTGCCTTTCAACTCCAACTGACGCCTTTCAACTCCACCCCACAGGTGCGCCGCGCGCAAGATGCCGTCATCAACGCGCGTCCGTTCTCCGAGTCGCTCGTGAAGGTGCTCTTCGCCATCAACACCCGCCTCGCGGGCGAGGACGTGGACGTGCCGCTGTGCGACGTCCGCCCGGTGAAGACTGTGCTGCTGCTCGTGTGCACCGGCGACCGCGGCCTGTGCGGCGGGTTCAACAACTTCATCATCAAGAAGGCGGAGGAGCGCGTCGCGGAGCTCAAGACGCAGGGCGTCGCGGCGAAGCTCGTGACCATCGGCAAGAAGGGCTCCGTGTACTTCAAGCGCCGCAAGGACCAGTACGACCTCGTGAAGACGTTCGACATGGGCCAGGCGCCGAAGACAGAGGAGGCGCAGGCGATCGCGGACGAGGTGTACTCTGAGTTTGTCGGCGAGGAGGTTGACAAAGTTGAGCTCGTGTACTCGCGCTTCGTGTCGTTGATCAACAGCGACCCGTCGATCCAGACGCTTCTGCCTCTGTCCAAGGAGGGTGAGATTTGCGACGTCAACGGCACGTGCGTGGACGCGCAGAACGATATCATCTTCTCGCTCACGACGGAGGATGGGAAGTTTGCCGTCAAGGGCGAGCCGGTTGAGACGGAAGTCGCGGGGTTCGAAGGCGTGATGCAGTTTGAGCAGGACCCGAACCAAATTCTCGACGCGCTTCTGCCGTTGTACATGAACTCGCAGATTCTTCGCGCGCTTCAGGAGTCGCTCGCGTCCGAGCTCGCGGCGCGCATGAACGCGATGTCGAACGCGTCCGACAACGCGAAGGACCTCTCCAAGCGTCTGACGCTCGAGTACAACCGCAAGAGGCAGGCGAAGATCACGGCGGAGATCATCGAGCTCGTCGCCGGCGCCTCCGCCGCGTAAGAAGCGATGAGCGCGGGGAAATGATGAGTAAACGGAGGTACTACGTAGAGAGGAGAGGATTGACAACGATCGACGACGATGACGAGAGGAGGAGAGCGGACCGGCGTCGGTCGTTTGGAATAGTCGAGGAGGAGGAGGATGGTCTGGTAACGAGAAAGTTGAACCGGCGACCGCGGGGACTCGAGCGCGGGATCCCGTCGATCCCGCCGGTTTGTTAATAATTCATTGAACTTTGTTTCAAAACCATGCAGGAGTCCATCCGACCGTCGCCCATCCCTCCTATCGCGTCTTCTATCGTCTATCTAGCAGGCCGCCCGTGCCTGGTCCTACTCCTTCTTCGCCGCGCGCGCCCGCAGCGCGGCGATTCGCCCGCGAGCGAACGCCTCGATCCACCGGAACGGCCCGACGCCGCAGACGAAGACGCCGGCGACGACGCGCGCGTCCCACCCGCCGCCGGCTCCGCCCCTGTCGTCGTCGCCCCACCAACTCCCGCCACCACGGCTCAGCATCGCCGCGCACGTCGCCAGCGCGACGTTCCCGAGCTCGCGCCCCGGAGAGAAAAAGTTCAGCGCCAGGGAGACGACCGCCGCGGGGAGGCAGACGCCGGCGAGGACGACGACCGCCGGCGCCGTGGTGATTACCATCAGCGCGACGTTCATACGCAGCATCCGCGACTGGGACGCGTACTTGCGCTTCACGAGCGTCTGAAGGAAAAACTCCATGACGTACGCGGCGTTCAGGCCGAGCCAGTACGTCCGGAAGACGACGTCGTCCGGGCGCAGAGGGTTAAACGATGGAGGCGTCGCGGCGTTCGACGTCGCCGCCGCCGCCGACACGGCGGCGGTGACGTTGAGCCCGTGCAAGAGGAAGTGCTTGTAGAAGACGTACTGATACTTCTTGACGCGATACAGCACCGACGTCAGCGCGCGCGGGTCCCTCCCCGCCCTCGTGTAGTTGTGCGAGAACCGGTTCACCGGGAACAGCGGACGCAGCAACCACGCGGACGTCACCAGGAGAAGCAACAGAAGCGCCGAGGGTGTTTGCCCACACGAGCGCATCGCCGTCGACGTCGTCGCGCGCAGGAAGAGCACCTGCGCGAGGTTTAACCCTTGATAGAACGCGTGCTCGAGCATCTCCTCGCGCGTCACCGTGTCGTCCTCGTCCAGCGCCCCCGACGCGACGTTCTTCACGCGCGCCGACGCGTGCGCGCGACCAAAGTCGCGCGCGGCGGTGACGGTAAGGATCACGCCGGCGACGCCGAGCGCGACGTCGTGCGCGACGCGCGCGTTCGGGCCCATCGGGAACGGCGATATCGTCGAGAAGACGCCAGCGGCGCCCCGCGGGCCCCACGCCCGCGTCGCGACGACCGTCGCGGCGACGTCGCACAGCCCAATCGCGAGGACGACGAGGTAGACGACGCCCGCGAGTCGATGCGATCGACCGTACCGCGGCGCGAACAGTCGCCGCGCGTTCGGTGCGACCAACGTGGCGACGAGCTCTGCGTGGTGCGCGAGCAAGAGCGCGACGGCGAGCGGCGTCGTCGCCGCGGCGAGCGAGGCGACGTCCATCGCGGCGGACGCCGCGCGCATCGCGTCGCGTCGCGTCGCGACGCGTCGGTCGCGCCGAGGGCTCTGGCGCGTCGGACGATGGCGGATATTTCGCTTCCCGCCACTTGTCGCGCGCGCGCGCGATCAGATCGACGCGCGACGCCAGCTCAGGAGAATCGCGCGTCCCGCGCTCCTCAGAGATCCCCCGCGCGCGCGCCCGAACGCGCGCCCGCCGCGTTCGCCATGGGTCGAAAGAAAGTCCCACCCTCCGCGCTCGCCAAGGCGCTCGCGAAGCTCCCGATCGACGACGCGAAGAAGCTCCTCGCGGTCGCCGCGAGGACGGCGAGAGCGCGATCGAGAACCATCGTCGCGCTCGGATCCTCGCACCTCGCGCGCGTCTCGAGATGGGTCGACGCGCAGGACGCGGTCACGCTCGCACTTTGCGCGCTCGCGTGCGTCTTCACGTACCTCGCCGCGTCGTACGTCTCCGCGGCGCTCGTGCCGAAGGTGGACGTCGCGCTCACCGACGAGGAGCGCAGAGGCGGGTACGACGCCCCCGGCGGTAAATCGCAAAAATGGAAGCGCGGCGCGCCCTTCCCGAAGGATCGCATCCCGTGCTACGACCCGGGGACGATGGAGATGCTCGGGCCGGACATGCCCGCGATGAGCGCGGCGGACGTCAAGGCGGCGATCGCGAAAGCGCGAATCGCGCAGAAGCAGTGGGCGACGTCCTCGTTCGCGAAGCGCCGATCGCTGCTCCGCGTGATCCAGCGATTCGTGCTCGAAAACCAAGACGAAATCTGCGAAGTCTCAGGCGCGTTCTATACACTGGTTCCCATACGACCGCGTTCGCGTGGTGAACGCCGATCCTTAAGGACTTTCGCCGGCGCATCTCTCCGCCCAGGGTCCCTCGCTTTCAATCCCGACACACCTCGACGCCTTTCAACTCCGCTTCTGACGCCTTTGAACTCCACCCCGACAATCGCTTGTATGGAACGACCCTCAGCGCGAGACAGCGGGAAGCCGCTCGTCGACGCCGCGTTCGGCGAGATCCTGACCACGATGGAGAAGATCAAGTGGCTCTTGAAAGAGGGCGAGCGGTGGCTCAGACCGGAGAAGCGCGGCGCGGGCTTGATGATGTTCTACAAGTCCGCGCGCGTGGAGTACCGCCCCGTCGGCGTCATGGGCGCCATCGTCCCGTGGAATTACCCGTTCCACAACGTCTTTAACCCGCTCCTCGCGAACGTTTTCGCGGGCAACGCGCTCGTGGTCAAAGTCTCCGAGCACGCGTCGTGGAGCAGCAAGTACTACGGCAGGGCGATCAAGGCGTGCCTCGCCGCGGTCGGCGCGCCGACAGACCTCGTTCAGATCGTTCACGGCTACGCCGAAGCCGGCGGCGCCGTCGTCACCGGCGGCTGCGACAAGGTCGTCTTCGTCGGAAGCACCGGCGTCGGTCGAGCGGTGATGCGCGCGGCCGCGGAGACGCTCACCCCCGTGGTGCTCGAGCTCGGGGGTAAAGACCCGTTCATCGTGCTCCAAGACGCGGACTTGAGCCAGTGCGTCCCGATGGCGTTGCGCGGCGCGTTTCAATCGTGCGGCCAAAACTGCGCCGGCGCGGAGCGTTTCTACGTCCACGCGAAGAAGTACGACGAGTTCGTTAAGCGCGTCGTCGCCGCGGCGTCCAAGTGCCGCCAAGGCTGGGCCCTCGCCCCCAACGTCGACTGCGGCGCGATGTGCATGCCCAACCAGGCGGCGTACGTCCAGTCCCTCGTCGACGACGCCGTCGCGAAGGGCGCGACGGCGGCGGTTGGCGGCGCGATGGACGCCGACGCCGCCGGGCAGGCGCGTCCTATCTCACACTGGTCCCCATACGACCGCGTCGGCGTGGTGAACGCCGATCCTTAAGGACTTTTCCCGGCGCATCTCTCCGCCCAGGGTCCCTCGCTCACGATCCCGACACACCTCGACGCCTTTCAACTCCGCTTCTGACGCCTTTGAACTCCACCTCGATATCATCGCTCGTACGGACCCTCGACCCTCAGTTCTACCCGCCCACGGTCCTCGTCGGCGTGACGCACGAGATGCGGATCATGAGGGAGGAGGTCTTCGGCCCCGTGCTCGCGATCGTGAAGATTCACAGCGACGACGAGGCCGTGGCGCTCGCGAACGACTGCGATTTCGGGCTCGGGTCCAACGTGTTCGGATCGAGGAAGCGGGCGCTTCGCGTGGGCGCGAAATTAAACGCGGGGATGACGACCGTGAACGACTTCTGCGCGACGTACATGGCGCAGTCGCTGCCGTTCGGCGGCGTGAAGGAGTCCGGGTTCGACCGCTTCGGCGGCGTGGAGGGGCTTCGCGGGTGCTGCCACGTGAAGTCCGTCGTCGTCGACGGCGTTCCCGGGATCCGCACGGACATCCCGCGGCCGCTTCAGGCGCGTTCTATACACTGGTTCCCATACGACCCCGTCGGCGTGGTGCACGCCGATCCTTAAGGACTTTGCCCGGCGTTTCTCTCCGCCCACCCCTCGCTTTCAATCCCCGCCCTCGACGCCTTTCAACTCCAACTGACGCCTATGAACTCCACCCCGACGTTCGCTTGTATGGAATGGCCCTGCAGTATCCCACCAAGCCGTACGCGTTCGCGTTCTGCAAGAGCCTGTGTCACATGTTCTTCGGTCTCGGCGCGTTCGAGAACGTGATGGGGCTCGCGATGCTGATCAAGACGTTCGTCCTGCCGTCCAAGCCCAAGGTGTATTAAGCCGAGGGGCGAACGATCGACGAGAGGGACGACGAGGGACCCCGACTGTTTGTACATAAAATAAATTCATCGTCACTTCACGACCAGCAGATACCAGACCTGACTCAAGCAAACTTGAACGCGACGCGACGTCTCGTCGCCGCGCTTTTGCGTGCGCACTCCTCGTCGCGCGATGGCGGGGCGGCACGGCCGCCGAGGGCGGCGGCTCGCGATCTACGGCGCGGTCGTCCTCGCCGGCGTCGTCGCGTACGTCTTCGTCGCGTCGCTCGCGCTGAGCGGCGGCGGCGGCGGAGGGGTCGGCGCGGGGAGGGACGGGGGCGTCGTCGACGACGGAGGCGATTTCATCTCGCGCGCCAACTTCGTGCGACCGACGGCGAAGCGATCGGCGCCCTCGCGCTCGCCTTCTCCGCCGCCGCCGACGCCGTCGTCGCCTTCCGCGCCGCCGACGCCGTCCACGCCGGCGCGCGACGCGAAGCTCGAGACGGACGACGACGACGACGACGACGACGCGCGCGCGAACGAGTCGGGAGGAGACGCGCGATCGGACGCGTCAAACGCGAACGCGAACGAAGACCGCGTCGGCGTCCCGGGCGACGCGGCGCGCGTTGAGGACTTCGCGGGAAGGGCGTTCCCGATCGCGAAGACGTCGTCCGCGCGCGTCGCCGTCGAGAAGGACGCGGTGGACGCGGACGAGGCGACGGAGAAGAAGGCGACGGCGGTGCACGAGGAGGAGGAGGAGGAGGAGGAGGAAGAAGAGGAAGAGGCGCCGGCGGCGCGCGACACCGCGGAGCCGGAGACGGAGACGGAGACGGAGACGAGCGCGGAGGACGAGGACGAGGCCGAAGAAGAGGAGGAAGAGGACGAGTGCCACGCGCTGGAGCACGCGGACTACTGGGGCGGCGAGGTCCTGCTCCCGACCGCGACCGCCGCGAAGTCGTCGTCGACGTCGACGTCGTCGGCCGTCGCCGCCGATTCCGATTCCGCGTCGGCGTGCTGCGACGCGTGTAAGCGCCACGAAGCGTGCAACGCGTGGACGTGGTCGCCGCCGCCGCGACGCGCGTGCACGCTGAAGAGACTCGACACGCCGTACCAGCCGCTGAACGTGAACGCGAAGTTGAAGACGACGAGCGGCGCGCTGTATCCGCCGACGCCGCGGTTCGTCCGATCGAACGCGACGAAACGCGTCGCGAAACGAGCCGCGGGCACCAATCCGAACGCGCCGCGTGGCGGCGGCGAGCCGGAGCCGGAGCCGGAGCCGGAGCCGGAGACGTGCATCCACACGATGATCACGAGCAACGGCCAGCCGTACATGAACTGGCAGACGCGCGTGTTCTACCGAACCTGGCTCGCGTCGTCGAAGGAAAAAGGATCGCCGTTGAAACACTTCACGCGCGTGCTCCACCGCACGCGCGACGACGAGCTCATGTTAGAAATTCCGACGGTTCGCATCGACCCGACGCACGCGGAGTGCGACAACGGGTGCGACTACGCGGTCAAGGACCGTGCGCGGGCGATCGCGGAGTGGGCGGAGACGAAGGACGCGCGGCGATGCAGTCACGTGTTGATGGCGGAGGCGGATTACGTGATGCTCAAGTCGCCGCCGCGTTCGGTGATGTTACAGCGCGGGCACGCGTACGGGTTCTTGTTCGGGTACATCATCCCGTGGCACGCGGACGCGCTGCCGGCGTCGAGGGTGTTACATGACGTCGAGCGTTACGGGCGTTACGAGGACGTGCCGCAGTCGGGGAACGCGCCGCAGGTGATGCACGGGGACGATCTGCGAAAGGTCGCCGAGGTGAGGAGACTCCCGAGACTCCTTTCCATACGCTCCCATTCGCGCATCGCACGCCGTTCGTCACTAAAGGAGTTCGTTCTCATCTTATCTTTCCTTTCCTTTCCTTCTCTCGCAGATCTGGGCGGACCTCGTCGAGCGCGGCGAGGAGGACGAGACCGTCAAGCGCGTGTTCGGGTGGATTCGCGACATGTACGCGTTTGATTTCGCCGCGACGCGAATCTCGCCGATGCCCTTGACGATACACTACCCGCCCGTGCCGTTCAACAAGCTGATGGCGCAGCCCCCCGCGGACGCGACCGCCGGTCAGGCGTGCATGCTCCACTACACGTGGTCGCCCATCATGAGCGACAAGGACGGGAACGAGGTGTGGAAGTTCGACAAGCGGTCGATGCCTTTACCGCTGACGCCGCGGCCGACGCCGCCGGCGTGGGATCCGAGCCGAGGGTTCAAGCTTCAGGCGGGGGAGATAGTCACGGAGGAAGGGCTTGCGCTGATGCGCGCGATGGTGACGCGCTTCAACGAGGCGGTGCGGTCGATGCCGAAGTTTCCGGAGGGGACGACGGACGCCGCGGGGGTGGCGCGCGCGCGCAGGAACGCCAAGCCGGAGCACGAGCCGTTCTTGTAACCTTTTATTTTAGTGCGCGTCGAAATAGATAATAGACGCTCAATGTTCATTCATCGGTCAGTTGAAAGGGAATGCGATCAAATGTTGAAACCGAGGGACGGGTGAAAAACGTTTGTGAACGCATCTCATCACATCAAGGAACGCCGTTTCGGAAAATTCCCCGCGAGACTCCGTCGACGAATTCACCGCGTCGCCGCCGGCCGCCGGCGATCGCGCCACTGCGACGCGCGCTCACTCGCCGCCGCCCGCCACGTCTTCGGACGATCCCGCGCATCTACTTCATGAGTAGAAAAATGGTCGCTTTTGCCCTCTCCTCCGCGCGCGCTCTCGTTAAACCCGCCACGACGGTCTCCTCGCGCACCGCGCGCGGTGTGGTCGCTCGCGCGAACTTCGCCGTCGCGCGCGCGGCGCCGTGCATCGCGCGCGACGCGCTCCGCGCGCGCGGGTTCGCCGCCATCGCCGCGCCGTCCCACTCGATGCGCGCTCGCCCTCGATTCTTCTCCGCGCAAGCGTCCGAGGAGGACGAGGCCGCGACGGCGGAGGAGGACGCGGACGACGCGGACGGCGGCGTCGACGCCGCCGCGCCGCCCGCGGCCGGGCCCGTGAAGCTCTACGTCGGTAACCTGTCGTGGGGCGTGGACGACTCGATGCTCACGGACGTCTTCGCGGAGTACGACGCTTCCGGGATCGCGGTCATATCGGACATGAACACCGGCCGCAGCCGCGGCTTCGGGTTCGTGGAGGTGCCGTCCCAGGAGATCGCGGAGAAGGCCATCGCGGAGCTCGACGGCGCGGTGCGTGGCGGCGGTCGATCCGCCCCCGAGATCTTTTTCGCGTCCCTCGTCGCGGATCGAACCCCCGCCCTCCCAGTCGGCGCGATCGTCGATCGCGTCGCGCGCGCGGGGTCCTCGTCGCGTCCCCCGCCGCGCGATCCGATCGTTCATCGCGCGCGATCGCGCTGGGGAGGCGCGCCGCCTCGCGCCCTCGACCTCGTTCGTCGCTGACCCGGTCGCCGATTCTCCCCTCCGATTCGTTCATTCTCTCACAGGACGTCGACGGCCGCCCCATTCGCGTGAACATCTCCGAAGCGCGCAGCTCGCGCCGCGAGTACGACGGCGAGCGCGGCGAGCGCGCCCCGCGCGAGCGCAACTACGACTTCGACGCGAGGAAGGTGTACTTCGGTAACCTCTCCTGGGGCATGGACCACCTCGACCTCCAAGACCTCTGCGGCGAGTACGGCGAAGTCGCGGATTCGCGACTAATCACCGACCGCGAGACGGGACGCTCGCGCGGGTTCGGGTTCGTCACGATGTCCAGCGCGGAGCAAGCGGAGAAGGTGGTGAACGGCCTCAACGGGCAGGACGTCGACGGGCGCGTGCTTCGCGTCAACATCGCGAACGTGGACGGCCGCTAAACGATCGGTGATCGGTCGATCGGTCGATCGATAGACCGATCGATTCGATTCGAGGCGAGGCGAGGCGAGGAAAAAAAAAGCGAGGAGGAGGGTTCACGCGGAGACGACTCCCTCAGGAGTTTTATATAGGAGGATTTTTTTAGTTCACTATAGCTCACCGAGCGAAGCAGGAAGCGAGTGTTGTTGGGATGTTGTATATGATGAATTTTAATACTTACGGGCAAAGTAACAGAGCGGGCGCCGGGGCGAATTCGGTCATCGCTCGTACTCAACGTAGTCGTCGCGTTAAAAGAAAAGAAGAGAATCAAAACCACCCGTCACCCGTCTCCCCGCGTTCGTCGCGTCTCTCTGCTGCTAATTCTAACCTTTACAAACCCTCCCTCAACAGTTCAGCGCGGACTCCACCGCGTCCACGGCGGGACCGAACCCCGCCCCCGCCCTCGCCTTCGCCGCCTCGTACCCGCGCGGCTGCACCCCCGCGGCGGCGGCTTGCACCGCCGCCGCCGCCGCCGCCTGAATCGCCTCCCCGCGCATCATCGCCTCCACCTCCGCGGGGGATCCGCCGCCGCCAGCCCCGAACAGACTCGCAGTGAGCCCAGACAGCCCGGACAGCCCGCTCATCGGGGTGGGTCCCAGGGAGCCGTCCTCGGAGACGCCGGATTCGCGCCGACCGAGACCCCGGCGAGCGTTCGTCGCGCCGTTTTCGCCGCCGTCGCCGTTGGTCTTGGTCCCCGCCGCGCCGCTGTACCACGCGTAGAGCGCCTGCAACGGGCCGACGAACGCCGGGGACGTCCACGACGCGAGTCCGGAGTTGTTCGCGAGCTGCGGCGTGTTCGCGGAGGCGCCAACCCCGCCGGGCGCGGGCGCCACCCCCGCGGTGGCGACGGATAACTGCTGGAGCCACTCGGGGGATTTGAGAAGCGCCGCCGCCGCCGCCGCCGCGCCGTTCGCGTTGAAGCCGCCGACGACGCCGCCGTTGCCGCCGAGCATCGGGGGCGAGAACAGCGTGCTGCGGTCCTCGAACTTAACGCTCGCGCCCTTGCCGTTACCCTTCTTTCCGTTACCGCCATTATTCGCGGGCGCGGCGCCCGCGCGGCCGAAGAAGTTCGACAGCCGAGTCGACGCTTGCTTGGCGCCGAACGCGTTGTTACCCGCGTTGAAAAACGACGCGCCGCCGTCGGCGGGCGGACCCATCATCCTCGGCGCCGCCGCCGCCGCCGCCGCCGCCGCCGCCGCCTGCTGCTGCGCGCCGACGCCGTACCCGGACGCCTTCTCCGCGGGAAGCGCGCCGTCCGCGCCGAGCGCGAGGCGCTCCGTCACCGCGCCCGCGCCGAGCCATCGAAGCTCGCCGCGCCCCTTACCTCCACCCTCGGGCTCGACGAAATCCAACACGCCGACGCGAATGAGGATGCTCGCGACGTCGTGCAGCCTCCGCGCCGCGCCCGCGAGCGCGCCGGTGCCGTTCGCGCCCGGCGCGTCCGCGGCGGGGACGCCGCCGAGCCGCATCGCCGCCGCGCACGCGTCGAACGCGACCGAGCCCCTCGTCGTCGCCGCGTCGTCGTCGCACCCGCCGGTGTGAAATCCGACGTGTTGCATCAGCCGCACCGCGAGAGACTTGAGCGAGCTCGCGTCGCCGCCCGCCGCGTCCGGGTTCTTGCCCTCCCTCTCCGCGGCGGCGACGACCGCGGGCGCGTCGTCGAGGAGCGCGCGCAGCGCGTTCTCGACGCGCGTCGCGCCGTGCCACTTGCACGCGCCCTTGGAGATGCGTTCGGTGACGCCGATGGCTTCGAGGACGTTCATCACGTCGTACAGGCGTCTTCGCTTCACGCCGAGGCGCTCCGCGAGCGCGTCGACGGGGACGTTCCCGGCCCACTGCGCGGTGCTTCCGCCGCCGCGGGTCGGGGGGTTGCCCGACGCGTTCGCGTTCGCGTTGCGCTCGTCAAACTCGGCGACGATGCGATCGGTGATGGACGCGAGCGAGTGGTCTTTCCGGACGTACGCCGGCCCCGTCTCCGTCTTGGCGGCGGCGGGCGCGTTTCCACCATCGATGGGCATGATAGAAACGGTCATCGCGTTGGCGTTGTTAACCGCGCGCAGCGCCACGGATTGATGCTTGTTCGGGGACATCCACGGCGCCTCGGTCTCGTTCGCCGCGCTTCGCTTCGCCTTTTTCGATTTTTTCCCCCCCGCGCCGACGCCGACGTCCGAGCCGCGGCGCCCGGCTCCCGCGTTTTCGTCGTCCGAGTCGTACCCCCCGCCTCCTCCCGCGCCGCTCCTCGCGCCGAGCGGCGAAAACAGCAACCGCGTCGGCGCGAGCCCGTTCGGCGACGGCAGCGCGCCGCGTCCTCCACCGAACGCGGCGCCGAACCCGTCGTCGTGACCGCCCTGAGGCCCCTGATGCATCCCCGCCGCCGACGACGTCGCCGCCGCGCCGGCGACGTCGGCGAGCCCCCCGCCGACGGTGTGCGCGAGCGACAGGCCGCTCAGGCTCGAGTGTGTTCCGGTAGTAGCGTTACCGAGGTTAGTAGCGCCGCCCGTGCGGACGGTCATCGCGGGCGGGGGCATCGCCGCGGCGTCGGCGGCGGCGGTGGACGGCCGCGCCGCGGATCGAAGCCCCGCGGCGATATCGCCGCGCGCGCCAATCACCGTGTTGGGCCCCCCGGTGAGCTCCGCGGTCGCGCCGAACGGCGTCGGCGCGGTCGCGCCGCCCTCGCCGAGCCCGCCGTCGCCGACGTTCGCCTGCATCGTGAGCGCGGCTTGGACGACCGCGGCTTGCATCGCGGCGGCGCCGTCGCGCGTGCCCGAGCCGAGCACGGAGAGGAGCCAGCTGTGCGGCGACAGCGCGGCGCCGTTTTTGGCGGTGCCGGGCTTGGACGCCGTCGCGGGCGCCGCCTTGGGTTCCGGCGACGTCGCCACCATCGCGTCATCAGCCTCCGCGTCGTCAGCCTCTGCTGCCTCTTCGTCTTTCGCGGCGGAATCCGTTGCGGTCTGCGCGTCGACGGCCGCGCCGATCGCGGCGGCGGCGGCGGCGGCGGCCACCGCGCGCGCGCGCCGCCGACCGTCCTCCGCCGCCGCCGCCGCGACGACGCTCTTGGTCCTCCCCTTCGCCCTCGCCTTCCCGCCGTTTTTCGCGACGGACATCGGCGACTGCTTGAACGCGGACCCGAGGCTGCCGAGGCTGCCGAGGCTTCCGAGCGAGCACGCCCCGCCCGCGGAGTTGAGCACGTTCGCCATGTGCGCCGGGGTGAACCGGGGACCCGCGCCCCCAGTCGTCGGCGGCGCGACCAACGCGTCGACGCCGCCGACGCCGCCGCCGACGCCGATCCCCGCGCCGATCCCCGCGCCGAGCTTCTCGGAGGGCGTGCACACGGGCGGGAGCTCCGTGGAGTTCGCCGCGGCGGCGGCGGCCGCCGCGCGCACGACCGCGTCCAGATGAGCGGGGAGGTCGCCGTGGTTGAATCCTCCCGCGCCGCCGGGGTGATGCGGCGTGGTGAAGACGTCGGCGAAGCCGCGCGCGAGTCCCTCCGGGGAGCCGTCGAGGTTCGCCGGTCCGACGGCGGCGGACGTGGGCGCGAAGCCGTCGAGGCCGGAGAGGTCCATGCCGTGGCCGAACGCGTGCTGATGATGATCAAAAACGCTCGCCATGGAGGCGTTACCGGGCCCGCCGTACGTCGCCGCGTGCGCGGCGGCGGCGGCGGCGGCGGCGGCCGCCGCCTTGGAGGCGCGGCGCTGCTCCGCGGCGCCGTGGTGGCCGTGGTTCGCGCGCTTCGGCGAGCGGCTGCCGCCGCCCATGCCGCCGCCGCCGAGGGCTTTCCGCTTCCCCGCGGTCGACGGGTGCCCGGCGGCGGTGGACGCGCGTCGGTCGGTCGCGTCCGTCGACGGCGGGAGCGGGTTCTCGTCGCGGTCGAGCGCGACGGGCTTGGACCAGCCTCGCCACTCGTCGCGAAGCGCGCATCGGATGCGGAGGCACGCGGCGCCCTTCGGGACGTCATTGTTGGCGAGGACGCGGATGGGGCCGGAGACGCCGCTGCCGAGGAACTCGACGCCGTCCTCGGCGAAGATGCCGAACAGAAGCCTGCGGCGAGCGAGGAGGGAAGGGGCGACAGGGCGTCCGGTCCGTCAGAAAACGCAGAAGACTCAGAAGACGGTCCGAACGACCACCCTGACGCGCGCGCGCGGAAGATAAAAAAAGAGGACCGTTGGATGGGGTCCGCGCGCGATCGCGCGCCCCCCCGCGCCGCGCGTCGTCCCAAACGCGACGCGAGCGAGCGAAGCGCGAGAAAACCGCGCCGTCGAGCGCGCGCGCGCACCTGAACACCTTGCACTTGTTCGGTCCGAACGCGCAGACGTGGTTGGACGCCTCGTCGATGGAGACGAACAAGTTCCTCGCGTCCTTCCACTTGTCCTCGCCGCCCGGAGCCGCCGCGCCGGGCGCCGCGCCGCGCTTCTTGTCCGCGTCCGCGGCGGCGGCGCCCTTCTGCGTCCGGCCTTGCTTCCCGAACCGCTGAATCGCGCTCAGGATGGGCCCGGTGCACTCCTTCGCGCATCGTCCTCTCGTCACGGGCAACCACGCGTACCCTTCTCGATCGACAACCTTGCCGTTGCTCGCGTTGAATCCCATCGTCCCGGACTTCGCGCTCGTCGACCTCCCGCCGGTCTTCCCGAGCGGCTCCGCGTAGACGAGGTATATCAGCGCGCGAACGCTCGCGCCGTTGTACAGCTTGAGCTCGTACTCCAGCGCGCTGTCGCGCATGTCTTTGGGGACGTCGATGCTGAAGCCGCGCTCGGTGGCCTCGTAGATGTTCAGGACCTCGTCGTCGTCGTCGCCCTCGTCGTCGTTTCGCGCGGACCCCGCGGTCGCGCGATCGAACGTGAGCTCGACCTGGTTGTACGACCGCTTTTTCTTCCCGAGCTTGTACGCGCTGCGTCGATGAAAGAGTCGCGGAGGTCAGAGCGGGGAGCGCGGGGGAGGAGAGGCGCGCGACGCGACGCGGGGACGGTCGGGGACGGCGGAGGTGGCGCGCGCGGGATTTCGTCCCGAGTTTTTCCCCGCGAGCCGAGCGAGATTCGCGCGCGGGGCGCGACGCACCGGACTTCATGCGTCTCTCGGTCCGGCTCGACGCGCTCGATGAACCCGTTCGGGTGCGACGTGATCACCGGGCACGGGATGAGCGTCGACGGGTCCTCCTCGATCGCGCCCGCGCAGACGCGGCCGGCGCCGCGCGCGGGCGCGGGCGCGGAATTCCCGTTGGCTTTCGCGGGTGCGCCCATCGCGCTCGGACGGAACCGAGACCCGCGCGCGCGCGCGACGGTCGTGAGGTGCTCGCGAACGACGAGCGCGCTGACGAACGCGAATGTATCGACGTTCCTGAGAGGGTTACGCGCGGTGTGATGCCGTGCGTGCCGCTCGCGCGTCGACGAATGCGCGTCCCCGGCGTCGCGCGAAAACAAAAATAGCTGTTGCGACAGCCCGTCGTATGCGCGTGTCGGTCGGTGGACTTGAACGGACACTTCATAGACATTTCACCCTAAACCCCGAGCGCGGTCGATTTAACCCTTCGTTTTCGAGTCAACGGCCATCGGTACCCCATAACCTGCTTTTATTTTCCCGATCGGACGACCGAACCCCGAACCCCAAACGGCACGAGCCTCGGCGTTGATCGCGCGAGCGTCGGTCCAGCCGGGTTTCGGAAAAGAAGCGAGAGAAGACGCGCACATGATGAATGAGTTGGAATCGAACCGCCTACGCTTCGACTACCCCCGGGGCGACGACGCCCGGAAATCGCGCGCTCCCATCCCCCCCCGCACCCGTCAACGGCGCCGCGATGCGCGCGGTCTTCGCGCTCTTCACGTGCCCCGTCGCGCGATCGTCGCGCTCCCCGAGAGGCCACCGCGGAAACGTCGGCACGTCTCTTCGATTCGCGCTGCTCGGCGAAGCCGCCACCTGCGCCTCCGTGCACGGCGCCTCCGACAACCCCAACGCGAGCCTCTCCACCCCGGCCCACGCGACCATCACGCCGTTGTCCACGCACCACCTCGGCGGCGGCGTCACGAGCGGAAGGGCGCACCGCGAGGCCACCTCGGAGAGGCGCTCGCGGACGACGGCGTTGGACGCGACGCCGCCGGCGACGACGACGCAGCTCAGCGTCTCGCCGTCGTCCAGGAGGTCGTTCGCCCACTCGACCGCGCGCGACGTGCGCTCGGTGAGGTGTGTCACGGCGACGCGCTGGAAGGACGCCGCGATGTTCGCGCGCGTTCGCCGCGTCGCGGCGTCCTCCTCCTCGGGAGAAGGGAGACGCCTCCGCGTCGTCGTCGTCGTCGCGGAAGAATTTGAATCCTCATCTGAATCAACCTCCTCCTCGTCCTCCTCCTCTTCCGAATCGCCGCCGCGCGAGTACACTTTCGTGAACGCGCCGTCGTCCGCGCCGACGCCGCAGACCCCGAGGTCCCTCTCGATCGCCAACCGCACCGCGGTCTTCAGACCCGCGTACGAAAAGTCGCAATCCTTCCGTCGCCGCAGCGGCACGGGAAACTTGTACGACGCGTCGTCGCCCTCGCGCGCGAGCGCCTCGAGCGCGGGGCCGCCGCCGCCGCCGACGTTTAACCCCAACAGTCGCGCGGTCTTATCGTACGCCTCCCCGAGCGCGTCGTCGAGCGTGCTGCCGAGGATGACGTAGTTCCCGATCCCGCGCGCGAGGATCAGCTGATGAGGCGCGTTCCATCGTTCGAAGCGATGATATCGGGGCGGGGTTTAAAGGCGTCAGGGGTGGAGTTGAATGGCGTCGCCCAGGTGTGTCGGGGATTGAAAGCGAGGGACCCTGGGCGGAGAGATGCGCCGGGAACAAAAGTCCTTAAGAAACGGCGTCTCACCGCGCGAACGCGGTCGTATGGGGACCATTGTGGACAATATAGAACGCGCCTGATTGTGCCCGCCGCTGACGAGCAGCGCGAGGAACGGAAACCGGCATCGCGTCGTCCCCGCCGCGAGCCGCGCGACGAGCGCGTGCGCTTCCATGTGATGCACCGGCACGATCGGAAGCGCGTGCTTCGCGCTCAGCTCCTGCGCGGCGACGACGCCGACGCGAAGGCACATCGTGAGCCCGGGCCCCACGGTCACGGCCACCGCGGAGAGGCGCGACGGATCGTCGATTCCCGCGCGACGCAGCGCCTCCGCGACGACCGCGTCGATCGCGCGCTCGTGCGCGTCCCGCGCGAGGTTCGGGACGACGCCGCCCCACCGCTCGTGGATCTCCACCTGCGACGCGAGCGCCTCGCCGAGGACGCGGCCGTCGCCGGTGACGACCGCGGCGCCGGTGTCGTCGCACGACGTCTCGATGCCGAGTACGAGGGTGTCGGCGTCGACGCGAGGAGGCGCGGACGACGGCGACGGCGGCGCGGAGCCGACGCCGAGGCCGAGGCGTTGGCGTTGGCGCGCGTCGCGGTCGCCGCCGCCGGTGGAGGAGGAGGAGGAGGAGGAGGAGGAGGACGCGGCGAACCCGCGGCGCGGGGACGGACCGCGACGACATCCTTGCCGCCGACGCGCTTCCGGCGGCGAAGCCCTCATCGCGTTTGACGCGGACGTGGACGCGCGGGCGCACGTCGCGAGTCGCGCGGCGAGCGGGGGCGGCGGCGGCGGCGGCGGCGGCGCGCGCGACGCTGCGGCTACGGCGCGCATGGCGACGCGGGAGCACCGGCGTCGAATGTTGACGACGGCGGCGCGGCGCGCGCGTCGCGATGACGCCCCGCGCGACGACGACGACGATCCGACGCAGATGCAGTGCTCGGGCGCGTTTGGTTTTTTTTCTCTGGTGCAGTGGGCCGTCTGGTCGGCGATTAACCTTATTCTGTTCTCAATCGCCAGCCCACCGAACGCCGCTAAGCTATACCCCCCCTTCCTTTTCCTTCTCCTTCTCCTTCTCCCCGCGTCGAATCGCCGCGAGAATCTCCAGCGGGCGCGCGCCGCTCGCGGTCGCCGCGCTCCTCACCGCGCGACTCAGTCCCCGGCACGCGCTCACGTCGATCGCTCGCAGCGTCCCGCCGACCGGTCTGTTGGGGGGGCCGCCCTCCAACAGTCGCCGCACGCCCGCGTCGGTGACGTCCGCGCCGGCGAGGCCCAGCTCCCTGAGTGTGTCGAACTTCTGCAGGTTTCTGAGGCCGTCGTCGGTGACGCGTTTCGCGTGCGAGAGCGGCGATCCGAGCTCCAGGGTCTCCAACGTGGAGGACAAACGACGAAAGACGGGGAATTTTTTGTTGGTGTCAGCGAACCGTGACACGCGTTCCACGCACAGGACGTTTTCTATCGCCTCGTCCGACGCGAGCTTCGTTCGCGCGGCGCGCAGCGATCGCAGCGGCGGCCACCATCGATAAAGCGCGCGCTCGAACCCGTGCAACGACGCGTTCCAGCACCCGGTCACGTCCAGGTCTTCGAGCGCCTCCGCGTGCCACAAAAGACGAAGCAGCACGCCGTCCGAGACGGAAGAAACGCCCCACGCGTAGCCGTTACCCGCGCGCGTCGCGCCGACGCCGATCGCGAGTGCTCGGAGCCGCCGCCACCCGGGCAGCGCGTCCTCTTCGTCCGGTCCGTCCCCGCCGCGCTCGACGAACGCGAACGGGTCGTTCGCCGCGCCCATCGCGGGCCACGGCGTCCACCCGGTGGTCGGCCCGAAGTTGGTGGCGCTGATGCGAGCAGAAGACGGGGGACGTCGGGGCGGAGTTCAAAGGCGTCAGGGGTGGAGTCGAAAGGCGTCGCGGGCGGGGATTGTGAGCGTGGGGTGGACGGAGAGAGACGCCAACGGCGAAAGTCCTTCTTAAGGATCGGCGTCGACCGCGCGAACGGAATCGTATGGGGACCGGCGTGAGACGGGACGCGCCTCAGCGACTCGATCAGAGGGCACCCCGTCATCAGCGCCAGCCACGGGAATTTCGCGACGGAATCGTGCTTCGCGCTCTCGCTCACGTTCAACGACGTGAGCGACGCGCACGCGGCCGCGACCGCGGGGAGGACGTCGTTCCCGAGCCACGGTAATGCCGCGATGCTCAGCCGTTTCAGTCGACCCGTCAGCGCGGACGCGACGTACGTCGTCGCGCCGCGGACGCCGCCGCGCGCGGGGGAGAGGCTCAGATGATCCAACGACGCGGACTCGAGCCTTCCCGCGATGGACGCGAGCGCGCCCGCGGTCACCTTGTCTCCCATCCCGCTCGCGTCTAGATGTTTCAGCTCCGGGCAGTGCTTCGCGAGCGCGGCGTACGTCTTGTCCGTCAGCGTCGCGCACCCGCTCAGGTTGAGCGTGTGCACCTTCGCCCACTGGAGTGAGTTTATTTAAGGCGTCAGTCGTGGAGTCGAAAGGCGTCGCGGCGCGCGGAGAGAAACGAACGCCACGCCGCGAGAGAAAGTCCTCGAGCGAGGAACGAAGTTCACCGCGTGGAAAGGGTCGCACGGGGAGCAGTCTGGCGCGAGATGGGACGCGCCTGACCGGACGCGCAGAGCCGGCGGATGACGGCGTCGCTCGGCCGACACCACCCGTAGGACAGGTCCACGACTCGCCACACGCTTTCGGGCCGCTCGCGCAGGACGTCGCGGAACGCGCGGCACGTGCTCGCGAGCTTGGGGACGAGCGGGATCGCGCCGGTTCGATGAGTGGACCGTCGCGCGTCGTCCGCGACGTCCGCGGGGAGCTCCGTCGCCATCGCGAAGATGCGCAGCAGGACGTCTCTCGGGAGGGCGCGCGTGGACTGCTCCGCGAAGCTCAGGCCCGCTCTCGTCATCGCGCGCGCGTCCGCGCGCTGCGCGTCCGCGCGCTTTCGCTTCAGCTTCTTCCTCCTCGCCGCGAGCGTCTCCTCCTCCTCCTCCCGGTCCATCGTCGAGTCTTCGACGCGATCCGATGGTGCCAGCTGTACTCTCTTCTTCAATCGCGCCCGCCCCCCCACGCGGACGGCTTCACGCTGCGCTTCCAGAACGGGACCTGAGAAGAGCGCGCGTCCGCCGCCGGCAGCGCCGCGCTCGAGGCGTACACCGAGTACGAGATGTACGCGAGCGCGCCGGTCAGCGCGAGGAAGATCGGCGTCGACTTGAGGGCGTTCGGCGGCGGGCGCGGCTCCTTGAACGCGCCCATGGGGTGCGTGGGAAGTTGTGACGCGCGCTCGTGGCTTTTCACCCACCGCTCGGTTTCAATATTTGATCGCGGCCCTTTCAACGGACCGATGAACATTTTTGCTTGGACGGACTCGTCCGCGCGTCTCGCTCGTCGTCGACGTCACACGTCGGACGCGCCGAGCGACGACGCCCCGCGCGCGCCGACACGATGGCGTCGCTCCCCGCCGCCGCGCCCTCTCTCTC
>Ga0181554_1000789_pt1 | contig 31180 bp, 36 predicted proteins | sample 011ome_16_FD_145602 | JGI IMG/M metagenome (GOLD analysis project Ga0181554, IMG submission 145602) | Coastal salt marsh microbial communities from the Groves Creek Marsh, Skidaway Island, Georgia - 011503CT metaG (spades assembly) | ecosystem: Environmental > Aquatic > Marine > Intertidal zone... | reverse complement strand
TTTCTAATTTTTCAATTTTAATCATTGATTCTAATATTCTACGTTCAATATCAACATCAACAATAGTTTCAATTAATTCTACACTTTCTATTTTAGTTAAATATTTTTTTAATGTTTCATTTGTTTGTGTATCAAAAATATTTTCGCTTTCTAATTCTGTTTTTACATCAATTAATTTTTTATAATATGAATTTCGTTCAATATTATATTCATTAATTGATGTTGTTTTATTATTAATATAATTTTTTATTAATTCAAAATCAATAATTTTAAATAATATTTCATTTTCAATATAAACAAAATAAATATCTGTATTTTGAATTTTAAATAATTCAAAATATTTTGAATCTGAAACAAATGAACAAATAAAATCAATATTAAAAAGATTATTTAATAATTGTTTTAATAATTTTCTTTCTATTGTATATTCTTCATATGAATATGTATTTTGTTTATGTGGCAATTCTTCTATTTTAGAAATTTCTGTATATAAAGTACTAGGTACAATATGAAAAGCTTCAGAAGATAAATATTTTTTAAAACTACTTAATTCTGTATGACTTTTATATCTAAAATCTTCAAATGAACATAATAACATATTATATATAGCAGATAATTGCGTAGTGATTTTGGATGCGTGTGATAATTTATATTTTTCTGAATTTTTAATATTATTTAAAAATTGATCTATATGATTATCAATATTTTTAATTTTTTCTTCTATTAATTTTTTTTCAGATATTAAATTATTAATTTTAGAATAATGATTAGCTTCTATTTTATCTAAAAGATCAAATAATTTATCTGTATAATAATAATGAAATTGATCTAATTTATTTATATTTAAATATTTATTATCACTAAATAAATTATGTATATATAATGTTTGTGTATATATATTAGATAAAATATGATAATTAAATACTTTAGATAAATTTTGTAGTTTTCGTAGTTTTTCTATTGAGTCTTCTAATATAATGATATAATCAGGTTTTTTATTTATAATTATATCAGATTTTTTTTGTATCTCTATATTTTTTTTTTCTTTTTCTTCTAATAGTAATGTGCTTTTCTTGTCCGAAGAAAAAATTAATTTAAACCAAATAATTATATTTGAAAACATATATTGTGCTTTTTATTTTATATTTTTTTTTACAAATATAGTAATAATATTTTAAACTTAAAAATATATTTTTTATATAAATAGTATAAATAAATTATTTAAAAATAAATATGGCAAAAAAAGAAATAAAAAGCTTTAGTTTTAAAGACATTGTAGGAATGACAAATGGTATAATTAAAAAAATGCCAGTAGTTCATGAAACTTTAAAATCATCAAAAAATAGATCAACAATATCAACAGGAATTTATGTATTAAACGCAGCATTATCAAGTGACATTTATGGTGGAATTGCAGATAATAGGATTACAGTATTAGCGGCACCATCAGGAACAGGTAAATCATTTTTATGTTATTCTATAGCAAAAGAGGCACAAGCGAAAGGATATGGTGTTATTTATATAGATACAGAATATGCAATTGAATTAGATCAATTACCTGGATATGGTATTGATATTAGTGAAGATAAATTTATGTTAATTAGATCTAATATTATTGAAGATCTAAAAATATCAATTACACAAATTTTAGACTCTTTAAAAGAAGAAAAAAATAATGGAAAAGAAATCGATAAATTTATTATTTTTATTGATTCTGTAGGTCAATTAGGATCTAGAAAAGAAGTTGAAGATGCAAAATCTGGTAAAGAAAAAGCAGATTTTACTAAAGCAAAAGCTTTATCTTCATTATTTAGAATTATTAATGCAGATTTAGGATTTTTAGGTATTCCTTTAGTATGTACAAATCATACATATCAAACAATGGATCTTTATCCACAAGATAAAATGAAAGGTGGTGAAGGACTCTTCTATTCTGCATCATCTATTGCATTTTTATCAAAAGCTAAATTAAAAACAGGTGAAATCGATGATTTAGATTTAGGTCAATCTGGTTTAGTTGTAACTGCAAAATTAATGAAAAATAGAATGGCTAAACCTAAGAAAGTTAAATTTGAAATTTCATTCACAAGTGGATGTAACCCACATATAGGTTTAGATGCTTGGTGTATTGGTGAAAATTTCGAATCGGTTGGTGTAGCTAAAGGTAAAATGGTTGATGGTGAATTTGTACCAGGTGGAAACAGATGGTATGTACGTCATTTAGGAAAACATGTCGCTGGTTCTGATTTATTTACTAAAGAAGTATTTACTAAAGAAGTATTAGATGCATTAAGACCAATTATTAAAGATTATTTTAGATATAAATCTATTACAGAAATTGAAGAAATTCAAGAACAAATGTTAAAAGCTAAAGGTAATTACAATTTAGATGAAGAAGAAGATGTATTTGCTGATGATTTAGATTCAAATGCTTTATTTGGTGATGGATCTTTTGAATAATATATAAATTAATTAATAAAAAAAACCTACATATAATATATGTAGGTTTTTTAGTTTAAACTAATATTTTTTGATTATGTTTTTTATATATGAAAAAAAAATAATATAATTGTAAAAAAAAATAATATGTCAGAATATAATTATAAAAAAAAAAATAATATGTCAAAAGAAAACTCAGAAGAAATTCAAGATGCAGTGGTTGTAGAAACAGTTAAATCTATTAAACCAAAAAAACGTAAAGATGATGAATCTATTAATATAGATAATACTAAATCTAGTGCTGTTCCTATTAAATTAGTTGATAAGATGAAAAATTTAGATTTATCAAACTATACTAAAGAAGAAATTGCTGTATTTAAAAAGAAAGCAAATGAATTAGATTTAACTGATGGTACTGCTATTTTAAATTTTGGACTACCGGTTCAACAAAAGATGTCATCATCTTCTAATTCATTTTTAGAGAATATTCGTGCATTTGATACAGGTGAGATTGGTGGTTCTATTACAGATTTATTAACTAATATTAATTATATTGAAGTTGATCCAGGACAACAATCATTAATGAAACGTATTGCTATGCGTATTCCATTTTTGAAGAAAACGGTAATGAATGTTACTAAAATGTTTGAAAAATACGACACTGTTAATGGAAATATCGAAAAAATTGTAACTAAATTAGATAAATCACGTATTGTTATTAATACAGATAATATTAAATTAGAAAAATTAAAAGAAGATAATATTAGTTTAATTTATGATTTAGATGAATTAATTATCGTTGGAAATATGAAAATTCAAGAACTTTCTGATGAATTAGCAAATATGGAAGCTAATGTTAATGATTATGAAACATATGAAATTTCTGAAAAACGTGATATTTTAAATCGTTTAGAAAAACGATTACATGATATGTCTATTCAACGTATGATTACAATTCAATCTATACCACAAATTGCACTTGTACAATCTAACAATTATGTATTAGCAGAAAAAATTCAATCTTCTATTGCAACAACTATTCCTATTTGGAGACAACAAATTGCTATCGCCGTTGCTATTGTTCGTCAAAAAAATAATTCTGAAGTATCTAAATTTGTTGATGATACTACAAATAAAATTTTATTGAAAAATGCAGAAATGTTAAAAGATAATAGTATTCAAATTGCTAAACAAAATGAAAGAGCTGTTGTTGATATTTCTACTTTACAAAAAGTTCAACAAGATTTAATTTCTACTATTAAAGATATTAAACAAATTAAAGATGAAGGTGAACAAACTCGTTTAAATTCAGGTATTGAACTTAAACGTTTAGAAAATGAATTAGCTTCTAATGTTATTCAAATTGATACTAAAGTAAAAGGATTGAAAGAACTTAAATAGTTCTTTCGATTTTTTATTAAATATTATGGATATAATAAAATATTTAAAAAAAGCTAATATAGAAGTAACTAAAATATCAAAAAAAGAAATATCTTTTATGTATAATAATATAGAAAAAACATTTAAAATTAAAGATATAGAACAACATTTATTTTTTTGTTTATTTGATTTAATAACTGAAAAATGACATATACACGTATAGATATTGTTAAATATATACCAGATTTAACTAAATATATAAAATCTAAAATAATATCTATTGATTGGGAAGATGTTCTTCATGATACATTATTATATTTATTAATTAAATTTGATGATATAATAATAACAAATTTAAAAGGATTGATTATAAATACCGGAAAAATATTTATAAATAAATATTTTTATAATCAATCCTTTAATTTTTTAGAAGATTTAGATGAATCATGTTTAAATTCAAACGAAATTCAAAGTCATGATTTCTTTGAATCAGGATATAATACAGAATATATATCTGATACATTACTTAATAATTTAAATAACGTATCAGACACATTATTAACACCATTTAAACTCAAATTAGAAGATTATTCTATTAAAGAAATATCTAAAAAATTAAATTTAAATGAAAATACCGTAAAAACTAGATTAAAAAGATGTAAAATGTATTTAAAACAGAATATGTAATTTTTAATTAAAAATAATAATTAATATATTTGTAATATGATAGAAATTATAAAAGAAAAAATAAGTTTATTATTAATATTAATAATGTATAGAGATGAACAATAATATATCATTAGGAGATCGTATGAAAGAATACGAAAAAACAACCAAACAATATTTAGATAATAATAAACCGGCTATAATTAGATTAGACGGTAAAGCATTTCATACATTCACAAAACGCTTTAAAAGACCATTTGATGATAAATTTATGGACTTAATGGATCAAACTGCTATTGAATTATGTAAAAATATCCAAGGTGCTAAAGTTGCTTATGTTCAAAGTGATGAAATTACTATAGTATTAGAATGTACTAATAATTATTCACAATTTTGGTATAATGGATCTATTCAAAAAATTACTTCTGTTTCTGCTTCAATTGCCACTGCTATTTTTAATAAATTATTATTTATTGAATTAGCGTTTAATCAAGGATATACTTTAGAAGAAATTACTAATACAGAAACTGCTAAATTTGACTCTAGAGTTAATAATGTAGATAATATTGATGAAGTAACTAATAATATTATTTGGAGACAACGTGATTGTATTAAAAATAGTATTTCTGTATTAGCACAATCTAATTTTTCTAATAAACAACTCCATAAAAAAAATGGAGATGAAAAAAAACAAATGTTATTAAATATTGGTATTGATTGGGATGCTTTAGATAATAAATATAAAAATGGTAGATTAATTCACAAAATAAATTTACAAATAAAAAATATAGAACAACAGTCATATTATAGAATAACATGGATTAGTACTGGTATTAATAAAATTAAACCAAATTCTTATTTATATGACAAAAAATAAAACTAATAATGTTGGAATTAGATTTAATACTACAGTATATAACATAAATGATATTATTTTTATATATCATACAAATGAAACATTATATATAAATTTTTATAGTGATAAAAGAAATACTGAATATATTAAAATATCAATGTCAAAAGAAAATTTTATACTAAAAGAAAAAGAATTTTTAATTAAAAAATACGGTGAAATATTATAAAAATATTTAAATGACAAAAAATAATAATAATAATAAAAGAATAGGATTTAAAATACTATCATCTATTTATAATTTAGATGATATAAAAGATGTATGGATATATGATAAAAATAAAATTAAAGTATCATTTAATGATAACAAACATGATGATACTTTTGAATTTACTTCATTTGATGATGTAAATGATGTTATAGAACGATATAAATCAACTTTTGATATTATTTATTAATAAAAAGATTATGAATGTACAAGATATATCTGATTTTATGGAATCAGAAAAAGGTAAAGAAGCAATGAAACGATTTGCTGAAAAAACGGATAACGTGAATAAATATAAAAATCGTTGGATTGAACGAATAAAAAAATATTTAGATTCTGTTATTGTTCCTGATATAGAAAAATTATTAACTCATGATTCTAAAATATCTGATAGATTATATTATAGATCTATAGATGGTCAAAGTTCTTTAATATGGATGGTATTTCATACTATAGCTATTATAGGTGATTCTGTAGAATTAAGTGAATATGGCGATTTTGTGGTTGAAAAATATTTATATAAAGGTTGGTATTTTGATGTTATTTCAGGTCAAGGTAGGTTTGTACGAATTTATAAAAAATAATAATGAATAGTATAAATGGATTTAAATATGAATACGATTTTTTAAGTAATATGTATGAATGTCCTATTACTTTTAATGGTATGTATTTTATGTCAACCGAAGCGGCCTACCAATCATGTAAATGTAAACATAAAAATGATGCTTTAGTATTTGAAAAATTATCAGGTAAAGAAGCTAAAAGACATTCTAAAATGATTTATGTAAGATCTGATTGGAATAATATTAAATATAATATTATGTCCCAATTAGTATTTCAAAAATTTCTTTTACATAAAGATTTAAGAGAAAGATTGTTATTTACTGATGATATGTATATAGAAGAAACTAATACATGGAATGATACATATTGGGGTGTTTGTAATGATGTAGGTGAAAATAATTTAGGTAAAATTTTAATGAAAACAAGAAAATATTTTAAAAAATAAATAAAGATGAAAAAAAATATAATAATAGATCACGATGGTGATTATTTTAATTTAGATGAAATATTTAGTATTTCTAATGTAATTCAAGATAATAATAAATGTAGTATAGTATTTATTACTAATAATGGTAATGAATTTCTTCATGAATTCTTTTACAACCATTATAAAGATACACCAGAACAATTAATTCAAAAAATTAAAAATATTAAAAATGATATAGTAAATAGATGGATAACTGGTTCAGATGAAAAAGAATTAATTTTTAAACCTTATAATGTTTTATCTATTAAAAAAGATAAAATAGAAACTATAGATTTAGTAGAATAAATTAAACATTTTAAATATTTCCATATATAAAATGTATGGAAATATTTTTAGGAGGTACATGTAATAACTCTAAATGGAGAGATAAATTAATACCTATGATTTTTTGTGAGTATTTTAATCCTGTTGTAGATAATTGGACAGAAGAAGATCAAGAAATTGAAATAGAAAAAAGAAAAACTTGTGATTTATTATTATATTGTATTACACCAAAAATGACTGGAGTATATTCTATAGCAGAATTAGTATATGATTCTTGTAATACACCAGAAAAAGTTATTTTTTGTTATTTAACTATAGATGAACTTGATGAATTTGATGAACACCAAATTAAATCTATTCAAATGGTAGAAAAAATGATTCAAAATAATGGTTCAGCTACATTTAATAATTTATATACTTTAGCAGAATATATAAATAATTTATAAAAAAATTAAACATTCTTAAATTATAAGAATATAAAGAGTATGAAAGACAAATTCTTTCAATTTAAAAATAAAAAGAAATAATATGACAACAACAGAAATTTTCGCAGAAATGAGTGAACAATGGGCTAAGTTTGAAACAGCACATAATGGTACTAAGAAAAAAAATCCTGCAGAAGCACGTAAAGCTGCTGGTGAATTAAAAAAATTAATTACACCTTATAGAGCTGCTTCAAATTTAGAAGCAAAATCTAAATAAAATTTTACAAATATATTTTTATAATTAAAAAATAATTAATATATTTGTAAAACAATAAAACAAACAATATAATTAAAATAAAAAAATAATTCAAAATTATTTTTATTTTTAAAAAATAATTAATATATTTGTAAAAAACAATAAAACAGAACAAAAATAAATAATATATAATAAAAATGAATAACTTAAATAACATATCAAATCTAAATACATCACTTACAAGTGATCGTTATTATGATTATGAACCGGAGAAATTATCTTCAGGTAACGATATTGTTGTGTTATAAATTTTAACATATATAATTTTTAAAGCCTGATTTATTTGAATCAGGCTTTTTTAGTTTAAATAAAAAAAAAACGTGATGTAGTTCAGTTGATAGAACGCTGTGTTTGGGACACAGAGGTCGTAGGTTTGAGTCCTACCATTGCGACAAAATTAATAAACGAATTAATTTTATAATAGGTCTATTGGTGAAATGGTATCATGTCTCACTGTCTATGAGGTGTCAACGGTTCGATCCCGTTATAGACCGCTATTATTAATATGCTCGTATCGTCTAATGGTCAGGACGTTAGGTTTTCAACCTAGAAATGAGAGTTCGATTCTCTCTATGAGTACAAATACACCGGTACGGTCCAGTTGGAGTGGATGTCTGCCTGTCACGCAGAAGATCATGGGTTCGAGTCCCATTACTGGTGCTAAAATAAATAAATAAATAACGCCCGTTAGTGAAGTGGTTTAACACGTCTCACTTTCCATGAGAAGATCATCGGTTCGAATCCGATACGGGTGACTAATTAAAAATAAATAAAAATAGTAATTATGAAAACAATTGTAATAAATAAAAACATCATTTTGAGAGTTAAAGCTGTTAATTATTCTTATTATTATAACTTATTAAAACAATGAGAGCAATAAACTGTATTTAAAAAATTACAAAAAACTCTTATTATTTTAATAAGAGTTTTTTTTTTACCGGAACATGGCCGAGTGGTTAAAGGCACTAGACTGTAAATCTAGCGAACGAAAGTTCTTCGTAGGTTCGAATCCTACTGGTCCGACTAAATATTATGGGATCGTATACCGTTAAGGAGGCGGATCAGTCTGTAAAACTGAAGAACGAAAGTTCACGGTGGGATCGTTACCCACAGGTCCCACATTAAATAACTAATTTGTATGTTTCTAGCTCTTTTAAGCATATAAAATTAGTTTTTAATATATTCGTATTAATTGATCTGTGATGATGTCCAAAAATCCATATATCAGGTTTATGAATTTCAAATAATGCGTCTAATCCGGATCTTGTAATATTTTTATCATGTATACCAAAAAGACTAGTACATATAGATTTAGGACAATCATGTGAAATAACTATTTTTGGTTTAATATTAATATAATTTTCTATTACCTCATCAAATTCTGTATAGTTTAATTCTTCATTAGAAAAATAATCTACACCTTCTGTTCTTCTATATCTATCTATAGATTCTGCACCACGTATAGTAAAAATATTATTTTCATATGACCAATTTTTTAAACTATGCTTTTCGTTTAAAAAATTATAATCATCATGATTTCCAAATACAATTTTATGATTTGATGAATCTATATTTTGTAAATGCCATTCATGTTCTTTTCTAAATCCAAAGTCACCAACTTGTATAGATTTTTTAATATTTTGTATAATATTAAAATATTTATCAATTTTACAATGAACATCGCCTATTATAGTTATTTCCATATTGTTATTCAATTTATTTTTACAAATATAATAAATAATTTTTTAATATTATAATTTAATTTATAATATTGTAAATATAAAAAATTATTTATGGAAAATATAGAAACATTTGTAAAAAACAAATTAGATAAAAACAAATTAGATTTAAATTTAGTAACTGTTTTATCTATGATTAATTCATATAAATCAGTTTATAATACTACAGAAGAAAAAATGTTTTTTCATTATATTATGAACGAAGTAGGATATATTTTAAATAAATATAGTAATTCTGAATTAGAAACAAAAGAATTAGAATTATTAGGATGGTTACGTATAAAAGGAAGTGATAAAACTAAAATTATATATTTTGAATATGAAACAGATGATGAATTTTATCAATGGTTACAATATAGATTAAAATATTATGAAAGAATTAATAATATTAATGAAATTAGATTAATAAATTATTTAGAATTATCAACTATTAATTTTATACAAGATATAACAACAAATAGTAGTTATGTCTTAAAAAAACATAAATGTAAAGATATTCATATATTAAAAACAGGATATGGTACAGATCAAGATAATTTATCTTTTATAAAATATATCTCATCTAAATTTAATGATGGATATATTTTTATACCTAAAATATAAATAAAATATAAATATATATAATTGTAAAAAAAAAAAAGAAATGAGAACATTAGAGGAAATAATTGAATTAGAAGGATTAGAAACAAATAGTAAGAATTTAAAACAATTCTTCTATGATAAATTCATTAGAATAGATCAAATAGATTATTATTTTTTTGTAAAATATCCTGAACTAATATCACTTTTCAAAAATTCTAAAAAATTAAATCTATATAATTTAAATTGGTCTAGAATTTCATCTAATCAAAAATTAAGTGAATCTTTCATTAGAGAATTTAAAGATAAAGTAGATTGGTATAATATTTCATCTAATCAAAAATTAAGTGAATCTTTCATTAGAGAATTTAAAGATCAAGTAAATTGGACTTATATTTCATCTCGTCAAAAACTTTCAGAATCTTTCATTAGAGAATTTCAAGATAAAGTAAATTGGTCTTGTATTTCAAATCAACAAAAATTAAGTGAATCTTTCATTAGAGAATTTAAAGATCATGTAAATTGGTCTATTATTTCATTAAATCAAAAACTTTCGGAAGAATTTATTAGAGAATTTAAAGATAAAGTAAATTGGTATGAGATTTCAAAAAATCAAAAACTTTCTGAATCTTTCATTATAGAATTTAAAGATAAAGTAAAATGGAGTTTTATTTCTAAATTTCAAAAACTTTCAGAAGAATTCATTAGAGAATTTAAAGATAAAGTAAATTGGTTATGTATTTCAAAGTGTCAAAATCTAAGTGAATCTTTCATTAGAGAATTTCAAGATAAATTAAATTTATATGAAATAGAAGATAGTTGGATGTACAAGTATGAATCTTTTAAAAAGAATAAAATTATAAAATCTGGACTATATGAATGTTATGATGATCATTTTATTGCATATAAAGGTATTCGTTCAAATAGATATAGTAAATTTAACTTTCAGTATCAATATTTAAAAGGAGAAACATATACATGTCATGCTGACCATTCTGTTGATGAAAATTCATTTGGTCTTTCTGTTTGGACTAAAAAAGAAGCAACAAGATACTGTAGTGAATTAGTTGTAATGGTAAAAGTCTATTATAAAGATGTAGCAAGAATGGTTCACTATAATGGTAAAATCAGATGTACAAAAATTAATATTCTAAATTAATTATCATTAATAAAAAAATAATTTTTATATTTGTAAAAAAAAACTATGGAAAAAACTATAGATCAATTCATCATTGAATTACAAAATTTAAAACCAAGTTTAAGAAAATTACCTGTAAAAATTGTAGCACCAAATGGAATATTATTTGATCCTGTAGCTAAAATTTTATTAAAAGATAAAGAAACTATCTTTGACGAACCTAAAGAAATGGTTATTACTTATTAAAAAAAAAAAAAATGATAACAAAAAAAAAATTAATATCTTTATTAAATAACTTATTAAATAAAAGTAGAACATATACTGGTTTAGAGGTATATGAATTAATTACTAGTAACTTAACAGTACCGAAAATTCCTAAATCTAATTTTGAAACAATTTTTAAAGAAAAAAATACTGTAGAATTATCAAAATTAACACAAAAAAGATTATTTAATTATTACAAAGCCGAAAAAAAACGTTTTTATAAATGGGTTAGTAAATATAAATTTAGTGATAGTGAATTATATTTATGGGATGTTTTTGAAACAAAAGAAACATTAGATATATTTAACAACGAATATTTAGTTTGGTCTAATTATTTAAAAAATATTAAAAAAAATATAAATATACAAAGTAAATAAAAAAAAAAGAGAACTAAATTTAGTTCTCTTTTTTTTTATTTTTTATTTCCATTTTACTGAATGTAAATCCAATAATTTATTTCCGCCACCATAGGATATAGAAGATTGTAAACATTCTATTAGAAATTTCATTTGTTCTAGAACTGTTTTATATTTAAATTCTACTAGTTTCTTTGTACCTTCAATTCTATTAGTTTTATTAGATTCAAATTGAGAAGCACTACCATAATATTCTTTATATTTAATTCCATTTTTTTCAATTACATCACCTGGAGAGTCACTACAACCACTAATTAAATTTCCACACATAACCATAGTAGCACCTAAAACAATTGATTTAGATACGTCTGATGGATGTACAATTCCACCGTCTGCTATTATAGGAATTTTGGTATCATTAACACATTCTAAAATAGTTGAAGCTTGACAATTTCTAGAACCAAATCCCGTCATAAATGCAGTTGTACAATTATGCACTATTTTATTATCCATACCAACGGTATAAGAATGGTTATTTTTTACTGTTAAATCATTAACCTTTACATTTGTATAATTAATTTCTTCTTTAATTATATCTATAATTTTTATTTTTGATATTTTTTCCATAATTTATTTATTTTTAATAATATTTCTAAATCTTTTGATTCTTTTTCTTTAACTCTAAATAAAATATAACCATTATTTAAAGCTATATCATTTTTTATTTTATCATTTTTTTTAGCATTTTCTGTAGAATGCCAATAATCTCCATCATATTCTATTAATATTTTATCACCTAATTTAAAATCAAAGTATTTATTTTCTAATCTAAATTGTTTTGTTATATTTTTTGAACCAAAATAATAAGATAAAATAAAATATAAATTCATTTCTGGTTTAGATGAATTTCCTAATTTAACCAAACTATTTATTTTATCTTTACCAAATGTATCACATAGTTGTTTATATAAAACATATTTAGTTTCTTTAATATTAAATTTAGTCTTAAGATTAGTAATTGTAAATAAATTAGGATTATTAGACATAAATGAAAATATATTTAATATTTCTAATTCATTTACTAATATTTTTTTATTTTTATTACTCCAATATCCTTGATGTTTTTTATTTATTCTTTTAAATGTATCTTTATTATCAATAAAATTTAATTCATTCCACCATTTATATAATGTTCTTTTATCTATTTTAATTTCTTTAATAATATTAGACATTGATATTTTCATTTCACAATAATCATTATAATATTTTTTTAATATTTCAGTATTTAATTCATATCGTTTTAATTTTTTATTTATATCATAATAATCAGATTCTCTTTGTTTTTTTATTAATTCTTTTTGTTTGAATTTAGAATGATCTAAAATAAATCTATAAAATCCTTTTTTATCATTCCAATTTACTTTTTCTCCACAACCGCATTCACAAACTGGATGTTGACCGGAATATTTAGTTAAAATAACATATTCTTTTTTGTTTAAATTATGTTCATTTTTTATATGATACGTTAATTTAATATTCAAATCAAATTCTTTATTACATATTTTACAATTAATCATGTTTTATTTTTATATATTAATATGTATAACTTAATAAATTAAATAAATAAGTTATACATATTATATTATAGAAATTATTTTATGTTTTAGTGTATCAATATTTTTTGCTTTTTCAAAATAACAAAAATCTAAATAATTATCATCTGTTATTTTTTCTAAATCTAATATATTTACTATATAAAATTCATGATCTTCTGTACATATTTCATTATTAATTTTTAATAATTTTTCATCTGTAATATATGATATTGTATTAATAACTTCTTGATATGTTCCATCATGTGTTACTACCATATCATTAGTAGTAATTTTTTCAATATTTTTATATCCTTCTTTAGTTAATACTTTTGTTCCATCTATAAAACAAGCTGATCCTGGGGCTATTCCGACTTTAACAGCATTTGCACCATTATTTTCTAAATATTTAACACCATCAGATGTAGATACGTTACCAGCTATAATAAAAGTATTATCAAACATTGATCTGATATATTTAATAATAAAACCCATTCTTTCACAATGCCCATGTGCAATATCAATAGTAATAAAATCAGGTTCTAATTTTAATGTAGATAAAGTTCTTAATACATTAATAGAATCATCATTTACACCTATAGAAATAGATACTATTAATTTTTTTAATCTCATTTTTTTAGCAAATGCTACTGTATCGATATTAAATCTATGCATGATATAAAAATATCCTTCAGATGCTAATTTAATAGCTAAATCTTCATTCATAACAGAAGACATATTAGCTGGTATAATTGGTGATTTAAAATTATGTTTTCCTAATTGAACATTAGTACTACATTTACTTCTTGAATCTACAATTCCTAATTTTGGAATTAGATTCATATCATCGAAATCAAATTTTGTCATTAATTTATTTTTTTATTATTTATATTTTATTTTTTTAAGTAAGTTTAATAAAACATTGATTTTACAAATTTATTCATGGCATTATTACACCATCCGTCTCTATTAGCATTATTTGATTTACCTGGTTGAGATATAGATAAAAAGAAAAGAAATCTAGCAGATAATAATGCACAGCATTGGGTTTTTTCATCAAAATTTCTTAATTTACCTTTTAATATTTTTTCTGCTATTTCTACAGTTCTTCCTTTACTACCACCCCATGCAAATGAAACTAATAATGTATTAACTGATTCATATTGACTACTTATATTTTTATTCCAATATAATTTATCAAATATACTTAACCAATCTTCATGTGACATATTTAAAAATCTATTATCTTTATTTTTTCCAAATCGGTTTACCCATACTGAATATGTAATTCCTTTATTTGTATGATACCCATATTGTCCGTTATATGGTGTAGGACAAATATTTTCAGAATTTTTTGAGGCAGCATCGGTTTTAGCTCTAGATAATCCACCTTCTAATTTTAATTTAACATCTATAAGTGATTTTTTATTTAATTTAGGTTTAGGCATATTATTTGGATTTATTAACATTTCATATTTAATATCATAATATAAATTTTTCTTAATATTTGGCCATGATTTATTATTATAATTATATGTTAAATCTGTATTTGTTATTTTTCCATCATATGGTGTATAATTATAATCTGTATCTGTTGTTTCGTCATTGATTATACCTGATCCAATAGTATAATCTATATTTTCATCTGAATCATCTTCAAATATATCTATATTTTCATCATAATTATCGTATGTTTCTTCATCATTTCCAAAAAAGTCATCTTCTTCATATTCTTTTTCTATAATTGTCGTATTATCTTCTAATTCATCCGTTTTAGTTTCTTTTACATCAACAATAAATTTATTTACTATTATATCTTCTGTTTCTATATTATTTGTTCCTGCTAATGTTTTAGGAATATTATTTACTACTTCATCTTGAATTACTACTATTTTAGATTCTTCTTCTTTTATTAATTCTTCTTTTTCTTGAACAAAAATTAATTCTTCTTTTTCCGATAATAATCCAGAATTATCAAAACTATCACCAACACCTAATTCTAACTCTATGTCATTTATAGTATTATCTGTATTATCATTACTAAATACACTAGTTGATATAAATGTACTTCTTTTAGATTTATATTCATTTAATAAATTAATTAATTTAGGATTAGGTGCTATAGGTGCACCTAAATTTCCAATATACGCGTCTAATAAAGTATTCATCAATTTATCGAAGAAATTAAAATAATGTTCACCATTAACAAATGGTTGATTTGCATTTTCATTTCCTAATTTAATTTTAACACTAGAATCTCGTTTTTTTAATATTATTTCTTCTTCATCTATATTTATACCTGATTTTTTATAATACATAGATAAATTTTCATTATCAAAAAATAATTGGGTATTATAATTATAACATATAGCAACAAATTTTGTATAATCATTTCCTTCATACGATTCTATTTTTTTTTGTAAATTTATATTTAAATGTTCAGCATTTTTATATACTGGAAAATATAAATTTCCACTAGGAAAAGTTACATTTATAATTTTATTTATTTCTGGTATAGAAAATGTTAAACCATTATTATCTCTATACGGTTGTGCCCATGGTATAGCTTCAGTAGGTATTTCTTCTTTTGATCCATGTAAATATGGTACACGTATTTTTACTCTTTGTTTTTTTTCTGGATCATTATTATCTTCTACAATACCTATAAATTCTATTCCTTTTATTTTATCCTCTAATGTTCTCATATAAATTATATATTATATAATCAATTATTTCATTTATTAAAAAATAATTTATATAATTGTAAAAAAAAAAATATTGAAATGCGAACATTAGAACAAATAATAGAATTAGAAGGATTAAAAACAAAATCGAAGAATTTAAAACAATTCTTCTATGATAAATTTATCAAAAATATAAATTATGATTTTCTATCTAAATATCCTGAACTAATATCAATTTTCAAAAATTCTAAAAAATTAAATCTATCTAACATAGATTGGTATGTAATTTCATCTTATGGAAATCTTTCAGAATCTTTCATTATAGAATTTCGAGATCATATAGATTGGTCTAGAATTTCATCTTATCAAAAATTAAGTGAATCTTTCATTACAGAATTTCAAGATAAAGTTAATTGGGTATGTATTTCAACTTATCAAAAACTTTCAGAATCTTTCATTATAGAATTTAAAGATAAAGTTGAGTGGTCTTGTATTTCAAATTATCAAAAATTAAGTGAACAGTTTATTAGAGAATTTCACGATAAAGTAAATTGGATGTATATTTCTAGGTATCAAAAATTAAGTGAAGAATTCATTAGAGAATTTAAAGATAAAATAAATTGGTATAATATTTCAATGTATCAAAAACTAAGTGAATCTTTCATTAGAGAATTTAAAGATAATGTAAATTGGTATTGGATTTCTATGTATCAAAAACTTTCAGAATCTTTTATAAGAGAATTTCAAGATAAACTAAATTGGTATTGGATTTCTATGTATCAAAAACTTTCAGAATCTTTCATTAATGAATTTAAAGATAAATTCCAAGATAAATTGGATTTGAATTTGATAGAGGATAGTTGGATGTATAAGGATGAATCTTTTAAGAAAGATAAAGTTATAGAAAGTAAATTATATGAGTGTCATGATGATCATTTTATAGCATATAAAGGTATACGTTCAGATAGATATTCAAAATATAACTTTCAATATCAATATTTAAAAGGTGAAACATATACTTGTCATGCTGACCATTCTAATGATGAAAATTCATTTGGTCTTTCTGTTTGGACAGAAGAAAAAGCAACAAACTATTGTAATGAATTAGTTGTAAAGGTAAAAGTATTTTACAAAGATGTTGCTAGAATGGTTCACCATAATGGTAAAATTAGATGTACCAAAATAACAATTCTAAATTAATAAAAATATTTTTTGTATATTTGTAAAAAAAAAATAATGCGAAGTAAAATACTACAAGAAATTTTAGATAATACATCTTCAGATGTTTACACTGAATTAAGAACCAAATTAAATAATATGGAATTAATAAATAAATATATTTCAGATCCTAATATTTTAAATATTTATCCACTTGGGTCTAGAGTATATAAAACACATACAGAAAAATCAGATCATGATTTAATATTAGTATGTAAAAATTTTTTTGAATCTAATAATATAGATGTTCATGTATATACTGAATCAGCTTTTGAATTAGCATTAAGAAATCATGATATTCAAATATTAGAATGTATATTTTTGCCTAAAGAATTGATTTATAAAGAAACAAATAATTATTCTTTAGAATTAGATAAATTAAAATTACGTCCAGCTATATCTACAATATCTAATAATAGTTATGTTAAAGCTAAAAAGAAATTAATTATTTCTGGTGATTATGACTTAAATTTAGCTTTAAAATCATTTTTTCATTCTTATAGAATTATTGATTTTGGTATTCAAATAGCGTCTGAAGGAAAAATTACAAACTATTCTAGTTGTAATTGGTTATTAGAAGATCTTTATAAGATGTCTAATGACGCACAACGTGATCAATTATGGTCTAACATAGAAACCAAATATAAAGAAAAATGGAACAAACACGCGTCTTTATTTAAATCTTTATGTCCTAAAGATAATAATAAAAATATACAAATTGAAAAAATAAATACATTATTTCAAGATAATAATTTAAATATTATCAAACACAAAAAATTAATTCAAGAAATATACAATATATTTAAATAATTTTATTATATTTACATCATGGAAAATAAATATTTAATTGAAGTTAAAAATCATTAATATAAAAAAAAAAAATGTTAGAAACAATTGCACTAGTTTATTTATTAATATCATTAGGATATTTAAGTATTATTTTTAAAAACAAATTATTTATAGACAGATTTTTAAAATACTCATTATTAATAGGATTTTTTATTGGTAGTTATGATTTTATTCATAGTATTAAATATTTAGGTTCACATAATGAAATTTTATTTTTTATGTTATTTATTTTAAATACAAGTGTATCTGTATTATTTTTATTTAAAATAAATAATAATTTTATAAAAATAGTATCATTATTAGGATTAATTTCATTAGGATTGTATTATATTTAAAAATTTTTTGTTATATTTGTAATGTTCAATTAATAATTAAAAATAATACTTATGTACAATCCAAATGATATTAAAACTTTTTTAGAAAATACTACAATATATCCAAACAAATCAGCGGTGTTAGTTGAAATAGTTCATGGTGATAATTCTATTAATAAAATATCAATAGAAACACCTGAAGCAGAATTATTGTTATTTTTAAAATTGTCATTAAAAAATAAATTAACTACTGGACAAATGTCTAATTTAGTTACATTAATTGAAAATTATGGTCAAATGATGTATGAAAATGGTAGTAATAATAATTCGGATTTATAATAAGAATTATATTAATCCGAATGTACCATTTATTACATGTCCTTGTGAAAATACGCCTGTTTCAAAACTACCTGAAATAAATAAACCATTTAACCATAAACCAGCTTTCCAATTTCCAGTAAATTCAGAAGCTAAAATTGGATTACCATCTGGTATATTATTTATTGTATCTTCTGATTGATATGTAGTATCATCAACTGATCCATCTAAATATACATTTAATTCTGTATCAGATGCTGTTCCATTAATGTATGGTTTAGTAACATATGGTGTATTTCCATTTAGAAAACCAGAATTTATAAATGCTGTATAATTGAAAGGTTCGTTATTACATATAGCTAAAAAATAGAATGAACTGTTTTCTAAATGAACGTTATGATTTAAATTTGGTTTATAATTGAAATTTGTATTTAATCCTAATATTTGATCATATTGTGTTGGTATAATTGTTATTTTTTTAACAGTTGTATTAATTGTATTTTCAATTGTACATTTATATCCACCAAACCATACACCGTTTGTCCATGTAGAATTTTTAAATTTACCATATATAAAAGAACCACCGTAAAATTTAGCATTTTCAAATAATCCATTATAGAAAATCGAACTATTAAATTTATCAGGATCTGAATAAAATTCGCCACCAATAAATTTACCAGTTCTCCATATTGCTCTATCATTAAAATCTGAAGTAACTTTAGAATTTATACCAAATCTAGCAGGATTAGTTACACTTAATTGATTTAATATACCATTTTCCCAAACTCCAGTTTCAAAGTCACCACCTGTAAATAATCCATATTTCCAGTGTATATTTCTTATAATACCACCATTAAAAGTACCATTTTCCCATAATCCTGTATATATTACACCGTTATTAAAAATACCATTATACCATTGTATAGTAATTACAATACCACCATTAAAAGTACCATTTATCCAAATTCCACTATCCCATGTTGATAATGTATTTATTTGTATAGGATTATATGTTATAAAAATATTATTATTTTGTATATCATTAGCATTAAATATACCATTATACCAAATACCGGTTATCCAATGACCTTGGATCCAAATACCATTACACCAACCACCTTGCACCCATGTACCGGTATACCAAATTAAATCACCTGTACCAGTACCAAATTCTTTAGTACAACCAACTATAGCATTTTCTGTTATAACATCCTCATTTAAAATCCATGAATATTGTCCTTGTCCATTAATATTATTTAAAATATTATATTCTGTTAAACCATCTATAAATTTTATTTTATTTATATTGTTAATACCTATTTGTATATTTATAAGATCTTCTTCTAATTCTGATAAATCATATTTTGTATTTATTTTTTTAAAAGGTTGTGTTTTATTATCAACACCTAATTTAGCTATTTCTATAGGTATTAAAGACAATCTAGGATCGGATTTACGTCTATATATAGATTCATAAAAATTAATAGGACTAGTTCCATATAATAAAGGAATTTCGTAATATATTGTAAAATATTTATTACTTGAAACAGTACCATATTCAGTATACCAATAATTTTTTTTATTTAAATCATTATATCTAATTAATTCATTACCTGAACCATTAAATATATAAATACCATTTTCAGTATTATCTATTTGATCTTTAACAATTATTAAATCATCGATAAATAATGTGTAATCATTAATTATACTTGGTGCTGATAAAATATTAATATTAGTTACAGTACATACTTTAGTAATTATAATTTCATCATCACTAAATTTAAATGATTTATCTCTTTTAGTAAATGATATACGTGGTTCATTATATTCTTTAAAAACTACTCCAGATATTTTTGATACTATTGAATTTTCGTTTAAAGAAATATAAGCAGTTTTCGCAGTATTAATATTATATGGTGAAAACGATTGTAATGGATTATACACATCAAATATTTGATGTGTATGTAATTCATCTGTAGTTATTTTACCTGAAGTTACTTTTTCAAATATATTTTTATATATATTTGAATATATATTAATATCATTTCCTTGTTCAATAACTAATTCTTCACCATTATTTAATATTGGAATATATTCTAATAATTCTATATACCCAATTTCTGTATCAGAATTATATCCGTAATTATTTACCCATACATTAAATATAGTATATGAAGATATTAAATCTAAAAAATCTAAATATAAATATGTATCTTTTGTTACAATAATATCAAATATAAGTTCTTTAAAATTTTTACCGAATTTAATTATATTTCCTCTATTTGGTATTTTTTCACTTTCTATAATTTCAAAATAATTAGGATCATTTTTATCATTTAATCCAGTAAAAGTATATGATAATATATCTACAATATAGCTATTAGCATTTACATCTAAATAATCATTTAAATATTTTTTAATAGTATAATCTTTATTATAAATAGTTATATCAGAAGATAATTCATGATTTAAATAAAATGTTTCTGTTACTATATCTTCTACATCTAAAATAAATTTAGGATTTTCATATATTAATATATTATTTTGGTTAATATTATTTAATAAAAAAGTATTATAGTCAAAACTAAAATTATAAATTTTTCCTAAAATTGTACTGTTTATTTTATTTTTTAAACTATTAATATTATCATCTGCATCACCACTTATAGATCCATATACAGATAAAAAATTAATATCTATACTATAATTAGTTAATAAATTAACATGGTTAAATAAATTTTCATCTAATTTAGGAAAAATTTCAAATTCTAAATCTGATGTAGTAATACTTAAATTTGATATTTGAAATGTCATATTTAAAATTAACGTATTAGATATATTATCTGTAATTTTTAAATTAATTAATGACCCATCTTCTATAGTTAATGATGTTGGTAAAATATCTTGTACTAAATCATACTCATAATTAATTAGTGTAGTATTAGTTAATTGTGTATATGTATAATTTGTGTTAGTAATAATAGGATTTAATGTTTCACCTGCAGAATAATTAACATATTTAAAAGATATATTATCTAAAGTAATTAATGAATTATTAAAAAACAAATCAAAATATTTTTTAATTACATTATCGTTATTATCTTCATCTTTATTATAAAATGTATATTTTTGATCGCAGCTGCCTAATGATATATTTGAATTAAACACATATTTAGCAGGACCTGTAGTTCCAGATAAAAATATTTTATCAGTTTCATTATAATCTGTATATAATAGTCTAAATGGATCCGTTGTATAATTATGTGGTCCAGGTCCAGTTGGGTGTTCTATACTTGTATCTATATTTTGACAACCACAACAAGTAGGAACTAATAATGTACCAGATGTTGTTGTTGTATTATATGATAATTCACATTTAACTAAATACGCACTTCCTTCAGAATAATATAATGGATTTGAAATACCAGATATAGGGAATTTAGTATAATTAGAATCAAATTTAATTTCATTTCTTCTTAAATAAAATTCTTTATTTGTATTTGTTAGACCTTGATAAGTATAAATAATTTGATTATACATTTTATATTTGTCATACATAAAATCACATAATACTAATTGATTATTTTTATATTCATAAACACCATTTTCTGTTTGTAATGTGTTCATTAAATACATACCTTTTATTTTATCACCTACTGAAATAATATTAGATACAATAATATTATCTTGTAATTTGATAATTAAATAGTCTATACTAGAAATTGTTGTATATGATAAATTTAATATTTTATTTTCAATAAAAATATTTTCATTATTTTTCATTATTAAAATATTATTAATTTCAAAATACATATTTTCATTATCTGTTATTTCAATATATATTTCATTGTATGTAGAATATATAGTATCTATAAGAAACATATTTAAAGTTTCATAATATTGATTCTTAAGCAATATCTTTTCATTCTCATGTATTTCTACATTATCAATAAAAAGTGTCTCTAAATCGTTAAAATTAGTAATAAAATCTTCACTTGATTTATAATAATTATTATCATCATTATAATATTTTAAAGTTTCTGTACTTGATGCTTTAACTTCTACTAAATTTGGAAACCATCCTTTTATAGATTCACCTCTAGATTTATCGAAATATGCGTGTATAGCAAATCCATATTTATCTTTATTATTAGTATAAATATATGAATCTTTAAAAATTCGATACCATTCATAAATATCATTTATATTATGCACTGGTAAATAAACTATAGATTGATTCAAATCATCTATAAAATTTATTGTTTGTAAATTTTCTTCATAATAATTATAATCTATATCATTAGTAGAATAAATATATTCTTTATTTATATTATTTATTAATTGTGTCATATTATTTTATTAATTCTAATTTCCATAAAACAGCATCGGTAGTGTTTATTATTGTATCACATGTAACTTTAATTTTAGATCTTTTTAAAATAGATCTTATATTTTCACGGAAATAACTTCTAGCTTTAGGTTTACAATATAAATCTAAATTTATTTTAAATATGTTATTATCTGAAAATATAAGATCATAAATTAATTGTTCTTGGTTATTTAATTCATTGTTAATTATTTTTTTAGTATTAACTATCATTGTTTCCATATTAAATTAAAATATATGTATTATTAAACATTAAAATGTTTATTTTATATATTAAAAAAAAGTATGTTATTAGAAAGATATAATTATTAAATATATAATTATGTCTTTATGGCAATTAAAAATAATAATTATTTATGCAAACTAACAAAAGAACGAAAAAAAGAAAAGGATTAGCTAATTATGAACAAGAAGATATTGATAATTATAAATACACATCAGATATATCTTTAGAATTTATTAAATTAAAAAAATTAGAATTTAAATTATCTGATAAACAATTAGAATTAATTGATTTAATAAGAAATAATAAAATAATAACAGTTACTGGACCTCCTGGAACAAGTAAAACATTTTTAGCCTGTTATGCTGCTTTAGAATCATTTATTAATAAAAAATGTAAAAAAATAGTTCTTTCTAAACCTACAGAAATTTTATCAGGTACAAAAGATATTGGTGCTTTACCAGGTACATTAGATGAAAAAATGCAGGTTTATGCCGAATCATTTTTAGATTCTTTTGATGACTTATTATTATCAAAAGATTTTAAACATCTTTGGGACAATAAAGTTATAGAATTTAAACCTGCTCAATTTTTAAGAGGTAGAACATTAAAAAATTCGGTTATTATTATCGATGAATACCAAAACTTTGATATTCAAGCACTTAAAAGTATTGTAACACGATTAGGAAAAGGATCAACTATGATTTTTATGGGAGATACAAAACAAAGTGATATTAAAAAACAATATGTTGCTATTGAAGCATTTAATAAAATTTTAAATGGTATTGATAGTTGTGCTAATTTTACATTTAATAGAGAAGATATTGTTCGTGAAAAAATATTAATTGAAATTATTGATAATTTTGAAAAATATGAAAGTGAAAACGAATTACCAAAAACTATAAGAAATAATTAAAAAATTATTAAACTTATTTTTATTTTTCAAATATAATGTATATATTTGTAAAAAATATCAAAACAGAAACAAAAAAAATAATATATAATTAAAATGAAAACATTAAGTCAAAATATAAGTAATAGTTCTAGATCACGCTCGAGATCGAACAAATCTTTATTGACTAAAGTTTTCAATAAATTAAATATTAATGAATAATATTTAATTATATAATATTGATTTCTCGGTCATAAAATCTGAGAAATATAAACCTCAGATTTTAATCTGAGGTTTTTTTGTTTAAAATAAAAATGGAAGTGTAATTCAGCTGGCGCTGGACCTAGTCTTGAAAACTAGAGGTACTGAAATATGTATGGGGATCGATACCTCACACTTCCGCAAAAAATATAAAATGCCTGTATGGTGAAATGCATATCACAAGCCCCTTCTAAGGGTTTATTTCTGGTTGGAGTCCAGATACGGGTACAAAAAATGGAAGATGAATGTATCAGGTGGTACACACCGTTTTGAAAACGGTTGGCTCTGAAAGGAGTTGGGGTCGGGACCTACTTCTTCCGCTAAAATAAATAAAACGCATCTGTAGTTCAATGGACAGAATAGGGAGCTTCTACCTCTCTGATGTTGGTTCGATTCCAGCCAGGTGTACAAAATAAATGGAAGGTTGACAGAGATGGATTATTGTGCCGTTCTTGAAAAGCGGTGATCGTGTAAAAACGATCCGTGGGTTCGAATCCCACACTTTCCTCCACATAAACTTATATTTTTTTAATATATAAATAATAAACAAAATACAAGTTCGAAATGAAAATAATAGATTTAAATAAATATAATTGGAATGAAATACAAGAATATCATAATGGTAATAAAACATTAAATGATATTTATTTAAAATATAATATTAAACAGTGAAATAGATTTTACTAAATTTGGTTGGGTTGGTAAAGTTGCTGTAATTATTAATAAACAACCACAAAAAGTAAATTCGTGGATGAAAAAATATATGAATGATTTTTATACAGAAAAATGTTTTAAATCAAATAGATAATCTGACGATTATGAGTTCGATTCTTACTAGGATCTCTAAATTATATGCTTATAGTTTAATGGATAAAACACTCGGCTACGAACCGAGAAATTTGGGTTCGAATCCTAATAAGCATACGGAAAGTAAAGAAGATAGGTGTCTTCAACTGTTTGCTAAACAGATTGTACTGAAATATGTATGGGTTTCGATTACTCTGCTTTCCGCTTACTATTTATAATACGTTACGTAATACCATATGTCTTACACCATCAACAACTTTAACGATATATTTACTATTATCTTTAGCGACTTTTTTATTTGATTTTTTAACAGATTTAGAAGCCGAAACTGTTAATGAATCACCAGTTTTTTGTTTACTTAATTCTTTAAATGAAAATCTTTCTTTGTCCATGGTATTTTTTTTTACAAATATAACAATAATATTTGATTTGTAAATATTATTGTTCTGTTTTTATACAATATTATTAGATTTTATTAAATTATCAATTTTTTTTTCATGTATTGAATTATTTATATCTTCATATAAATTTATATCTTCTAATATTTGATTTTTTACTGGTAAAGTATTATTTACATTATCATTTAAAATAATATCTTTATTTATAATATTATCATATACTGATATTTCTTTAAGATCATTATTTATATTATTTGTTTCTTTATCATATACAGATAAAGAATTTAGTTCGTTATTTTTCATATTATTTTTTTGAATCTATTATAATTAATATATTATTTTGAAACCATTCACTGGTTTTATTTTTTATATATGATTTATTTAATTCATATAAATTTTTAAAATATGATTTAATAACATCTGAACTAGATGTAACAAATGTTTTTCTAATTTTATTTATTACATCAATAATTTTATTATCATAATCATTATCTGTTGGATAATCTAAAAAATCAAATATTAATTTTTTATATTCATTATCTGTCGTTTCATCTTTTTTTTCTTTATTATTAAAAAATGATTCTTTTTGTAAATTTATTATAGGTGTTTTAATTATAGGATTATGTTTTTTCTTTGATTTAATTTTTTTATTTATTCTTTTAAAATCTTTAGTAACTATTTCAAAACCTATTGTGTTATTTGGCATAGTGGTAATATCACCAGATCCAGCCGTACCTAACATACCAGGTGTAGAATTAACACCAGCCATAGATACTGAACCCATCCCATCTTCAAACATAGCAGTAATATCATTTTCTTTTACTATTCTATCTATTAATGTTCCTATAATATTTTTTAATTCTATAACATCAATATTACATGTTTTTATAAAAGATTTTTCTTTTATATCTTTAAATAAATTTATATCCAATGCTATTTGTCTATATAAAAAAATATCCTTTTTTGGATTTTCTTTATATTTAATTCTAATAACAACAGTACCATCTTTAATATCCATAATATCAAAATACCATTTATTATTAACATATAGTTGATCTCCTATTTCCATATAATTATATATTAAATAATTAATTATTTCATTTAATAAAATATAATTTATATAATTGTAAAAAAAATATTGAAATGCGAACATTAGAGGAAATAATAGAATTAGAAGGATTAAAAACAAAGAGTAAGAATTTAAAACAATTCTTCTATGATAAATATATTAGAATAGAAAATATAAATTATACTTTTCTAAATAAATATCCTGAATTAATCCATCTTTTCAAAAATTCTAAAAAATTAAATTTAGAACAAGTTGATTGGTATAATATTTCATCTTATCAAAAACTAAGTGAATCTTTCATTATAGAATTTCAAGATCATGTAGATTGGTCTAGAATTTCATCTTATCAAAAACTTTCAGAAGAATTTATAAAAGAATTTAAAGATAAAGTAAAATGGTCTTATATTTCTAAGAATCAAAAACTTTCAGAATCTTTCATTAGAGAATTTAGATATAATGTAGATTGGTATAATATTTCAGAATATAAAATCTTATCTGAATCTTTTATTAGAGAATTTAAAGATCATGTAAATTGGTATAATATTTCTAGGTATCAAAAACTTTCAGAATCTTTCATAAGAGAATTTAAAGATAAAGTTGATTGGAATTGGATTTCAGCTTATCAAAAAATTTCAGAATCATTAATTAGAGAATTTCAAGATAAAGTAAATTGGTCTTTGATTTCATTTTATCAAAAATTAAGTGAATCATTCATTAGAGAATTTAAAGATAAAGTAGATTGGACTTTGATTTCATATAATCAAAAACTAAGTGAATCTTTCATTATAGAATTTAAAGATAAAGTTGATTTAGATAAAATAGAAGATAGTTGGAATTATGTTGATGAATCTTTTAAAAAGAAAGCAATTATAGAAAGTAAAATGTATGAATGTTATGATGATCATTTTATTGCATTTAAAGGTATTAGAAGTAATAGATATTCAAAATATAACTTTCAATATCAATATTTAAAAGGAGAAACATATACTTGTCATGCTGACCATTCTAATGAACGAAATTCTTTTGGTCTTTCTGTTTGGACTAAAGAAGAAGCAACTAATTATTGTAATGAATTAGTAGTTAAAGTAAAAGTTTACTATAAAGATGTTGCTAGAATAGTACATAAAAATGGTAAAATCCGTTGTAGCAAAATCAAAATCCTAAATTAATCAAAATTATAATTTATTTATTTTTATATTATATTTTTGATCTATTTTATCAAATTCTACATTAGTGTCAGAAATTCTAACCATTTCTAATTTAAATCCTTTAAGTAAAGTTAAAGATGGAGATGTATATAAATATTTATCTATATTTTTTAATGTATTTGATGGTGCATTTATAATATCGGTTACTGTATCATAATCTGTTAATATTTGAAATAATTCTGAATTAGTAGTTATATTAATAGCAAAATCTATTCTTGTAATTTGTTTAGTTATAATACGATAAGTCGCACCAGAACCACCACCAGCGGCATTATCTGTTATATCATAAGTTCTATATTCATATTCATTACTACCGTTAATATATTGATACTCATTTTTTGAAGTATACCCAGTAGCATTTAATATTTCACCTGAAATTACTTCACCTGATGAATTTGTATTAAATATTATTTGTACTGTAGAATTAGGAATATTAATATTTGTTTCAATTGATGATATTAATTCTGTTGAACTAGTATATCCTGTTCCTTTATTAATAATTTCTATATCTATAATTTCTGATCTCATATATATAGGGTCAGAAAAAACTTCATATTGACCTGAAATATCTGTATATGTATTTGAAGGATTAATTGGTGTTGTTTCTAATAATAAATTATTGACAAATATTCTTGATAATTTTTCAATATTTGATTTATCATTTGGATTTATTTTATTAATTAAATCATCTTCAATTATAAGAGAAAATACTCTATCTGATGTATTATTAATACTATAGAATACATTTCTTATTTTCCATTCAGGAATATTATCATTATATTTAACAATACTTTCATCTTGAGTTGTTGTACCATCATGATATTTTAAAACCGGTAAATCAAAAGTTTTTATTAATCTTTCAGTTATATTATTACCATCATTATAATTTATATAAAATTCTATTTTTTTATCTAAAAAAGGATATGGTATAATATTAGAATTTAAAACAGTATTAACTTTTGGTATAATTAATATATCCATTTTTTGTTTATAATTTAAATCTTTTTCAAGAACTATTTTTAATTTATCTTGTTCAATTGTTGTATCATATACAACACTTGGATATGAATTATCATTATTATTAATTACAACTAAAAAATCTTTACCATTAGTTACAGGAATGGTTTTTTCTACTTTTGTTATTTGTGTTTTAGAATTTGAATTTAAAAATTCAGTATACATATCTGTTGTATTATATTGATAAATATACCCATATTGTTTATCAATACTATTTAATTTAATCATAGCGGGATTGGAACTAGTATCTAATTCTGCTGTTATGGTATCAGAATTACCTATTTGTAGCGTAGAATAAACATTTAATAAATATTCTAAGTTATTCATACGTGTTCTAATAGATTCTAAAGATTGTTGATTATAAATTAACCCAGTTAAATCATTTACTTTTTGATTTATATTTATATTACCTTGAACTAAATCTGTTAATTTATCATTAAAATATGTTAATCTTGTTAAAGCTTCATAATATAATTCCATACCAAATAAAGAATATACTTTGTCTGGATCAAATGATGGTGGTTGTGTACCAGATTCAACTGATAAATTAGTATCTATTGAAAATGTAAAAGCATTACCATCTTGAAAACCATTACTAACTAATTTAGTTTGTTCTGGTATTTTTGTTTTTAATGAATTTAAATCATTTTCTGGTGTATCTAAAAATTCAACACCATATAAATTAGTAGCAGAAATTAAATTATTACCTGTAACATCTTCAATAGTATAATACCATAATACAGCATTAAATTTAAAATCTTTAGGTGCTATATTATCAAATGCCGTTCCTGAAAATTCACTAAAAGATTCAATTGGATAAATATATGACATAGCTTTTTTATAATCACTTATATTTAAATTCATAGTTAATCCATCAATTTTATCAGAATTAAATTGTGGCCATTTTAAATTTACATCTAAATTTGATGTAGCATAATTTCCATAATAATCACCTGTTCTTTTTAATATATTTCCGTTTACTGTTGTATATTTATAATTTCCATTATCAAATTGTGCCCAAATATCTCCTGGATATAAAGATGGATTTAATAATATAGGATTAGTTGGATTTTCACCTCCTTGAATTTCTAACTGTATTTCAGATGGTAATATAGGAAATGATGAATTAGGTTTATAATTATTATCTTCTTTTAAGTTCCATAACATATATGGTACTTGTCCATGTTGGTGTGAAATAATTGCATATGATTCAGTATATGCTTTATCAGGTAATTGCACATTATTTACTCCTTGTATTTCACTAACAAATTGTACAAATCTTTCATAACTATTATATAATTCTAATTGACTAATAGGTTGAAAAAAAGAATCATCATATATTGTATCTGGTACCATAATTTCTATAGTATCATTTAATATATTTGTAGTTGTAATATTTGTAATTTCTAATAATGATTGTGTAGTTGAATATGGTAATATATCAAGTCCTGCCTTATTTATTAATATCAAATCTCCCACTTTAAAATTAGATGTAGTATTTAATACTAATTGATATAATAAATTAGTACTAGTTGGTGATGTAGGATCAGGTCCAGTAATAGATGTCACTGAATATGTGTCAGTAGTTCGTTCTTTCCATAAATATTCTTTAAAATAATCTATATTTCCTGATGTACCATTATTATTATATTTTGGATCATTACTAAAATAATCATTATTAATATCTGCTACCTCAAAATCTATAATATTTAATTCTTTTGCCCATTTCCAAAATATTTTTTCAGTTGTTGTATATGGTTCAAATGTATCATAATAAAATGTAGTTGAATTTATTTTACTATTTCTAATTGTAGTTTCGTAATTAGCCACATAATTTCTTAATGACTCAACCAATTGATCTTTAAATGATGTAGGAAATGTATTTGTATTAGTTTCAAATGTATTTTCAAAATCTAATACACCTGGATCACTTTCTGTTCCTATAACTTGTCTAGGAAAATTAACTAATACAAAATGTGATAAATACATTTTATAATTATCATTTTGTGTTTCAAAGTTTTTATCTTCCGCTACTCCTGGAAAAACATAAAATGTAGTTCCATTTTTTTTTAAAGATTTATATGTTGGTGTTAACATTAATTAGATTATTTTTTTTATTTATATTATAGAATAATATTATTGTTTTATATATTAAAAATAATTATCTTCAATAAAAAAAAAAAAAAAATAAAAAAAAATTAT
>Ga0181554_1000774_pt1 | contig 31596 bp, 25 predicted proteins | sample 011ome_16_FD_145602 | JGI IMG/M metagenome (GOLD analysis project Ga0181554, IMG submission 145602) | Coastal salt marsh microbial communities from the Groves Creek Marsh, Skidaway Island, Georgia - 011503CT metaG (spades assembly) | ecosystem: Environmental > Aquatic > Marine > Intertidal zone... | reverse complement strand
CGGTCAAACGTTGAAAGGGAAGCGCGGGTGAAGAGTGACGACGGGAAAAGTCCTTAAGGAACGGCGTGCACCACGCGAACGGGGTCGTATGGGAAGCAGTCTCACCTCCGCCGCCGCCGCGCGCCGCCGCCGTCGCGTCTCGTTCGTCCTCCTCCCCGGACCCAGACGCGCCGCCTCGCTCGTGGCTCGACGGCCGCGACCCGTCGTTCTCGGGCGAGCTCTCCTTGTTGAGGTCCCCTTCGGAGGCGGGATCGCTCGCGTCGTCGTTCGCAGCCGTAGACGCGGGGGGAAACGGCGGCTCGGCGCTCGCGCGCGCCGCCGCCGCCGCCTTCGGGTGCGCGCGCGTGCTCCGCGCCTTTCTCGCCGCCACCGCGTTGAAGTCAAACTCAGGTTTCTTCTCCGCGACCGGCTGCGGCTCCTCGAACTCGCGCGGCCGGTGCTGCTTCACGGCGAAGTCGGCGAGGCTTTGCAGATTCGCGTTCGCGTCGGCGTCGGCGTCGGCGTTCGGATTTTGATTCGGATTCGGATTTGGATTCGCCGCCGCCGCGCCGCCCGCCGCGGTCGCCACCGCCGCCGCCGCCTGCGCGTACCCGGGCATCATCATCATCATCATCTGCGACATCGCCGCGGCCTGCTGCGCCTGCGCGGTATTGCTCTGTTGTTGCGCCGCCGCCGCCGCCGCCCACTGCGAAAACGCGCTCTCCGCCGACCCAAGATTGGCGCTCGCGTTGGACGTCGCCGCCGCCATCATCGCCGCGAAAAAGTCGGTCGCCGCGCTCGGGTTCGCGCCCGCCGCCGCCGCGCCGCCTCCGCCGTGCGCCGCGGGACCCGGCTGAGGAGGTCCGGGCTGCGGCGCGGGCGGCGGCGGCGCGGCCGGCGCCGTCATCGCCGCCGGCATCCCCGTCAGCCCTTGGAACGCGTGCATGAACCGCCGCATCGCTGCCGCCTGCGCCGCGTCGTCCGTCGTCGCGTTCGCCGCGCGCGGCGTCGTCGCGTTCGTCGCGCCCTTCAGCGCGGCGTTCATCTGATACATCGCCGCGGTGGGGTTCGCCGGCAGCAGGTACGGGTTGAAGTACGACGCCGCGTTCGTCGCGCCGGCGGCAGGCCCGGCGGCGGGCGCGGCGGGAAATTGCGCGTAGCTCGACGCGAGCGCCGCTGCGTGCGCGGCGTCGAAGCCGCCGTGTCCGAACGCGCCGTGTCCGAACGCGGCGAACGAGTTGACGTCCGCGCCCGTGATGGTGCCGTCGCTGACCTCCGTGCGCGTGCCGCCGTCCGTGCTGACCGTGCGTCGATCGCCGCTCATCGTCGTCGCGTTCTTCGCGCGATCGCCGCCCTCGGGGGCTTTTCTGGGATAAGGATGCGCGGGCTTTCGCTTCGGTCTCGCCGGCGGGATGACTGAAGCGCTCACGCCGTGTTCGGACGCGCTTCCGGAAACGCCCGCGCTCGCGACCCCGCTCGCGTCGCCGCTCTTCGCAGCCTCTCGCATGAGCTTAGAGAAGAACTTCTGCGCGTGCGAGCGGATCTGCACCGCGGACTTGGTCCCGACGTGCTCCTCGATCTTCCTCCACGCGCGCCCGTGCAGCTTCAGCGCGGCTAAAAATCTTTCATGCTCCTCGTCCGTCCATCGCTCGCGCTGCTTCGTTATGGTGTACGGCTTCCGCGCCTTGGGGACGTGCCCGACGTTTGCGACGGCGTGCTGCGTCGCGTTGCTCGTCGCCGCGTTCGACAGCGCGCCGAGGCCGCGCGACGTCGCGTCGCCGCCCGGGGGCGTTTGTCCGCGAGCCCACGGCGCCGCGTTCGACGCGGGAAGAGCGCCCTGTTGCACAGGTGGCGTAGGTTTTATCCGCGCGACGCCGGGTCCGAATCCTCCGCTCGCGGCCGCGGCCTGGGCGTACCCGGGCCACGCGGGCGGGGGATTCGACATGACGCGCGAGTCTTCTCCCAAACGCGCGCGCCGATTCTCCGGTGACGCACTCGAGCGAGGCGCGACCGGGCCGCGCGCGCGGCGACCAATGCGCGCCTTTCTCGGAAAACTCCGTCCGCAACCCGAGAAGATTCAATAAAGTACCGATCGAATTGGCTTTTTTCGAGCGTATGCGCATTTAGTCTGCGAGCGCGCTGTGTTAACTTTTCGGCCTACGGAAAGATCCTAAACGCGAAAGATAATTTTCAACGGGAGTGCTCGGTTCCCGCGGTCAAATCGCGTTCGCGGCGCGGTTTGAATTCACCGAGGCGCGCGGGGTGAATTACAGCCGCGGAAATGCCTCATCCGCAGATTTCAAAAGACCTCAAAAGCGCTCAGCTTGCCGCGTTGGAAAGATCAACAGCGCATACTGTAAATATCCGCGCAGCATAACTATCCTGCGCCGACACTACGAAAAACCAAACGGAGCCGTCCGCGTCCGACCGTCCATCCCCGCGCGCGCGCGCGCGCCGCGTCCCGCGATGCCGCCGGGCGGCGCGGACTACCTCGGCCCGATCAGCGCGACGCCGATGAAGATGGTGACCGAGATGCTCGCGTTCGCGGGGCCGCTCTCGTCGAGCGACGTCGTGTACGACCTGGGATGCAACGACGGACGCGTGCTCGTGGAGGCCGCGCGAGCGCACGGATGCGCGGGCGTCGGCGTGGAGATCGACGCGAGGGCGGTCGCGAAGGCGAGACAGATGGTGCGCGCGACGACGACGACGACGACGACGACGACGACGACGACGACGCCGACGCCGACTCCGACCCGACCCGACCCGTCCCGTCCCGACCCGTCCCGTCCGTCGCGGAGAGACGACGACGAGACGACGGCGCGGAGTGGTGAGATGAGATGTAGGCACCCGCGGAAACGAACAGAACGTCCGCGCGCGAAGTGCCGACGCTGACTGACGCGCCCGCCTCCTTCCTCCCTCCCTCCCTCTCGACGCGTCAGGCGAAAGACGCCGGCGTGGACGCGCTCGTGAAGATCGTCAGAGGCAACGCGGTGAAGGCGGCGATTCGCGACGCGACCGTCGTGTTCGTGTACCTCCTGCCCGCGGGGAACAGAAAGATCGCGCGAAAGCTCATGCGCGAGCTCGCGCCCGGTGCGACGACCGAAACCTACCCTACCCTACCCTACCCCTCGAAGAACCCTAGGGCTACATACAGTACCCCTCTGAACGACCCTCTGTTCCTCGAACCCTCGAACAAATCTGAACAAACCCAGGCGCGATCGTGATGACGTACGTGTTCAAGCTCCCCGAGGCGTGGTGGGGACCGTGGCTGGTCGCGAGCGAGGCGGCGGCGTCGACGAGAGCGCGCGCCGCCGGCGGCGTCGACGCGTCCGCGTACAACAAGCTGTTCAAGTACGTCGTCCCGGAGACGAAACCGGCGTGGTGCCGCGAGGGCGAGGAAGAGGGCGAGGAGGGGGAGGAGGAGGCGCGGCGGGGGTGGGCGGGGAGGATTCGGACTCGGATTAAGATTCTCGTCGCGAGACTGGTCCCCATACGACCGCGTTCGCGTGGTGAACGCCGTTTCTTAAGGACTTTCTTTTCCCGCGCGGCGGCGGCGGGCGTCGTCGCCGCCGCCGCCGTCGCGGCGATTCGGCCAGCCCGGCGATAGCCGCCGCGCGCGATGAACGACGCGATGAACGACGCGATGAACGACGACGCGCGTCGGTCGACGTGGTGATGTTAAAAGAAAGAAATCCTCAAACGCCGCGCCGCGCCCGCCGCCGCTCGTCGAGCGACTAGTCGTTCACGCGCGACGCGACGCCTCGAGGGAAGGCTCTGCTCGCTCACAGCGCCTTGGCGAACTCGACGCCCTTGTTGATCGAGTCGTTCAGCTCGGCCATCATCCCGTCCAGGCCAGCCTTCTCGTACGGCGTCAGCTCGCCGAGGCCGTGGATCGTCTCCACGCCCTCCTTGCCGAGCGTCACCTTGGACGCGAAGAACCTCGCGTCCGTGACGTTCGACTCGACGTACGTGCACTCCACGACGCCGGCTTCGCCGTTCTTCGCGCGGAGGCACGAGTCCGCGAACACCGCGCCCGCGTACGCCATGGACAGCGTCGCGCTGCCCTTGCCCGCCTTGGCGGCGACGACTTCGGTGCCGCCGTCCTGCGTGCGCTTCGTCAGCGCCTCGATCGTCGCGGCGTCCATCTCCGCCTTGGGCGTCGCCTGCGCTCAGAGAAGCGGCGGCGGGATCGGGGCGGAAGGAGTTGAAAGGCGTCAGTGGTGGAGTTGAAATGCGTCGTAGGGTCGGGCGTTGAAACCACCGAGGGTTGGTGGGCGGAGAGACACGAAACGAACGCCGGGAGAGAAAGTCCGTCCTTAAGGAATGAAGTTCACAACGCGAACGCGGTCGTACGGGGACCAGTCTGGTGTGAGACAGAAAAAACAACAAAAACGCGCCTGCGAGAGCAGCGGCAGGATCGTGATCCCCGCGTGGCCGCCGACGACGGGGACGTCCACCTTGGCCGTCTCGAGGCCGTTCTTCTCCGCGTAAAACGTCTTCGCGCGCACGACATCGAGGGTCGTCACGCCGAAGAGCTTCTTCGGGTCGTACGCGCCTCTCTTCTTGAGCACCTCCGCGGCGATCGGCACGGTGGAGTTGACCGGGTTGGAGATCATGTTGATCATCGCGTTCGGGCAGTGCGTCGCGCACGCCTCGGTGAGTCCCGCGACGATGCCCGCGTTGATCTTGAAGAGGTCGTCGCGCGTCATCCCGGGCTTGCGCGGGACGCCCGCGGGGATGATGACGAGGTCCGCGTCCTTGAGAGCCGCGCCGAGCTCGGCGTCGCCGGCGTAGCCCTTGACCTGCGCGGCGGTGTTGATGTGCGAGACGTCCGCGGCGACGCCCGGCGTGCCCGCGATGTCGTACAGAGAGAGCTCCGTCACGAGCGGGTTCTGTCGTTCGTTCGTCGTTCATCGCGCGCGTCGTTCGTGTGCGGTGGGCGGGATGAGAGAGGGCGTCAGGAGGAGGTTGGGGAGGGCGCGGGCGTGGAGTGGCGGGAGGGGCCCACGGAGGAAGACGCGCGGCGGCGAAAGTCCTCAAGGAACGGCGTTCACAACGCGAACGGGCTCGTATGGGAACCAGTCTGGATCGATCGACCGATCGATCGATCGGGGTTTTATCGACGCGATCGGCGCGCGTACCATCTTCATGAGGAGACCGCACGGCTGGCCGATCCCGCCGGCGGCGCCGAGGACGGCGACCTTGTACCCGCGCGTCTGGGTCATCGCGCTGGAGACGGTGCGGGACGCGCGCGCGGCGCGGAGGAGGGCGGCCATGGTGAGGAGGACGTGCGGTTGCGGGTGGGGTCGACGCTTCGTCGGCGCGGATGGAAAAGGACCCCCGGCGGCCGGTGTTTGCTGCGACCCTTCACGTTTTCGACGCGAGCGCGAGAGCGAGATCGAAATCTCGCGTCGCGTTGACCGCTCGCGATCGCGCGGTCGGCGACCACGAACGTTTTTCACCCGCCGCCCGGTTTCAAGATTCGATCGCGCCCCCTTTCAACCGACCGATGAGCGCACCGCGGCGAGGCGGCGTCGGCAGAGTCGCGTTCTCTCCAAAGCGCAAGCGCCCCGCCTGGAAAGCTCCTCGGAGCCTCGGACAACGATCGACGACGTCTGATTCTGACTCGTCGACGCGCGTCGTCGTCGTCGTCGTCGTCGTCCGTCGTCGCGGCGGGTCGACGTCGATCCGATGCCGCCGCCGCCGCGCGGGAACCCGCGGACGAAGCTCCTCACCGCGGGCGCGCTCTTCGCGTTCGCCGCGTGCACGTTCTCGCTTCCCGCGATCCTCGCGACGAACGCGAGCGCGTCGCTCTACGCGAGCGACGATCCCATCTCGTCCGCGGCGACGCGACGCGGCGCGTTCATGAACGCGGGGTCGAAAGACGTCGGGTCCACGACGATCGCGGGGGGGGAGATTCACGACGCGAGCACGGACACGTTCTCGAGGACGACGGTCAACGCGGGGAACAAGGGGAAGAGGACGCGATAGGAGATAGCATCTGTAGGAGGCGCGCGGAGGAGGACGTAACCTTACTGTATCATAGCAGCGGCGACGCGTCGCATCTCAACGATCGTTAGCAGCCTACTAGTAGAGAGCGCGTCGTACACCATAGTAGGTAGCATCACCGGAGGAACCGCGTCTCCGTGTCGAGCGACGCGGTCGTGTCCGGACGGTTCCCGTCGTACGACTGCTGGTGCCCGACGTAGCTCCCCATCCCGCCCTGCCACTCCCCTTCCTCGTCGTCGAACTCGCCGCGCTGAGGAAGGAACGTTTCGTCAGTCGCGATTGAAATGAAAACGAGAGACGGGCGGAGAGAAACGCGACGCGCGCGAAAAGTAAAGTCCTCGAGGAACGCCGTGCACCGCGCGAACGGGGGGGCGATCGCGTGGGGCCCGCCAGGGCAGTGTGAAAATAGAACGCGCCTGATCCTCCAGCATCGGCGGCGCCTCCTGGAGCACCGGCGTCGCGCCCCTCGCGACGCGCAAAAAGTTTTGCAGCAGGTTATCGAGCTGATCCGCGTCCGCGGGGGGACGGTCGCCGTCGCCGCCCGCGTCGCCCAACGCGCGCAGACGCGCCTCGTTCTTCGCGTAGATCTTCGTGAGGCCGTCCGACGCCGTCGACGCGGCGGTGTCCGGGGGGCCGTCGCTCGGGTATCGACGCCCGGGCTCCGGACCGTCCGGCGGCAAACCGCTCGCGTCCGCGTCGGGACCCAGGCCCATGACGTCGCCGCCGCCGAACTCGTCGATGTCGTCGAGCGTGTTATGCCTGGGGCCCGCCTGCTTCTTCGGCGGCGCGACGCCGCCGACGCCGTCGCCGAGGAACGACGCCGCGCTGAGCGTCTGCCCGGGAAAGACGAACGTGCTCTCTCCCACCATGCTCTCGTTCGCGTCGAAGGTTTGAGACGCGCGAACGTCGGCGGAATAATCCTTCCCCGCGTCTTTGAACGGATCGATCCTCGAGTCGATGTCGCGCATGAACGCGCCGTAGTCCTCTCGCGCGTCGTCGATGACGACGCGTCTTCGGTCCTGGTCGCTCCCGGGCACCGGCGGCAGCTGCGAGAGAAACACGTTGTCCGCGATGTTTTCCTTCATCTCCAAAATTTCCATCCGCGCCTCCAAGCCGTTCTTCTCCGCCATCTCCGCTCGCTCCTGCAGCATCCGCATGTTCTCGTTCTGCGCTTGCATCGCGCGCATGAGCTCCGTGTGTTCCTGTTGCAGCTCCATGCGCAGCGCGCTGAGCTCGCGCGCGCCCGCGGGGGTGGGGCCGCGAGGGGGCAGGTACCCGGGTGGCGGCGGGCCGTCCGCCGGCGCCGCGTTCGCGTTGGCGCCGCCGCGGGGGCCGTACGGGGGTCCGTCGTCTTCGTCGTCCGGGTCTCTGCGCGGCGCGCGGCGCGCGGGCTTGTTCGCGCGGTCCTGCTCCTGACGCTTCGCGAGATCGAACGCCTCCTCCTCCGCGCGCGCCCGCTCCTCCGCCTTGAGGCGTTCGTTCTCCTGTTCCTTCTCGAACGCCGCGCGAAGTCGCTCTTGCTCAGCCTTGAGTCGCCGCTCCTCCTTCAGATCTTCCTCCGCCTCGCGCTGCTTCTCCGCCTCCTTCTTCCGTCGCTTCTCCTCGATCTGCTGCTCGAGCGCGTGCGCGAGCTCGTCCCTCTGGCGGTGTTTCGCCGCGAGCTCCCTCGGGTCCACGTCCCCGATCTGGCCGTCCCTGAACCGGCCTTGGATCATCAGGTTCCCGACGTGATCCGCCGCGGGTCCCCCCGGGGACCTCGGGTCGTAGTGGTAATCCGGCGGCGGCATCCCGGGGTTCAGCTGCCGCTCGTTGTAGTCATCTCGCAGGTCTTTCAAGTTCGTCACGACGTTCCCGCCCTGGTCGCGCATCGGCGCGCCGCCGCCGCCTTTCCCCCACGGATCGTACCGCGCGATCTCTCGACGCTCTCGAGCGTCCCTCTCGAAGCGTTCGCGCTTCTCCCTCTCTTTCGCCTCCGCTTTCAACCGGACTTGCTCGTCCAGCTCGCGCTGGTACGCCGCCTTCTTCTGCCGCGCGGCGCTCTGCTGCTGCTGTTGGAACGACCCGGGCTGCCCGCCGGGGAAGCCGCCGCCGCCGCCGCCGCCAAGATTATCCGTGAACGACGGCCGCTGCGTCTGCCGTCCTCCTCCTCCTCCTCCTCCTCCTCCTCCTCCCCCCTGGTCGTACCCCTGCATCGGGTGCGGCGTCTGCTCGACGTACTGCGGCGGCGGCTGCGGATGCCCGCTCTGCCGGTCGTACATCGGGATCCCGTCCGGGTCCACGGATCGATCGACGCCGTCCTGGAACCCGTCGCGCATGTCCCTGAGGGCCATTCCATACAAAGCGATGTCGGGGTGGAGTTCATAGGCGTCAGCTAGAGTTGAAAGGCGTCGATGGCGGGGATTGAAAGCGAGGGGTGGGCGGAGAGAGACGCCGGGCAAAGTCCTTAAGGATCGGCGTTCACCACGCCGACGCGGTCGTATGGGGACCAGTGTATAGAACGCACCTGATGACGTTGGCCATGCCGTGCGCGCGCGCGTCGATCCCGCGCCGCTCCGCGAGCTCGCGTCGCTTCCGGTCCTCCTTCTCCGCGATCTGCGCGCTGAGCTCCGCGGCGTACTCGCGCTTCTGCTGCTGCTTCTTCTCCATCCGCCGCTTGTCCGCGCTGTTGAACATCTGCTTCACGCCGCCGTGCCCGAACGGCCGAGGGTTGACTTCCTCCTCGAAGACGAGCCCAGGGCTGGCCTCGTCGCTCGGACGACGATGCTGCCCGCGGCCGTGCGCGCCGCCCTGCTGCGGCGGGTACCTCGGCGGGAGCCCGCCGCCGTTCGCCGCGGGGCGGTCCGCGAACGCGTCCATCGCGTTGTTCGGCGGTCCCTGCGCGCCGGGGGGTCCGCCGTTCGCGCTCAGATGCTGGTTGTATTCCGCCTGTCGCTCGCGCGCGAGGCGCTCTCTGTGCTCTCCGCGCTCGTCCACCTCGGGTCCCCAGTACGCGCCGCCGCCGCCGGAGGGGTCGTGCGGCGGCGGGTAGTTCGGGTTCGCCATGACGACGGAGGGGCGCGGCGGCGGCGGCGGCGTCGGTATCGCTCGCGCGCGAAGACGACGACGACGACGACGACGACGACGACGACGACGACGACGACTCGGAGGGCGGTCGGATGGATCAATCCACGGTCAGCCGCGGCCTCGCGAGATGCGATTCGATTCGACCCGGCGAAGGACAGCCTCGCGCGCGGGTCTTCTCGACGCGCGGGTCTTCTCGACGCGAGAGGTCGGCGCGGTGAGGCGCGTGCGGACGCTCGCGGTGTGCGAACGCGCGTCGGAGCGTCGAGGGCGCTCGTCGTTGTGCCCGGCGCGGCGGGGCGGGCGGATTTATTTTGAAAACAAAGAAAGTCGTTGCCGAACAGCGAAGAGAGCACCAGCATGTTTCGATACCAGATGTTTGCCTCTATCGGCCGTTACTCCCTCCCTCCGTGGAGACGTCGCGCCCGCCGGGCGCACAGGCGCGAGCGCCGCGGCGACGCGATGCCGCCGCGCCGTCGCGAGCCGCTCGCGTGAGCACCCACGGCCATCGATGCATCGCGTCGCGCGGAGCGGAGCGGAGGACGCCGACGGAGGGATCGCGGGACAGACGGCGACGCGCGACGACTTCGCGGGGGCGTCGTCGCGCGAGATTCGACGCCTCGCGCCCTCGCCGTCGTCGTCGGATGGATCGGACGACGACGACGACGACGACGACGACGCGTCCCGCGCCTCGTCGTCGTCGTCCGACGAGCCGCTGACGTGCTGGTACCTGCGCCCGCGCGGGACGCTGCGGCGCGGCGTCGGCGCGATGTGCCTCGACGACGACGACGCGACGACGACTTCGACGACGACGACTTCGACGACGACGACGACGTTCACCCCGCTTCGCGCGCGCGACGACGACGACATCTCGCGCCGGTGCGACGCGCACGGCGTCATCGCGACGCGGTGGACGTCGGACGCTCGCGACCTCGCGACGGCGGCGCGCGCCCGCGCGTGCGTCATCCCGCGCGCGGAGGAGGAGGAGGAGGAGGAGGAGGAGAAGGATCGTTCGTCGGCGCCGCCGCGGCTCGCCGAGCTCGCGTCCGCGGCGCTCGCTCGAACCCTCGCGACGACGCCGCGTCTCCCGCCATCGCTCCCGGTGCATATCCTCAACGACGTCGTCGAGCGCGCGGGCCTGCGCGCGCTCGACCACCGCGTCCTGGCGATGGTGCTCGGGCACGGGCTCACACGTCTGCGGTTCAGGCGCGTTCGTATTCGCACTGGTTCCCATACGATCCCGTTCGCGTTGTGGACGCCGTTCCTTAAGGACTTAACCCGGCGCCCTCTCCGTCGCTCTCGTCCAATGAAACGTACACGTCATCAAATAAGTAACCAATCACATCACTTCCCGCCGCGTCGCCCGCCAATCACATCACTTCCCTCAGAGACGTCCCCGCGTTGTTCCGCGCGCGCGTCCCCCGGACGTGGATGCACTGGCGCGAGGGCCTCAGCGATATCAACCACGGGATCGCGGAGCCGAGAGAGGACCTGCGCACGCCCGGGCCGGCGTGCATGTTCGACGTGCACGACGGCGACGTGGTGCCGAACGACCGCGGGTGGACGCGGCTGTGGCGGATGACGGACTGTCTCGTCGACGTCGCGTTCGAGACGGACCCAGGCGCGTCCCATCTCGCACTGGTCCCCATACGACCTGAACTTCATTCCTTAAGGACGGACTTTCGTCGGCGCCTTCTCCGTCGCTCTCTGTCGTCCAATGAAACGTCCACGTCATCAAATAACTAACCAATCACATCACTTCCCGCCGCGTCGCCCGCCAATCACATCACTTCCCGTCAGACGCGGAGGACCCGGAGCCGTCGGACACCGGGGACATGGTGCGAGGGCTCTTGCGCGAGATCGCGGGGGTGACGACGCTGCGGACGATGTCGATCGCGTACTTCGACACGGTGACGGACGACGTCATCGAAGCGCTGTGGCGACGCGACGACGACGACGACGACGACGACGACGGCGGCGGCGAGGTTGTCGAAAAAACCAAAAAACGCGCCGCCGCGCCGCCGCCGCCGCGTTACGCGCGGCGCCGTCCACTCTCGCTCGCGCGTCCACTCTCGCGCGCGCTCTCGCTCTCGTCGCCGCCGCCCGCGCTGATCACGCGTCTGGAGCTGAGCCACCTCCCGCGTGTCACGGACGCGGGCGTGCGAGCCCTCGTGGATAACCTGCCCCGGCTGACGAAGCTCCGTTTGGAGGTGCGTTCTATACACTGGTCCCCATACGACCCCGTTCGCGTGATGAACGCCGATCCTTAAGGACTTTTCCCGGCGTCTCTCTCCGCCCATCCCTCGCTTTCAATCCCCGCCCTCGACGCCTTTCAACTCCACCTGACGCCTTTCAACTCCACCCCGACGTCGCTTTGTATGGAACGACCTGGAGTTCCTCGCCGTGACGGACGCGTGCGTAAAGGACTGGAAGACGTTTCGAAACCTCGAGTGGCTGGAGATCACGTCGTGCCCGTACGTGAAGTTCACGCACCCGACGGTGAACTTTCTGAAGCCGCCGCCGAAGCTGCGGACGCTGCGTCTCAGCCCGCGGTCGAACGGCGGCGGCGGAGGAAACCAAAAAGAAAACGAGACGACGATCAGCGCGCGCGACTTTTTGCAGCTCAGCGAAGCGCGCGCGTCGCCCATACGCACCTTGTGCTTGGGGTGCCGGTTCGGGTACACGACGACGAAGACGAACCGTCGCGGCGTGGACGGCGACCCGGGCGGGTACCGCAAGCACGCGGTGCTGGACTTGCGAGAGGTGAAGCTCGAGTTTCTGACGCGACTGGAGCTGTACCGGTGCGAGCAGGTCGTGTGGCCGAAGGCGTTCACGCGGTTGAATAAACGCCTGAAAACGCTCGTGGTGAACACGCACACGGACGGTCTCGTCCTGCGCCTGCGCGGGATGACGACGCTGCGGGAGCTGTGGATATGCGACGTCCGGGGGATGACCGCGGGCGAGTTCGTCGCGTTGGGCGATTTGAAGGGGTTAGAAAAGTTGACGTGCGGGGGGGTGGTAACGGCCGAGCTGCGAGCGTTATGCGACGTCGTCCGCGCGGCGTGCGGGCCGACGCTGACGACCGCGCACTTTCATCGGTGCGTGGAGTATCCCACGGACGAGTCCGTGTTCGATTAGGTTGTAGCGGCCGGCGGCGGCGGCGCCGCGGCTGATACGAGTACGTGTAGAAAAAAAACACAACAGAGAAAAGAACAGAACAGAACGATATTTACGACTCGCCGTCCAGCGACACCGCACGATGCGCTACCCGACGCTGAGCGCGGACGTCCGCGCGTTCGACGCCGCCGCGAGCCCGTCCTCGGACGAGTCCGCGCGCCGCGCCGCCGCGCTCGACGTCGTGCGCGACGCGGTGCGCGCAGAGTGGGGCCCCGACGCGATCGTGAACGTCTTCGGGAGCGTCGCGTGCGGCACGACGCTGCCGTCGTCGGACGTCGACTGCGCCGTCACCGGCGCGGAGTGGGGCGGCGACGACGACGCCGGCGACGCCGCCGCCGGCGGCGGCGTCGGCGTCGCCGCGGCGCAGGACGCGAGGAACAGGGCGATGAAGCCCGCGATGATTCGCGCGGCGCGGCGGCTCGCGGACCGACTCCGCGCGATGTCGCGATCTGGGCGCCCCGTCTCGAGCGTGCTCGCCATCACGAGAGCGCGCGTGCCCGTCGTCCGGACGACGATACGATCCGTCGGCGTGGACGTCGTGTTCGGGCAGACGAACGGCGTCGCCGCGGCGGCGTGGACCAAGGCGCGCGCCGAGGCGCACGCGGAGCTCGCGCCGTTGGCGAGGGTATCGAAGGCGTTCTTGCGAGGGAGAGGGATGGGCGACGTCGGCGACGGCGGGGTGGGCTCGCACGCGGTGACCGTGATGCTCGCGGCGTACTTGGACGACGCGAAGAGGATGAAGACGAAGGCGACGAGCGGCGGCGGCGGCGGCGGCGGCGGCGGCGAGGAACGAGCCGACGAGGAGGAGGAGGAAGGAGAGGAGGACGGAGAGATCGTCGCGCGCGTCGACGGCGACGGCGACGGCGACGACTCGGATGTCGTCGTCGACGTCGACGTCGGCGGCCTCCTCGTCGGGTTCATGCGCGCGTGCGGCGCCGTGGACGTACGCTCGGACGTGTTCACGACGTCGCCGCCCGGCCCCGGCCCCGAACCCGTGGGATGGCGCGAGAAGCCGACGGCGTGGATGACCAGAAGCGAGCTGTCCGCCGCGCGCGCCGATCCGTCGGACGCGTCGTCGGACGCCGCCGCCGCCGCCGCCGCCGTCGCGGAGCCGCCGCGTCTGGGCGTGCGCGACCCGCTCGCGCCGGAGCGGAACCTCGCGGCGGGGTCGCACAAGGCTGAGGCCGCGCTGAGGGCGCTCGGGGAGGCGGGGGAGGCGTTGGCGCGGATGGGGCCCGCGCGCGCGCGTTTGGACGCGGTCGTGGACGTGGAAGCCGCGTTGCGAGAGCGGCCCGGAGGCGGCGACCATGGTAGGAAACGGCCAGCGGGCGGCGGTTTCGACGGCGGGGGAGGGCTCGCAAAGTCGCACAGAACGTCGTTCCCCGCGCCGGACATATGATGATAGCGTAGACTACTAGCTAGAACACGTCTAGCGAGCGGCGCGGAGGTACACGTAGACTGTCTCGTGACGCCTTCGACGCGGTCGACGTACTGTAGGAACAGGTAAAACATCCATTAATAGGTTCGCTTCTAATCCCTCGCGCGTCGCTCTCATCACTCCCCCCCGTTCGACGCCTTCTCCCCGCCCCCGCCCTCGTCGCCGCTCGGCACCTTAGTCGGCACCCCCAGCTCCCCGATGTGCGTGATCACCTCGTCCGCCAACCCGAACGTCACCGCCTCCGCCGCGGTCATGTACGTGTCGCGTTCCAACACGCCGATCACCTCCCCCGCGCTCCGACCGCTGTGCTTCGCTATGATATCCCTCAGCGTCGTCCGCGTGTGCTCAGCCTTGGTCGCTTTGATCAATATATCCGTGGTCTGCCCGCTTATGACGTGGTGCGGCTGGTGGACCATCACCCTGAGGGTCGTTCCATACGATGCGAACGTCGGGGTGGAGTTGAAAGGCGTCGGATGGAGTTGAAAGGCGCCGAGGGCGGGGATTGAAACCGAGGGGTGTTGGGCGGAGAGATACGCCGGCAAAAGTCCTTAAGGATCGGCGTTCACAACGCGAACGCGGTCGTATGGGGACCAGTGTATAGAACGTGCCTGGCGTTCGGTAACACGTATCGATGGCCCTTCTCCCCCGCGCACAGGAGCACCGCGGCCATGCTCTCGGCGTGGCCGATGCACACCGTGTACACCGGCGGGCGGACGTGCTGGCGTGGGGGGTAGGGTTAGGGTTAGGGTTTGGGTTTGGATGGCGTAGGGCGCGGGAGCGCGTCGCGAAGAGAGAGGGAGAGCACGCGACGACCCGAGGCCTTCGACGGAGGGCGAAAACTAACAACGCGGGCGTCGCGCACAGCTGTGCGTCCACCCATCGCACCTGCATCACGTCGTAGATGGCGAGCCCGGAGGTCACCACGCCGCCGCCGCTGTTGACGTACAACACGATCGGCGTCTCCGGATCCACCGCGTCTAAGAACAACATCTTTCCCACGAGCGAGTGCGCGGACTTGTCGTCCACGCGGCCGTTGAGGAAGATGCGCCGCTGGCCCATCAGTTGAGTGAAGAAGAGGTCGGCGTCCGATTTCGCCACCGGCGGCGGCGGCGGCTTGGACGGCTCCGCCTCCTTCGTCTTCTCTCCCTGCCCGTCGTCCGTCTTCTTCTCTTTGACGATGCCGTTCGCGGGCGGCGTCGCGGGCGTCGCGGGCGTCGCGGGCGTCGCGGGCGCGGGCGCGGGCGGCGGGGAGGGCGCGGGTTTCTTTTCAACCTTCTTCGGCATCGCGTCGGCGGCAACCTTCGCCGCGCGCGTCGGCTTCGGCGACGCGTCCGCGAGCGCGGGCTCCGGTCCGAACCGTCGCGTCGCCTCGTACGCGCACGCGGCCAGGCCCGCGCCGACGGCGACGGACTGCCACGACATCCCCGCGGGCGGCTCCGGCGGGGACGAGGAGGAGGAGGAGGAGGAGGAGGAGGACATCGCGCGTCGGCGCGACGGAGGAGGCGGACGATGCCGCCATCGACACGGCACCCGATGGGCGGCGGCGGCACCGCGCGCGTTCGACGCGCTCGCGGCGGCGTGCAGCGCGCGTCGAGCGGCGTGGCGGAGCGACATCGCGAGGGCGGCCGCGACGGCGACGGCGAAGCGGAGAGGGGCGCGCGTGTCGGTGTGCCGGTCCCGCCGCGCGTCGAGTCGATTTCAGCGTCCGAGAAGTCGAGGCGAGTCGACAGCGCAGCGACACGTCAAATTCATTCATGCGACGAACGCGTCAGCCGTTAGACACGACGACGTGGTACCGCGAGCGCGGCTCCGGGGCGTGTATTTGCTTGGCGTGCGGCGTCCTCGTGTCTACTTGGTGCGGGCGGAAGAAGCACGTCGCGTCCGTCGCGCATCGTCGCAAACGGCGAGAGACCGAGGCCGTCGACGCGAGCCCCAACATTCCGTCGTCCGCCATGGCTCCGGCGCGCGAGGAGCAGCGGAAGCCGCGCGCGAACGGCGGCGGCGAGTTCTACCCCGCGCCGCGGTCGCGCGTGAAGAAACTCTTCGGCGATCGATGGTTCGAGGGCGTCGTCGACGAGGTCGCCCCGGGCGACCGCTTCCCGATCACGGTGCGCTTCGACGACGGAGACGTGGAATCGTTCACGCTCGAGCAGTTTCACGCGAGCACGACGCCGGCGACGGCGGCGAGGACGGCGACGGCGACGACGAGGACGAGGACGCCGGCGCCCGCCGCGTCGTCCCGCGCGTACCTCCGCGGGCTCGGGAACGAGCACGCGTCCGAGTCCCTCCCCGGCGCGCTCCCGGAGGGAAGGAACAACCCGGCGCGATGTCCGTACGGTCTCTACGCGGAACAAATCTCGGGCACCGCGTTCACGGCGCCGAGGAGCGAAGGGAAGAACCTGCGGACGTGGATGTACCGGAAGAAGCCGTCCGTGACGCACGAGCCGTTCAAATCTATCGAACACAATGCTGAACTTGGCTCTAAGCTCGGCGAGAGGGTGATCGCGGACTTCGCCCCGTCTAGCCGCGACATCGAGGCGACCCCGAATCAGTTGCGGTGGTTTCCGAGGAAATATCCGGAGGTTTCTAAGATGACGGGAAACCGTATAAGATCGACTTTCATCGGAGGATTAGAGACCGTTTGCGGCGCGGGGTCTGCCGCTACGAAGGACGGGTACGCGATTCACACGTACGCGTGCGGCGTGGACATGGTGAACGCTTGCTTCGCCAACGCGGACGGCGACATGCTCATCGTTCCAGAAAAAGGCACGCTCGACGTTCAGACCGAGCTCGGGCGTCTGGAAGTCCCGCCGGGGTTCGTGTGCGTCGTACCGCGAGGTATTCGGTTCAGAGTGACGCTGCCGGAGATACCGCAAGACGGAGAAGAAAACGAACCAGACGCGGACTTCGCGCGCGGATACGTCCTGGAAGTGTTCTCCGGCCACTTCGAACTCCCGGACATGGGCCTCATCGGCGCCAACGGCCTCGCGTCCGCGCGAGATTTCGAGATGCCGACGGCGTACTGCGACGACGACGATGCGATACACAGAGCGCGCGATGCGGGGGAGTGGACGATCGTCCACAAGTTCCTCGGTGAATTCTTCGAGGCGAAACAGTCGTTCTCGCCGTTCAACGTCGTCGCCTGGCACGGCAACTACGTCCCTTTTCGGTACGACCTCTCCAAGTTCTGTCCGATGAACTCCGTGTCGTTCGACCACGCGGACCCGTCGATATTCACCGTGTTGACCGTGCGAGGCGGGTCCGCGTCGCGACCGGGCGCCGCGTGCGCGGACTTCGTCGTGTTCCCGCCGCGCGTTAACCCGACGGCGGACACCTTCCGGCCGCCGTACTACCACCGCAACTCCCAGACCGAATACATGGGACTCATCAGAGGGCAGTACGAGGCGAAAGTCGACGGCGGGTTCCTCCCGGGCGGCGGGATGTTACACAGCTGCATGACGCCGCACGGGCCGGACGCGGAGACGTTCGCGCGCGCGTCGTCCCCGCGCGCGTGCGACGAGGCGGGGAGGATAGGGGACGACGCGTTGGCGTTTATGTTCGAGTGCGATTACGCGCCTCGGGTGTCGAAGCGCGCGATGCGCGGGGAGACGCTGGATGAGAACTACTACAAGGTGTGGAGCTCGCTGAGGAGTTACTTCGACGCGAACGATAGGGACGGGACGATTGCGCGGGAGGGAGGGGGCAGAGGTGGCGGGGGGGGCAGAGGCGGCGGTAGAGGCAGGGGCGGCCGAGGCGGCAGAGGCGGCGGCGGCGGCGGCGGCGGTCGAGGCGGCCGCGCGACGAAGGTTGCCAGGGAGGCGCCGCGGGATGGACTCCGACTCCAAGTCGAGGCAGAAGGCTTGAAAAGAGGACGCCGTGCGTAGAGCGTTCGTCGTGTGCAATGTTCTAGTTCGTTCGTTCACGCCGCCGCGAGCTCGGCCTCGAGTCTGACCACCCATAGTTCCGCGTAGTCATTGCCGCGCTCCACCGAGACGCGGTACCACTTCAGCGCCTCCGTCTTGTTCACCGCCACGCCGCAGTCGCCGTGTTCGTAGATACGCCCGAGCCGCATCGGACACGTCTTGCAGCCTAACTCGGCCCCCTTGAGATACAATTCGAGCGCCTTCGCGCCGTTTCGCTCCACGCCGACGCCTGCCTCGCAGCAGTCCGCGAGCTCGAAGGTCGCGTTGAGCTGTCCACAACCGGACGCCCTTTCCCACCACTCACACGCGGTCGAAAGGTCCGTCATCACGCCGCACTCGACGGCGTAGAAGCTTCCCATTTTGAACATGGCATCAGCGTCGCCACGATCAGCCGCTTTACGGAACCAATACGACGCCTTCATGTAGTGGTCTTTACAAAACTTGTCACCGAGCTCACGTAGCGCTTCAGTTGAGCCGGGCAACGACGCGTCGGACTGCTCCGCGTCCCTGAACACCTTGCTCACCGCAGCGAGCGCGACGCGATCTTTCGGGTCCTCCAGGTGGGCGAAGATCACGCACGCGATGGCGCCGTCGATCTTAGTGGGGTGTAAAGCCCGGAGAACCTCGAACTCCGCCCTCGTGGCGTCGAGCTCACTGACGAGCTTCGCTCGTTTCGCCCTGGAGTCTTCGAGCTCGGCGTCTCTCTTCGCGAGCGCCGCGCGCGCCTCGCGGAGCTCGCGGTACATCTGCGCAAACTCCACGGCGACGAGATCCGAGGTTTGCGGCGTCGTCATCGTAGCGCGAGGGGGGCACGCGGGGGCGGGGCGCGCGGGAAAGTGAGTCACCGTCTTTTTTTTCTCGACCGTGACGATTTTCGCCTGATTTTCGCACGCCGTCGCCGCGACAAAGGTTATGATACGTTCCGTTCGAGTGCTAAAGATAGACTATCAACTCAACTCCATCGGCGCGCTCGCCCCCCCCCGCGCCTCCCTCTCCCTCTCGAACACCGCGTACGACCCCGCGCGCGTCCGCTTCTCCTCGTCGTAGAACGAAAACGCGGCGTCCATGGCGGCGATCAACGGCGACAGCCGACCCGCCGACGCGTGCCGCCCCGCGGGCGTCAACGTCTTTTTCCTCGTCTCCATTCGGTCGTACAGCACCCCCAACGCGGCGTTCACGCGGTACGCGCGCTCCCACGCCGCCGCGGTGGCGAACGGCCGCGCGGACCAAAAATGTTTGAGGAGTTCCGCGGCGGTCGCCGCGTCGGCTTTGATCTCCGCGTCGACGGCGGGGGGGACGCCGTCGGTGACTGAGGGCCGCTCCATACAAGCGAACGTCGGGGTGGAGTTGAAAGGCGTCAGATGGCGTTGAAAGGCATCGAGGACGGGGATTGAAACCGTGGTGTGTGCGGAGAGAGACGACGGCAAAAGTCCTTAAGGATCGGCGTTCACCACGCGAACGCGGTCGTATGGGGACCAGTGTATAGAACGCGCCTGACGCGAGCGCCTCCGCGCGCGTCCAGCCTTTGTTCTTCTTCGCGCGGCGGTTCTCCTCCGCGATCGCGTCGAGCTGCTTGCGCGCCTGGGCGGGGTCCACGAGCGGGCCGAGCTCGCGCGGTTTCTTATTCGTCGTCGTCGTCGTCGGCGCGGTCGCGGTCGTTCCTTCGGCGGGTTCGGATTTGATTTTTTTCGCCCCTTTTTTTCCACCCGCGCCCGTCGCCGTCTCGTCCTCGTCCGCGCGCTCGCCCCAGTCGATCTTGTGCTCCACCTTGAAGAACCTCGCGACGCGTTTCAGCGCCTCGACGTCGAAGCCGCTCGGCTCGTACTCGTCGTCGTCGCCGCCGCCGCCGCCGGCCTTCCGTTTCTTCCCCCCCGAGGTCGCCGCCGCCGCCGCCGCCGCCAGCTGTGCGTTCGCGTTCGTCCCCGCCGCCTTCCCCGCGGCGGCCGCGGCGCCGCGAAAGTACGCGCTCTCGTCTCGCAGCGTCAGCGTCCTCCGCTTCACCTCCTCGGGCTCGCGCAGATCGTCCAAGACGACGACCACGTCGCCGTCGTCGTCGTCCCCGCCGCCGCCGCCGATCGAGCACAACCCCGCGGCGCCGCCGGCGTCTTCCTGCGCCGCCGCCGCGAGCGCGGCGCTCCTCGCGTCCGTCACCGGCTGACTCGGCCGCCCTCGCAGCACCACCTCCGCGTGATGGTTCAAGTTCGCGAGCACCTCCCTCGCGGCGTACTTCGCCGCCGCCGCCTTGACGCCGCCCGCGGACGCGCGCGCGGCGGCGACGGCAGCCTCGGACGACGGCGGCGGCGGCTCTCTCCCGCCGTCGCGGAAGACGCCGAAGCCCCCCGCCGCGCCGCCTCTGAGATCGTCGTCGGCGTCGGCGACGAGGTTGACGGCTTTCGCGAGCGATTTATTCGCCGCGGTCTTCTTCGCCGCCGCGGGAGGAGCGCCCTTCGCGCTGCCCGAGAAGAGCGCCAGGTCCGCGGCCTCTTCCTCGCCCTGCGGCGGCGCCCCCGCGCGCGCGGCTTTGAAGTACTCGCTTCGCAAGAACCGCGTCCAAAATTCGCGCTCAGGGTCGTTCCATACGAGCGAATGTCGGGGTGGAGTTCAAAGGCGTCAGTTGGAGTTGAAAGGCGCCGAGGTCGGGGATCGAAAGCGAGGGACCCTGGGCGTAGAGATGCGCCGGCAAAAGTCCTTAAGGATCGGCGTTCACCACGCCAACGCCGTCGTATGGGGACCAGTGTATGGGACGCACCTCGGTCATCTTCGACGGCACGTTGTCGAGAAACGCGCGTCGCACCGCCGGCCGCTCCGCGAAGATCCGGTGCATCTTCTCGTTCGACAGCGCGCACGACACCGTGTCCGTGCGCCCGTCGCGCGTGCCCTTGACGTCGCCGTCGAGCGCGTTGGAGACGCCGGCGACTTGCGCGGCGCCCTTCTTCGCGACGGCGGCGTCGAAGAGGTGCTCTCGCTCCGCCCAGAATTGCTCCTCCGTGACCGCGCCTCTGATCCCGTCGTCCTCCGTCCCGTCGTCGTCCGCGGCGCCGCCCTCGCCCGTTGTCTTCCCGAGCGTCGCGCCCTTGCCCTTCTTCACGAGCGTCGCGTGCAGCGCCGCGAGCTCGGGGTTCGCCTTCAGCAACGCCGCGCGAGCGGCGAGCGTCGCCGCGGAGTCGGAAGCGCGCGCGAGACTCGTGAGATTCGACGCGGGCGCGCGCCTCGCGGCGACGACGGCGAGGCGAGACTTGAGCTCGTCGCTCAGCGCGTCGCGATCGCTCTCGAGCGCGAACGTGAGGACCATCGCGGGGGGTTTCGGTTTCGCCGCCTTCGCCTTCGCCGCCGCCTTCGCGCCGGGTGGGTCGCCGCCGAGGACGAGCCGGAGCGACGGCTTCGCCGCGCCGGCTTTGTTCCTCTGAGGGCCATTCCATACAAGCGATTGTCGGGGTGGAGTTGAAAGGCGTCAGGTGGAGTTGAAAGGCGTCGAGGGCGGGGATTGAAAGCGGGGGGTGGGCGGAGAGACACGCCGGCGAAAGTCCTTAAGGATCGGCGTTCACCACGCGAACGCGGTCGTATGGGGACCAGTGTATAGAACGCACCTGATGCGCGGTGATCGAGACGAGCGCGGCGGACTTCTCCCCCGTCGCGCTCGCGGCGTCGGGGCGCCATCGCAGGCGGTCGGACGTGAGCGTGACGTGCCCGGGGACCTGCGCGCCCGCGACGGTCGCCGCGCACGGGACGGTGAGGTCGGCCATGCCGCCCCGCCGCCTCCGTCGGCGCGCGCCTCGAAGTGATTCCGTTCGAGTCTAGGGCATCGTCATCGTCAGCCAATAATGCCAGCAGTTCGATGACGACAGGAGCGACTTCTCGGAACCCGCGACGGCACTCCGCGCCGCGCGATGTCCCTCGCCGCGCCGTTCCTCGGCGCGATCGCGTCGGCGTCGTCGTCGCTCACGCCGCCGCCGGCGCGTCGCGTCGCCGCGTCGGCCGCGTCCGACGCGCCGTCGTCGTCGTCGTCGTCCGCGTCGTCGTCCACGTCGACCGCGTCGCCCTCCTCCTCCTCCTCCTCCGCGGACGGCGCGCGAACGCTCGGATGGGGCAGACGCCGCGGCGCGATCGCCCCGGACGACGCCCTCCTGAACGACCCGAGCACGCACGGGTACTGCGTGTACTCGCACGCGGACTGGTCGCACGCGTACGCGTCCGCGACGGGCGAACACGACGAACTCATCGCGTCGTCGGCGATAGAAGGCGCGATCCCTCCCGAGCTCCTCGGCGGCGTGCTCTACCGCAACGGCCCGGGACTCTTCGAGCGCGGCGGGAAGGCGTACGCGCACATGCTCGACGGCGACGGGTACGTGTGCCGGTTCGAATTCCGCGACGACGGTTCGTGTGCCTTCATCTCGCGGTTCGTGCGCACGGAGGAGTTCGAGGCGGAGGACGCGGAGAACGCGGTGACGTATCGCGGGACGTTCGGGACCATGCGCGACGGCGGGCCGCTGCGCAACGCGTTCGATTTGCACCAGAAAAACCTCGCGAACACGAACGTACTCGCGTGGGGCGGGAGAGTATACGCGCTGTACGAGGCTGGTCGACCCGTGGAGCTCGACCCCGCGACGCTGCGCGCGAAGGGCGAGAAGGATCTCGACGGGAAGTTGCCGAAAGGGATGTTCATCTCGGGCGCGTTCCATACACTGGTCCCCATACGACCGCGTCGGCGTGGTGCACGCCGATCCTTAAGGACTTGGCCCGTCGTCTCTTTCCGCCCACACCTCGCTTTCAACACCCGACCGCGACACCTTTCAACTCCAACTGACGCCCTTCAACTCCACCCCGACGTCGCTTCGCGTGGACCTACCCTCAGTCGGCGCGCCGAACGCGATCGAACGCGCGCTCGGGCTCGGCGGCGTCGCGTTCACCGCGCACCCGCACGTCGACCCGGTCGCCGATAGGCTCGTCGGGTGGGGCTGGCGCAGCGTCGTGTTGGATAAGTGCGTCGAGGCGACGTTCTGGGAGTGGGACCGCGACTGGCGCTGCGGAGCCGCGGAGGGGACGACGCATCGACTGGCGGGGTGCGAAGGCGCGTTCTATACACTGGTTCCCGTACGACCGCGTTGGCGTGATGAACGCCGATCCTTAAGGACTTCGCCCGGCGCATCTCTCCGCCCACACCTCGCTTTCGATACCCGCCCTCGACGCCTTTCAACTCCGCTTCTGACGCCTTTCAACTCCACCCCGACGTTCGCTCGTATGGAACGACGCATCGAAGCCGCGCCGCACGACTTCGCGGTGACGGCGTCGTGGTACGTCATGATCCAGAACTGCCTGCGCGTGGACCCGGGGCCGTATTTGTTGGGGTTGAAAGGCGCGGGCGAGTGTTTGGTGTCCGAGCCGGAGAAGCCGGTCACCGTGCACTTGGTACCGAGGCCGCGCGGCGGCGGCGGCGAGGCGGCGGAGGACGAGATGAAAAACCCCCGAGAGGCGGTGTCCGCGGCTGGTCCGACGGAGTCGTTCGAGATTCACGTCGCGTTCGCGCACGACGGCCCACCGATCAGCGACGGCCCGACCGCGACCGACGACGCGATGAACGAATGGGTGACCGCGTACACCGCGGGGTGGGATAAGCTCTCCCCCGGATCGTTCCTCGGCGAGTGGGACGCGTCGTCCGAGCCGTGGGCGTTTCCGATCGCGACGGCGCTGAGCCCGGACTTCAACAACATCCCGCGGACGTTACTTTGGCGTTACCAAATAAACACAATCACCGGGGACGTGATACGAACCGTCGCGCCAGGCTGCGATGACCTCTGCATCGACCACCCGCACGTCAACCCTCTGTTCGAGGGCCGACGCGAGTGTCGCTACGTCTACGCGTCCGTGTCGAACGAGACGCGATGCTCGGGACCCCCGCTGGGGTACGTCCGCGTCGACGTCGCGACGGGCGAGACGCAGACGTGGTGGGCGGGGAACCGGTGCTTCTGCGAGGAGGTCGTCGTCGTGCCGAAGCGGTCGCGTGCATCGGGCGTGGGATCAGACGCGGACGCGGACGCGCGAGAGGAGGAGTGCTGGGTTCTGGGCATGGTCGCGGATCACGATCCGGAGAACGGCGCGCGCGGGAAGAGTTCTCTTTTGATTTTGGACGGCGCCGACGTGAGCAAAGGGCCCGTCGCGCGCGTGAGGCTGAACGAGCGCATACCGCACGGGCTGCACGGCGCGTTCGTGGGGCGGGGGGGGACGTAGGGTAGCGCGATGATGTAGTGTGGTGTGGTGCCGTGGTTTGATTATGAAGTAACGGTCGATATTCGCGCGTTACGTCGCTCGAACGCCGACCGTAAGAGGACGCCCCTCCAGTCGTCGCGCGACTAGCTCACCACGCACATGGCGCATAAGTACTCATACCCCTGGGGCGGTATCCCCCTCATGTTCAGCGTGTGTTCGCCGTCGACGACCGGCGTCCTCTTGTGATCTCGCACGGCTTGACCGTCGGGTCCCTTGATATCGCCTAGAGATTCGTTCGAGTTCATCTCCCACTTGTACAGCTCGTCGTACATGGGCTGCGTCATGCGAAAGTTCTGGTACAACTTCGTCCAGCTCTTGTTCATGGTCTTGCGGAACTCCGCGTACGTCATCTCCGGCGGAACGACGACGTCCACGTTATTGACGCAGTAGTATCCCGGATGGTTGTCGTCCTTCTCCGGGATCGCGCGGTATTCGCTCAGCTGGAACTCTTTCCCGTGCGTCACGGTGCACTTGATCTGAACCATGATTAACGTGTCGAACACGATCGACCGCGAGCGCGAACCGACGACTTTAGAAGGATCGAGCGATTTATTTTCGGATCGATCGACGCTTCCTTCCACGCGGCCGGCCGCGGGGACAGCGGACGCGACGACGGTGAACGCGCGGAGGACGAGAGGCGAGGCGACGTTCGACGCGCGCGAGGAGCTGACGTCCCGCGCGGTTCGGAGGCGTGTATTGGCTGTCCGTCCAAACGGTCTCCCTTACAACTAAGTTGTTACCTTCGTTTCGCGCCGCGCGCCGCGCGGCGCCGCGCGGCTGGTGCCGTCTGCGCTCCGCTGTTGCTTTTTGTCGCCTCGGAAAGTCGACGGCGCGCCACACGCGTCGGGGCGGACGCGCGGCCTCGGCGAGGCGGCGCGCGCGGCGTCGCCCCCCCACACCCCCTCGCCCGTCATGACGCTCGCGTCGCTGTGCGCGAAGCTCCGCGAGCTCGTCCCATCGTCGCCCCCCGCGTCGGGCGCGCATCCCCCACCGGACCGCGCGCGATGCTTCGTCCTCCTCGCCGAGATTTCCGTCGCGATACGCGCGTGCGACGCCTCGCTCGTCAAGGCGTCCCAGCGCGAGATGGAGGATTTGCTTCTGCGCATCTGCGTCGGCGGCTGGGCCGGTCCCGCGGTGCGCAAGAGCGCGTCGGACGTGCTCTGCGCGCTGTTCGCGGTGGGCAACTCCGTCGCGCTGTACGCGCGCGTCAACGAGCTCCTCGCGGTCGTGACGAGTCCGATCGAGAAGGGCGCGGTCGCGGCGTCCGCGTCGCAGCACGTCGGCGCGAGAGTCGGCGCGTTAGAGTGCGTCGAGACGCTCGCGCGAGGAGGTGCGCGCGCGCCGCCCCAGTCGATTCCATGGCGCCGCGCGTTCCTCCACGTCATCGAATCTGATCGCGCGTGCTCACCGATCGCTCGCCTCCCCTCCGCGTCCTCCGTCCTCCGCAGGGCACGGCGCGTCGCTCGTCGGCAGCGCCGGCGGGTTCGTCGCCGCCGTCGCCAAGCTGCTGAAATCATTCCCGCCGCCGTCTAGCGCGGGTGGCGCGGCCCCGGACGTCGACGTCCATAAGCGCGCGCTGCGCCGCGCGGCGCACGGCGCGATCGCGGCGGTCGTGAGCGGCGCGACGGCGGAGCGGCCGCTGCGCGCGGAGGCGCGTTCTTCTCGCACTGGTCCCCATACGACCGCGATGGCGTGGTGAACGCCGTTCCTTAAGGACTTTTCCCGGCGTGTCTCTCCGCCCACCCCGCGGTTTCAATCCCCGCCATCGACGCCTTTCAAATCCGCTTCTGACGCCTTTCAACTCCACCCCGACGTTCGCTCGTATGGAACGACCCTGACGCGTAGACTCGCGTCGAGGCGCTGAAAGTCGCGTTGCGAGGCGTCGCGCCGACGGCGGCGGCGTCTTCCTCCTCGTCGTTCGGCTCGTCCGGCTCTCTGAAATCGCTCGCGGCGGTGGACTCCGCGGATCGTCACGACGGCGTCGTCGCCGCGGCCGCCGCGCGGGCCATCGGCGCGATCGCCGCCGCGCCGTGCGGCGACGGCGGCGGCGTCTGGGGCGATAAGCCGCCGGGGATCGCGCCGGCGCGTAAAGGCTCGGGCTCGCCGTCGTGGTCGTGCGCGGGCGAGGAGGCGTGCGCGGCGCTGGCGCGGGTGATGGAGGACGGCGACGCCGTAGCGCACGCGGCGGCGGCGGCGGCGCTGGGGCGGCTCGCCGCGACGAGGCTTCGCGGGGGGCGCGGGAGCGGAAACGGCGGAAACGGCGGCGGCGGCGGCGGCGAAGAGAAGAGCAAAAGCGGCGACGCGCCCTCGGCTAAGAAGACTTCTGGGTTCGGTCACAAGCGCGGCGGCAGCCACGGCGCGAAGTCCATGGACGCGGAGACCGCGGCGGCGGCGGCCGCGGCGGCCGCCGCCGCGATCGCCGCCGCCGCGGGCCCGCTCGACATGGACTCCCCCGCCGCGGCGTCGCGATGGGCGGAGACGACGCGCCTGTGCTTCGCCGAGCCGTTCGCGCGAAGTCTCGGCGGCGGCGGCGCCGCCGCCGCCGCGCGCGGGAAACGCCTCCGCGTCGGCCTCGCCGCGGCAATCGTCGCGTTCGTCCGCGCGTCGAACGACGCGTGCGCGCCGGGGTCGCTCCCTCCGTCGCTCCTCGCTCGCGTCGCGACGGACGCGCTCCGATCCGTCCCGGCGGGGGGGACCGACGCGTCGTCGTCGTCGTCGTCGTCGTCGTCGTCGTCCCCCCATGCCGCCGCGTGCGCGCTCTACATCCTGCGCGCGGGCGTCCTGCGCCACGTGGACGAAGCCGGGCAGCGGCTCGTGCTCGGGGCGCTGCTGGCGACGCTCCCCGGCGGTGAGGCGAGCGACGGCGTCGACGCGCGCGTCGCCGCGCGCGCGATCGCCGTCGCGATCGAATGCATGGGAAGCTTCGCCGCGGAGGACGCGACGTTTCGGGAGACCGCCGACGCGCTGACGACGGCGCTGAGGGTGTGCGGGGAGAGCGAGGGCGAGCGCGGGGTGTCGGAGTGCGCGGCGGCGGTCCGCGCGCTCGCGGCGGCGGCGCCCGCGACGGCGGCGGCGACGTTGCGGCGGACGCTCGAGACGATCCGCGGCGGCGGCGGTGCGGCGGGCGTCGGCGCCGTCGTTGGCGCCGCGGCTGCCGCCGCGGCGCTGACCGCGGCCGCGGACGCGCTCGAGCTCGGCATACCCGCGGGGTTACTCCTCGACGCCGCGCTCGTCGGCGGCGCGGTCGCGTACGGCCCGCCGTCCGCGTCGTTCGAGTCGAACGCGGCGAAGGCGCGGGGGTGGGACGTCGTCGCGGCGGCGATTCAAAACGGACCCGCCGCGGACGTCGCCGGCGCCAGCTGTACCGCCGCCGTCGCGGAGGGGTTATCCAGGGCGTTCGACGCGAGCGCGTTCAAGGCGACGGCGGAACGAGGAGACGGGGGGGAGGGCGCGGTGAACGGTCAGGGCGCGGTGAACGCGCGCGCGGGCGCGAAGAAGAAGGACGCCGCCGTCGATCGCCGCCGCCGTCCGGGCCCGGGCCCGGGCCCGCCCGCGGAGGAAATACGTTGGCGCGCCGCCGCCGCGTCCGCGCTCGCGGCGTTCGCGTCGAGATACCCGACGCACGAGCGCGTCCCGGGGCTCCTGGACGCCGCGCTCGCGTGCGCGGGATCTTGTGGCGGCGTCGGCGGCGGCGGCGACGACGACGACGACGCGATCTCGTTCGCGTGGCCCGCGGACCCCGCGGCGGCGGCGGCGACGGCGACGCTCCGCCTGCGCGTCCTCGAAGCGTTTCTCGCCGCCGCGTCGGCGTCGCCGCCGCCGCGCCACCAATCGCTGGTCGCCGCGTGGCGCTCGCCGTTCGACGACGCGTCCGGCGCGCTTCTGTCGCTGTGCACGTCCCCCGCGCCGGGCGGCGTCGCGACCGCGGCGCTGCTCGCGGCGTTAGACCGCGCGGACGACGCGCTGGGTCCGTCGCCGCGGGGCCGCGACGCGCTTCTCGACGAATTGCGATCGTTCGACGGCGCGTCGGACGCGCCAGATTTGGTGACGTGGCGACCGGTGATTGGCGGCCCGCACGGCGTCGTGATGGACGAATACGGCGGCGGCGCGTTCCCGGGGAACGTCGGCCTCGCGTCCGCGCTGAGGCAGACGCAGGCGGCGGTCCTCGCGCGCGTCGCCGTCGAGGGCGGAGAAAACGTCAGACGCCGGCGCGCGGCGGCGTTGGATTTTTTGACGCGCGAGACGCTCGCCGCCGCGGGCGAAGAACTGTCGGAAAACGCCGACACCGCGTCGTCAGACACCGCGACGTCCGAACGCGCCGCCAGCGGCCCGATGAGATACTTCAAGTCGAAGAAGCCGCCGAGAGGAGGCGACGACGGAGAAGGCAAACGCGACCGCGGCTCGACCGCGGCGCTGACGAACGCGTGCGCGTTCGCCCTCGCGGTGGCGTCCGCGTTCGAAAACGCTCCTCCCGCGTCCGTTATCGGTCAACATTCGTTATCCGACGACGAGAGAACGGACGTCGGGAAGACGTTCGCGCGCCTCGCGAGCGTCATCTCGCGCAGCGCGCACGGCGCCGCCGCGCACTGGCGCGCCGCCGCGTCCCTGGACGCGCGCGCCGCGCGCCTCCACGGCGACGCCGTCGCCGCCGTCTCTTCCAAATCAAACGCGCTCCTATCCCTCCCCGCGACGCGCTCCGGCGGGCCCGGAGACCGACACCTCGGCGGTGGTCGCGCCGTCGTCGCGATGTCCCTCGCGTCCGCGTTTCGAACCGCGGGCGCGCTCGCGCACGGCGGCCGCGCCGTCGTCGCGGCCGCGACGCGAACGCTCTCCGCGGCGGCGACGCAAGTGGACGTGACCCCCTCCGGCGTCCACCTCTGGTCGCTCCACGCGCTGAGCGTCGTCGCGACGCACGCGGGGCCGGGGTTCCACGCGCACGCTGACGACGCCTTGCGGCTCGCGGCGGCGCTGCTGGACGCGCCGGAGGCGAGGTACGCGCCCGCGGGGTCGAAGGTGCGTCCTGTTGTACACTGGTCCCCATACGACCACGTCGGCGGGGGGGTGAACGCCGTTCCTTAAGGACTTTGCCCGGCGCATCTCTTCGCCCACCCCTCGGTTTCAATCCCGACACACCTCGACGCCTTTCAACTCCGACTGACGCCTTTCAACTCCATACCGACGTCATCAGGCGGCGTCCGCGGTGGGCCGGCTGATCAACGCGTGCGTCGCCGCCGTCGGACCGGAGCTGGACCCGCGCGGGGAGACGTTCGCGCTCGCGTCCGCGCTCATGACCGCGGTCGGCGGCGGCGGCGCGGACGTGGACGCGCGCGCGAACTCGAATTTGAATTTGAATTCGACAGACGGCGACGGCGGCGACGGCGACGGCGAGGACGACGACGGCGACGCCGCGCGCGCGCTCGAGGCGGCGACGTTTCTCATGCAGCTCGCGCTGTTCGCGCCGCACGCCGCGCCGCCGTCGGCGCTCGTGCCGCGGCTCCGACGCGCGCTGCGCGCGGGTCAGCCCGCGCTGCGCGCCGCCGCGGCCGCGACGCTGCGGCACCTGTGCGAGAGGGACGCGAGCGCGGTGTCGGACGCCGCGGCGGCGGGCGGCGGCGGCGGCGGCGGCGGCGGCGACGACGACGGCGGATTAGAGGCGGACCTTCTCGCGCTTTTGGACGGGTTCGGGGACGCGGACGCGAAGACGTCCAACGACGCGCGCCGCGCGCTGTGGCTGCTGACGTCCGCTGCGGCCGTCGACCGCCCGGTCGTCGCGCTGCGCAGGCTCGCCGCGGTCGCGCTGCACGCGGGCACCGCGTCGGATTCCGGCGGCGGCGGCGGCGGCGGCGACGACGTGCTCGAGGACGACGGCGACGGCGACGGCGACGGCGACGGCGACGGCGAAGACGCGCGCGGCGCCGCGACCACTTCGCGCCGCGCGCGGCGGCGGCAGCGCGGCGCGCCTCGGCTCGCGACGCAGCTCCTCGCGGCGTCGCTCATGGCGTCGGTGCCGTCGCGCGTCTCCTCCGCGGACGCAGCGCACGTCAACCTCTCCGCCGCGCGCGCCGCTTCATCCGCCGGCCGCGGGAAGCACTGGCTCGTCCTCAACGCGCACCTCGTCGTCGACTTGGGGTACGGACTCGCGACCGCGCCGTCGCACGCGCTGAGACCGGCGGGATTAGCGCTGCTTCGCGGGCTGACGCGACGGCTGCGATCGACGACGGACCCGGACGTCGACGACGACGACGCGGGGTTGATGGAGCAGTTTCAGGTGCGTTGTATACACTGGTCCCCATACGACCCCGTTGGCGTGGTGAACGCCGATCCTTAAGGACTTTGCCCGGCGTCTCTCTCCGCCCAGGGTCGCTCGCTTTCAATCCCCGACCTCGGCGCCTTTCAACTCCAACTGACGCCTATGAACTCCACCCCGACATCGCTTTGTATGGAACGACCCTAAGGCGCAGGCGCTGAGCGCGCTGCGACCGGCCGCGGACCCGCGCGCGTCGCCGAGGAGCCTTCTCGAGGGCGTCGCGCTCGCCGCGGAGTGCCTGCGCGCGCGGATCGCGCGCGGGGACGTCGCGGCGACGCGGCGGCTCGTCGCCGTGGTCGCCGCGCCGGCGAGGGCGTGGCTGTTTCCGAATTCATCAAACGCGAACGCGACGACGACGACGGGCGGCGGCGAAGAAGAAGAAGAGGACGCCGCGCGCTCGTCGACGACGCACGCGATGCTGACGGACGCGGCGGAGTGCGCGGAGGGGATCACCGCGCGGTTGCGCGTCGCGACGCTCGCCGCGCTCGCGCGCGTCGCGCGCGCGGCGGCCGCGGACGAGACCGAGGCGTTGACGAACGCCGGCGTCGACGTCGCCGTCCTCGCGCCGCGGTGGCTCGACCTCCTCGCGGACTTCGCCGCCGTCGCCGCGATGGGCGGGCCGAGAGCGTGCGGCGTCGACGCCGCGCGCCGCGCGCGTTTGATGACGCATCGTTCTTCTTCGAACGCCGCCGCGGACGCGGACGACGACGACGACGACGCGCGGGCGCGGGCGCGGGTCTTCTCCCGAGATGGAAACGGATGCGCGCCTCGGCTCGGGCTCGTCCCCGCGGCGCTTCGCGCGCGCGGCGTCGTCTTCGCGGACCTCGCCGCGGCGTGGCCGGATGTCCTCGACGCGCTGACCGCGGCGATCGCCGGCGAGGCCGCCGCGGGGGTCCGAGCGCGCGGCGTCGCGGTCGCGGTCGCGACGCCGCGCGGGTGCGTCGCGTTCGTCCTCGCGTTCGCGCGGATGGCGCTGACGCGTTCGCTGTCGCTTCGCTCCCGCGACGACGACGACGGCGGAAACGGCGGCGGCGGCGGCGCGCTCGCGGCGCCGTTGAACCCCGCCGCGGGGGACGGCGGCGTCGACCTCGAGCGCGGCGCGCCGAGCGACGCGCAGGTCGCCCTCGCGATCCGAGCGGTGCGACGAACGATCGCGGCGGCGGCGAAGGCGGGGGAGGATGAGGATTCGGAGGGGGCGGGCGCGGCGGGGGACGAGCTCGTCGTCGCCGCCGTCGACGCCGCGACGGCGGCGATCGCGTCCGGGACGGGCGGCGGCGACGGCGCGCGCGAGGCGTCGGCGCTCGTGGACGCGATCGTCGCGTCGCTCCCGTCGGCGGGAAGTACGAAAACGGCGGCGTCCGAGGCGCGCGCGTTCGCCGCCGCGTCGCTCGCGGCGGCGACGGCGAACGCGGCGGCGCGCGCGGCGACCGACGCCGACG
>Ga0181554_1000759_pt1 | contig 31834 bp, 32 predicted proteins | sample 011ome_16_FD_145602 | JGI IMG/M metagenome (GOLD analysis project Ga0181554, IMG submission 145602) | Coastal salt marsh microbial communities from the Groves Creek Marsh, Skidaway Island, Georgia - 011503CT metaG (spades assembly) | ecosystem: Environmental > Aquatic > Marine > Intertidal zone... | reverse complement strand
GTTTGGCGACGCCGTGGAGCTGTCGCGGTGTCTTCTCGGCGGCGGCGGCGACGGCGGCGGCGACGCTCTCTGCGAGATGACGTTCGCGGACGTCGAGCGCCGGCTTCAGGCGCGTTCTGATTCACATTGGTCCCCATACGACCGCGTTCGCGTGGTGAACGCCGTTTCTTATTAAGGACTTTTCCCGGCGTTTCTCTCCGCCCACCCCTCGCTTTCAATCCCGACACACCTCGACGCCTTTCAACTCCCAAGTCTGACTCCTTTGAACTCCACCCCGACGTCGCTACGTATGGAACGACCCTCAGACGTACGAGCGGCGGAGAATTCCCGTCGCGTGGGCGCTACAGACGGGGAGCCGCCTGATGCACGAGGTCCTCGCGGCGACGTCGGAGCGGCCCGCGAGCGACGCGCGGGGAACGGTGGACGTATCAGGGGCGTTCTTCAAGGCGTGGCAGGGCGCGCTGTGGCTGTTCGGCGATCGACCGGAAGAGAAGACGGCGAAGGCGAAGGAGCAGGAGCAGGAAAAGAAGAAGGCGACGGAGGACGTTTCGCCGCGGAGCTGATGAGGTAGGGTGGCGGCGGCCGCGGTATGGCATGAGGTAGCTCATGATGTTGTTAACGTGTGCTAATAGTAGGAGGGCCTTCCTTCTCTTCTCGCGACGCGCGTCCGCGTCCGTCAGAAATCCCTCGCGGCGAGGTACCCCGTCGCGTCGCCGACGGTCTCGTTCACCACCACGGCGAGCGCCAGCGTCCCCAAGGCGCCCAACGCGACGATCCCGCCCGGCACGATCGGATCCAACACGTCCGACGTCACGACGCACGCGAACGCGTCCCCTCGCAGCTCGCACTCCTCCGGCGGCGACTCCCTCCGCTGCATCTCGCGGTTCCTCCACGCCATCAGCGGCGGCATGCACCCGAACAGTGTCAAGACGCCGAACGTCCCCGCCTTGTCCAACGCGCTCAAGAAGATGTCGGGGTACGCCAGCGCGAACGCCGTCGGCGGCAACAACGCCACCGCCCACGGCTTCGCGTCGCCTTTCGACGTCGTCTTCATCCCGTCCGCGAGAAAATCCGTGAGGCCCAACACGAACCCTAGAAAACTCGTGCTCACCGCGAAGAACGAGAACCCGCTCACGAGCGCCTTCGCGGCGTCTGAGGACGCCTGCAGCGTCGCCAGCGGGTCCGGCGCCTTGACGCCCTGCCTCAACGCCGCCTCCACGTCGTCGACGCCGACGCTTCCCAGCACCGCGGCGTCCCACAGCGCGAACATCGCGAACGGGATGAACGTCCCGGCGATGATCGCGACGCGGATCTTCGACTTGTCCCCTTCCAGCGACGACGACACCACCGGTATGACGTTGTGGAAGACGAACGCGAGCGCGATGACGGGGATCGTGTCGGGCACGGCGGTCCAGTCGCCGCGGTCGATCAGATTCCGCGGATCCGCCGCGCTCCCGGCGAGCGCGAGCAGCGGGAAGAACAGCGCGAGGACGATCACCACGAGCGCGTTGTTAAACCGCTCGATCGCGTCGCTCTCGGCGAGGAACAAAAAGCCGCCGAGCGCGGCGACGTACTCGATCGACGCCGCCGGCGCGCCGCCCGGAAACGCCGGGATTAAATCCACGGCGAGCTCGCCCACCTTGGCGACGTACGCTACCAACAGCGCGTAGTGTATGAACACGTACGACGCCCACGCGAAGCGCACGCCGCCGACGCCCAGGGTGCGGTCCGCCATGGACACGATGCTGACGCCGCCGCCGCCGAGCTCGCACATCGTCGCGAGGTTGACCTCGAGCACGCACAAGCCGGTGGCGACCATGTAGATCTGATGATGAGGGCCGTTCCGTATAAAAATAAGTTAGTTCACCGGTCAGTTGAAAGGAGACGCGGTCGAGTGTTGAAACCGATGGATGGGTGAAACACTCATTTTTGTATAGAACGCACCCAGCACAGGATCAGCGCGGTCGTGGACGGGACGAAGCCGGCGGTCTCGCAGACCGCGGGGAGCGCGAGCATGCCCGCGCCGACGGTGGTGCCCGCGACGAGCGCGATCGCGCCGCCGACGGAGCCGGGCGCGTGCACGAGCGCGCGGGGGGCGGACGACGACGACGACGACGGCGCGATCGATCCGGCTCCGGGATCGGCGAAGGAGCAGGAGGAGGAGGAGGAGGACGCGCGCGGCGACGGCGCGAGGTTCGACCACAGTCGCGTGATCGTCTCGCTCTTCGCGTTCTCGTTCGTCGCGGCGGAGGATGAAGAGGGCGCGTCGTCCGCGTCCGCGTCCGCGTCCGCGTCTTCGCGCGACGACGCCGCCGCGACGAGAGTCGACGCGAAGCGACGATATCGCAGCGTATCCGCTTCGCGGTTCCGAAAGGATGGTGCGATCGCGACGAGACGCGCGCGAGACGGCGCGCGGCGTCCGCGCGAGGGCGCCGACGTCGCGACCGCGGCGCGCGCGCGAGTCGTGCTCGCGCGCGCGCCGCTCGAGAGACGCGCGGCGCGCGCGTCCGCGATCGCCGGCGCGCGCGTCATGCCGTGCCCGGGAGAGTGACAGCTCCCGGCGAGCACGAGTCTTCTTCTGTCAGGTCGCGGTCGTCGTCGGAAAAGCAACAACTGCACTCTCCTGCGCGAACAGAACGCGGCGCGCCGCCGCCGGGCGCGATGCACGCGCCGCCGACGCCGCCGACGCCGCCGCGCGCGCCGTGGCCCATCGCGCTGGCGGACATCCCCGGACGCGGAAAGGGCGTCGTCGCGACGCGAGAGATCAGACCCGGGGAGTGCGTGCTCGAGGAGCGCGCGACGATGACCGGCGTCTCGGAATCGCATCGCGCGACGACGTGCGCGGGGTGCCTGCGACGCGCGGCGCGGTGCGTCCGAACGCGCGCGTGCGAGCGCTGCGGCGAGGTTCTCCTGTGCGACGACTGTCACCGCGCCGCGGAGCTCGCGTTCGGCGCGGACGACGCGAGACTCGCGATGGCGCCGAACGCGCACACGCGCGTCAAGTGCCGCGGCGAGGCGGTCGGCGCGAGCGCGGCGCTCTCGACGGGCGACCGCGAGCGGTTCCGCTTCCTCGTCGCGTGCGCGGAGCTCCGCGCGATGAAAACCATGCGCGCGGAGACGCAGGCGCGCGAAGACGACCGCGGGTTCGACGACGTCGCGAGCCTGTGCCCGCGCGAGGACGACGACGGCGGAGGGAGATGGCCGATCGCGTCGCACGTCGACGCCGCGACGCGTTTACACCCCCTGCTCTTCGCGACGATGCACGACGCGGACATCGAGCGCGGCGTCCTCAAGGTGAACGGCGCGTCGCTGAGCAGCGACGACTTCGAGAGGATGTACGTCGGCACGATCCGAGAGAACGCGATGCTGCTCGCGAAGGAGAGCAAGAACGCGTTCGGCGTCATGGCGGCGGCGGCGGCGGACGAACGCGACGAAAACGATTTCGGGGCGGCGAGAAGCGTCCGCGGCGGCGCGCTGTATCGCGACGCGTCTCGCGTTAACCACGGATGCTTCCCGAACGTCGCGCGGTTCGATAACTTCGACGGCGACTTCCAAGACCCGTCCAAGGCGTTTTCCTCGCCGTCGTCTCTCAGCGCGCTATGTGAGCCGTCGACGCTGCGTCTGCTCGCGATCGACGTCATCCCCGCCGGCGCCGAGGTTTTGATGAGGTGCGTTCTATACACTGGTTCCCATACGACCGCGTTGGCGTGGTGAACGCCGATCCTTAAGGACTTTCTCTCCCGGCGTCTCTCTCCGCCCAGGGTCCCTCGCGTTCAATCCCCGCCCTCGGCGCCTTTCAACTCCCAAGTCTGACGCCTTTCAACTCCACCCCGACGTCGCTTCGTATGGAACGACCCTGAGCTACCTCCCCGTGAACGAGCCCGTGGGCGCGAGGCGCGCGCGGCTGCGACGCGGGTTCGGGTTCGCGTGCGATTGCGCTCGCTGCGCGTTGGAGGTGCGCTGGGCGCTCGAGGACGGCGAGCGCACGGGAGACGAAGAGCCGACGGAGACGTACGACGACGCGACGACGGCGGCGGACGCGTCGGAAGCCGCGGAGGAGGCGAGGGACGAGGCGACGGCGGCGGCGCTGACGGAGGAGGAACAGACGCGCAGAGCGGACCGTGCGCCGGTGGAGTACGCGCTGTGGTTCATGAAGAACATGTGCGCGGAGGAAGACTGCGGCGGGACGCTCGCGCCGCCGAACCCGACGGCGACGCACTGCGCGTGTAACTATTGCGGGCGGGTTCGAACGGACGACGCGTTTTTCGCGCAACTCGCCGGCGGCGGGTGACGCCGCGACGATCGAACCGACGACGCGTCCGGTCGAGTTGTTTATGATAACAACGCCAACGCGCGCGTGAATAATATCCTAATAGAGCTACCTTAACCGAGGGCTAGCTACGACTCTTTTTCTAACCCCGGCCCCGAGGCCGTTTCCTCGTCGTCCCCCCCCTCGTTCGCGTTCGCTCCGTCTGACGGATCATCCCACGCGTCTCGTGGACGCATCTCGGGCATCTCGAGCCCCACGTACCGCGCCGTGTTCGTCGCCTTCCTCAGCTGCTCCCTCTCCTTGTCGAGCGAGTGCCCGTAGTCGAAGAGCATCTCTTTGTGCGCGTGCACCGCGTTCACGAGCGCGGCGTACTCCTCCGCGGCGACGAGCTTCGCGGCGACGACGTCTTCGCGCTGGATCGACGGGGCCCTGGATCCTCCGTCGCCGCCCGCGCCGCCGCCCGCGCGGAAGAGCTCGAGGACGTGCTCGCGGAACGCCGTCGCGCCGCTCGCGGACGTGACGTGCTTGTCCACCGCGCGCAGGACGACCCTGAGGGCGCTGCGCCAGCTCGGAGACGTCGCGACGCTCATGACGCGACGACGCCCGGCGCGGCGCGGCGCGACTGTGATCAACGATGAACACGCGTGCTGCTCCTGAACAAATAAAAATATCCTCCAGATGCACTGATGAAGTCAAACGCGCGGCCTCCGCGCTCATCACCGCGTCACACATCGCGCGCGCTTGACATGACCGAGAGCTCGCCCGCGCCGGAACCGCTCCCGAAGCTCCAAGAGGGCGTCAACGCGAAGCTCGTGAGCTCGGGCGAGCGCGAGCGCCTGAAGCAGCTCCTGCGCGAGAGACTCATCGAGTGCGGGTGGAGGGACGAGCTCAAGGAGCAGTGCAAGCGGATCGTCAAAGCGCGCGGGTTCGAGAACGTGACGACGGAGGATTTAGCGCGCGAGATCACGCCCGTGGGACGCGCGACGGTCCCGGACGCGGTCAAGGCGGAGCTGCTTCAGAACATCCGGAAGTTTCTTCAGCCGTGAGCGCGCCCGGGGTGGTTGGGCGAAGCGCGGCGGCGCGAGATCCGTCGCGCGTCCGTCCGTAGTCCGAGAAGAAGCAAAAGGTATTAGAAGACTCGTTTGAACGACGCGACAGGACGCGCGATCGAACGAGCGGAGGGCGGGCATAACAGACCCGACGGAGGACGTCGGTCTGCGGAGACGCGCGAAGAAAGGAGACGATGCCGCCGCGCGCGCACGTCCGCGTCGCCGAGCCCGGGGTCGCGTTCACGCCGCCGCCGCCGCCGCCGTGGGCGTCGCCTCACGACGACGAGACCACGGCTCCGACGCCGGCGTTTTACGACGACGCGAGCGGCGTCGTCCTCGTGAAAAACAACCTCGGGCTGCGGTGCCATCCGCTGCCGCCGCCGCGCTCGAGCTCGATCGATTCTCGGTCGTCGTCGTCCGAATCGCTTCCCGCGGAGGAGCCGTACGACATCGCGATCGCGCCCGGGGAGGTGCTCGACGCGCGGTTGTCGCCCGCGCCCGGCGGCGACGCGCGGCGAATTGGAAACGATTCGGACGACGACGACGACGACGACGACGACGACGCGCCCGCGCGCGTTCACCCCCCGCGCGTCGTCGCGGTCCAGCGCTCACCGACGACGATCGAGATCGCGCCCGCGAGGATCGTGGACGCGAGTTACGTCGTCGAGGCGCCGCCGGGACGGACGCACGTCGTGACGCGCGCCGCGGAGAAGGGCGAGACGATCGTTTCGTTTTTTTGGGTCCGAAACGTACCCGGGGTGGACTTCGTCGTCGTCACCACGCTCGGCGTGGAGCAGCACAAGCTCGTCGCGGACGGCGGCGGCGACCGCGAGTCCGAATCCGAATTCGACTTCGGCCCGCGGCTCGTCTTGGTCTCGGAGAAGAAGAAGCCGGGGGGCAGAGTCGCGTGGTGCGTCTATTCGCGCGCCGCGTCGACGCTCGTCGTCGCCGTCGCCGGCTCGAAAAAAGTCGTCGTTGCCGCGTCGAGGTTCACGTCCGCGGGGGTCGTGAAGCTCCCGAAGTTTGATCTGCCGCTCGAGGAGGGCGACGCGGACGGCGGTCTTCTCGACGCGCGATGCGCGCGTTTGGTCGCCGCGCGCGGGCGGCCTTTCCTGTGCGTCGTGGGCGCGGCCGCGGGTCTCGCGCGGGTGTACCGGGTCTTCGCGGACGCGTTCGTTTTGACGGCGACGATCTCGTTGAAACCGTTCGGTCTCGGGCGTTACGAAGGACAGAGCGCGCGAGCCGACGCCGCGTCCGTCGCCGTGTCCGTGGTGGACGACGCGCTCGTCGTGCACGCGCTCGACGCGGGCGTGAGCGCGGTCTACGACATCGTCGGCCGCCGCGTCGCCGACGCCGACGCCGCCGCCGCCGCGCCCGCCGCGTTTTCTCTTCCGGCGTCTTGGGAAGTCCCTCGCGGCGAATCCGCGCCCGTCGACGCCGCGGAAGCGCCGCTCGAGCCGATCGCGCCGCCGTTACCCCTCGGCGGCGTCGACCGCCAGCTTCGATGCGACCGCGCGTGGAAGTTCTACGGCGACGACGTCGTGATGCACCCGAGAGGCGGCCGCGCGTGGCGCGCGCGGCTCGACCTCGCGGCGTTGACGGATTCGTGCTCGCGGCGGTCCGACGTGGTGGCGTTTTTGCAGTCGCGCGCGGAGGTGTCCGGCGGATTCCCCGCGGACGGCCCGAAAGCGCTGACGTTGCGCGCGTTGCGGGAGATGGTGACGGACAGTAGCTTGGATGTAACGGAAGCGCGACGGGCGTTTAAGATAACGTGCGACGCGTACGGGGAGGCGGCGCGGCGCGTTTTCGAGCGACGCGGCGCCCGCGGCGGCGACGACGACGACGCGTCGACGTCGACGTCGTTCGCGCTGCCGTCGACCTCGCCCGCGGTGTCCCCGGGTGAGATGCTGAGCGAGGTTTTCGCGCCGATGGCGAAGGAAGCGTTGGAAGCCTCGCGCGGCGGGGACGGGGACGGGGACGGGGACGCGAAACGCGCGGAGAGCGGTCAGAGGGCGGCGCTCGTGTTGAGACGATCCATCGTGGATTTTCTTCTCGCGCTCGACGAGTCCGCCGCGCGCGAGGTGGCGGACGCGGACGGGTGCGTCGAGAAGTTAGAGAGGCTGAGGGAGTCGCTGCCGTCGCCGGTGTCCGGCGCGGGCGAGCCGCATCAGCTCCCGTGGCGATCGCGCGAGGCGTAGGAGTGACTAGTCTAGCTAGGTACGACTCGACGACGAAAAACTAAACCTTCGAGCGTTCGAGACGCGTTCGGTCTCTCCCTGCCCACCTCGTTCACCGTCCCGGCTGCCCTTTCGGCCCGTACAAGAATATCCGCTCCTGCGTCTCCTCCTTCACGCTCATGTACCCCAACGCCGGCGGCTTCCTCTCCAGGTCGTACCCCTCGAACGCGTCCAAGAGTTCGTCCTCGCGGTCGCGCACGAAACACAGCCACACCGGCGACGCCCTCTGCGCGTCCGTCGCCGCCAGAAGATCGACCGTCCGCCGCAGCGACCGCATCTCCACGTTGCTGAACGGCGGGTCGCAGAACACGACGTCGTACGGGAACCGCAGCTGCCGCGGCTCCGTGAGCTCGAACTGTTTGAACTTGTTCGCGCCGAGTCGGCTCTTCCACCGCGCGTCGCGGTCGAGCAACAGGTAATCCAGATTCGCGCGCTCCGCTCTCGCCGCGAGCGACGGCGTGCACAAGAACGCGGGGCGCTGATACCTCGTCGCGATCTTGAACAGGCGCTCCGTCGTCGCGTCGTCGTAGAAGAACTGCTCGAACCGGTGGTCTTCCTCGACGCCCTGCGATGGGGCACGGGACGGGGACGTCAGCGGGGACGACGGAGGGGAGGGATCGGCGGAGAACGTGCGCTGCGGAACAGAACGCGCGCGGACGAGGACGGGCGGAATCGGAAATCATCCTTCACGACGAACGCGGTGCCGACTTTACGCGCGGACGCACCAGCACCGTCGCGGGTTTTAAGTCCGTCGCGGGCGATCCCGGCGGACGTTTGCTCTTCTTGGAGCGCTTCTTCCTCGAGCTCGCGCCGGCGAGGACGACGACGCCGCCTCGCGCGAGCGACATGCGCTGTGACCATCGCGGGTTTTTCAGCGCCGCGGTTTATTCGTCGAAACTCGAGAGCAGACGCCACTCGCCAGAATCCGATGCGCGGAAGCCTCCTCGCCCTCGCGCTCCTCCTCGCGCTCCTCCTCGGCGTCGCGACCGCGGCGGAGCAGGACCACTACGGCGTCCTCGGCGTCCGTCGCGGCGCGACCGCGAACGAGATCAAGCGCGCGTTCCGACGACAGTCGCTGCTGCTCCATCCAGACAAAGCGAGATCCGCCAATTGGAAGTTTTCGCGATCGACGAAGAACGCGCGCGACGGCGACGACGACGACGACGACGACGACGGCGGCGACGACGACGCGACGTCGGTCGAGACGGGGTGGCAGCGGTGCGTGGCCGCGCACGACGTGCTGACCGACGCGGACGCGCGCGCAGCGTACGACGCGGAGGAGGAGGCGCGCCGCGAGCGAACGGCCGCGGCGAGGAGAGCGAGCGCGAGGGCGTCGAAGAAGAAGAAGAGAGGCGCGTCGTCGTCGTCGTCGCCGCGGACGACGACCGCGACGACGAACGGCGCGCTCCCTCTCCCGACCACCCTGGACGCGCTTTCGCTTCGACGCGAGCTCTCGTACGCGGACCGCCCGCTGACGTTCGTGCTCTACCGCGGCGGCGCGTGGTGCGAGGTGTGCGACGACGCGGAAACGCACTTCTTCGAACCCGCGGCGCGGCGGAAACTCGCGGGGGTGGCGCGCGTCGTGATCCACCACTGCGACGACGACGCCGAGCTCGACGACGCGCGGGCGACGCACGCGCGCGCCGCCGCCGCCGCCGGGCGTGACGGTGATGAAACGGTCGCGCCGTGTGCGTTACTTCACTTGGACGCGGACCACCTCCCGATGGTCCTCGCGTACGGCCCGCGCGACGCGGAGATCGAATCCGGCGCGCAGATCACGAAACCCGTCTTCGAGTCCGAGGAGGAGCTTAACGACGCGCTGACGTTCGTCGTGGACGCGACGGTCGCCGCGCACGGCGCCGGGATCATTCAGGGCGCGCGCGAAGGCCGCGCCGCCGCGGACGCGGACTGCGACGTCGGATTGGGCGCGGACGACGCGGAGGACGTGCGAGCGGCGATGCGGGAACGGCGCGAGGTGGACGCGGCCAGGCGCGCGGGTGGCGGCGGCGGCGGCGGCGGCGCCGCCGCCGGGGGAGGTAGGGCGGTAGAGGTAGAGCTGGAGTTGGCGAGGGCGCGGCGGCGACGGGAGGCGCGCCTCGCCGCGGCGAAGAGAGAGAAGGACGCGCGAAAGGCGGAGCGACGGCGGAACCGGGACGCGTAGAAGAGGGGGTCGAGCCCGGCCCGGCGCGCGCGGTTTCGAGGTATCTTATTAGGGCCGTTCTATACAAGCGAATGTCGGGGTGGAGTTGAAAGGCGTCAGTTGAAGTTGAAAGGCGTCGAGGGCGGGGGTTGAAAGCGGGGGGTGGGCGGAGAGAGACGCAGGGAAAAGTCCTTAAGGATCGGCGTCCACCTCGCGAACGGGGTCGTATGGGGACTAGTGTATAGAACGCACCTTATTACATCACGACGCACTCAGGTTGCTCGCCGCCGGCGCCCGCCGCGCCTCCGCCCCCCGCGCCGCCTCCCGCCGCGCTCCCTCCCGGCGCGTACGCCCCCCTCGGCGCGAACATCGGCGCGCCGTCCGCGCCAACCCCCGGCGCCATCCCCTGGTCCTTCAGCTCCTTCATGATCTCATCCGGGGGCAGACCGAACGACTGCATCTCTTGCAAGAGCGTCACGACTTTGGCGAAGTCGGTGTTTTCGTCTTCAAAGGCGGTCACGATCGCGCGCACCTTCACGAGCTGCGCTTCGTACCGAATCACCTCCTCGTCCGGAAGGTTCTTCTTGTTCTTTTTTATCCACGGCGGGTACTTCGCCGCGATCTCCTTCATCGGCTCGTACAAGACGTCCTTGCTTAGTAGGTGCTGCAGCATGTTATCCATTATCGACTGCATCGGGTTCTTCCCGTCGCCGTCCTCGTTCGCGCCTTGGAACATCGCCGTCATCATCTTCTCGAGATCCGCGATCTGATCCGCGGCTTGTTTCCCGGCCGCGGCGTCCTCCTCGCTCGCGCCGCTCGCGGGGTTGGACAACAGCCCGTTCAGAGCGGCGATGGTATCGTTCAACGACGCGTTGGCGGTGTTCGCGCCGCCGCCGTCGCCCGCGCCACCCGCGCCTCCCGCGCCCGCGGCGCCTCCCGCGCCCGCGGCGCCGCCCCACATCTTCTGCATCTGCTCCATGTACGCCGCCATGGGGTCCGCGCCGCCGCCGAACCCGCCGCCGCTCGCGCCGGACGCGGCGTCGAACGCGGCCATCGGATCGTCGCCGTTCCCGCCCCCGCCCCCCCATCCGCCGCCGAGTCCGTACGGCGCCCCCTGCTGCCCCTGCCCCGCGCCGCCCATGATCCCGAACGGGTCGAACGGGTTCGGCGATTGGGCCGCCGGCGGAGGCTTCTTCTTCTTCGTGTCCTTCTTCTTCGTGTCCTTGACGTTCAGCCCGAGACCGCCGAGACCCTCCGGGGCTTTCTCTTTCTTCTGCGGGAGGCCCATCCCCCCGAGACCTTTCGCGGCGGGCGGCGCGGGCTTGGGCGCTTTCGGCTTCTTCTTCGCGCTGCGATGACGACGGCGAGGAGGAGGCTGTCGTTTGTCAGAGGGAACGACGGAGGGAACGACGGACGGACGGACGGACGGACGGACGATCGTCGGTCGCCGCGCGCCGCCGCGCGCGCCGCGCGAGGAGGAGGAGGAGGAGGAGGAGGAGGAGGAGGAGGAGGAGAGCGCGCGATTCGATTCGCGGTGCCGAACGCACCCGTCGCCGCCGGGGGTGGACTTCGACTCGAAATCCTTCACGGCCCCCGCGAGGAGGTCCGCGGTCTTCTGGTCCATCTCCGCCATGACGTGCGCGGAAATAGCGGAGCGAGTGCGCGCGTCGTGCCGACGCGCCGCGAGTTATCGCGGCGTCGCGTCGCCCGCTCAGATCTCAGACTTCCCGTCGTCGAACGCGAACGTTCGACCCTAACCCTCAACAGACTACTGTTATCCTCGCCTCGCGTCGCGCGCTTCGACACTCCCTCGGACGCGCCGCCGTCGACGCTCTCCGATCGCGTCCGCGTCGAAGTCGCCGCGGCGTCGTCATGCGCGCCGCGATCGCGCCCGCCGCGCCCGCCGCGCGCGTCCGCGCGTCCTCCTCCGCCTCCGCGCGTCCTCGCGATCGTCCGCCCTCGATCGCCGCGGCGACGCCACGCCACCGTCATCGCGTCGTCCGCGCGTCCGCGCGCGACGCCGACGCCGACGCCGCGCCGTCGCCGCCGTCGTCGTCGCGCCGCGAGGCGCTCGTCTCCGCGATCACGCTCGCGCTCGCGACGACGACGCGCGCGTTCCCCGCGCGCGCGGACGACGACGCGTTCGCGGCGGACGCGTCGACCTCGATCGAAGAAGACCCGATCGCGCCCGCGGACGCCGACCCCCCAAAACGACCCGCCGCGTCGTCCGCCGCGCCCCCGGTGCGATACAAGGGCGATAACTGGTCCGTCGTCGTCCCCGGCGCGTACGCGAGGAAAGCCACGGAGAAACCGCGGCGGATATACGAGCAGCGCATCGCGGACTGCGAACCCAACTGCCGAGACCTCCAAGCGAAGCGCACGGATGAGACGCCGCTCGTGGCGCGGTTCGGAAGCGACGACGGCGGCGAGGACGTCAGCGTCTCCGTCCGCGGCGCGAACACGCTCAAGCTGACGTTCTTGCAGATCAAGGACGTGAGGGAGTTTGGGGAGGCGCGCGAGGCGGCGCCGCTGTTTATTCCCCCGGGGGCGAAGTTGTTGGACGCGAGCGCGAGGATCGAGACGTCGCCATCGGGCGTCGAGAAGGGGTATTACACGTACGACTTCGAGTACGGCGAGGGGCGCGTGCTGCTCACCGCGGCGGTGGAGCTCGGGAACGTCTACCTGCTCGGCGCCACCGCCGGCGGGGCGGAGGCGTGGAGTCGCGCGGAGAGCGGGTTCAGGCGCGCCGCGAAGTCGTTCAAGGTTGGCGCGGAGGATAACCTTAATAAGGAGAGAGCGGGCGCGGGCGCGGGCGCGGGGGACGAAAACGGCGCGATCGAGCTTCCGGGCGGGACGAGAGCCCCGGGGGAGGACCTCAACTGCCGAGGGCCGCTGCCGATCTTCTGTTCCGTGGAGCCGAGCTCGTGAGCGAGCGGGCGCTAAATCTTCGTAAGGGTATTATAAGGATATTATCATCAGAGCTAAGCTATCGCCGCGGTCGCGTCCGCGTCCGCGTCCGCCTACCAGTACCGATGCCGCGGGTCCAAGTCGTCCTCCTCCGCTCGCTTCACCAGCCCCGCTCTCTCCGCGTCCATCGGCGGCCCGTGGTATGTTCGCACGTGCGACGGCCTCTGCACCGGCGCGCCCTCCCCCGGCACGACGCCGCTCTCCGTCATCTCCAGCCAGCTGTGCGTGTCCTTCTCGCTGTGCTCGCGCGCGCGCCCCTCCGCGAAGATGTCGTCGCCGCCGCGGCTCGCCTCGGAGGTGGGCACCAAGCCGGGCCCCAAGCCGCTCTCGGTGTCCGCGCCCGCGTGGAGCTGCATCTTGCCGTCCATGAAGATGTCGTCCGCGAGCGCGCGGACCATCTTCGGGTCGCCGCCGAACGGCGGCCGCGGGTCGAAGTTGTCCCTCGCCCTTGGCCGCTCGTCGTGCCGCCCGGGCTTGCCCTCGTCCATGATGAAATCCTTTCGCATCTGCGGGTCGTTCCGTGCGAGCGATGATATCGGGGTGGAGTTGAAAGGCGTCAGAAGCGGAGTTGAAAGGCATCGCGGGCGGGGATTGAAAGCGAGGGACCCTGGGCGGAGAGATGCGCCGGGAAGTAAAGTCCTTAAGGATCGGCGTTCACCACGCGAACGCGGTCGTATGGGAACCAGTGTGAGATGACGCGCCTGCTTCTGCGCCGCGCGCGCCTCGTCGGGATGTTTGTACGTCCAGTGCACGTTCCCGCGCGTCCGCTCCTTCTCCACCGTCTCCGGCGGGCGCATCGGGAGGCTCCGCGGGCCACCCCGCGGCGGGTAGTCCGTGATGACCGCTTTCAGTCGATCGCGGACGTACCCGGTGATCGGGTCCACGCCGCACTTGGTGTCGTTGTGGACGAGGTAATCGCATCGGATCCCCGCGCGGACCTCGCCGCGCTCCGCGCGCCGCTGCTCGAGCTCGCGCCGCTCCGCCGCGGGGTCTATCGCGGGCTCGTGCCTCTTCGATCGCCATCCGGGCTTGAACGGCTTCGGTCTCGACGGCGGCGGCGCGTTCGGGTCCACGAGCTGTCGCGTCGGCGACGGCGCGGACGGCGTCCCTCGCGCGCCCGCGAGAAAGTTCCACGACGCGGACTCGGGACGGGGCGATTCCGGCACCGCCCTCTTGCGGTGCAACTGGTTCCCGTCCGCGTCGTCGATGTGAAGGACTTGCCGGCCCATCATCGTGCGCGACGCGCGGCGCCCTCGGGCGTGGGCAGCGCGACGCGGTGTGACGACGCGAGGGACGCGGGGCGGCGCGACGCCCCGCCGAGGCGACGGGAATCTCGAAACACATCCGAGTTTGGTTCCCCTCGTCCTGTCGTTGACCCCCTTCCGCGGGCGAGCGCGCGGTGATTTCAGAAACGCTCGCTCAGAAAAACGTTTCATTTTTTATCCTACGTACGGGTATCTCGCGCCGCGCCCCGCGCCTCCGCTCCCGCGCGTCGACCGCGCGCGATCCGATCGATCAATCCCCCCAGTCGATCTCGTCGAACTTGCTCCACTCATCCTTCTCGAGCACGCTCCTCTCCGCGCCGACGCCGCCGTCGAGGATCGTCCACCCGCCGCCGTTTCCGCCGCCGTTTCCGTCGCCGCCTCGCTTCGTGTTCTCGCGAATCCTCTCGTTGGCGCGCCGCGCCCGCTCCGCCGGGGACACCAGCTCGATCTTCTCCCTCGGCGCCGCCGCGTCCGCGCTCGCGCTCGCGGCGGCCGCCGCCGCGTTCAACCTCGACTGCGCCTCGGAGCGATGCGCGCGCGCGGCAGCCTCCGCGTCCGCGACGCGCTTCGCCGCGTCCCTCTATACAAGCGAAAGTCGGGGTGGAGTTGAAAGGCGTCAGTTGGAGTTGAAAGGCGTCGAGGATGGGTATTGAAAGCGAGGGGTGGGCGGAGAGAGACGACGGCAAAAGTCCTTAAGGATCGGCGTTCACCACGCCTACGCGGTCGTATGGGAACCAGTGTATAGAACGCACCTGACTCCGCGCGGCGACGTCGGAGTCGCGCTCATCGCTCTCTCGGACGCCGTCCTCCTTCACGCCCTTCATGTACTCGTCCACGAGCCTGACGTCCAGCACGCGCTGCTGCTCGCGCTCGAGCTCGCGGCCGATCTCGAGGAGCGCCTCGAGCGTCAGGCGCGACGAGGAGCGATCGACGGACGGTCTGCCGCGTTCCCACCGCCCTCCGCCGCGACGGCCGCCGTCGACGTCGTCTCGCGTCGTCGCGCCGAGCCCGTCCTCGTCCCCGTCCGCGAGCATCCCGCTCTCCTCTGACGCCTTCCGCGTCCTCGCGTCGCCGCGCAGCAGCGCGTCGCCCATTCCGCGCGCGCCGCCGTTCCGCGCGATCCACTCGAGGACCGCCGCGTCGACGGTGCGCGCGTGCAACGCGCCGAAGAAATCCAACGGCTGAGGGTCGCGGGTGTTTGCCCATACGAAGCGACGTCGGGGTGGAGTTGAAAGGCGTCAGGGGTGGAGTTGAAAGGCGTCGCGGTGTCTCGGGATTGAAAGCGAGGGGTGGTGGGAGGAGAGATACGCCGGGAAGTGAAGTCCTCGAGGAACGGCGTTCACCACGCCGACGGGGTCGCGTGGGGACCAGTGCGGTAACAGAACGCGCCTGATTCGAAAACGCGCGCACGAGCTCCAGGGCGTCGCGCGCCGTCACGCCCGCGTCCGCCATGACCGCGTGGACCGCGGCCGCGCGCTCGTCGATCGACGGCGCCCACATGAACTTGTCCATGCGCCCGTCGCGCAGGAGCGGCGCGTACAACGTGCTGAGATCATTGCCCGTGATTATGATAGGCACTCGGCGCAATTCTCTGTCCTCCCTCCACTCCTCCGCGCCCACGCTCACGCTCGTGGGGTGGTCGCACAGGTTCATCAACGTTCCCATCACCATCTGCATGTTCACCGTCTTCTGCGTCGCCCTGTACGTCCCCGCGCCGGCGTCGAGGTCGTTGATGACCAGGCACGCGAGCCGGCCGGTCTGAGGGCCGTTCCATCGTACGAAGCGACGAATGTCGGGGTGGAGTCGAGGGGCGCGTCAGGCGGAGTCGAAAGGCGTCGAGGCGCGTCGGGATTGAAAGCGATGGATGGGCGGGCGGAGAGAGACGCCGAGAGAGAAAGTCCTTCAGGATCGGCGTTCACAACGCGAACGCGATCGTATGGGGACCAGTGTGGAAATAGAACGCGCCTGAGACATGAGACGCGACGCCGCGCGGTACCTCTCGCGGATGCGTCGCCCGGGCGCGCCCGCCCACTCGTCCTCGAGCTCGCCCGCGGACACGATGATCGGGCTCGCGCACATCGCGCGCAGGCACAGCTCCAGGGTGTAGCTCTTCCCGCAGCCTTTCTCGCCCCATATTCCCAAGATGAGAGGAACCTGTCCCACGCCTCTCTTCACGACGCCCGCGCCGGCGGCGGCGGCGGCGTCGTCCGCCGTCGCGCGCGCGGCGGACTCCGCGAGGTGGTTCTTCACCAGGTGCACGCAGACTTTGTCCATGAACCGCGGCGGGACGTAGCACCCGTCCACGACGTTCGTCAGCGAGCGCGCTTCCGTGTATCGCAGCTCGCCGGTCGCGATGTCCGCGTCCGCGCCGAGGACGAAGTTCGCGTTCGCGGTCCCCGCGAAGACGTCGTCGACGACGCCCTTCCGCGCGCCCACCTCTGTGCGCAAGTTGGAGGACTGGCGTCCGAGCTCGTAGAGGTAGTCCTCGCCCGTGCCGCGCGCGTGCGTCTCCTCCGCGTCCCAGGAGGACGGGGACGGGGACGGGGACGGGGACGACGCGCGAGGGGGCGCGAGGGCGGACGCGTCGTCGTCGCCGTCGTCGTCGATGGGAGCGGTTCGCGCGGTCCACCGGACGAGACGCGGATGCGGCGTCCGTCGCGGGTTTCTCGCGTCGCCGCCGCGCCGCGCGCGATGCGAGGATGGCGCCGCGGACGCGCCCGCGATGGACGTCGCCGCCGCGGACGTCATCCCGACCTCGCCGCGCGCGTCCCGTCGCCGCGGCGCCGCGGAAGATAAGCCCCTCTCGGACGATCTGACGGACTTCTTCCGAAACTCCGACTGGAAGACCCGAAGAAAATATCATCAGAGTCCATTCGGCATGGCGCGGCACGGGGGCGGACGCCACGCTATGCCGCGCTCCGTCGCGTCCACCGCGACGCTCGCGCTCGTCGTCGTCGTCTTCGCGATCGCGCCGCCCCCGACCGCGGCGCACGGCTCAGAGACGAACGGCGTCGCCCCCGTCCTCCTGATCTCCCTCGACGGATTCCGAGCGTCGTACCTCGACGCGCAGCCCGCGGCCGCGCTCCCTCATCTGACGTCCTTCTGGCGCGGCGGCGTCCGCGCCGCGCTCACGCCGCGGTTCGTGTCCAAGACGTTCCCGAACCACTACTCCATCGTCACGGGGACGCACGAGCGCGCGCACGGGATCGTCGCGAACCGCTTCTGGGATCCGTACACCCAGAGTTGGTTCACAATGGACGCCACCGCGTCGTACTGGTGGGACGCCGCGGAGCCGCTGTGGGTGACCGCGTCGAGGGACGCGCGCGCGTCGAAGGTGTACTACTGGCCGGGGAGCGAGGCGGAGATCCGAGGACGGCGGCCGGACGTGTGGAAGAGGTTCGAGCACGGCGTGGTGCCGTTCGAGGAGAGAGTCGACGACGTCGCGAGGTGGCTCCGAGACGCGCACGCGGCGGCGTTTCATCATCAGGTGCGTTCTATACACTAGTTCCCATACGACCGCGTTCGCGTGGTGGACGCCGATCCTTAAGGACTTTTCCCGGGGTCTCTCTCCGCCCACCCCTCGCTTTCAATCCCCGCCTTCGATGCCTTTCAACTTCAACTGACGCCTTTCAACTTCAACTGACGCCTTTCAACTCCACCCCGACATTCGCTTGTATAGAACGGCCCTCACGGGGACGATGATCCGGACGGCGACGGCGACGGCGGCGGCGGCGGCGGTCCGAAACCCGGGTTCCACGCGCTGTACCTGGAAGAGCCGGACGCGACCGGGCACCTCCACGGCCCGGACAGCCCAGAGGTCGCCGCCGCGGTGCGGCGCCTGGACGAAGTGCTGGGGCGCCTCGCGAGCGCCGTCGGCGACGACGCGTGGGATCGCACCAACGTGATCGTCGTGAGCGATCACGGCATGGCGACCATCTCGCGCGAGAGGATCGTGTACCTGGGAGACGACCCGTGCGGGCTCGACTTCTCGAACGTCGCGATCAGCGGCGGGAACGTCGTCATGGGGGTGTGGGGTCGAGACGCGGAGACGGGCGAGCCGACCGCGGACGCGGAAGCCGCGGCGGGGGGATTCGACCCGGCGGCGATCGTCGCGCGCGTGGACGCGTGTCATCCCAACGTCAAGGCGTACGCGAAGGACGACGTCCCGGACCGGTACAAGTATAAAGAAAACGTCCGCATCGCGCCCGTTATCATCGCCGCGGACGTCGGGTGGACGCTCTGCGGGTACGAGAGCTGGGCGGGAGAGGGGGACGGACCGGGGGGGGGGGGGGGGGGGCGCGGGGGGGGGCGGGGGGGGGGGGGGGGGGGGGGGGGGGCCGGGGGGGGGGGCGCGAAACGCGAGCGATCCGTTGAACTGGGCGGCGACGCACGGCGCGTGTCGAGAGACGCAGTGCGGGGTCGACAGCGGCGTGGACGAGTGCGGCGCGCACGGATACGACAACGCCGCGCGAGAGATGCGCGCGCTGTTCATGGCGAGAGGGCCCGCGTTCCGAAGCGACGGCGTGAGGCTCGTGTTCGGAGGAGACGGCGGCGAGAACGCCGCGGCGCCGCCGAGCTGGGCCCTCCCGGACGCCGCGGACGCGGACGCGTCGACGTTCGACGCCGCGGACGCGTCTCGTTGGGAGAAGAGAACCTACGCGTTCGATAACGTCGACGTGCACGACATCGTGATGCGGGCGATGGGGATGCGAACGGCGCCCGGTTCTGTGCTCGCGGACGGCGCGCCGCCGCCGGCGACGGACGCGGCGTTATCCGAGGCGCTCGCCGCGGCGTTGTTCGTCCCGTCTATGCTCGTCCCGGACGAGAAAGGCGCGTTCTATTTCCACGCTGGTTCCCACGCGACCGCGTCGGCGTGGTGAACGCCGTTTCTTAAGGACGGACTTTCTCTCCCGGCGCGTCTCTCCGTCCACGCCACGGTTTCAATCCCCGACCTCGATGCCTTTCAAATTCAACTGACGCCTTTCAACTCCACCCCGACGTCGCTTCGTACACACGGAACGGCCCGAAGAGGAGGCGGTGTTGAACGCGCCGATCGAGGTCATCGTGTTCGCGATCGCGTTCGGCGCGATGGCGGTCACCGCGGGCGTACTGAAGTATCGAAAGGCGCGGATGGAGGTCCCCGCGCGCGGGTCCGGCGGGTCCGGAGAGGAGGGAAGAGTCGGGAAGCTGATTCGCTCGGCGAAGCTGAAACCCCCGCGGACGCGGACGCGGGCCGGGGCGTGGATCGAGCTCGGCGACGTCGACGTCGACGGCGACGGCGGGGAGACGCTCGTGCCGCCGCTGACGCCGACGGCGCCGCCGCCCGCGGCGGTGCGGGGAGGCCGGCGCCTCGACGGGGGGGAGATCGAGCCCGTGACGACGGAGGACGGGTACGAGATTCAACCGATGACGCCGGTGTGACGCGACGCGTGCGTTTCTTCGACGTCGATTGAACCGATCGATTGGTTTCTTCGTCGCGACTACTCTCGACGCGGTGGGTGAACTCCTGTCGTCGATCGGTGATCGTCGCGTCCGTTCGCCGCGCCGCGCTCCGACCGCCGCTCAGCTGTCCGTCCACGTGATCGGCCCGGAATCCTTCCACACCCCGGGCTTCGCCCTCGGCTTCCCTTCCGGGGTGAACTCCTTGTTGTACTTCCTGAACCCGCCCTCCAAGTCGAGGAGGTTCTCCCCGGGCCACCCGTCCGCGGTCAACAACGCGACCGCCTTCTCCGACCTCGCGCCGGAGAGACACCTGGAGGATTGGAGGACGTGGAGGTACGTGATTGGTCAGTATGGTGTCGTAGATTCTAATAGATTCGATGACGTGGAACTTCTCGAGGTCGCGGCGCCGACGGCGACGGCGGCGGCGGCGCGGCGAAGAGAAGAGAAGAGCGAGCGCGCGCGCGCCGCGCACCCGACGACGAATCGCTGCGTCTTCCCCGGATACGCCGCGTTGACGCTCTCCACAAACTTCGGGTTCGGCACCGGGGCGCCGCCTTGCATGTCCGCGACCGGGATGTTCACGCTCCCGACCCTGTGCTGGTCCTTATACTCCCCCTCGCTTCGCACGTCGAGGTAGACGACGGACGCGTCGGACGCGAGAAGGTCGTTCGCATCGTGCACGGTTATCCTCTTCGCTCTTCCGGCGTAGGCCGCGGTCGCGCGCGCGCGGTGGCGCGATGCGACGCGCGCGCGGACGAGGCGCGCGCGGACGGACACGGACACGACCGCGCGGCTGGAGAGGAGCGCGGCGGCCATGGTGCGGTGCGGTGCGCGGCGTGTGGCGTGCGTCCGCGCGGAGTGACGCGATGACACGCCAGTGACAAACTTCGTCACGAGAACGCGAACACGTCAGCAGCGAGCGACGACGGGACGGTCTCATCATTCGCGATGGCGACGACGGGCGCGCGAGGACGCGCGACGCGCGCGGCGGCGCTGCTGACCGCGCTCGCGCGAGGGATCGCGTCGTCGACGCGATCAGCGGGCGGGCGCGCGGTCGCGTCGGCGGAAGGCGCGAGGAGCGCCCTCCGCGCGACGACGACGACGACGACGACGACGACGACGATCGATCGCGTCGCGCCCGCCCGTCCCCATCTCTCGCGCTGGACGACGCCCCCGGGGCCGACGCGCCCCCCCGCCGCCGCCGCCGCCGCCGCGGCGTCGTCGTCGTCGTCCTCCCCAGCGCTGTCACGATCGCTGCGCACGTCGTCGTCCTCGCGCCGCCCGTGCGACGACCTGACGTTCCAAGCCGCCGCTGACGCGGCGCTTCGTCGCGTCGAGACGGTCGTGGACCGATGGGGCGAGGACCGCGCGACGCTCCCGGACTTTGACCTCAACGCCGAGAGCGGCGTCGTGACGATCGCGCTCGGCGGCGGCCACGGGACGTACGTCCTGAACAAGCAAGCGCCGAACCGGCAGATATGGATGTCGTCGCCGGTCAGCGGGCCGACGCGATACGACTACGACGACGAGCGACGCGCGTGGATCTACGCCAGGGACGGGCACGCGCTGCACGAGAGGCTCGCGAGCGAGCTGACGGCGATCGGCGGCGGCGAGGTGGACCTCTCCGGGTTGAACGACGACGACGACGAGTGAGCGGCCGGCGACGAGCGCGTTGGGAGCGCGGGCGAGGACGAGGCGCGCGACGCGGAGGAGGACGCGAGCGAGCGAGTCGTCCGCGAGAGTCGCCCGCGGCAAAAGGCGCGAAGAAGCCAGACTCGTAAAAAAATAAACGCATCACCTTAAACATCCATCACTCCTCCGGCACCGCGGCGCCCTCCGGCACCGCGGCGGCCCTCCCCGCGCCGCCGTGCGCGTTCCACACCTCCTTGTCCGCGTAGTACATGCACGGGTTCCGATACTTCTCGTGCACGGCGTCGAGCTCCTTCACGAGCGCGTCCGGTAAGTCCAACAGCGCCGCGCCGACGCACTCCTGGCGTGGGTGAAGCGATCGGTCAGTCGAACGTCTTACCGGTCAGGCGTTGAAAGGGAAGCGCGGGTGAAGAGTGACGACGGGAAAAGTCCTTAAGGAACGGCGTGCACCACGCGAACGGGGTCGTATGGGAAGCAGTCTCACCTCCACCTGCCGCGTCGTCGTCGTCCCGATTATGACGCTCGCGTTGCACGGCCGACCGATCGCCCACGCCAACGACAGCTCCGTCGGCGTCACGCCCCACGCCTCTGCGATGTCCACGATCTCGCGCGTCGCCGCCATCGCAGCCTTGCTGCCGTACCTCGGCTGGAAGTCCGCCATGACGCGATGGCGGCACTTCTCGAGCGGGCGCTCCGTCGCATCCTTGGCGGCGTATTCCGGTTTGGTCTTTTCAAAGTACTTCCCCGTGAGCGTCCCGCCGGCGAGCGCGCCGTAGGGGAGGCCGACGACGCCGAAGCGGTACGCCGCCTCGTACGTGTCGCACTCGTACGTCTGGTTGAGAAGCGAGAAGTCGTTCTGGCACGACACCGGCAGCGGGCAGTCCAGCTTGACGCACGCGTTGCATAGCATCGTGATGCCGTACGCGTTTTCGTTGGACACGCCCCAGTGCTTGATCAGGCCTCGCTCGAAGAGCGTCTTGATCGAGCGCACGGTCCTGTCGAAGTCTTCCTGAGTGCCGCGGTCGAAGAACGGCATCATGCGGTTCTTCCCGTCCGGCGCGAACGTGGGCGTGGACATCAGCGGGCAATCGCGCGACGGCCAGTGGATCTGGTAGAGGTCGACGTAGCCGCACCTGAGGGTCGAGGGTCCATACAAAGCGACGTCGGGGTGGAGTTGAAAGGCGTCAGACTTGGGAGTTGAAAGGCAACGCGGGCGGGGTTTGAAAGCGAGGGACCCTGGGCGGAGAGATGCGACGGGAAAAGTCCTTAAGGATCGGCGTTCACCACGCCGACGCGGTCGTATGGGGACCACTGTATAGAACGCACTTGAGGCGTTCGATGGATTTCTGGCACGACCAGAGGACGATCTCTTCGTCGTACCCGTGCGCGCCGCTGCGCGTCGGGTGCTCCGCGCCGACGGTCGACGGGTTGACCTTGGTCGCGATGTACAGCTTGCTTCGGTCCACGGTGCCGTCCGCGACGCGTTTCTCTGAGGGAGGAGGAGGAGTGGGGAGGGGAGGAGGACGGAGAAGGTGAGCGAAAGGGGTGATGACGTGTCCGTCGCGTCGTTTCGGAAGACGGACGAAAGAAATTCGGAACGAACGCCGCCGCCGCCGCCGGAGACGACGCGCGCGTCCGCGCTGAAGAAGACGCACCGAGCCAGTTCCCCATCCACTTCTCCGTGAGCGCGCCGTAGTTCCACCCGACCGGGTACAGCTCCGCGGTGTCCAAGAAGTTCACGCCGAGCTCCCACAGTTTGTCGAGCTGCGCGTGCGCGTCCTCTTCCTCGTCGTTGAACGATCCCCACGTCATCGTCCCGCCGCACACCTCCGTGACCATCATGTCCGTGTTCCCGAACTTGACCTTACGGAGCTCGGCGCGGCGCGGGACCGTCTTGGCGTCGGTTGTCATCGCGTCTGCGGCGTGGTGTTCCGTCGTCGTCGTCGTCGTCGTCGTCGTCGTCGCGCGCCGGTGAATGCCGAGAAGGCGTCGAGCGCCTCCCAGCCTCCGCATCCGCAGCGCAGCGCAGCCACGAAAAGTTGTTCGGGCGGCGCGCCGGCTGATGAAACCAAAACCACCTTTAGGGTACTAGCTAGTAGACTACCTTAGGGTTCTCAAGCTGACGTGGAAAGAACTGGGCGTGTGTCGGCAATGCTCATTCGAACGCGCGCGCGCGCCTCGCGACGCTCGACCGCTCAGAATGCAGAGCCTGCTCACCGGCTCCCTGTGCCTGCCAATCACCGCCGCCGCGACGTTCGCCGCGCGAGGGTGCGCGAAAACGTCGCCGCCGCCGAGTCGCCCGCTCGGCGAGGTTTTCACCCACCCACATCCCCTCGGATAAAGCGAAGAAATACATCCCTCATCGACCGCGCACGATCCTCCTCGTCCTCCCCCGCAGGTCCGCGGTAAAATGCCGAGCGGCGTTTAAACAAACCGGGCACGCCGCGTGCGGTACCTGCGGCGTCGTCCACGCGGGCCCCTGCGCGTCGTGCGCGTGCGCGCGCACGCACGACTCGCGCGGCGGCGCGGCGGTCTGCCCGTGCGGATGCCACGGCGACAAAATGATGCACCGCGCGACGACGCGACGCGCGATGGTTTCCGCCGCGGCGGCCGCGCTGCCGCTGTTCGTCGCCTCGGGTCATTCCGCGCTCGCGCTTCCCTCGCCCACGGCCGTAGACGACATGGAGGCGAGGAAGATGGCGCGAGAAGAGGTCCTGAAGGCGGCGCGCGCGAAGGCGGCCGCGGCGGCGGCGCCCGCGCCGGCGCCGCCGCCGCCGAAGGAGGACTGATGACATGACGTCGACGAGTGTCGTCAACTCGCGCGACGTGATGCGTCGGAGAAACGGTCGCGTCCCCGTCGTCGCCCCTCGCGCGCCGGCGGTCGGTACTTTATGATGTGTAACGTGTGAACTTTACGATTACCTCGGATCGTCGCCGTCTTCGTCGTCCTCGTCGTCGCGGACGAACCTTCCCCCGTCCGAGCCGGACACGACATGCTGCGGATTCAGCCGCCGTGCCAAAACTCGCTTCGACGGAAAATGTTCGCGTCAACGAGAAGAAGAGAGCGCCATCAGATCGATCACACGTCTCGCGCGCCGAGCCTCCCCTCCCCTCGGCAGCTCGGTGACGGGATCGACCGCGCCGACCGTCATGGGCCTCTTCACCGGCGAGGTCGTCTTAAACCCGAAACCGCGCTCGCGGACGCTCATGGACGCCGTGCGCGACGACGACCGAAACCTCGTGACCGAGACGCTGCACCGCGGCGAGAGCGTGACGCAGACGAACGCGTACCTGCGCACGCCGCTCCACAAGGCGGCGTACTACAGCGGCGATCGCGACGTCGTCGCGTCGCTGATCGACCGCGGCGCGGACGTGAACGCGCGAGACAAGGGCGACTGGACGCCGCTGCACCTCGCGACGAGGAACGCGCACCTCGGCGCGATGCGAGCGCTGTTGGACGCGGGCGCGGAGATTCAACGCGTCGACGCCAAGCACGGATGGACGCCGTTGCACGTGGCGTGCGTGGCGGGGCACGAGGACGCGGCGAGGATGCTCGTGGAGGCGGGCGCGGACGTCACGGTGAGGGATAAGTCGACGGCGAGCGCGATCGACTTGATGCGCGAGAGCGGGATGGACCCGGGGAGGGCGGGGGTGAGCGACGAGGCCGCGAAGCCGCGGGCGCGGACGACAGACGGCGGAGGGTAGCATAGCGGGCGGTATTTTTTCGTCCCCTCGGTAAAGAAAGTTAGCCGACGTAGTTCTACTCCATCCTTCTCTTCCATCTCCTCGCTTCTTCAGTCACTTGCTCAGCAACGACTTCACGACGCTCCGCACGTTCAGACGCTTCAAGTCCGTGTACGTCTGCCCGCACCCGACGAACATCACGGGCGCGCCGCTCGTGTACACCATCGACAGCGCCGCGCCTACTTTATCGTCGATGGTGTCGAATTTGCTCAACACGACGCCGTCGATCACCCTCCTCTTCTTCGCGTCCGTCGCGAGATCGCTGAGGCGCTCGTTAAACTTCGAGAGCTGATCCACGGCGTCGTTCCCCACGAGCGCCTCGCCGACGAACAACACGAGGTCCGGCTCGTTGACGTTGATGAGCTTCGCGAGCGCGCGCATCAGAGGCTCGTTGTCTTGCATCCGACCCGCGGTGTCCACGAGAACGACATCCGCGCCCGTCCGCCGCGCCGCCTTCACCGCCTCGGACGCGACGGACGCGGGATCTTTCTCGTACCCGCGCTCGAACAGCGGGACGCCGAGTCGTTTGCAGTGCGTCCGGAGCTGCTCCACGGCGCCCGCGCGGAAGGTGTCGCACGCGGCGATCATGACGCGGACGTCGTGTTGCAAGAGCCAGTACGCAACCTTGGAGAGGTTCGTGGACTTTCCGACGCCGTTGACGCCGACGAAGGTGATCACGTACGGCCGCCCCGACGCTTTCGCGGTCTTGACCTCCCGCAGGACGTCCACGGAGCGCGTCGGGGTGAGGATGCGCGTCAGCGCGTCCTCCATCGCGCGTTTGACCATCGCGCTCAGCGACGAAAACGACGCGAGCTTTCGACCCCTCAGCGACGCGGCGACGGATTCGCACAGCCGCTCCGCGATCTCCTCCGCGACGTTCTTGTTCATGAAGTTCGTCTTCAGCGTCTCGAGCACGGGCGCGAGGTCTTCTTCCTCGAGCGCGCTCTTCCCGACGACGCCGCGGAGCATGGGCGAAGCGTTCAACACGCCGGAGAGCCACCCGCCGCCGTTCTTCTTCGTCTTCTTCTTCTCATCCGCGGGTCTCGACGTCGACGCATTCATCGCCGCCGCAAGAGAGCGCGCCTCCTCCTCGTCGTCCTCGTCGTCGTCCTCGGACGATAACGCGTCGTCGTCATCGTCCGCGTCCACCCTTGATGGCGCGGAGATGTCCACGCGCTGCACGTCGGGACCCTCCGTCGGCGCGTCCCCGCCGTCCGCGCCGTCGCCGCGCGCGGAAAAGTCGAGGTCCTTCGCCTTGCCCTTCGTATCCGCCCACACGCGCTTCTCTTTCGGTCGTTTCGCGTTCTTCTTCCCGCCGCCGCCGCCGCCGTCGCCGTCGTCTCCCCCCGTCGCCCCCGAGAGGTTCCCGCTGCTCCCCGGCTGCGACCCCCCGCCCTTTTTCGACTTGAGCTTGCCCTGGATCTTCGACATGTCGAACGCGCCGTTTGGGACGTCGTCTTCGTCCTTCTTCCCCGCGCTCGTCGACGACGTCGCGGGCTGACGCTCACGCTCGCTCCGGGCCCCGTCGGAGTCGCCGTCGGCGTCCCTCGCGCTCGCGCTCGTGGCGGCTTTCCCGGAGGCGTCGTTTCGCTTCGCCGCCTTCTTCGCCGCGTCGAAAGCCTTCGGCGCCGCCTTGGGCGCTCGCCGCGACGCCGCCGCCGCCTCGCTCTCTCGCATGATCGCCTCGAACGGCCCGACGAACGCGTCGTTGTACCCCGCCGCGCCCAGGCCCGGGCCCAGGACGTCCGCCGGCCGCCCTCCCCCTCCTCCTCCATCGCCGCCGCCGAGGTACGGCCCGTCCGGCGCGCAGAACGCGTCTCTCGTCCGCGCGAGGAGGTCGTCCACGTGCGTCAGGCGTAAGATGCGCTGGTGCACCGCGACGAACACGAGCGCGAGCTCGTTGTGCGTCGTCCACTTGATCGTGAGCGAGGCGCCGCCCGCGGCGTGCGCGAACTCGTCGGCGCCGCCTCTCTCCTCGAGGAGACACTCGCGCACGAGCGCGTCGATCGGATCGCCCGCGCCCGCGCCCGCGCCTCGCGTCGCCGAGCCGGAGCCGGAACCGCCGCCGAGGGTCCCAGATCCCGTCAGATCCCAGGCGAAGAGCACGACGCCGCCCTTGGTGAAGATGCGCACGGCGTCGAGCATGACGCCCGGATGATCCCTAGAGAGGCGATGGGAGGGAGGGACGCGCGCCGTCGCGTGCCGCGCGCCGGTCGTTGTGGCCGGTCGCGGAGAAGACGGGCGGCCGGCCTCGCCTCGGAAACTCGAACGCCGAAGAAGGCGCACGCGCAGGCGCGCGAAAAATTTCCGGCGTTCAGAATTCCCAAACGAATTAACACGTCGCGTCGAGGGTTGCCGCGTCGCCGCGGGCTCCGCACACCACGCCGCGCGCGACACCGCACCGCACGCACTCGATCCGCGCGCGCGACACCGCACACGTCGACATGTCCGGCTACAGAGGCCGCGACGACGACCGCAGGGATTCCTACGACAGGAGAGATTACTACAGCTCCGATCGCGATCGTCACGCCGCGCCCGGATCGCGCGATCCGCCGCACGACCGCGACCGGCGCGACGCGTACGCGCCGCCGGGGGGCGATCGCGACCGGCACCACCCGTACGATCGCGACTCGCGAGATCGCCGCGACGATCGCGGGCGCGACTACGGCCGCGGGCCGCCGCCGCCGAGCCGCGGGTACGACGATCGAGACTCGCGCGACCGCGGACGCGACGATAGACGCGACGCGCGCGGCGGCGGATCCGGAGGCGGAGGTGGAGGGCGCGATTATTACGACGCGTACGACTCTCGTACTACTGACCCGTACTACTCCTCGCGCGGGCCGCCGCCGCCGTCGCGCGGGCCGCCGCCGCCGTCCGCCGGCGACGGGTACCGCGGCTACGACGATCGCGCGCCGCCGCCGCGCGAAAACGATCGCCGCGCCCACCCGCCGGGGCCCCCGCAACGCGGGCCGCCGCCGAATCGCGGAAACAACGGCGACGACCGCGGCTCGGAGGACTTCTTCATGGAAGTCCCCGCGGAGGTCGCGAAGATGATCGTCGGCGCGGGCGGGAAGGCGATCCAGGCGCTGCAAGATCGCACCGGCGCGCTCGTCAACATCGACCGTCTCGAACGCGGCGCGGTGGACAACGGGTACCGTAAGGTGGCGGTGACGGGCCCGTCGCGGTGCGTGGACGCCGCCGCGGATGAGATTCGCAAGGCGGTGAACCAGTGGGAGATGAACCGTCAGGAACGATTAAGCGGCGGCGGCGATAGAGGCGGCGGTCGCGACGGTCGAGATCGCTACGGAGATCGCGACCGTTACGATGACCGTTACGGCCGCGGCGGCGGCGACCGCGACCGCGACCGCGGGTGGGACGACCGCGACCGCAGGGGAAGCGGCGGCGGCAGACCAGGCGAACGCGAAGAGATCGTCGACGATACCATCGACTGCCCCATCGACTGCCGCGGCCTCGTCATCGGCAAAGGCGGCGCGCGCGTGAAGCGCATCGAGGAAGACACCGGGTGCAGGGTCGAGTCCAAGAAGGAGCTGAGTTACCTCAACCTGAGAGGGACGCGTCGAGCGATTCGCATGGCCAAGGAACACATCGCGTCGTTGCTACGCGTCACCGAGCTGCCGCCGATGCCGCCGGCGCCGCCCGAGGGCGCGCCGTGCGCCGCGGAGGTCCCGGTCGCGATGGACGTCATCGGCAAGGTCATGGGGTACGTCGGCGCGAACATCAAGAAGATTCAGTGCCTCTCCGGGTGCTACATGAACTGGGACCGCGCCGGCGGCGTCATGCGTCTCTTCGGCGAACCCGACGTCGTGGCGCGAGGGAAGAGCATGCTTCTCGACGCCATCGAGGCGGCGCCGGAGGGCCGCGGCGGCGGCGGCGGCGGCGCCGACGACCGCGGAGGCGAGCCCGCGAACGCCAACAACGCGTCCGGAGAGCCGCGGGATGCGAGCGCGGAGGTTCCCGTGCGAGGCCAAGCCGGATTCTTGATCGGACGCGCCGGGGAGACGGTGCGACGCATGGAGGCGGACACGGGCGCGTCGTTGCACTTGGACAACCACTCGCAGATCATGCAGATCACGGGGACGCGGGACGAGGTCGAGAGGGGGAGAAGGGCGGTGGAGGATTGCATCGAGCGGGGGATACGCGCGCAGGAAGAAGCGCGCTCGCGAGGGCCGGCGTGATGGAGGCGCAGAGCGGGGGGGTAAATGTCAATACGAACAAAACTGAACGAACAGAAACCTTTCATTTCCCGTCGTCGCCTCCCTCGCGAGATCTCGCGCGCGCGCCGCGGTCACCGTTCGACGCGCCGAGGGCGAGAGACGCGCCCGACCGTCGCCGTCATGTCGGGCGTCGACGTGGACGCGATGTCCGTCGGGCAGCTCAAGCAGTACCTGCGCGACGCGGGCGCGGACACGACGGGGTGCCTGGAAAAGGTGCGCGAGCGACGGCGGTCGATCGATCGACGGACGCGCGTCCTCCTCCCCCCCGCCCCCGTCCGTCCGTCGTCGTCCTCGCCGCGCCGTCGTCGCGCCGCTCACCGTCGCCCCGTCCGCCCTGCCGTCCTCCCTCTCCGTCCGTCCCCGCGCTCGCATCGCAGGTGGACTTCCAGAGGCTCGCGAAGAGAGTGCGCGCGTCCGGCGCGCGCGCGAGCAGCTCGTCGCGCGCGTCCACCTCGTCGCCTCGCGCGACCCCGAACCGCGATCACGACCCGAACGCGGGGCGATCGACGGCGACGCCGAAGCAAAGAGAGCTCGTGTCTCGAATCATGCGCGTGAAGGACTTCTACGAGCTCTTCGGCGTCGCGCGCGGGGCGTCCGAGTCGGAGATCAAGAGCGCGTACCGAAAGCTCGCGCTCAAGCTCCATCCGGACAAGAACACCGCGCCGGGGGCGGAGGACGCGTTCAAGAAGGTGAACAAGGCTTGGGACATCTTGAGCGACCGGAATAAGAGGGCGACGTACGACGCCTACGGCGAGGCCGCCGCGGACGGGCAGCGCGGCGCGGGGGGGTTCGGCGGGGCTGGGGGGAATCCGTTCGCGGGGGGGGCCCCGTTCGGACCGGGGGGGATGGGGGGGATGCACGGGATCAACTTGGAGGAGATATTGCGGCAGTTCCAAGCGCAGGGAGGGATGGGCGGGTTCGGTGGACGGCCGCGGGGGGGGGCGGCGGGCGCGGCCGCGGGATCGGGATCGCCGGGCGGGTTCAACTTCAACCTCGCGAACGTCTCGCCGCAGACGCTTCTCTACGCGATTCCGTTTCTACTCATGGCGTTCAACGCGCTGACGTCGCTGTTTTCGCTCGTGACGAGGTACTGGTACGTGCTCGTGCTCGTTCCGGCGCTGCCGCCGCAGCACCGGAAGCGGGCGCTGATGATGATTATGATGTACGTCACGATGGGCGGGATCATGTTTTAGGGCGTCGGCGGTCGAGTAGACGCGAGGAGTTGAGGTTTTTACCACCCTCTCGCGTGAGCCCGTGTTTTACAAGCGAGGCTAGGCTAAGAAAAGAAAGCTTCTTCGCGCTTCGCTTTGATAATCGTGATTATTAGAGTCTGTCGACGCGCGCGTCCCCGAGAGACGCCGCGGCGCGCGTGGCTAGTACGTCGCGCGCCGTGCGGCTTCGCTCTCGTCGCGGTTCCGCCGCTCGTCACGCCTCCGCCGCCGCCGCCGCGGACGACGCCCCGCCAAAGTCCGCGCCGCCCGGGGACCCCGGCGGCGACGGACCGACGGACCCGCCGTCCACGCTCTCCGCGTCCGACTCCATCCACCCGTACAGCTCCAACAGCGGCAAGCACGCGAACTTGTGCTGCAGCCGCCAGTCCAGCGACTGGCAGCTCCGCGAGCAGTACCGCACGCGACCGCAGCACGAGCACCGTCGAAACTCGTGTCTTCGCGTCTCCACCCGCCCGCACAGCGGGTGCGAGCACGCGTAAATGCCGGGGGGTAACACCTCGCCGCACACGTCCGGATTGAACCAGTCCAACAGGAAGCGGTTCTCCGGCGTCGCGTGGAGATGCTCCCTGGCGGCGGCGCGCGCGGCGTTCGAAACCTCGCGGCTGGCGGTCACCGCCTCTTGCAGCGTGTTGATGTCGTTGCGCTTGCGCAGCCGTTCCTCCACCGCCGCCGCCGCCGCGGTCGCCGCGCTCACCGCGATGTCGATCGCCGGCGTCTGCGTGTCCTCCGCGGCAGCCTCCGCGAGGAGCTTCTTCCCGAGCGCGACGTCTCGCTCGACGCCGAAGCCGTCTTGGAGGCAGTGCCCGAGCTCGCGCTTGGCGGGGACGCTGTTGAAGAGGATGTTCCCGCGAGCGCACAACGCCGCGCCAGCCTCCGGGTCTTTATCCTTCCGCCGCCCGCCGCTGCCGTTGAAGTGCATGATCGCGAGCGTGTGGTGCGCGTCCGGGGAGCCGTTCACCGCCGCCTTGGCGAGCAGCGCGGCGCCCGCGGTGCGCTCCTCTTTCGTCTTGGCAGCGTAAAACTTGACGCTGCCGACGAAAAACGACGCGAAGACGGAACCCGCGGCGACGGCGGCGTCCGCGAAGGCGCTCGCGCCGTTGTTCCAGTCCTTCGCGCGCGTCGCGAGGACTGTTTGGGGGGGGTGTTTGGGGGGGGGTAGGAGAAGAACGGGGGGAGATCGCGCGGCGAGGTGAGTCGACGGCGGATGGAGTGGAGGATAGAGCGGCCGGATAAAAATAAAACGTCGTGACGTGACAGCTGTGCGTGACAGCAGCGCGTCGTGGTCCTGTCGTCGCGACGGCGGCCGCGGGGGGCGGGAGGGCGCACCTCGCTCGCCCGCGTCGGACAGCGCGCGCTTGCTCGCGCCCGCGTCTCGGAACCGCTTACACCTGATCGACGCGACGCGGCGGGACGGAAGCGCGCGGGGGGAGGGAGCGCGGGTCAGCGAGGGCGCGGCGAGGGCGAGCGCGACGGCGAGGGCGGGCGCGCGATTTTCAAGCCGGGCCGGGCCGGGTCTCGTTCGAATCGCGACGAGCGAAGCGTGACGAAGGGCTCGGAACGCACGTGAGCGTGGCGTCGTGGTACTCCCGCGGGGTCGAATCTC
>Ga0181554_1000757_pt1 | contig 31859 bp, 32 predicted proteins | sample 011ome_16_FD_145602 | JGI IMG/M metagenome (GOLD analysis project Ga0181554, IMG submission 145602) | Coastal salt marsh microbial communities from the Groves Creek Marsh, Skidaway Island, Georgia - 011503CT metaG (spades assembly) | ecosystem: Environmental > Aquatic > Marine > Intertidal zone... | reverse complement strand
ATTCACCACGATGCTAAATCCCCCAACTTTTGAATTCAAAACGCCCCTTTTTAAAGGGATTCAATGCCTTGAATTCTAGCATATCCAATTGATTCTTAATGAATATATGGGTTTTTCAGGGGCGACTCCTTAAGTTGCTGAAATCGCTGGAGGTACTCTCGTTCAAGAAACCCATTTAAGTTGTAGACACTCTCGCGATTAATTGAATATATATCTTCAAGCTCTTTGAGGATATTTCTTTTATCGCAAGCGGCGATCCGAATTTTTTGCATAAAGAAGTTTCTATTTTTGGCAGCATGGTAGCTCCAAAGGTCGTAACTTTCGCGGGTCGACTTATTGAGTGGCGCATGGCCCCATAGCATGAAGCAACCCGACTGGAGCCTCATACGTGGGTTCACAACATTTGTGCTGACGAAGCTAAATTCTTGACTTTCCATGGCCGGCTCCTTGTACTGATTAAATTTCTTATAGTTTTTCAGATCGCATACAAAGAGCGCCCCATCTTTGTCCAAGCTGGCTTTGGCTTCACATGCAAAAAAGAGTGCAATCAGTATATCTATGGTCCAATCAAGAAGCCGGGTGGGCACCCCATAGTGTTGTGAAACCATTAACCACTCAAGCTCGAATTTGGTAAGCGTCAAGGGTGGTTCTGGCTCGGGCGGCATATATTCGAGTAGAAAGCTTTCAAACTGCACAGTTTGATATCGCCGGAACCCGCTATATCGATATATCGAAGGCTGTACTGTCCAATCAAAATCCGCCTGCCCCCGAAATCGAAGATTAGTCCGATTAGGAGACAACTTATAAAGATACCTCAATGCGTCATTTGTGCTCTTTACATCCATCATGCTGCTCGACTTTATTACCTGAAAGACAATAACACTGAGGGCTATACTATAGCCTTCATACGCAATTCTTTTCGGATATTTTTTCTGACTATATTCATAAATTCATTCGATTTTATCTTGAGATTATTATGGCCATTTTTTTCCGCAAACCCGACAATTTCATTTATTGCACTAATTTCACCACTTGACCCATAAATCAATATTTGAACTTGTGCATCCTCAAGTTTTCCAAGAAATTCTCGCGTTAGCTCCTCTATTTTATCTACACCAGCCCGACACTGGACCAGCCTTTCTAAAGCTATAGCCGCCAAGATATAAGAATCCAACATCTTCAATCTAAAGTCCAACCTCTTTTTGAATATTTCATGCCTCTTATTTAAGATGCCATTAATAATCCACCCAACAACTACAACCACAACCGAAACAACCGGCACCCACTCCTTGATTTCCATCACCAAACCTCGTTTGTTATATCTAACACACAATCGACTGCACTCCGACTTCAAAGCAAAATGCAATATATTCGGTTACTGGGCCATGAATACCCCCTCAAAACCGCATCTCTAGTCTGGCCCAGATGGGGTGCGGGGGTGCTGCGTTTATCGCACCACAGTATCCTTAACAAATATTTTTCATCCATCGAATCAAGAGAACAATCCCAAAAAAATGCTATTTTTCCCGTGTTCCAGACACAGCTGGAGCACATTTTGCAGAACGGTGAATGCCTTCAGCTTCCCAACCAGCCTACCCCCATATCCACCCCATTCGTTGGCTACCCATTGGCTGAAATGAGGTCAGGATATTTGTACTGTGCTGGCTTTGCCGGGGCCGTCAGATGTAAAGACAACAGGGTTTTATACCCATGCGCTGAGTCGCGGCCCCATGGGCAGGATCAGCCCTCTTGATTGGATGCCGGTATAGCGTGGAGAAAGGACGCAACCCGGTGGGTTGTGGGTGACTTGATAATCCTCCCGGTATAGCGCGAACTTCGGGATAATACTTAGCCCGAAACCCTCCCCCGCAGAGCTACCCGACCGCATGAATAAACATCCTGAAACCCTGCCTCAGCCCACCCCGGTCGCGCTCACGCAGGAGGCTTGCTTGCTTTGCAACTCGATTGACTTCGTTGCCCACGACATACGCTACGCAGTCCCCGGCAACTCGCCCTCACCACTCGGGCACGACTAATTCCGCCGCCAAATGGAGCCGTCTGAATTGGATGACTACTGGATGCGCCATGCGCTGGAATTGGCCGAGCGGGCGCGGGAGTCGGGCGAGGTGCCGGTTGGCGCCGTTCTGGTGCTTGGCGATCTCGTTCTGGCCGAGGGCTGGAACCGGCCTATCGCTACACATGACCCGACGGCGCATGCAGAAATCGTCGCACTGCGGACGGCGGGACCGGCGCTGGAGAATTACCGGCTGATCGATACCACGCTTTACGTGACGCTGGAACCCTGCGTCATGTGCATGGGCGCCATCAGCCACGCCCGGGTCCGCCGTATCGTCTACGGCGCTACCGACCCTAAACGGGGCGCGGCCGGCAGCATTCTACAACTGTCAGACGCCGACTTCCTCAATCATCGGATTGAAGTCACCGGCGGTGTTCTCGGCGATGAGTGTGGTGCCCGACTCCGGGCATTCTTCCAGGAGCGGCGCTGAGCCCAAGGTTTGGCCCGGTCTTGGTCACTGTCAACCCTGTTTGGTATACAATCGGCGGCCATTTTATGGAGAGGTACCGAAGCGGTCATAACGGCGCCGACTCGAAATCGGATGGTCGGGGAAACCCGGCACGAGGGTTCGAATCCCTCCCTCTCCGCCATATTTCCCTTCATCGAAGGACGAATGTCCGCCAAATCATTGGGAGCGACCTTTTCGAAACAAATTCAGCCGGATTTGTTTATATGCCCCCAGACCTGAAAGCAACTCACGCTAACCAGTTGCCCTCGCATGCACATCAACGACCTGACCACCAAAAAACCCAAACTCACAGTAAAGGCTTAACCCAGGGCCAAGCGGCAAGTAGGTAGCACGGCGAGTCTTGGTTTCTGAATCACTCTCTCATTCAGCGGGGCTTTAGGACTTGAGTTCTGGCCTGTATAAGCGAATGCTCGCAAGCACACTGCATCATTTGGCGCAGGAGATAGCCAGTTTACCCGTCGAAATGCGATCCTCCCGCCTTGCAGCTCTTGAACAATGGGAGCGACTGGAGGTTATCGATGAGATTCGGCACCCAGAGGCAGAATAAACGCTCCAATACCTCTTTAAAAAACAGAAAACCCGGCATTGCGCCGGGTTTCTTTTTGGCAGCCCGCCCAGAATTTGGAGTGACTGGATAGTACGATTTCCTAAAAGCTCTATAAGGTAGCCCCTGTTGAGGTTTGCTCAACAGGGGCTAAGCCCCATGCCTGCACAACCATCAATCAACTGGCATGATCACTGTCATCCCGAGGCTACCCAACTCGGCTTCCGCATTTGGTTAACCCAAGGTTAATCGGCTTACGGACCTACTGACCTTCGCGCAGCATTTGAAACAGCTCATCCTTCAGGGCGAGTCTCTTCTTCTTCAAGCCTTCAACATAGTCGTGCGAATGAACCTCAACCTCGGTTTCGCAGCGGCGAACCTGATGATCGATTTCATCATATTCATCAAAGAGCTTCGCAAAGTGACGGTTTGATGTTTTAAGCTCATGAATCCGATCCCTGTACTCAGGAAGTTCATGAACCAAGTCGTGTTTTTCTCCTAGCATACGGACAATCTCCTAAAAAAATGAATTGATTAAGAATTTCTGCGGTGATGGTATGAATATGCCAGACCAAGGTCAGAAACACATATTGAAGAAAAGCAATAATCGGCAAAATTACTAATGCTATTGGCCTTCCTTCCTGCCGCAACCGGGGTTGTTGCACAATGCAAATTCATGCGTGAATAGAACCTATCGATCATATTGCCAAGGAGGCGCGTGAGCGACCGACCGCGCTGCAGGACGGAGCAATTTAGCGGTCAAGCTATTCTGGCAATAGCCAGCCCATTATCCTACCAGCGCCCCAGGCGCTGCTGGCTATAACGCTCAAGCTCCCTTGCTCTCTGGCCTTGGAGTTCCTGTGCCCGCTGGATGACCCGCTGTTGCTGTTGAGGTGGTAGCCTGGAAATCCTGTTTCGATTGTCATAAATCGTATTAAGATCTTTCTGGACCTGCGTCATAGGTGGATTCCATCGGCGGCGGTAGCTACCCATATTCCTTCTATTCTGGATATGGTGGGGATATCCCTCCCGATAATGATAATTCGGGTATCCCTCACGATAGCCGTGAATAGGCTGATTCCCCGGATACCCATAGCGGGGATGATTCTGTCTGTAACCGTAGCTCGGGTAACCCGGTTGATAGCCGTAAGGGGGATAAATCTCTTCACGATAGAAGTTGGTGGGGTAGTTCCCGCCGCCCCCATAGAACGGGCGGCCCCCCTCATACTCATAGATCGGATACGGACCCGGATACGCACTGACAGGGGTGTAACCTCCATTGACGGGATAACCATAGCCTGAAACACCACCGCCGAACTCAGTACAGCCCGCCAAACCCGCCACCAGGATTACCGCCGCTATAGGTCTCTGAAGCTTCATATATCCGCCCCGGTTTTTAGAGGATCAGGACAAACGGATTTTAGAGGGACCTCCGCCAGGATCGCTTAGGCATCAGAGAAACTGCACCAGAGCCTCCCCGCTGCCATCGCAAATGATTGATTTGCCAGGAAGAGGCGCGGGGCCAGTGTAGCCCGCTCGGTTTGGCTTCAACCACCCGCAGGCGCGTTAGAATCGCCATCGCTCCAGGACAATGTGTGCAGTTTCACGAGAGTTTCGGGGTCCGAAATGAGACTTCGCTTATCCATTGGTGACAGCTTCCCAGGGCCTTCTTCGACCAACTGATAGACCAGCGCACGCAACTGGTGTCGATGGCGCTTTTTGACGGGTCGATTGGGCAGGAGGGCAAGGTGGAGGGCGCAAACACCTGGATCTGCGACATTGCGGACTTCGCCCATACCCGCCAGCCTGGCTTCCTCAGCGGCTTCCACGATAATCAGATTTTCCTTGAGCAACTGGATAACCCGTGGTTCCTGATACTCCTCCGGGGACAGAAACAGTCCCAGACGGCGGGCCGCTACTCCCACGGCGGCACTACTGGAGAGCATTGAAAGCGGAATAGAGAGCACCAACCCGGACAGCACAGGGATTAGCCAGAGAAAGAAGCCGGGTACGTATTGATAGCTAATCCAACCGGCGACCACCCCGATCAAGGTATGCTCGCCATGAGCCTGAATGGCTTCCCAAAGACTGAGACGATGATCATCGCGGTTCTGAGGCGGCCAGCCGACGCTGCGGCGCATGAGAATGGCAAAGACAAACTTGCTCTGATAGATCATGAGCACCGGCGCCGTCAGCATGGAGAAAATACTCTCCAGCAACACGCTCAGGGTGGCACGGAATATACCGCCATAACGCTTGATTCCGCGCCAGTTGATCAGCCCCAGAATCAGGCTCCACACCTTGGGCAGGAACAACATGGCCAGGGTAACAAACAATACCGTGGTCATTTCAACGGTGTAGGACTCCGGCCAGACCGGAAAAAGATTGTCCCCAAAGAAATATACCGGCATGGTCTGGCTCATCACATAAGCCTCAAAACCTGTAAATATCAGGAACAGCAACCAAAGCGGGGATGACGCATAGGACATCACCCCCATCAGAAAATATAGTCTGCTTAGGCCCGAGAAGCCTTTGGCAAATACCATCCGCAGATGCTGCAAATTACCCTGACACCAGCGGCGGTCGCGCTTGGCGTAGTCGATCAATGTGGGTGGCAACTCTTCATAGCTGCCCTTCAGATCAGGGGCAATCCAGACTTCCCAGCCGGCCTCCCGCAACAGGGCGGCCTCAACCGTATCATGACTGAATATCTCGCCACCAAACGGCTCACTGCCCGGCAATTTGGGTAAGCCACAATGTTTTACAAAGGGCTCAATACGGATAATGGCGTTATGACCCCAGTAACCGCTGCTGGATAGCTGCCAATAGTTGATGCCCCAAATAAAAATATCGCCATAGAAATTGCTGGCGAACTGCAGGATTCGGGAGAACAGGGATTTGTGATTGGCGGGCAACGGGGGGGACTGAATCAATGCGACACCCGGATGCTCCTCCATCATATCGACCATTTTGACCAGGGTTTCTCCCGCCATGATGCTGTCGGCATCCAACACCACCATATAACGATAGCGTGCACCCCAGCGGTGACAAAAGTCTTCGAGGTTCCCGCTCTTGCGCGCCACATTCTTTTCGCGGTTGCGGTAGAAGATTCGGCCATGCGCATTAAAATCGACACACATTCGATACCAGTTAGCTTCCTCTTGCATCCAGCAGTCCGGGTCACGCGTATCACTGAGAATCAGCAATTCGAATTCATCACCACGCCCGGTTTCCTGCAGGGATTGCCAGATGGCGCGCAGCCCTGCGGTTACCCTGGTCGGGTCTTCGTTGTAAATCGGCATGACCAGGGCGGTCCGCGCCGGCTCACTGGCCGCCTCGGTTCGAGTGGGCGGCATCCGTCCAATCGAATATTTGTCCCCACCCCGAAGCAACACCCAGAAACCTAAGGTCGCGGTCCAGAAAGAAGTACTTACCCATAGAATTAACAGGGTGTACAAAATCAACAGAATCAATTCGGTCGGCGTGATCCCGTTCTGCAGAAATGCACTGGTGATCATGGCCAGCGCCAGGAAGGCGGTCAGGACAACCAGCACCAGAAACAGGCTGCGCCTGGCCGTGATAACGCCTGCAGACAAGAAGCGAGGGGGGGAGGACATGCGTGAGGCCTGGGTTAGTGGTCCGTGGATTTGAACAGCCAGAAGCGAAACGATACTGGAGTCATCGGCAACGGTGACTCCTCAGGGGTTGATCTGGGCAAGCATGCCAGGAGCTTGTCCTTCAGCTCTCGAGTCGAATCATCATGTGCAAAAAGACAATCTGCCGACAGGTCCGGGGTTAACAGCAAGGCTGCCCGTGCAGCCGCCAGAGGATGAGGATCATTCGAGGGGGGCATGCCAATAGCAGAAGCGAGCGCATGATCAAACCGTCGTTGGGCTTCTTCCAGAGCCCGACGCAAGAGTTCTGCCTGTGAAGCCCTTCCCGCCAATCGCCTGGCCCTTGAGAGGCAATCCCCGGTCAAACTGGCAATCAAATCTTCGTTGGTCAATCCCAGCATTTTCCAGTAATGACCAATCTGTTCCCTCAGCTCGGCCTCATTCATTCCACTTGGCTGGGAAATCTCGCTCATCCCCGGGCTGGCTTCCGCCATCATCGTCATGGCGCGTTCCACTGATAAACCCAGGACTCAGTGAGAATGTCACGCCCGGATCGCAGAATCGCCCGCAGCTCGGTAGGACCTTTGCCTTTTTCGGGTTCCAGATCAAAACTCAGCCTCCAGGTGCCTTGCTCCTCATTCTTATGCACCACAACGTTGCTGACTTTGCCGACCGCGCTAACTTCAGCGGTCACATTGGCCTTGGGGCTCATCAGCTTGAGCATCGGGCTGGTAAAGTCGACGACAAACTTTCGCTTGTTACCACGCCCTTCTTCCGCAGCACCCACCCGGGTGGATACCACCTTGCCACCGCTTGGAGCGGTAAATTCGTCAGTCACAAAATGCAAGCGATAGTCATAGCGCATTTCCTTGCCTTCTGTCACAGGCTCATCGGGCACCCAGAAAGCGACAATGTTGTCGTATTTCTCGGCATCGCTGGGGATTTCGATCAGATAAACACCGCCCGCACCCCAATCACCCATTGGCTCCACCCAGGCGCTAGGTCGGCGATGATAGGCTGCCTCCAAATCCTGATAGTGATCAAAATTGCGATCCCTGGACATCAGCCCGAAACCTGATGGCTTATTGTCCTTAAAGACACTGATACGAAGTTGCCGCGGGTTGTTAAGAGGTCGCCATAGCCATTCCCCAGTGCTCTTGCCGATCAGCAAGCCGTCCGAATCATGAACCTCCGGTCGAAAATCATCCATGAATCGATCTGTATTTTCTCCGTGCATGAACATGCTGGTAAGGGGTGCGATACCCAGCCTCTCTACCGACTTGCGAAAATACAGGTGACTGGATACCTCCATAGCCAAACCCAGACCAGGGCGAATCACAAAACGATAGGCGCCCACCACGCTTTCGCTGTCCATCAGGGCATAGACAATAAGGGAATTGGCATCCTTGTCTGGCTTTTCTATCCAGAATTCGCGAAAAATCGGAAACTCCTCCGCCTTTCCCAAGCCCGTATCAATGGCAAGACCCCGAGCCGATAACCCATAGGATTGTCCTAAGCCCACCGCCCTAAAGTAACTGGCGCCCAGAAACACGGCGATTTCATCAAAGGTCTCATCACGCTTGAGCGGGTAATGAAAACGCAAACCGGCAAAGCCAAGATCCTCTGGCAACGGATTAGAGAACTGATTTTTTCCGTAATCAAATAAATCGGGCGAATAGGCTATGCGAGTGTTTGATCCATGATCGAGCACATTGATAGTGACGCGATCCTTGAAAATGAATCCGCGATGAAATGCCTGAACCTGAAAAGGCAGACCCTCATCACGCCAGAAAGCCTTTTCGGTTTTGTAGCGAATATCCCGATACTGGTCATAATTGAGCTTTGAAAGGAACTCCGGCAGGTCACCGTCATCACGCACATAGGAGCGCCCCGCAATATCCTTTGCCTTGGCTTCTACATCTGATAAGTCGAATGGCCTGGGTGCCGGCGGGATGACGGGCTCGACTTGCGGTACGGGCGGCTCCGGTGCCGGTGGGGGAGCGACTTTACCGGGGGAGGCAACGGTCACCCCAGACACAAGCAGGCCAATCAAAACCAGTGTAAATAAACATGAGGCTCTCACTACGTGTCATCCCCTTTGAGGTAGGTGTGCGGTCCGAAAGACGCGCGCACTGACTTGTTTCGAATAATCTGCCCATCTCGTCAACCAACTGGTCAGCCAGAAGATGGCGGGGTGATCAGTATCGGACCGGAAAAAATTCGAGCTAGTATAGCGCGGCAGGAACGGCTAAAGAATGCAAAATTCCAACGCCCAGAGGCATACTAAATCATTACCTCAAAGCAAGATAAAGGAGGTTCAACATCAAACACCTCATCGTCATACGCCACGCAAAATCCAGCTGGTTGGATCCAGGTGAATCCGACCTTGAACGTCCACTGAATCATCGCGGCGAACGCGATGCCCCTCTGACGGGTGAGCGACTGAAAGAGCAGGGCATTGCACCGGATTGCATCGTGTGTAGCCCCGCAGTCCGCGCCCGAATGACTGCGATACTGATCGCTAACGCGTTAGGCTACGACCCTGGCCGAATCCTGATCCAGAATGAAGTCTATGAGCATGGGCAAGCAGCGCTGATGAAACTCATCCAAGGTTTCAACCAGAACTGGCATCGGGTATTTCTGATAGGTCACAACCCCGACCTGACCCACCTGATCAACCGGCTGAGCGGCGAAAACATCACCCACCTGCCCACCTGCGGGGTGGCGTCCATCGAATTTGCTGCGGACGACTGGTCTCACATCATGGAAGGCTCGGGTCGTTTGGAGTTTTTCGACTACCCAAAACGCCACGTCAAGACACCCTGACGCTCTGCCGCGTGACCCTCTAGCGCCCCTGGTAACGCTGCTTGATGGCTTGCCCCAGCTGGTGCACGGCCATGGCGTAATAGGTGCTGTGGTTGTAGCGAGTGATCACGTAAAAATTAGGATATCCCACGTAGTAGTCATCGCCACTGGTAACACTCAGCTTAAGTAAGCTCACTTCATCCGCGGGGAAATTGAGGGTCGGCCGCACCCCATAACTGGCTAGGGTTGCCAACGAGTATTTCGTATCAAAGCCAGCCGTGAGCCCCTCGACCTGATTACCCTGAATCTCAGCCGGGCTTACCACCGGTTCGCCGGGACGCCAGCCGAATTCGGAGAAATAATTTGCAATGCTTCCTATGGCGTCTTCGGGATCCCAAAGATCCTTGCGCCCATCCCCATTAAAATCGACCGCGTATTTCAGGAAACTACTGGGCATGAACTGACCCAACCCCATGGCACCAGCAAATGATCCCTTGGGTCGGGAAGGATCCTGCCTCTCATTTCGAGACATGATCAGCAGGCTCTCAAGCTCGCTCTCGAAATACTCGGCCCGCCTGGGGTAGTCAAACGCCAGGGTCGACAGCGCATCTATGATGCGATGATTGCCCAGATTAGCCCCGTATATCGTCTCTACACCCATGATGCCCAGAATATGTTCCGGGCTGACGCCGTATTGTTGACTCGCTCTTTCGAGGGCCGATGCATATCGGCTCCAGAATGAAGCGCCTGCGGAAATGTGCCGGTCATCCAGGAACTTGGCACGATAGCGCGTCCAGCCTCCCGGCTTGGGCTTCGTCGTCGGCTTCTCCTTGTTCATGTACTCGATAGTCCACTCCTTGCGCTGCGCTTGAGAGAGCAGACCGTAGAGGTATTCCCGGGTAAAGCCATGCTGGGCAACCATCTTGTCGACGAATCGCTCCGCTGCAGGGTAGCCAGCAAAGTCACCCGACAACCGCTGAGCATGGTAATTACCCCCTGCATCACCGACTACTTCCCGGACTGCCGGCCTTGCCGGAGAGACAGGTTTTGGCACCGGACCGGAACCGACCTGCGACACATGCTGGGAGCATCCCAAAAAAACAGGGAGCGCAAGGGTCGCGGAAAAAACTGAGAGCAATCGGATATTCATGACGGCCAACTTCAGAAAATCGGGTAGGTAAGGAGCGGCACCAACCTGGCTAGGCTGATAAGTGTGCCAAAAAAGCCAGGGCGCACTATAACAAAACGAAAATGATCACCCATGACTGGGGCGCCAAGCAGAGTGATGGCATCATCCTTTCATCAGGCGGGCAATACGGGCCATATGAGGGAGACCGGGGCGAGCGCCCAGAACCTCGCAACAAGCCGCTCCGGCGGCAGATGCAAACCGCAAAATCTCCGGCCAAGCCATGCCCGCCGACAAGGCGGCGGCGAATGCCCCATGAAATGCATCTCCGGCCCCGGTACTATCGACCGAAGAAACAGCAAATGCCGGCAAATGCCCTGACTCGCCCGCCCTTCGCCAGATCAACCCCCGCTCACCGAGCGTAATTACCACGGCAGGGGAGCGCTCAGACAGCAATCGCACTGCCCGCTCCGGGTCATCCTCACCCAGCCATTGCCGTGCAAACTTTTCCGAACCCACCAGATAATCCACCTGGAACATCAACAACTCGGTTCCCGCGTGAAGCGAGCCGGCATCCAGCACCTTGGGCGCCGAGTGGGCCAGCAGTCCATGCGAGAGCGCTGGCTCATGTCCATCGAACAGCAATACCCTAGCCCGCAGACCGCAAAAGTTGACGTCCGCCGCTGCAAGCGCCCGGGTTTCACCCTTGTAACAGACCAGCGATCGCGACCCGTCCGGCTTGACCAACACTACGGAGACCGGCGTTGGCGCATTGCCACGCAACACAAATCGGGTATCGACTCCCTCGCTCAGTAATTCGTCATGGTGAGCCTGGCCATGTATGTCATTTCCAAGGTAACCCGCAAAGGCAGACCGATAGCCCAAACGACAGATAGTGACGGCAGCATTGGCAGCAGGCCCGCCGCCACAGCCAGTCAGCTTATCGGCGAAAAGCTTTTCATCGACCCCCGGGTGATGCGGCACGGAAAAAACGTGGTCATAAGCCGCATGCCCAACACACAGCACATCCAGATACTGATCACTTTCCAATCAGCCACCCCCGAGAGCCGCGACAACAACCTTGCTCACTCCTCAAGCCCGATGAATTTCCAGAGTTTCTCGACCGCCGAAGGATCATAATTCACATCCTTGGCGGCCTGCCCCGGCGCGCCCTCTGCGTAATTAGCCTCGTATACCCGCTTTGCATCGTCCGCCAACTGCGTCATCCCCAGTTTGCGATAGGCCTGCTCCATGATTTCAAGCGCTACAGGAACGGCTTGAGTACGCTGATACTTTCGCAAGACTTCCGCGCAGCGTCGCGCCGCAGCGAGGTACGCACCCCGCCGCATGTAAAAATCCGCCACGTGGATCTCATGCATGGCCAGATTGTTGCGAAGCGAGATAATCCGCTTGCGCGAGTCTTCCGCATACCGGCTATTGGGAAACCGCCGGAGCAGCTCTTCGAAGTCTTTGAAAGAATCCAGGGTTGACCCTGGATCACGCTGTGAGGAGTCGGTCGGAATGAATCGGTCGATAAAGCCGATGCCTCGGTTATAATTGACCAGCCCCTTGATGTAGTAGGCGTAATCGACGTTCGGGTGGGCGGGATTCAACTTAATGAAACGATCCGCCGCCGCAATCGCCGAATCCGGCTCGTCATTCTTGTAATAGGCATAGGCCACATCAAGTTGTGACTGAGTGGCATATTTCCCGAACGGGTAACGGGCCTCAAGTTTTTCATATAACTTGGCTGCCTTGTCGTAGCGTTTTTCATTCAACGCCCCCCTTGCTTCATTATAGAACTGCTCAGCACTCCACTCGGAGTATTCGTCATTGGTTTCGTCCGGCGTCTCGGAGCAGGCGCCAAGCAGTAAGCCGAAAGCCAGAAACAAGGTGTGAAGTGGAATGTGTGCGCGCAAATTAGGCATGGTAAACCGGTTTTTCGGGACGACCGCCGCAGTTTTCAGTATAACGTGATTGGTTTGACCGACTGAAGTGAATTCACCCCGCACACTCACCGCAGAGATCCCTGACGACCTTGCCGGTTTGCGCATTGACCAGGCAATGAGCGCCCTCTTTCCTGACTACTCACGCAGCCGGCTGCAGGAGTGGATTCGCAGCGGCGCGGCGACGGTGGATGGGGTCACCGTGCCTACCAAGCATAAAGTTCTGGGAGGGGAGCACGTGGAACTCCGCGCCGAAGCCGAAATCTCGACCGAGCTACAGGCACAGGACATTCCGATCTGCGTTGTGTTCGAAGACGATGCCGTGCTGATCCTCGACAAACCCGCCGGACTGGTTGTACACCCGGCAGCGGGACACCACGACGGCACCCTGCAGAATGCCCTTCTCAATCATTGCCCCGCGCTGGCCGGCATCCCCCGGTGTGGAATCGTCCATCGCATCGACAAAGACACCAGCGGTTTGCTGATGGTCGCCAAAACACTGGAATCGCACAAACAACTGGTTGACCAACTGCAGTCACGGTCAGTGCATCGAGAATATCTGGCACTGGTGCACGGCGCCATGACCGGGGGCGGGACGATTGACGAACCGATTGGTCGCCACAGCTCAGACCGCAAGCGGTTTGCTGTGCGACATGGAGGTAAGCCCGCCATCACCCATTACCGCATCGCCGAACGGTTCGCCGCCCATACGCTCGTCGTCGTCAAACTGGAAACCGGCCGTACACACCAGATTCGCGTTCATATGAGCCACATCCACTACCCCCTCGTCGGCGACCCCGTCTACGGCGGCCGACCGAGGATCCCCTCCGGCGCCAGCCAGACCTTACTGGATAAGCTCCGGCACTTTCGTCGGCAGGCACTGCATGCCACCAGCCTGGGCATCCTCCACCCCGCCAGCGGAGCTTACATGCAGTGGGATTCACCCATACCCGACGATTTCACGGGCCTCCTGAATGCATTAAGGTCCCACCAAACATGAACCTTCGTTTCATCAAGCCGGATTGGCCAGCTCCCCCCGGGATTCGGGCCGCCAGCACGCTCAGAGTTGGCGGCGCGAGTACCGGCCCATATCGGAGCCTCAACCTGGGTTCGCACGTCGGGGATTACCCGGAACGCGTGAACGAAAACCGCACCCGGCTGGCGGCTTCGCTCGCACTCCCTTCAACTCCCGGATGGCTGACCCAGGTACACGGCAACCTGGCGGTAGATGCAGCCACCGCCGTCGCCCCCGAGGCGGATGCCGGATACACACATGAATCTGGTGTGGTTTGTGCCGTCATGACCGCCGACTGCCTCCCGATTCTGCTCTGCAAACAGGATGGATCCGGAATTGCGGCAGTCCATGCTGGCTGGAGAGGCCTGGAAAAAGGCATCGTTGAAGCCGGAATCAATGCTCTTGGCACCCCCAATCTGCTGGCATGGCTGGGTCCCGCCATCGGCCCGGAAGCCTTCGAAGTCGGCACCGAAGTCCTTGAGTCATTCCTGACCAAAAGCAAGGAATACGCCGCCGCCTTCTCCGAGAAGGGCCAGGACAAGTACTGGGCCGACATTTATCAACTAGGCCGGATCACGCTCATGCGCGCGGGCGTCAATGTGGCCAACATCCATGGCGGCGGCTGGTGTACTTACCAGCAGAACAATGATTTTTTCTCCTATCGCCGCGATCAGATCACTGGCCGCATGGCCACCCTGATCTGGCGCGAGTAAACCAATCCCATGAGTCTTCTAGCCTGGATCATCATTTTCACCCTGATTGGCGGCGTACTGAGCGTCGCCTGTGCCGGCCTATTATTACTGGTCCCCGAAGATCATCACCCGCGGATTCTCCCGCATGGCGTCAGCTTTGCCCTAGGCGCCCTGCTCAGCGTTGCTTTTCTGGATCTGCTACCCGATGCCCTGACGACCGCCGGCATCGAGCACATTGATTCCCTCCTGGCTACGGTACTGGTGGGCATCCTCGGCTTTTTCTTGCTTGAGAAACTGCTGATCTGGCGTCACTGCCATGCCGACCATTGCGAAACTCACTCCGGGGATCATTTCCACCAACCCGCCGGCACACTGATCGTAGTCGGCGATGCCATCCATAACTTCGTAGACGGTATTCTGATAGCGGCAGCCTTTCTTACGGACATCAATCTGGGAATAATTACCAGCCTGGCCGTGGCAGCACATGAGATTCCGCAGGAGGTGGGGGATTTCGCCATCCTCCTTCAAAGCGGCTATGGCCGCAGCAAAGCCCTCGCCTACAACATGCTGTCTAGTCTGGCGACCATGGTGGGGGGCATACTGGCCTACTTCAGCCTGGAACACATTCATGCTTGGCTACCCTACATATTGGCATTGGCGGCCTCCAGCTTTATTTACATCGCCGTAGCCGATCTGATACCAAGCCTGCACCAAAAAACCACGGCCCGCGCCGCGATCCAGCAGATTACCCTGATTGTGGCTGGCGTCCTGATGATTTACTGGGCTCATTCCCGGGCGACCATCGCTAGCGACCCCAAAGAACCCATCACCAGACCTGTACCATACACCCAGGAAGCTCACTGAATCCTCATGGAAATTCAGGACCTTGCAGAACCGAGTCGACGCCAACTGGATCAGTCCTTGACCGATTGCCTAAAGCTGAGACCCGCCGATTTTGAGTCGCATGTGACCGAGGCCATTGCCGAACTGCCAGAGGAATTCACTCAGCCGCTGCGTCATATCCTGAGCCTGCAAAAGGAACTCACTTCCGCCACAGCGGACAACACTCGTGCTGCTGAATTTTGTTTCGCCTGCGGAGCCATGCACGAGAAACTGCAGGCATTGATCCTGGCGCAAATGGAGGTCGAGCACGCGATTATCGGGCTGGACAGTGTCAGCGCCGAGCCGCTGGCACGATCACAATCCGATCAACTCTCCCGATTCATTGCCTCCCGCGACCGGCTATTCCGCAAGACAGCTGACCTCACACTGAAGATCCTACTGACCGGACTTGCCCTAATCCTTGTCGGTTTGCTTCTGGGCGTTGTCTGACTCGCCCAGCACCATACTCGAAAAAGTTACCGAGTCCCCGGGAATGAGAACCGCAATAATCCCCCGCATGCAATTGACTTGAATCCGCTGAGGCGGATATCATTCTTGGTTTTCCGAATTTCATCTCCACCGGAGACCTACAAACATGTACGCGGTTATATTCACAGGCGGCAAGCAGTACCGGGTAAAACCCGGAGAACTTCTCAAGGTCGAGACCTTGGCTGCCGAAGCTGGGCAGGAAATCCAGTTCGACAAGGTGCTCATGATCCAGACTGATAGTGGCACCAAAGTCGGCAAGCCTTACCTGGAAGGCGGCAAAGTGACCGCCACGGTCACCGCACATGGACGCCACCCAAAAGTGAAAATCATGAAGTTCCGCCGCCGCAAGCATCATATGAAGCAAGCCGGCCACCGTCAGAACTTCACCGAAGTCAAAATCACTGGCATTTCTGCCTAAAATTCAAGAGGCTTTAAGATGGCTCATAAGAAAGCAGGCGGCAGTTCCCGGAACGGTCGCGACTCCAACGCCCAACGCCTTGGCGTGAAGCGCTTTGGTGGCCAGCTGGTCACCGCAGGCAGCATTATCGTTCGCCAGCGTGGCACTAAGTTTCACGCCGGAGACAATGTCGGCGTCGGTAAGGATTACACTCTGTTTGCATTGACTGATGGGCATGTCAGCTTCAAAACCAAGGGACCCTTGGGGCGGAAGTATGTAAGCATCACCCAGACTTCTGCAAACTGAAGCCAAGAAAAAGCCTAACCCTTTTTCACGCACGAAAAGCCTCGTCACTGACGGGGCTTTTTTGTCAGGATACCCATGAAATTTGTTGATGAAGCAGAAATCCGAGTCGAAGCCGGGGATGGCGGCAATGGCTGCGTAGGCTTCAGGCGCGAAAAATACATCCCGTTCGGCGGGCCTGATGGCGGTGATGGCGGTGATGGCGGGAGCGTCTACCTGCTAGCCTGCAGCAACCTCAACACTCTCGTCGACTTTCGGTACCACGGTGTTTACCGCGCCGAAAGAGGCGAAAATGGATCGGGCAATAATTGCACAGGGCGAGCCGGCCAGGACTGCTACGTCCAGATTCCCACCGGAACCCAAATTTCCGACGCCGATACCGGTGAAATTCTGGGGGATCTGACCGAGGACGGTCAGACACTCATGGTAGCCCGCGGCGGCTGGCACGGGCTGGGCAATACCCGCTTCAAAAGCAGCACAAATCGTGCACCGCGCCAATCCTCACCAGGCAAACCTGGAGAGAAAAGGCAACTCCACCTTGAACTGAAAGTCATCGCCGACGTTGGGTTGTTGGGGCTGCCCAACGCAGGTAAATCCAGCCTGATCCGGGCGGTTTCGGCGGCACGCCCCAAAGTCGCCGACTATCCGTTCACGACACTGCACCCCAATCTTGGGGTTGTGCGTGTCGATGATCAGCGTAGCTTCGTCATGGCGGATATTCCCGGCCTGATTGAGGGCGCCGCCGAAGGAGCCGGGCTAGGCATCCAGTTTCTGAAACACCTCTCCCGAACCAGCCTGCTCCTGCATGTTGTAGACGTTGTCCCCCATGAAGGCGAGGACAGCCCCGTGAACTCAGCCCTAAAGGTGATTGAGGAACTCAGGAAATGGGGTGAAGGCCTCGAGGAGAAACCCCGCTGGCTTGCCTTGAACAAAATCGACTCCTTGCCACCCGATGAGATTGACGCCCACTGCAACACCATAATAAAGGCCTTGGGCTGGACTGGACCCATCTTCAAAATCTCAGCACTGGACGGTACCGGACTGCGGAACCTAACCTTCCGGATAATGGAACTGCTGGAACACCAACGCGATACGAAAAATGCAGAGCAGGAGTGAATTTGCCGGTACACGACGTGCCGTGGTCAAAATCGGCAGCGCCTTGCTTACGGGCGACGGAAGAGGACTGGATATCTCGGGCATTACGGGGTGGGTCGAACAAATTGCAACCATCCGACAGAAAGGCATTGAGGTTGTCCTGGTCTCCTCAGGCTCGGTAGCGGAGGGAATGTGTCGGCTTGGATGGTCGAGCCGACCGCACGCCCTGCATGAACTGCAGGCTGCGGCCTCCGTCGGTCAAATGGGCCTGGTCCGCACCTATGAGGCCTTGTTCGAGCAACATGGATTGATCACCGCACAAATCCTGCTAACCCATGATGATCTATCCAACCGGCAACGCTATCTCAATGCGCGCGGAACCCTGCTGACCTTACTGGAACTGGGCGTAGTGCCCATCATCAATGAAAACGACACTGTCGCCACCGAGGAAATTCGCTTTGGCGATAACGACACCTTAGGTGCATTAGTAGCGAATTTACTGGATGCCGAGCTTCTGATTATCCTGACAGACCAAAAGGGGCTTTATGAACGTGACCCCAGAGTCGACCCCGCATCGAAACTGGTTTCGGAAGCCAGCATCAATGACGGGCGACTCGGCGAAATGGTTGGGGAAAGCCTGAGCGGCCTTGGCCGGGGTGGAATGATCACCAAGTTGCGCGCGGCACGACTGGCCTCGCGTTCAGGCGCGGCCACCGTGATCGCCTCGGGCCGGGAACCGGACGTCATACCCAGAGTTCTCGGAGGGGAGGAAATTGGCACTTTCCTGGTCCCGGACGCATCACCCTTACTCTCCCGCAAAAGATGGCTGGCGGGTCAACTCAGGCCCAAAGGGAAACTGATCATCGACGATGGCGCCGCGAGAATGCTGCGCGAGGCAGGCAAGAGCCTGCTGCCCATTGGCACTGTCGGTGTAGAGGGTCGCTTTGACCGTGGTGACCTTGTGGCCTGCATCGACCAACAAGGACAGGAAATCGCCCGGGGACTGGCCAACTATGGCTCGGAAGAAAGCAAAAAACTTGTCAGGCAACCCAGCCAGAATATCGAGGAGCTTCTCGGTTACATCGACGAACCGGAACTCATTCATCGAGACAATTTGGTGTTGGTATAGCGGAAGCCCTGGGGCTACCGCCGGTACCAGAAACCCCTGTTTGGCTTAGGCAGCCTTCAAGGCGAGCGCCTTCACACGTGCATTGAGCCGGCTTTTGCTGCGCGCCGCTTTGTTCTTGTGGATAAGACCCTTGTTTACAGATGAGTCAATAATCGGAACGGCTGCTCGAAATGCAGCTTGAGCTTCCTCGAGATTTCCCGAGTCGACTGCAAGCAGCACTTTTTTAATGAAAGTACGCAGACGGCTGCGCATGGCGGCATTGTGGGCGCGATGCTTCTCAGACTGAATGGCGCGTTTTTTTGCTGAAGCGATGTTAGCCAAGGCTGGGACCTCTAAATTTCCTGAAGGATAAATCGAACTGGATATTGTCTTTGCAAAGCACCCAATAGTCAATCAGCATTCATTTGTTTTCTGACCCCCTCACATTGAATGGACCCATCACAAGGCCAGCACTCGAGGCAAGTGGGCAAGCCGGCAACAACCCGATATCAAAGAAGGCTGTAGTACAATTTTTACACGTTATGCCAATATGAACTTAGGCCAAACCGTCAATTAACCTGCCCCTCGTTTGCCATGCAGGAATAAATCAACTGGGCGCTTGCTTACTTTCATGAAAACAAACTAACGTTAATGTGAATTCAATTGAGGTGATAAGTGGAACAACCAAATTCATCTGCTGAGCCGAACCCAGAGAATAAACCAAAAACCAGCCGGCGATCATCGCTGCGCACTTGGGTGCTTGGCGGGATCGCGACGAGTCTGGCTGTTGCTTTTTTCGTGGCCAGACATGTATTGCCGTTTGGCATTGCCATTCCCGAATATTTGGAAGGCGAACCGGGCAATGCCATGGATCCTCGCAAGACAGTCCTCATAGAAAGCATTGGCCTGGGCACCAAGCTTCTCACGGCAGAACTCCGGGATGAGAACGGGCAGGTTTTGGCCGAAACCAGGAATGAGAGCAGCTTCAAGCCTGACGTGAAACTCGAGTTCGGAAAGAAATACAGCATATCTGCCACTGCCGAGCGGATTTGGCTGAATCAGAAAGGGACGAAAGAGGCAACGTTCACCACCGTTAGCATCCCGAAAATCGAAAGCGCCCCACGCCAGGAGCTCGCTCCTGATGGGTCACTCCAGCTGAAATTCTCAGAGCCCGTTGGCGCAGTCACCTCATCTAGCGATCTGAAACTAACCGCCAAACCTGACGAAAAGAGACAAAACTTCACACTCCAGGCTGATACTTCACAGATTAATCAAGGCCAGACCTACAACGTTGACATCAATTGGGAGACCAGAACCGGCGTTCCTTTGCCACCCTTCAGGGTCGAAGTAAGCACTGCGCCGCCGCTAAATGCCTCTATCGCCACGGACGGAATGAACAATATCGGATTAGCCATGCCTGTACAGGTTGACTTCAGCGAACCGGTGCATGAGCGGGAAAAAGTCACCGATCACATCAAGGTGACTACTCAGGATGGCCATCCTATGGCTGGTAAATGGCTCTGGTTCGGAAAACAGCGAGTTCAATTCAGACCCCAACCAAACTGGCCAGCCGAAAGCACGATCAGCGTCAGCATTGACCCGACCGGCATGAAAAGCGCCAGAGGCGGATTTCTCACTCATCCAGTCAATGCCAGCTTCACCACGGGACCAGACAAGCGGATTGAGGTTTATCTGGACAAGCAACGAGTGAATGTCATTGAAAACGGCGAAGTCATCAAGACACTGAAGGCTAGCACCGGGAAAGCAGGAACTCCAACCGTCACGGGATCCTTTTACATATATGCTCGCTTCCCGACAAAAACGATGCGATCTACCGGGAAGAAACCCGGCCAGCCCGGGTATTATGAGGTCAAGGATGTACCCTATGCTCAATACTTCTATGAAGGCTATGCCTTCCATGGAGCCTTCTGGCACAACAACTTTGGCCAACCCGCAAGCCATGGCTGCGTAAACCTTGCCACCCGCAAAAAGAACGGGCGCCGAGGGGTAAACGAAGACGCTGGCTGGTTATATCAATGGGCATCGCTGGGCGTTCCGGTTACCGTGCACCGTAGCACACCGGCGCAAAACAAGGTTGCAACCACCCAATAACCACCCGCAGATCTCAGGATACCCAAGCCCGATGTTACATCGGGCTTTTTGTTTCACAGCCCCAACAAAACATCAGTGAGCACGCAACTCCTCAAGTCCACCGGACTGGTTGGCGGATTGACGCTGATTTCGCGCATTCTGGGTTTCGTAAGGGACATGGTGATTGCGGGATACTTCGGCGCAAGCGCGGACACCGACGCCTTCTTTGTTGCGTTCAAAATTCCCAACTTTCTACGCCGGCTTTTCGCTGAAGGCGCCTTCGCCCAAGCGTTCGTCCCGGTGCTATCTTCCGTAAGAGAGCGACAAGGCGAAAAAACCGCCCGAGACTTCATAGCTCGCATCAGCGGGAGCTTCGCACTCATCCTAAGCCTGCTGGCAGCCATGGGCATGCTTGCCGCACCCTGGCTCATCTGGCTGTTTGCTCCGGGATTTCACAACAAACCCGAGCAATACGGGCTAAGCGTCGAACTTTTGCGCATCACTTTCCCCTACCTGTTTTTCATCTGCCTGACTGCACTGTCGGGAGGCATCCTCAACACCTGGAATCGCTTCGCCATTCCCGCATTTACGCCCGTCCTCCTGAATATTTGCATGATCACGGCAACACTTTGGCTGGCACCGCGATTCGACCAGCCCATTCATGCACTCGGCTGGGGGGTATTTGCCGCAGGCATCTTGCAGCTGACTTTCCAGCTGCCTGCGCTGTATCGGCTGGGGCTGTTTACATGGCCAAAAGTAGACTTCAGAAACCCCCATGTCCAACGCGTATTTCAGCTGATGACGCCCGCCATTTTTGGCGCCTCGGTGAGCCAGCTTAACCTGCTCATCAACACGCTTATCGCGTCATTACTCGCCACCGGCAGTATCTCCTGGCTTTACTATTCCGACCGTTTGGTAGAATTTCCCCTCGGCATTTTTGGCGTGGGACTGGGGACGGTGATACTGCCACACCTGTCCCGCAGTCAGGCGCGTAAAGACACCGCCCACTTCTCGCAATCCATAGACTGGGCGCTGCGCTGGCTTCTCGTCATCGGCTTGCCCGCGACACTGGGACTTACCCTCCTGGCGGAACCCCTGATGTATACCTTGTTTCAATACGACCAATTTACCCCGGAGGACACCAGGATGGCCGCCCGCAGCCTGATGGCCTATGGCATTGGCCTGATGGGTTTTCTCAGCGTGAAAATTCTGGTGCCTGCCTTCAGCGCTCAGCAAGATCTTCGTACCCCAGCCCGCTTCGGGGTCTACACGGTCATCGTCAACCTAACCTTGAGTACCTTACTGGCACTATGGCTGGCGCCGCCGGGATGGGCCCACGCGGGACTTGCCCTCGCCACCTCACTTGCCGCATTGATCAACGGCGCCTTGCTACTGATCACGTTGTACCGACGTAGGACCTACCGCCCCCAACCCGGCATCGTCCCCTTTGTCCTGAGGACACTGACCGCCAATTTCGGAATGGGCCTTCTGCTGATTAACGCAATGGACTGGCTCCATTGGCAGAACATCCCGACCGGCGGGCGAGTGATGCAACTCAGCATCTGCATCCTCACAGCCATGATCACCTACAGCCTGAGCTTGCTGGCTGTTGGGGTACGCCCGCGCCACCTGGTGCTAGCTGAAACCGCCTGAGAAAGATCCGAATGCAACTTGCACTTGGCCTTCGCCCTTCACACCTCCCACCGCATGGCTGTGTGGCCACCATTGGTAATTTCGACGGAGTGCACCTTGGCCACCGGGCTGTCATAGAACGACTCGCCATCCAAGGCCAGCAGCAGGGGCTCCCGGTATGTGTGGTGCTGTTCGAGCCCCAGCCTCGCGAATTCTTCGATCCGGAAAACGCACCTCCACGGCTAATGCGCCTCCGCGAAAAAGTCGACCGGCTTTCCGAACTACCCGTCGACTACTCTTTAATTTTGCGCTTCAACCGCGCCCTGGCCAGCATGCCACCCGACGACTTCATCCAGACTATCCTCATTGACGCGCTGGACGTCCGTCATCTTGTCATCGGTGATGACTTCCGTTTCGGCAGACGGCGAGAGGGTGACTTCAACCTGCTCAAGCAGGCCGGTAAGAAGGCAGGATTCGAGGTCGCCGATACCCCATCGGTCCTGATAGACGGCGAGCGCATCAGCAGCACACTAATACGTGAAGCACTTTTGGCGGGCGACTTATCGAGAGCCGCCCGCCTGCTCGGCAAACCTTATGAAGTGTGCGGCCGAGTCATTCACGGCCAGAAACGCGGCCGACTGATGGGCTTCCCTACCGCCAACCTCTTGATGCAGCGCAAAAACACTCCAATCCGGGGGGTGTTTGCCGTTACAATGCGCGGCCTGTGCGAACTCCCTCTGCCGGGAGTGGCTAATGTCGGAGTACGCCCCACTCTGTCTGGTGATGAAACCGTGCTACTGGAAACCCACTTACTGGATTTCAACGGTGACCTTTACGGCAAGCGCGTCGAGGTTGAATTTCACCATAAGTTACGGGAAGAGCGCCGATTCAACGGCCTTTCGGAACTTCGCATCCAAATCGAAAAGGACATAACGGCCGCCCGCGACTATTTTGCCGGCCTCCCGAACCACCCGAGCCCTGAACCATGACCGTCGACTACAAAGCCACGCTGAATCTTCCCGCCACCGACTTCCCCATGAAGGGCAATCTACCGCAGCGGGAACCGGAGCAACTTGAACGCTGGCAAACCATCGACGTCTACGGAAAACTTCGCGAGGCAAGGAGGGGCCAGCCCAAGTTTGTCCTCCATGATGGCCCTCCCTACGCGAATGGCGAGATTCATATCGGTCATGCCGTCAACAAGGTACTCAAAGACATCATAGTCAAAAGCAAGGGCTTTGCCGGCTTTGATGCCCCCTATGTTCCCGGCTGGGATTGTCACGGGCTGCCCATCGAGCTGATGGTCGAAAAGAAAATCGGCAAGGCCGGCATCAAGGTAGAAGCCAGCGAATTCCGTACCGCCTGTCGTGAATATGCCAGCAAGCAAGTAGACACCCAGCGGAAGGAATTCATCCGCCTCGGCGTGTTTGGCGACTGGCAAAATCCCTACCTGACCATGGATTTTCGCTTTGAGGCCGACATCGTTCGCGCCCTCGGACGCATTCATGCCAACCACCACCTGGTGAAGGGTGCCAAGCCAGTCCACTGGTGTACCGATTGCGGCTCGGCGCTGGCGGAAGCCGAAGTCGAATACGAAAACAAGCACTCGCCCGCCATCGACGTCCGCTTCCGCGTCGCCAGCGAGGAGACTCTGCTGGCCCGCTGCCATAGCATTCCCGGCCATGCGGGTCATGGACCAATATCCATCGTCATCTGGACCACCACGCCATGGACCCTCCCGGCAAACCAGGCCGTGGCGCTGGGGCCGGACGTTGATTACGCTCTCGTGGAATGCCCCGACCAGGGCGAACGCCTGCTTGTGGCCGAGGCGCTCATGAAGGACGTGATGGCGCGCTGGGGCATCGACAACTATCGCGTTGTCGCCTACGCCACCGGCTCCGCCCTGGAAGGCCTGAGTCTCCGGCATCCGTTTTATGATCGCGAAGTCCCCGTCATTGTCGGTGAGCATGTCACTCTGGATGCCGGTACCGGCGCCGTACACACCGCACCCGGTCACGGTCAGGAAGACTATGTTGTGGGCCAACGCTACCATCTCCCGGTCGAAAACCCGGTAGGTGATGATGGAAAATTCCTCCCCAGCACCGAACTCTTTGCCGGCGAACACGTACTTAGCGCCAATCCGCACGTCATCGAGGTACTGAAACAGCATGGCACCCTGGTGCATGAAGCGCGGATTGAGCACAGCTACCCGCACTGCTGGCGACACAAGACCCCCGTCATCTTCCGCGCCACGCCGCAATGGTTCATCGCCATGGACAAGCATCAACTTCGCCAGCAAGCGCTGACCGAAATCGGCCAAGTGGAGTGGATACCTGACTGGGGTCAGGCCCGAATTGAGGGAATGGTGGCCAACCGCCCGGACTGGTGCGTATCCCGCCAACGGACCTGGGGCGTACCCATTGCCCTGTTCGTGCACAAGGAAACCAACGAACCTCACCCGAACACGGCCGATCTGATCGAGCAGGTCGCCCAGCGGATCGAACAGCGCGGCATCGACGCCTGGTTCGATCTCGATCCGGCCGAGCTACTGGGAGCCGAGGCCACCCAATACAAGAAAGTGACCGATACGCTCGATGTGTGGTTCGACTCTGGAGTAACCCACTTCTGCGTGCTCAATCGGCGCACGGAACTCGGCTATCCGGCCGATCTTTACCTGGAAGGCTCCGACCAGCACCGCGGCTGGTTCCAATCCTCCCTGTTGACTGCGGTCGCCATCAACAACAGCGCACCATTTAGGCAAGTCCTCACCCATGGCTTCACGGTCGATGCCAAGGGCGAGAAGATGTCGAAATCCAAAGGCAACGTAGTGGCCCCACAAAAGGTCATCCAGAATCTGGGGGCCGACGTGGTCCGGCTATGGGTTGCGGCAACCGACTACCGCGGGGAAATGCGGGTATCCGACGAAATCCTCAAACGCACTGCCGATGTCTATCGGCGCCTGCGCAACACCGCGCGCTATCTGCTGGCCAACTTGGCGGGGTTTGATCCCGCCAAAGATCTGCTGGCCACCGATGACCTGTTGCCGCTGGATCGCTGGGCCATCGACCGCGCTTGGTTGCTGCAACAGGAAGTGACCGAAGCCTACGATACCTATCAGTTCCACACCGTCTATCAGCGGGTACACCACTTCTGCTCGGTCGATCTTGGCAGCTTCTACCTGGACGTCCTTAAGGACCGGCAATACACCTGCCGTGAGGACAGTCGGGCACGGCGTTCCGGTCAGACCGCCATGTATCACATTGCCGAGGCGCTGGTCCGCTGGCTGGCACCCATCCTCAGCTTCACGGCGGAGGAAATCTGGCGGCATCTGCCGGGCCAACGCGGCGAGTCCGTATTTCTTGAAACCTGGTACGAAGGACTGGTATCGCTGGCTGATGAGGGTCCCTGTAACCGCGAATTCTGGGAACTGATCCTCAAAATCCGTGAAGTGGTCAGCAAGGAAATGGAAGCACTCCGCGCCAGTGACGCCATCGGCTCCTCACTGGACGCTGAAGTAGAGCTTCACTGTGAAGAGGCGCTTTTTGCCAAGCTGTCGCCCCTGAGCCAAGAGTTGCGCTTCATCTTCATCAACTCCGATACCCGCGTCCTTCGTGCAAATGCTATGGAGATGCCAAAAGGCGAAGTAGAGGGCTTGACCGTCAGGGTACTCGCCTCGACCCAACCCAAGTGCGTCCGTTGCTGGCAGCATCGGGCCGATGTCGGCCACCACATCGAGCATCCTGAGCTTTGCGGACGCTGCGTAGAAAATATCGCCGGTGACGGTGAAGTCCGCCACTACGGTTAACTCTTATGCTCATCTGGCTCTGGCTTTCCGCGCTGGTCATCGTCATCGACCAAGTCACCAAACGGGTGGTCGACACCACCATGCAGCTCTATCAATCGATCGAACTGATTCCTTACTTCCAGCTCACTTACCTGCGGAATCAAGGCGCTGCCTTCAGCTTCCTGTCCAGCGCGGGCGGCTGGCAACGCTGGTTTTTCATCGGCCTGGCGGTCATCGCCAGCGTGTTCATCTGCTTCTGGCTAAAAAAACTCAACCGCAACCAACGCTGGGAAGCCATTGCCTGGTCACTTGTGTTGGGAGGCGCCTTGGGCAATCTGATCGACCGCATTCTCTACGGCTACGTCATCGACTTCCTTGATGTGTATGTCGGCGACTGGCACTGGCCCGCATTCAATGTGGCCGATTCCGCCATCACCGTGGGTGTTGTCATGCTACTGATTGATTCGTTCAAACCCCAGACGCGAAGCCTTGCAGGGTAAGCAATAGTTTGCGCATCCAGGCATGAAAATCATCAACCACCGCATCGAGGGAGCGCTATTCGTTCCCAGCCCCAACTGCGACGAGCGGCAGGCGCCCGATGATCTCTCGCTGATCGTCATTCACTGCATCAGCCTACCTCCGGGACAGTTCGGCACGGAGGGGGTTACCCAACTTTTCACTAACACGCTGAATCCCGGCGAACACCCCTACTACGAGGGCATCGCTCACCTCAGAGTCTCCGCACATCTCCTGATTCGGCGTACCGGCGAGGTCATCCAGTACGTCCCCTTCAATCAGCGCGCCTGGCATGCCGGCGTCTCCTGCTACGCCGACCGGAGCGTCTGCAATGACTTCTCGATCGGAATTGAGCTAGAGGGAACCGACGATTCGCCTTACGAAGACATTCAATACACGCGAGTCAACGCCGTCATCGATGCGCTGCTGGCCACTTACCCCACACTTTCTCGTGAGCACATCACCGGACACGAGCATATCGCCCCTGGCCGCAAGACTGACCCCGGCCCGTTTTTCGAGTGGGCGCGACTGAGCAAAGCTTCAAGTAAAACCGCCTGATCCCGAGTTGACCCGTGACTCGAGGCTTAGTCGGAATAGTTCATCCAAGACCATACGGGCCAATGCTCGCTCAAAGTCGTCGGGACGATCCACGGGAATGATCAGACCGCTTTTGCCGTGCTTGACCAGACGCCGGGCTTCGCCGACCTCGGTAGTGAGTATGGGCAGGCCAATGGTGGCAGCCTCGGCCAGCGCCATTCCATAAGACTCAAAGGCGCTATAGGCCACAAAAAGGTCCATGCCGGCCATAAGCATGGCCAGTTCGTCCGGCGGCAAAGCACCGTGCCAGACCACGCGGTGGGCCAGGCCCAATTGGCGTAGACGCTGGCGCAGATCTTCGGCATAGTCTGGATCGAGCCCGGCCTCGCCCGCCAGATGCCACTCCCAGTCTGCATTAATCCGGACCAGCGATTCCAGCACCTCGCGCTGTCTCTTGCCCGGCAGCAGGTTGGCGACGGTAATCAGGCGCACCGGCCCCGGGCGGTGCAGCCTCATGCAACGACGACCTCGCCACTGACGAAAGATCGGATCAACCCGCGGCTCGCGAAGGAAAACGGCGCAATGAGGGAATTGCCGGCGCAAGCTATCAGCCACCCCTTTGCCAGTCGCCAGCAGGAAACGCATGCCCTGTGCCGCATGCGAGAATTGGTTCAGCCAATACTTTCGCTCAACCTCATCCAGAAGCGGATTGGCGTAAGGCAGGTAATGAACCAGCAATCCCTGACGGGGCCAGTCACTTATCCCCGGACAGTCGGCAATATCTCGCAGGAAAAGGCTGTCCCAGAGCAACATATCCTGCCGCGAATCGAATGAGGCCAATAGCCTGGACAAATCGACCTGCCCTCGCCATTCGACGGAATCCAGACGCATCCCAAGGCATTTGCCCCTGCGCATAAGGCTTTGATTGTAACGAGTGCCGCCAGTCACCGGCCCCTCCAACGGCGGATGGATAAAACGCAGCGTCATGAAAACGGTTGGGGAACCATCCGGTTTGATGTCATTATCTCGACTATTTCTTGCGATAGAGGCTCGCCACATGACTGAAGCCACGACTGATCCATTGACGCGCTGGGGCGATCAACATGCTCTGCTAATGTGCCTGGGAATCGGCGGAGCCTGGCTGGAGCACTCGCCGCTGCTGCTGGCCGCCATGGCGGCGGCCTCGTTCAGTGCGCTGTTGGTCCGCAACCGGGGCCGATACACGACCGGGGGCGCTTTTGGCCTGGCTAACAGCCTGACGCTGATGCGGGTGTTATTAACCCTCGCCTTGCTGCTGGTACCGCTCCAACTTGAATGGCAAAGCCTGGCGGTTCTGCTGCTGGTCGGGGCCGACGGCCTGGACGGTTGGGCAGCCCGGCGATTCGGAACAGCTTCGGATTTCGGACAACTCTTCGATCACGAGAGCGATGCGCTGCTGTTGCTGACGGTTTGCCTGCTATTGCTGGCATCCGGCCGAGTGGGCAGCTGGATACTGTTGACCGGCGCACTGCGTTACGGTTTCGTGCTGTTCAGCCGGACCGCCCAACCTCCGCAACGTACTGCTCAGGGCAACCGATTCACGCGACTGATCGGTGTCACCACCCCGCTCGGTCTCGCTGCCTGCTGGTTACCCGTCATACCCCCGAACTTAGCGAGCACTGTCGCGGTCGGGTTCTCAGTGGTACTGATGGGCTCCTTTTTGTTTTCCACCTGGCAGCTATACCGGCCAGAGAGCGTCACCTGACTCATGCCCCTGCAAACCACTCGGGCAAAATCTACCGAGGACATTCGCGCATTCTTCGATGCAATCGCAGCATCGTATGCCGATTTGCACGGCCATGCCGATCAGGCCTTGCGTTATCGGCTGAATCTAATCGACTCATTACTGACCGGGACTCCACGGAACACCCTGGTCGAAATCGGCTGCGGCACTGGACTCCATTTGTTCCCGCTGGCAAGTAGCTTCCAGCAGACCATTGGCACCGACCTTTCCCCCGCCATGATCGCAAGGGCAGAAGCGATTCGCAGCAATCATAGCCATGCCCAGCATATTCAGTTGCAGGTGGACCCGGCAGAATCCCTGGCGACCATCTCCAATCAAACAGCTGATGCGGTGTTGTGTGTGGGAGCGCTGGAGCATATGCCAGACAAGGCCGCCGTGCTGCATCAGGTTTACCGCGTCCTCAAACCAGGGGGCGCCTTCGTCTGCCTGACTCCAAACGGGGACTATGCCTGGTATCGCCAACTGGCACCACGGTTGGGTCTGTCGATTCGACACCTGAGCACCGATCAGTTTTTGGGTCAGCAGGAACTCTGTGCCTTACTCACTGACAGCGGTTTGACTCTGGAGCGCATCCAAGCGTGGACATTCATCCCGCGCGGCGATATGCCCCGGCACTGGGCAAGCGTTCTTAAGTTTGCGGACCGGATTGGGAGGTTGACCGGGGCAAGCTGCTTCCGGGGTGGACTTGCCTTGCGCGCCATCAAGCCGATGTTTTCTGCGCCACCAGATCGATCTGGTGAATGATCAGCCCCAACTTGCGATCGACCAATTGTGCCTGACGATGGCCTAGCCAATCCTCCAGTTGGCGCGCATCGAATTGACCCGAGCGCGATCCTTCACCATGAATCATGTCCAGTAAGGCAAGCAGGCAAATCTCGTCTGCATCGCGATAGGCTCCGCAATAGGGGGTAATGTTCCAGTCGGAACTGCCCAAAGCCAAAATCTCAAAATCCGCCTTACTCAGGGCGGCATGGAGCCGGCGCCCGGAATGGGCCCCGCCGCAGAGCTCTCCATCCACCCACCGCTCCATTGAGGCGTCATATACACCGAGAAGGCTAGCCTCGAACTCGCCATCTCCATAAGCCGGAAACAAGACGGTACCCGCATCGTAGTTGAGCGAGGCATAAAAAAGACCACCGGCCCCAAGCCATCCACGGATTCGTTCAATCATCCGCTCCAGCGGCAACAGATCCATGAGCGCCTGGGCGATCACGGCATCGTAAATGCCGGGCCGGGCAGGCTCGTAAGCCAAAAGTTCCGCCGCCTCCAAACGGAGAGTCACGATCTCACGATTGCGTCGCGCATCGACCACCTCGGCTGCTTGCGACACCTCGAATTCAGCCATTTCCAGATCATGGGCGATGCGGTCGCGAGCGAGCTGCAAAAGATGGGCGTCACGATCGACCCCGGTCAGTTCGATCCGGCCATTCAACCCGGCCAGCAGCAGCCGGCGCAGACTGGCACCGCTGCCACAACCCATATCCAGTATCCGCGGGGCGGAATGACTGCGCAGGGAGGACTCGAATAGGGCACGAACATCGCGATTCAGGCTACGCTCATCGAGCGGGTATTTGGCATCGAGATACTCGTCAAAAGCAATGCTCATTGCCGACCGATCAGTCCAGCAGAGTCAGGAGGAGCCGAATATTCACAGAATACCGCCATAGGCCGCCCAATCATGATCGTTCTCCCAAAGCTTTACCGTCAGCTTGCGCCCGGGCAAGGCCAGGACATCGCGCAAATGCTCCCACAGGATGCGCGAGAAATGCTCGATACTGGGATTGAGGCCGGCGAAGGCCGGTTGCTGATTGAGCACACGGTCGGCATAAGCGCTGATGATTCCGGCGAGGGCAGATTCAAGAGCAACGATATCGATCAGATAGCCGTGCTGGTCCAACTGTTCCCCCTCCACACAGACCTCGGCGCGGTAATGATGACTATGCTCATGATTTTCCGCCCCCCAGTCGCCGCCCACCAGGTAGTGCCGGGCAATGAAGTCGCGGGTAATGGCAAGCTGATACATGATTTCAATACTCGAAAATCACCTGCAGGGTCCCGGCATTCCTGTCCGCCGCCAACTCAAAGGCGTTTTGACAGTCCGATAGGCCAAAACGGTGAGTAATAAACTGTTCGGGGGCAATCCGATCCAGCCATTCAAGCGCCAGCGCGAGACGCCGGCCCTTGCTCCAGCGTCCGCTAAGGGCTGGATTGACAGTACTCACCTGGCTGGAAATCAGTTTGACGCGGCGGCGGTGAAAATGACCACCGAGATCGACCAGACCGGCGTTGCGACCATACCAGGAACCGACCACAATCCGGCTATCAAACCCGCAGAGGCGAATGGCCTGGTTCAACGCCTCAATTTGTCCCGATACCTCAATGGCGAAATCGAGGCCATCCTGGTCGTCATCGAAAAGACACTCTTCAAGTACAGCTAGCTCTCTGCCTCGGGACGGATCTACAACCAGACTGGCGCACAACCTCTCGGATAACTCACGGCGCGCGGCGACCGGATCGGCGGCGATCAGTTCTTCCAGCGGAAACTGGGACAAAACGCCCATCGTCAACAGGCCGACAATACCTTGCCCGCAGACCATGCCCCGCTCACCCGCGAGTGGTGCAGTGTCCATAACCAGATTGAGGGCGGACTCCATATTGGCCAGAAACAGCGCCCGATCAGCCGGCATGCCATCGGGCAAAAGAAAACAGCACCGCTTGTCAACCACCGCTTCAGCCTGATGGGGATGAAAGACAAACACTCGCCGGCCTTCCCAGTGCCGATCCTCGCGACTGCCGGTGGCGATCACTTCCGCCACAAGGGCATAGCCATATCTAAATGGATAGCGAAAATCGCCCTCCAGGGTTTCCAGACCCTCATCCTTTTTCCAGTCTTCCGGAACCCCGCCTCTAAAAATCAGGGACTCCGTACCGGGGCTGATGGCAGAGCAGACGGC